>Ga0207659_10000018_pt1 | contig 156920 bp, 175 predicted proteins | sample KBSM43metaG_FD_184330 | JGI IMG/M metagenome (GOLD analysis project Ga0207659, IMG submission 184330) | Miscanthus rhizosphere microbial communities from Kellogg Biological Station, Michigan, USA - KBS M4-3 metaG (SPAdes) (version 2) | ecosystem: Host-associated > Plants > Roots > Rhizosphere...
ATTACTTCCGGGTCGTGGCCGCGACGGCAGTCGCCAGCGAAGACACGATCGAATGGGAAAAGCCCGCGGTCGGTGGGCCGGCCACCTCTTTCACGACGGAGACGACCCCCTCGGTTACAAGCGAGACCGCCTCGGCGGTCACCACCACCGACGCCACCCTCGAAGCGGTGATCGATCCCGGGAGCGGCGCCTCCGGCGCCTATTACCAGTTCCAATTCTCCGAATTCCCGACCGAATTCCCCGACGAACTGGCCTGCCCGCCGCCCCCCGGCTCGGGTCCCTTCCTGCCGTGCGTGGGACCGCAGTCCGACAGCGCGCTCCCGATTCGCCAGATAGCCGCGGATGAAGGATCCGCACAGGTGTCGCTGGATCTGGCCACCGCGGGCATCGCGCTTCAGCCCGGCAAGACCTATTACTTCCGGGTCGTGGCCGCGACGGCAGTCGCCAGCGAAGACACGATCGAATGGGAAAAGCCCGCGGTCGGTGGGCCGGCCACCTCTTTCACGACGGGAGCGCTCTCGGCCGGCTCGATCGGGGCCGAGCCGGCAGCCGCTGCGGTTCCGCCGCCCCCGCAGACCCACAGGCACCGCCGCCATCACCACCATCGCCGGCATCTCGGCATCGCGATCGCACGAGCCAGGATCGCTGTTTAGGCAGCGGCGCGGAGCATCGAGGTGACCGGCGGGCAGCTGCCGGCCTGGGCCGTGCCGACGATCTCGAAGCCATGGCTCTCGTAGAGCGGGATCGTGCGGGGATTGGGGGTCTCGAGAAAGGCTGGGCGTTCGTCGGCGTCGACGATAGCCAGCGTGTGTTCGAGCAGCTGGCCGCCGAGACCTTGACCTTGAAGCGCGGGTGCGACCGCAAGCCAGGGCAGGTACCAGTGAGGGTCGCGAGGGTGGACGGCCGCCATCTGCTCCAAGACGGAGAGCAGGTCGTCGTGCTTCTCCGCCGAGACAGATTCGGTCAGCACATCGACGATGACTTCCTCCTCGGGCTCGACGCCTGGCGCCAGCCAAAGCGCGACGGCCGAGCCCTCGCGAGCTCCCCAAGCCGTTTGGTGCTCGAGCGCACCGTCGCCACCGAAGGCGGCGACGAAGTCCGGGAAGGTGGCGGCATAGGCGTCTGGCTCCGGCCATAGCCAGCGCTCGACCGGATCGGCAGCGAAGGCTGCGACGACCGTCGCGATGGCCGCCGGCCTATCGGCATTCGAGAGGGAGAAGACCGCAGCCATGCCTCATCCTAGGCGCGACGGCCCCGCCGTCAACGACTGCGGCGAGCGGCCTATCTGCTCGCCGTTGCCGTGGCGCTGGTGTAGCCGGTCGAGGCGGCGGTGATGGTGTTGGTGAAGGAGCCGGTGGCGGGGGCCGTGTAGGTGAACTGGTTGGCGCTGACCGAGGGGCCGGCTTCAGGGATGGAGAGGGGGGAGCCGGTGATGGTGCCGCCGGTGGCGGTGATCGTGACCGTTTTGGCGGCGCCGATGTTGGAGACGGTGTTGCCGACGCTGTCGGTGATCGCAACCTTGGATTTGACGGTGCCGGAGTTGCCCAGGGTCGTGATCGTGCAGGTGAAGAGGCAGGGGGAGCCGATCGAGCCGGCGCTGGCCGTCGTTTCGATGAGGCCAAGGCGGGAGGCGGTGCCGGTGGAGACGGTGAGGGCGAGGGACGAGGCGGTCGAGATCGTCCCGTCCGTGGCGGTGATCGCGGCGGCGCCGGCCCTGTTCAGTTTCATGAAGCCGTTTTTCGACGAGGCCGGGGTGGCGACACCGCTGGTGAAGCTGAGCGCGGTCGCCGTGCCGAAGTTGACTGCGGTGCCGGCGCTGTTGACGACGGTCGGCTGGGCGCCGCTGGGGCTGGCCGAGGCGCCGGCGAAGGTGATGTTCTTGGAGCCGGTGTAGCCGGTGGCGGTGTTGCCGTAGGTGTCCTGGGCGGTCGTGGTCGCGTTGAAGCCGGTGCCGGCGACCGGGGTCAGGGTCGAGGAGGAGAGGACGAGCTTGGTCGCGGTGGCGGCCGCCACGGTGACGGTGAGCGCGGTCGGGGTGGTGATCGCGCCTTCAGTCGCCTGGATGCTGGTCGCACCGCTCTTGTAGAGCTTCATCCCTCCATTTTTGGATTCCGCGGCTTTGGCGACACCGGCGCTGAAGTTCAGCGAGGTGGAGGCGCCGAAGGCGACGGCGGTTCCGGTCGAGTCGCTGACGGTCGGCGCGTTGCCGCCGGGGCTGGCGCTGGCGCCGGAGAAGACGAGGCTGTGGGCACCAGTGAAGGAAGTGGCTGTGTTGCCGTAGGTGTCCTGGGCGGTCGTCGTCAGTTCGTCGGTCGCACCGGCGCTCGGGGTCGCGGAGGCGGCCGAGAGGGTGAATTTGCTGGCCGCGGCGGCGGCGACCGTGATCGTCGGCGGGCTGGGGGTGGTGATCGTTCCCTCGGTCGCGACGATGCTCGGCGAGCCCGCCGCGTAGAGCTTCACGAGGCCGTTTTTGCTCGAGGCGACGGTGGCGACGCCGGAGGTGAAGCCGATCGCGGTCGCCGCGCCGAATTCGATCGCGGTGCCGGAGCTGTTGACCACCGTCGGCTTGGTGCCGCCGGGGGCGGCGCCGGCGCCGGAGAAGACGAGCGAGTGCGAGCCGGTGTAGCTCGTCACCGTGTTGCCCGCTTCGTCCTTGGCAGTGATCGTCAGGTTGCTCGAGCCGCCGGCGGTGATGCTGGTCGCGCTCGCCGAGACCGTGAAGCTGCTTGCCGCGCCGGTCGAGACTTTGGCCGTCTTGCCGGCGCTCGTCGCCTGCCAGGTGCGCCACAGCGCCGTCACCGCGTAGGTGTGTTCGCCGACCGGGACGGAGGCGTCGGTGCAGGTCGTCGCCGCCGTCGGCGCCGCCTGTTCGGGGCAGTTGCCGGCTGGTTTGCCACCGTCGCGGGTGACGTAGTAGGTGACCGTGCCTTCGTCGGGCACCGTCATCGCGCTCCAGGTGAGCGCGACCGTTCCCCCGGCAGCGGGCGTCGCAGCGGTGATCGTCGGCGCGGTCAGGGTCGAGACCGCGGCCGAGGCGTTGCCGGTGCCGTTGGCGGTGAAGTAGGACACAGCGCTGGCGACGAGCGCAAGGAGCGCCGTGACGAAGATCGAGCCGGCGACGCCGCTGATTCGCACCCGCTTCACCCGCGCGCCTCGCCGCTGAAGTCGAGGTGGACGGTCGCGCCCTGGCAGGCGTTCTGGTCGACCGGCAGTTCGCGCATCGCCACGGCCGGCGCCGCCGCGGCCGGCAGGGTGGCCGTGCCCCCGGCGGGGACCGCCAGCGGCGCCGCCGGGCTCAGGCTCGAGGGGAGCACTTCGAAGTTGGGGTCGGCGGAGCAGGCCGAGGGCTCCGGCGCCACCGTGACGGTCAGGCTCGTGACTTCGATCGGCGCCGGGTTGGGATTGACGATCCGCACCGGCAGCGGCTGGGCGGGCGCCCCGGGCATCAGCTCGTCGAGCGAGCCCGACAGCGGCTCGACCGAAAACTCCTTCGGCTCCAGCAGTGCCCAGCGGTAGCGGGCCACCTGCCCGCTGAGCCCGCGGCGGTTCAGCGCCCGGACGGCGAAGGAATGTTCACCGGGCTCGAGTCCACGAAGAAGGTAGGGCGACGCGCATCCGTCCCACCCGCCGCCGTCGAGGCGGCATTCGAAGCGGCGCCACCGCTCCGGTGAGGGGCCGGCTGGACCCGGGCCGGGCCGGGCTCCTTGCGGTTCGGGGGGTGCGACGTGGAACCGGAGCTGGGAGTCGGGATCGACGCCCCCGTCCGCGGGGACTTCGATGAAGCGGGGCCGCGGCGGCCCCTGGCCCTGCTTTCGCGACGGCTGCTTGTCCTTCTTCCCGTGCGGGCGGCTCTGCCCGGAGATGCCGGCCGCGTAGGCGACGCCGCCGAGGCAGGCGACAGCGGCGGCCAGGGCAACGAGTGCCCTGACCGCGCGCCTGCGTCCCATATCGCGCCGCCCCGTCATCGGGTCGTGGCGAGATCGCCTAGTTGCTGGAGAGGGCGAGGGTCAGTTCGGCGCCCTGGCAGGCGTTCTGGTTGACCCCCGTGTCGTTCATCGTCAGCGTGCCTTTCGGCGTTACCGCCTGCCCGTTGCCGGAGGGGAAGGTGGCGTTTACCGCGACGGCCGGCATCGTGAAGTCCGGGTTGCCGCCGCTGATGGTGGCGCTGCAGGTCGAGTGGCCGGCGTCGACCGTGATCCCGGTCAGGGTGATGGTCCCGACCCGCTGGGCGCCGCTCGACGGGTTGTCGACGGTGAAGGAGACCTGCGAGGAGGCTCCCGGGTAGAGGTTGCCGGAGACCGTCCCTTTCAGGGTGACGGCGGAGCTGGTGCCGACTTTGGCGGTGGCGGTGCCGGAGCCGGTGCTGGTGAAGTAGGCGTAGGCGCCGGCGGCGATGGCTAGGGCGGCAAGGCCGCTAAGGGCGAAGGCAACCCGTTTGCGGGTAAAGCGGTGCATGGCGATCTCTTTTCGTGTCGAGGCGAGCGCTGGGAACGCTCCTGATCCGCCTCTATCGACAACCTGTCCAGTTGACTCAAGTTGTAAAACCACATCTTGCGATTGCAGCGGGTTGCGGATCTGGCGAGGCTTACCAGGCTGCGACGTTGCGTCTCTATTGCCGACCGCCCGAATGCCGAAGATAACAAGGTGTCTATTGCCTGCGACGGGAGTGCGCGGATGAACCTGACGATGCCGGCCGAGCCCGCGTCGGTGCCGGTCCTGCGGCGGCGGGCGACGGAGTTCGCCCGCGAGCAGGGGGCGGGGGAGGAGCTGGCGGCCGATGTGGCGCTGGTGGTCTCCGAGGCGGTGACCAACGCCGTCAAGTACGCCGGGGCGGCCGGCGACGCCGGGGTGGTCGAGCTCTCCGCCCGCAGCGGCGGCGACTGGATGGAGCTGCGGGTCCGCGATCGCGGCACGGGGTTCGGCAAAGGCTCGGTGGACGGCCTCGGCCTCGGCCTCTCGATCATTGCCCGCCTCTCGGCCGACCTGCGGATCGTGCAGGAAGGCGAGGGGACGGAGGTGCGGATGCGGTTTTCGCTGCCCTCCGGGTAGCGCTAGCGGCGTTTCGGGGCGGGCATCTTGAACAGGCCCTGGCTGCTGGAGACGTTGGTCCCCTCCTCGCCCGACTCGACCATCCGGGCGGCACTGCGGGCCTCGATCTCGAGGATCTCCAAGCGCGCTCGTTCGTGCGCATCGAGAGCTTCTTGCACGCCCTCTTGATCGAGCACCAGGGGAGTGCGGGTGAGGTGGAAATCCTTGTCGCCGCCGACCAGCTGGGCTCTCGCCGAGGCTACGAAGTCATCGAGGATTCTCTGCATGAATTCGCAGACGAGGTCCTCTGCGATAACTGGCTCGAGCTCCTCCCAGGCCTCGGTGTCGATCAGGTGGCGCTCGGTCGCGCGGTAGAAGTGCTCGAGCGCTCCTCGCACTGGTCGGGTGCTGACCAGCTCCGCGCAGTCGAACTCGACCAGCTGTTTGGTGTGGTAACTGACATTCGACAGCTCCTCGTCAAGCTCACGGGCCATTTCCGCTGGGCTCGCCGTACGGTCGGCGATTATCCGAAGGATGGCCGCGCGCAGCGGATGGCTCATCGCTTTGATCCGGTTTTCGGTGGCTTTGCGGCGCTGCGCTTTGGTTGACATCGGGCTCTCCCTGGTCGCGGTCTGATTACTGCCGAGGGCTTGATCGTAACCGCTGGCTGGACAGGATGTTCAAAAAACTGCCCTTTTTGCTGAAAGCCAACTCATTACTGGAACCGATTTCACCAATAATTCAGAGGCAACCTCAGATGCCAAGCCGGGAGGAGGTGAAGACGGATGGATCTCCGCACCCAGCAGGCTATGCCCCTCGTGTCGATCGGAAAGGGCAGCTAGCCACCAAGGAGTGGGCCGGCCTCCGGGGGAGGCCGGCCTTTTTAAAGCCCCGGCGGATGCCGGGCGACGAAGCCGGCGGTCGAGGCGGTGGCGAGGTGCCAGCGCGGACCCGTCCCCTGTTCGTCGCCGACGGTGTCGAAGCGCAGGCCGGCGATCTCGGCGAAGGTGTGGCCGGGATTGGCGTAGACGGTGATCCACTTGCCGGGCCCGGGCGCGCCCCAGTGCATCAGGTCGCCGGAGGTGAGCGGGCGCGGGATCAGGCCGCCGCCGAAGAGGGCGAAGCTGACGGCGCCGGAGCAGTCGTAGGAGTTGCTGTAGAAGGAGGCGTGGCCGCCGCCCCAGACGTAGGGGCGGCCGACGATCGTGTTGGCGGCGTCGATCGCGCCCACGACCGGCGCCGGCGCGTCGGTCGGCGCGAGGGCGACGCCGGTGAGGAGGATCGCGCTGGAGCCGCCGTCGCCGCGGCGGTGGGCGAAGATCTGGTCGCGGTCGAGGGCGGAGTCGTGGGGGACGTGGGTCCCGTTGCTGCCGGCCGAGGCGGGTGGCAGGACGCTCGGGTCGGCGGCGATTTCCTCCGGGCTCGGCACCTTCGCCTTCTTCGCCACCGCTTGCGGCTGCGCCGGCGGGGTCCGTTCGATCCGCTGGCGGGCTTGCATCAAGGCCAGGCCGTCGCCGATCGTCGCTACCGCCTGGTTGCCGCCGTTGGCGCCGGCCAGCGCCACCACCACCTGCAGGACTGCCACCGAGTGAAGCATCTCCGTTGCAAGACTACGCAGGCGTGAAACTGCTCCTGGTTCCGCTGGCGATCCTGGCCTTCGTGCTCTTCCTCCTCCTGCTCGGCGCGATCGGGCTGGCGATCTCCTTCGCGGTCCTCTACGTCTTCGGACGCGCCTGGCGCCTGGTCTCCCGAGATCCTCGTCGGAACCGCTGATTTCCGGCTACAGCGGCGTTTGCCGCTCCTCGCAACGGGAAAAAGTTCCTTAAGTCCTAGAGGGAAGAGGAAACCGCGCGAGCGAGGAGAGGTGTGGGAATGGCCCAGCAGACCAAATCCAAAGGCAGTCGAAAACGGTCGCAGTCAAAATCGAAAGGCTCGAATTCGAAAGGCTCGGAAAGCAACGGCCGCAAATCCGAAGTCAACCAGAGCACCGAGGGCAGCGGGCGGAACAAAAGCCCGACCCCGAAGAAGGAGCGGGCGGCGAAAGAGCAGGGCGACGAGCGGCAGGCCGGGATCCGCAACCAGGGCGGTAAGAAGACCCGGCCCGAGCAGATGTACGAAGACTATACGGTCATCGACCCGGTCGAAATCAGCGATACCGACGAGCCTGACGTCATCGTCGACGTCCCGGTTGTCAAGGTCGACGAAATCCACTTCGAGCTGGACGACCTCATGGCGCGGGTTTCGCTGCACGCGGAAGTGCTCGACCTGGTGAAATTGAGCGTCGGCGTCCACGTCGAGCTGGGCAAGGTCGAACTCAACATCAAAGGCGTAGAAGCGCAGGCGCTGATGCGGGCGCGCCTCGACCACGTCACCGCGATCATCGACCGCGTGCTGACGACGCTCGATCGCAACCCGGACGTCTTGAGCAACATCACCGAAGCGCTGCAGCCGGTCACCGAAGGCGCCGGCAAAGCCGTCGGCGAAGTCGGCGAAGGGGCGAACAAAGCGGTTGGCCAGATCGGCGAAGGCGCCGGCAGCGCGGTCGAAGACGTCGGCGAGGGAGCCGGCGGTGCCGTCAAAGACGTCGGCAAAGGCGCCAGCAGTGCCGTCGAAGACGTCGGCGAAGGCGCCGGCGGAGCGGTGAAAGACGTCGGCGGCGGCGCCGGCAAAGCGGTCGAAGACGTCGGCGGCGGCGCCGGCAAAGCGGTCGGCGAGGTCGGCGAAGGCGCCAACAAAGCCGTCGGGCAGGTCGGCGAAGGCGCCGGTCAGGCCGTCGGCGGTCTCGGCGAAGGGGCCGGGGAGGCGGTCGGAGGGCTCGGCCAGGGCGCCGGCGCGCTCGGCGGTCTCGCAGGCCTGGCCGGGGGCGGCGGCGGCAACGGCGGTGGCAACGGAGGCAATGGCGGCGGCAACGGGGGCGAAGGCGGCTCCGGTGGCGGCGGCATCGCCAAACAGATCGCCAAGCTCGTCGCCAAAGAGATCGGCGAAGCCGCGGCCGACGAGGCCAAAGACCTCGGCCTCGCCGCCACTCACAAAGCGATGGAGCTGGGCGAGCGCCGTCGCCAGCGGCGGGCGGCGAAGCACAACGCCACCGCGGCGGCCCTGCGCAAGGCCGAGGAGAACGGGGTTGACATCGAGGATGTCGAGGGGACCGGTGCCGAAGGCCGGGTCACCGTCCACGACGTGGAAAAGGCGGCTGCCGCGTGAGCGGTGGCCGTCGTCCTCCCGACCTCGACTTCTTCGCCTCGGTCAAGGCCGAGGAGGTGACGTTCGGCAAGGTGCCGAAGCGGCGCAAGGTCACCTACTACGGCGAGCCAGACCACGAAACCGATGCCACGGTCGAGCGGGAGAACATCCCCGAGGAGCCCGAGGCCGGCGTCACCTATCGCGACGTCAAGGTCGACTGGAAGGTGGCACAGTGGATCGTCCACCCGGCCGAAGACGAGGACTTCGAGGCCGAGGACGTGGAACGGGAGGTCGAAGAGCGCCGACGACGCGAAGCGGAAGGCGAAGCCGGGGTCGACCCGCCGGAGTGAATGCGGAGTAAGTGAGCCGGGGGACCGCGCGTCCCAGACGCGCGATCCCCCGGCGGTCCTCAGGGCCAGCCCGGCGCTAGCGCCTCGCGGTGAGTCCCTGTAGAACGACCTCGATGGGGGAGCGGTGCTTGCCGTTCTTCCCCCCGGCGGCGGTCTCGAGACCGCCCGCAACCTCGCTTACTTGGGTGCTGACGCGCCCGACACCCTGGGCCGCCTTGGCGATGTCCTTCGAGTCGATCTTGATCTTCGGCCGCCGGGCCATTGCCTTGCCAAGTCCGCTTTTGCGCCCTTTTTTCGAAGCGGCAAGGGCCATCCCCCCTGCGGCCCCGGCGATCGCCGCCCCGCCGGCGACGAGCGGCACTTTCGCTTTGCTCGCGACTTTGCCTACGGTCTGGCCGGCACCGCCGACCGCGTTTTTGACCGCTTCGACGTTCGAGTGTTTGCTCGACGAGCCGTTCGAGCTGCTTTTTGCGCTGGCGCCGTTGCTCGAGCTGCGCGGTTTGCTCGCTTTGCTATTGCCGCCGGACGATTTCGATTTGGCTTTCGATTTCGTCGCTTTGGGTTTCGACGATGATTTCGGTTTCGCCGGCGATTTCGATTTCGAAGCCGGTTTCGCGGATTTCGACGCTGAGGCGCCGTTGGAATTGGGTTTCGATTTCGATTTCGGTTTCGAACTCGATTTGGATTTCGTTTGAGCCATTTTCCTCTCTCCTCGGGGGGTTCCCTATTGGCTCAAGTACCCATTCCAATCGCTGCAAATCAGCATGAATGCTGGGTTGCCGCGCTCTTCACGACCTCGAAGGCACTGCCGGGGATCCGCTTCAGCTGGTTCAGGTCCTCGTCGTCCCAGCGGCGGTCGCTGCTGCCGGAGAAGAACCAGTTGGAGCCGTTGTCGGCGACGATCAGGCCGTAGCGCTTCATCGCCACGGCGATCGTGTGGGCGGCGCCGCGGAAGCGGCCGAGGCCGTAGCCGGCCTTCAGCCGCAGCCGCAGGCCCATCGGCGGGGCGCTCGGGTCGGAGGTGTCGCCGGCGCAGTGGGAGGCGGGGTGGACCCAGGCATCGCGGGTGCTCTCGAAGGTGACGCGGATCGCGTGGTCGAGATGGCCGCCGGCGACTTCGTCATAGCGGACGAGGCCGGGGAAGATCGGCAGTCCGGCGGCGTCGGCCGAGGTCCAGCCGTCGGTGCGGCGGGCGGCGGAGCGAAGATCCCAGGAAGTGCCGGAGTCGGCGTTCCAGTGCGGGCGCGGCCTGGGGACGTAGATGGCGCGGTAGAGCTCGTAGAGCCGGCAGCCGGCGCGGTCGACGACGAGCACGTGACGGTCGCCGTCGCTGCGGTTGCCGCCCTCGACCGCGGCCTTGGCCGGAATGGGGAAGGGGCCGGGATCGCTCTCCTCGCCGTAGGCCGTGTAGTGGATCGGCAGCCTCGGCTGGCCGGCGCCGACGACGGAGTAGGGGAAGCCGTAGGAGCGGGGGGAACCGAAGTCGGGGTGGAGGTGGTCGCCACCGTGGGAGTCGATGTAGGCGATGTAGGCGATCGAGCGCGGGTCGCGCGGCGCCTTCGAGACGTCCTGGTTCCAGGCGGCCTCGGTGGGGAGGGACGGCGCGCGGGGGGAGAGCAACGCCGGCGGGTCCGGGAAGACCTGGCACGAGCCAAGGCTCGGGTAGGGGCCGACGGCAGCGGCTCTTCCCGTCAGGAGCGCGATCACAACCGATGCCGCGACAAGGCCGGCCACCACCAGCAAGCGCATCCGGTTTTGTGCACAGCCCGCTGGGGCAAGAATCGGATGCGGGCTTCGCATGCGGCCACCGTACCCGGGGTAGCCTCGGGCAATGGACGTATGCCTGATGGTCGAGGGCCAGGAGGACGTGACCTGGGAGGACTGGCAGGCACTGGCGGCGGCCTGCGAAGAGCACGGGGTGGGGACGATGTTCCGCTCCGACCACTACCTCTCGGTCGACGACCGGCGCGAGCGCGGCTCGCTCGACGCCTGGGGGACGATTACGGCGCTGGGCGCGACGACGAAGAAGCTGCGGCTGGGGACGATGGTCTCGCCGGCGACCTTTCGCCACCCGGCGGTGCTGGCGAAGGCGGCGGTGACCGCCGACCACGTCTCCGGCGGCCGAGTGGAAGTCGGGATCGGGGCCGGCTGGTGGGAGCGCGAGCACGAGCTCTACGGGTTCGACCTGCCGGAGATCGGGCCGCGGATGGAGGCGCTCGAAGAGCAGATGCAGATCGTCCGCGGCCACTGGGGCGAGGGGCCGTTCGACTTCGAGGGCAAGCACTACTCGGCGCGGGAGTTAGACGCGCGGCCGAAGCCGGTGCAGCAACCGCTGCCGCTGATCCTCGGCGCCAAAGGCGGGCCGCGCAGCCTGCGGATCGGCGCCCGCTGGGCCGGCGAGTACAACACGGTGATGTCGACGGCGGAGGAGGTCGCCGACCTGCGCAAGCGCCTCGACGAGGCCTGCGAGAAGGAGGGACGGGACCCGGCGACGCTGCCGCTCTCGATGATGACCGGCTGGCTCGTCGGCGCCGACCGAGAGGATCTGCTCGAGCGGGCATCCCGACTCTCGGAGTGGAAAGGCGAGGATGGCGACGGCGAGGCGTTCATCGCCGGCCTGCGTCCGAGCACGATTCTCGGCACGGTCGAGGAGGCGGTCGCGCAGCTGCAGGAGCTGGAGGACGCGGGCCTGACCCGGATCATGGGACAGCACCTGCTCCACCGCGACCTCGAGGCGGTGGCGCTGATGGGGCGCGAGGTCGCGCCGCGCGTCTAGGCGTTCTTACTTGGGCTCGACGGTCCCGTAGATCGCCCGCATCCAGATCTCGACGCAGACTTCGATCGCCTTGTCCCTGTCCAGGGAAGGCGTCTCGGAGACGAAGGTCGCGAACTGGACGCGTTCGTTCAGCTGCACGAGCGCGGTGGCCAGGTCGCGGGCCGGGATCCCCTGCGGGGCGACGCCGCGGGCGCGCTCGACTTCGATGATCGCGGCGGCGTCGGAGATCCAGCGCTCCATGATCGTCCCCCAGAGCTCCTGCGCCTCGGCGTTGGCGGTTCGCAGCTCGCCGGCCGCGAGAACGACCGCCTTACGCTCCAGAAAGGCCTCGTAGATCTCTTCCAGCAACTGCGTCAGGCCGGCCCGCGGGTTCTGCGGCAGCAGCGCCATCGCCTCTTGGCGACTCGCGGCGGTGATCGCCGGGACCATCCGTTCGATAATCGTCAGCACCACCGCGTCGCGGGAGGGGAAGTAGAAGTAGAAGGTGGGACGGGAAATGCCCGCGCCTTTGGCGAGGTCGTCGACCGAGATCTCGCTCAGCGGCTTTTCCTCCAGCAGGCGTTCGGCCGACTCCAGGATCGCCCGCTCGCGCTCGTCGCCGCTGACGCGGGTGGCGCGCCGGCCGCGTGCTTTGGGGCCGCGATCGGCTTTGGCGGTCGCCTCCATCGCCTTTACCTTACAGCGCGTCGACAGGTTCGACAAGTTGTTGACGCTCTCAACATAGTGTTGATAAGGTTCGGCTCGTGAGCAAGCGCGTGATCATCACCGGCGCCGCCAGCGGCATCGGCGAGGCGACTGCGAAGGCGCTGCGCGCGCGCGGGGCGCGGGTCGTCGGGCTCGACCTCAAGGGCGAGGACGACCTGATCGCCTGCGACGTCCGCGACCAGGAATCGATCGACAAGGCGGTTGCCGCTGCGGTCGAGCGCCTCGGCGGTGGCCTCGATGCCCTCGTCAACTGCGCCGGCATCGGTTTGCCGCAGAGCGCGACCGAAAAGCCGGGGCCCGACGCCCTCGGCGTCCTCGACGTCAACCTGCTCGGCACCTGGCGGGTCACCGCCGCGGCGCTGCCGGCGCTGCGCGGCTCCCACGGGCGGGTCGTCAACATCTCCTCCGGCCTCGCCCACATCGCGGTCCCCTTTGCAACCGCCTACGGCGCCAGCAAGCGCGCGGTCGTCGGCTACTCCGAGCAGCTGCGGGCCGAGGTCGGCGACGAGGTCACCGTCACCACCGTCTACCCCGGCTACATCCGCACCCCGATCCACGACGCCAGCCAGAACGCCGGCATCGGGCTCGAGGGGATGGTGCCGCCGGAGCCGCTCGGCGCCGCGGTAGAGACGATCGTCCGCGCCATCTACGGCAAGCCGGTCCGCGACCTCGCCACGACCAAGCGCAGCGGCCGCGCCTACGCCGCTCTGCGCTTCGTCCCCAAAGGCCTGGTCGAGCGGGCGATCCGCCGCCAGATGCGCCGGGGGGCCAAGCGCGGCTTCTTCAAGTCCACCCCGATGACGAGCGACCTCCTCGCTCGTCTGGAACGCTAGGCAGGAGACCCCTTATGTCCACTGAGCGAGAGCACGTCAACGTCCTCATCGTCGGCGCCGGCCTTGCCGGCATCGGTGCCGCTGTCCACCTGCAGCAGAACTGCCCCGGGAAGAGCTACGCGATCCTCGAGGCGCGGGAGACGATCGGCGGCACCTGGGACCTCTTCCGCTATCCCGGCATCCGCTCGGACTCCGACATGTTCACCCTCGGCTACTCGTTCAAGCCGTGGCTGGGGGAAAAGTCGATCGCCGACGGCGGGTCGATCCTCGAATACATCGAGGAGACGGCGCAGGAGTACGGGGTGGAGGAGGAGATCCGCTTCGGCCACAAGGTCCTCGCCGCCGAGTGGTCGAGCGCCGACGCGCGCTGGACGATCCGCGCCGAGCGCGACGGCGAGCCGGTCGAGTTGACCTGCGACTGGCTCTACGGCTGCACCGGCTACTACCGCTACGACGAGGGCTTCCTGCCGAAGTTCGAGGGGACCGAGCGCTTCGAGGGGCAGATCGTCCACCCCCAGCACTGGCCCGAGGACCTCGACTACGAGGGCAAGCGCGTGGTCGTGATCGGCAGCGGCGCGACGGCGATGACGCTGGTGCCGGCGCTGGCCGAGCGGGCGGCTCAGGTGACGATGCTGCAGCGCTCGCCCACCTACGTCATCTCGCGACCGGCTGTCGACCCGCTCGCCCAGCGGCTGCGGCGCTGGTTGCCGGAGAAGCTCGCCTACGCGGCGGTGCGCTGGAAGAACGTCCTCGTCCTGCACGGCAGCTACACGCTCTTCCGCCGCTGGCCGAACTTCTCCAAGCGCATCCTCCGCAAACGCCTCGAACCGCTGCTGCCCGCCGGCTACGACATCGACACCCACTTCAAGCCGCGGTACGACCCCTGGGACGAGCGCCTCTGCGCCGTGCCGGACGCCGACCTCTTCAAGGCGATCCGCAAGGGCACGGCGGAGATCGTCACCGACCGGATCGAGACCTTCACCGAGAAGGGGCTCCGCCTGCAGTCGGGCAAGGAGCTGGAGGCCGACATCATCGTCACCGCCACCGGCCTCAACATGCTCGTCCTCGGGGGGATGCAGATCCTCATCGACGGCAAGGAGAAACAGATGTCGGAGACCGTCGGCTACAAGGGGATGATGTTCAGCGGCATCCCCAACATGTGCCTGGCGCTCGGCTACACCAACGCCTCCTTCACCCTCAAGACCGACCTCGTCGCCGCCTACATCTGCCGCCTCCTCAAGCACATGGACGCGCACGGCTACCGCGTCGCCACCCCCATGGCGCCCGACCCCTCCGTCGAGATCGAACCCATCATCGACCTCAAATCCGGCTACGTCCTCCGCGCCCTCGACCAGCTCCCCAAACAGGCCGCCGCCCACCCCTGGCGCCTGCACCAGAACTACGCCCAGGACATCCGCCTCCTGAAGAAGGGCCCCCTCGACGACGAGATCGAGTTCTCGCGCGGCGGCACCGAGACCGAGCCCGCCGAGAAGCCAGACGAGCTAGCCGTCGCCTGACCCGCCCGGGCCCCAACCCCCGCCCAGCCCGGTAAATTGAGACCGGCGCGGTGGCAGTAGCTCAGTTGGTAGAGCTCCGGCTTGTGGTGCCGGCGGTCGCGGGTTCGAATCCCGTCTGCCACCCCTAGAAGAAATCCCTGCAAATCGGTATGAGGGGTTCAGCCGGGTCGGTTTGAACCGGACCGAAATTTCGCTCCCGATCAGGCAGAAACTGCCTGATCGGGATGGATGCGTCGGGATGGGCGGGGATGAGGGCTGATTTCGGCGACAAGAGCCGGGGCAGTAGTACAGGACCTTGCGCAGGACCCGGCGTTCTTCGCGTGTCTTCGTCGCCGGTGGTCAGGGCGCGCTAACGAGAAAGACCCCTTCCCTGCGCCGGCACGACCAGCCTCGAGGGAGCCGCGCTGAGGCATTGAGTTGCCTAGATCGCCGCACCGTTGAGCGATCCTGGACGTGAGGCCACTAGCGATTTGTCGCACTTCGATGCCGCTAGCCCCTTTACCGATGGCGGGCATAGATCTCCAGCAATTCACCTTTTTCCGCATCGGAGTAGAAGGCCCAGACCCCCATCTTCTGGATCTCCTCTTCGCTGTATTCCTCGGCCATCTTCTCCAGCTCTTGGCGTCGTCGCTGCGCTCCGGCGCTCGCCGCGTGACGCGCCAGCAGCGTCGCGATCACTTGGAAGGCGATACCAAAGAACACGAGGACGAGGGCAACGAGGCTGACCGCCAGCAGAGAGACACCGTGAATCGCCCCTATCGCGATACCGGCTGATGCCAGGACCGCTCCCCCAAGCACCGTCCCTAATGCCTGCGCCAGAACCGACCGCCAGAAGAGCCAGCTCGTCACCCAAGCAATCCGATCAGCCCGAGGATCCCGACGAGGATTAGCCCGCCAATGACCGTGACGCCGACTCCGACCACCCAAGGGTTTTCGTGCCAGGGGCGCGCGATCGCTTTTTTAACCGGTTGCCCTCTGGACTTCTGGGGCGCTGCCTCGCTCGTCTCCACGACAGGCGGCTTCTGCTGCGCGCGCCTCGCGGCCTTTCGCTCCGCCCGAGTTGGCTTCCGGTCTTCGGCTTTCGACAACATCTCTTTCAGGGCACCGATTTGGATCGGAATGGTCTGCAAGATCATTCGGGGGATCCGCAAACCGTCGTCCGTAAATCCAGGTTCTTCAATGTCCATCACCTGCCCAGCCAGGTTGTTGGATCGCATCCCGCCACCCATCATCGGAGGGTTGGTCGTCGTAAGCCAGTGGCCAGACGCCTTGGCGGCGGTGTCTGCCCTCGGCGCTGCTTCCAAGATCTCACGCTGCATCCGTTCCAACTTCGCCGTATTTTTGGGTCCGAAGTCTGACTGGCGTTCCTCGGCGAGAAGCTGCACAAACTCGCTGTATAGGCGCTCGAAGTTGGTCAGCACCTCGATGTGCTCACGGATCTTTTCCGATGATTCGGCCACGCCGAAGACTCTAGGACCGCCAGCGGCGCTAGACGGAGATCGCTCACTCTCATCTGCCGCCCTAGCCGGGGTGAGGGAGGCGTTTTACCGCACTCAGAAAACTTGAAGCAGACGCTCTATCAGCTTGGTCCGACTAGGCAAACGTTTGCCGTAGCCATTCTTCGCCGCTTTCCTCACAGATCGAGTTGGCCTCTGCGTAATGGCTGGTGACCTCTATGACGAATAGACGGTCGTTGTTGTCCATGTAGTCCCAAAGGTAGTTCGCGATCTCCAGTGCGTTTTCGGTTTCGCTGTTGACGATGAACACCGATTTCTGGACTTTGCACCAGCCCTGGGTGAAGCTTTCAATGCGCTCAATCAGTCGCCTGTAATCCTGCGAGGTCTCGCTGGTGCCGACAAGGTCGTAGGTGATGAGGTAGCGCCGCATTCGGTTTCAGGCTAGGAGGACCTCCGGACACCAGGGCAGGAGTGGGGATACTGCCCAGACAAGGCGTCGGATCAGAGGGTTGCCCTCGCGAGGCCAGGGGACCCGGCGTAAAATCGGGGCTAGTGGATATTGCATCAGCAACCAGAACGGACTTCCAGATCGGCACCGACCGATTTGAGGATTTAGTTGTCCATCCGACCGGCACCGAGGGCTTTCACTACTTCTACGACAAGCGCCGTCGCTCGCTCATTAAGCGCTTCATTCTTGGCGAATCAGCGCAACGGAAGGTCTATTGCGAAGTGGCCTTGATCCAAAAGGGTGATCGCTTCACGCCGCGCCTCATATTTTCGCGTCGCACCGCGGACGGCGAGATCGTGAAAGAAGCCGCTGGCGACTCCGGCGTCAAAGGCCGTGTTGATCTCTCCGACTATCACGAGAACTTCTGGAAGCTCATCAACTGGATCAGTACCTGCGCTAGCGTCGACGTTCCAGAGGAGCCCTTCTCGCTCGTCAAAGCTGACGACGCGGCTCTCATCGAGGCAATCCGTGATCGAGACCCGGCCAGCAAAACCGCCGTGGTCAAGGCGCTCGCGGGCGAAGTCTCCTTTTCCCAAGGGGAGATCAATCAGATGCTTGACCGTAAGGGCAAGCTGGAGGAGTTCCGACAGGCGTTGACGGATCGCGCCACGGATGAGGGGTGGTGGCAATCCTTCTTCGAAGACAACAAGTGGATCTTCGGCTACGGACTGAACTACCAGATCATCAACGTCGAGCAAGCGCAGCCAAACTACGGCGGCACTCGAGTTGAGGGTCGGGGCAGTCAACGAGGCGACTATCTGGGGGCAACTCAGGGAGACCTCAGCTTCACCGTCCTAGTGGAGATCAAGACGCCCGCCACTGCTCTGATTCAAGGGCGGGACGAAATCAGGAACGGCGCTTGGAGCCTTGGCAAAGATTTCACTGACGGACTGGCGCAGTTGCAGGCGAATTGCGACACCTGGGAGAACGAGGGCTCCAAAACCCAAGACAACCGCGATCGTTTGGATGCCGCCGGAATCCAGACGGTTGAGCCGAAGGGCATCCTCGTTGTAGGCACGCTTGACCAAATCAACGATCCCCGAAGCAAGTACAGGACCTTCCAGCGTTTCCGCGCTGGCCTACACGGCGTCGAGATTCTGACCTTCGACGAGCTGTACAGGCGAGCGAGCTTCATCGTGGGGCAGGACGGCTCGTCTTAAAGACGCAGCCTCTCCAGCCATCTTTTCGACCATAAACTCGGAGCATGGCAAGCATAAGGGGACGCTGGGAAGGGAGCCGCAACTTTGGTCCTGCCGTAGGGCTCGCCGAGGCCATCAATGCGCGGGGTCCTTTCAAGCCGACCGACGAGGAGACGATGGTCGGCAAGGCGATGGAGGGAATGCTGCACGTAGCGCGGCCGATTGTTTGTCCACCGGAACAGCTGAACGCGGTGTCGGATGACGTATTTGATGATCTCGGCGAGGCCTTGGAATATGCAGCAGCAGCACGACTGCCCTTTGAGGTCGTCTTCTTTGACTTCACCGACGAACTCGGGCGCGCCCCTTCAATCCACCTACACATGGTGGAGGACAAGCAGGACCTTGGTTTTGAGTTGCGAGGGGTTCTAGCGGGAGAGAACCCAGACGAGGAAGAGACCATCTTTCTGCCGATCATCGGCCACGAAAAAGATCCCCCCGAGGAGATTGGGATCGTGATGGCGGACTGGTGGGGCGAGCGTCGCGCGACTGCGAAGCCTGGGCGATGGGTCGAGAAAGTTGAGCACCCTGGCCATGCCCCACTCAGCATCACGCTCTTTAACGCTGCCGCTGCGATGCAGGCCCTCGGAGAGACCCCTCGGCCGGTAGCTGGTGCCCTAATGGGCGTAGCGCGGGGCAAAATGAAAATTGACGCCGATCTGGTCGAGGCTCACAAGCTCAACCTGGCGACCACTTCGGGAGCCGCCGTACGCATGGCGTTGAAGGCCCTCTACCTCCTCGATTCCGCCAACGTTGAAATCGCGGAGGCTCCCTTGAGTCGACAGGCCCGCCGACAAGCGGAGCGGAAGGGGGTCGAGATCGCCTGGGTTGTCCAAGTCCGGCCGCCAAAGTCCTCCGCCGAGAAGGAGGGCCCGGAGGAGAAAGAGTCAAAGCGGTCTTATTCGCATCGTTTCGAGGTACGCGGCAACTTCGCTCATTACAAAGAGGGAAGCTGGCTCTACGAGCATTCGGCGCCGGAGGAGATTCGAGCCTGTCCTCGCTGTGGACGCTGCCGTCGCGTTTGGCGTCAGCCGCATATCAAAGGACCGCTGGATCGTCCCCTCGCTATCAAGGTGCGCCGAGTCGATTTCTAAGCGCCTGATCGACGTTACGCGGATCAGGAGGTTGAATGGAGGATGCGGGCTATAGCTCGCACAGCAATTGGCGCAGCTTTCGGATGAACTCCGAATTTAGAACTGTCCCGCCAACTGCTCCTTAAACCGGGGGTATGCCCGATCAGGCAGAAATCCACGTTTCTGCCAGTACACCCCGACAATCGCCGAATATCCCCGCATATCGAGGTTCGGGGGCGGCAAACGGAGAGGGGCGAAAACCCGCTTGCCATGCGGGATTCGCCGTTGGCGCCGCAGGAGGGCGGCCTAATTGTGGTTCAGGCGGTCGCGGGTTCGAACACCAGTCATTCGAATCGCGGTGCTGTGATGCTGTCTATGTCTACAACTCCAGCGAAGGCTGCCCCGGGTAGTGGACGCGGTCTCCTTCGACCACTGCGTCAGGGGTAAAGGAATGCACTTCTGTGCGGCCGCCGGGGAGGAGGTGGACCACGTGCCAGCCGCGGGCGAGGAGGGTGTCGGCGATCAGGCGGCGGTGGCAGCGGCTTGGGAGGGACTCGGCGCACATGAAGGCGGTGCGACGTTGGGTGGCGAGGGCTTCCAGGCGCTTCAGACCTTCGGCGAAGGAGTCGGTCGACATGTAGTCGGCGTAGGCGCGGAAGGAGGCGTTGCGCCAGGCGGAGTTGTCGGGTGGGGTGGCGCCCGCTGCCTGGACTTCTCGCTGAGAGCGGCGGCCTCCGAGCTGGTCGCGGAAGGACTCGTAGTCGATGCCCGCATCGTCCAGCGAGTGCGCCAGGGTGTCGGCGCCGAACTGGGGGTGGCGGCGGGAGCCCGGGAAGCGGCGGACGTCGGCAATTGCCTCTATGTCGGCATCGCGGAGGAGCGAGAGGAAAGTCTCGATTGGGTGGGTCGAGTGGCCGACGGTGAAGATTTCGCGCTTCATTTATCGCGGTGCTGGCACCCCGGCCAGCAGCAGGGGCGGCGCTGGCCTTCCTCGAGCTCTTCCCGGGTTCGGCGGATGCGGCGTTCGCGGGTGGCCTGTTTTTTGGCGTCCTCGACCCAGCAGATGAACTCGTTGCGTGCCAAGGGCGTGATGTCGTTCCAGGCGGCGAGGGCCGGGGCGCTGGTGGCCAGCGAGTCGCGGAGGTCCGGCGGGAGGGGATGCACCACTCGGCCAGGGATGGGCGAAACCATGAGGTCAGCGTAGTCGGCTGATCGAGGTCTGAAAGGGGAGCTCGATCGGGATGTTTGCGAAGTCTGTGTTGCGTGGTACAAGTACCCAATCTTGAGTAAAGGCGGAGAGGTCGACTGCAGGCGTGGCCGGTACGGGGCACCGGGGTGGGTGGCGCTCGGGTGCGCCTTGCTCGCGCTGCTACTCGCTCCAGGATCTGCCGCCGCGGCGTTCGACGCTCATGGGAGCGTCGAACAGGTCTATGCGACCGGGCTCGCCCCGGGCGCCCAGGTGTCGCTCTTTGACAGCGGGGGCGTCGCGGTGGCGACGCGGGAAGCGAACCAGCTCGGCGGGACCCTCTTCCGCGAAGTTGCGCCGGGCTCCGGCTACACCGTCGGCCTGACGGCTAACGGCCCGGAATCGCCTCCGCTGCAGGTCCTGACGGCGCAGTCGGCGCCGTCCAGCACCGGCATCTACAGCCAGTCGATCCCTTCGAGCGGGTACGGCTACCTGACCACCCGCGATGGGACCAAGCTGGCGATCGACGTCCACCCGCCGCAGGACGTCACGCACGTGCTTCCCGGGGTCGAACTGCCGCCGCTGCCGAGCGGGCCGACGCCGACGCTGATCGAGTACGCGGGCTACGGGTACGCCGATCCGGCCGGGCCGCAGAGCGGGATCTCGATCCTCGCCAACCTGATGGGGTTCACGGTGGTCGACGTCAACATGCGCGGCACCGGCTGCTCGGGCGGCGCCTTCGATTTCTTCGAGCCGCTGCAGAGCCTCGACGGTTATGACGTGGTCGAGACGATCGCGAACCAGCCCTGGGCCCTGCACAACGAGGTCGGGATGATGGGGATCTCCTACGGCGGGATCAGCCAGCTCTTCACCGCCGCCACCCAGCCGCCCCACCTGGCCGCGATCTCGCCGCTGTCGGTGATCGACAACACTCAGACGACGCTGTATCCGGGTGGCATCCTCAACACCGGGTTCGCGCTCGAATGGGCGAAAGAGCGGGTCCACGACGCCGAAGCCGCCGGTCCGAGCTCGGGCCAGGAATGGGCCTACAAACGCGTCCAGGAAGGCGACCAGGTCTGCGCGGCCAACCAGGCGCTGCACCCCGAGGCGGTGGACCTGCTCGGCAAGGTCGAAGAAAACGACCACTACAACCCCGAAGTCGCCGATCCGCTCTCTCCCGTCACCTTCGTCCACAAGATCGGCGTGCCGACCTTCATGGCCTGCCAGTGGACCGACGAGCAGACCGGGGGCCACTGCCCGACTCTGGCCGAGCACATGACCGGCACCCGGCAGAAGTGGTTCACCTTCACCAACGGCACCCACGTCGACTCGCTCGACCCGCAGACCTTCAACCGCTGGTTCGACTTCCTCGAGCTCTACGTGGCGAAGCGGCCGCCGATCCACGCCTCGGCTGCCGTCAACGGCGCGGCGCCGCTGATCTATCAGGAGGCGATGGGGATCCCCGGAGTGACGCTGCCGCCAGATCCGATCCAGCTGCAGCCGACCTACAGCCTGGCCAAGGCCGCCTTCGAAAACCAGAAGCCGGTCCGGGTCCTCTTCGACAGCGGCGCCGGCGGGCTCTCGCCGGGCCAGCCCTACCCGGGCTTCGAGAAGTCCTTCTCCGAATTCCCCGTGCCCGGCACCGAAGCCCGGGCCTGGTACCTCTCCCCGGGCGGCGCCCTCAGCGGCGCTCCACCCGCCGCGGGAGCCGACGAATTCACCTGGGACGCCGGCGCCCTGCCGAAGACCGACTTCAGCGGCGACACCGCCTCCGGCGAAGGCGGTCTCTGGACGGCGCTGCCGCAGTACCACTGGGAACAGAGCCCGCCGGGGAGCGCCGTCTCCTACCTGACCGCGCCGCTGAGCGGGAACACGACCGTGATCGGGGCCGGGGCGGTGAACGTCTGGGTCCGCTCTTCGACTCCGAACGTCGATCTGCAGGCGACGATCAGCGAGGTCCGGCCCGACGGCAAGGAGACCTTCGTGCAGAACGGCTGGGTGCGGGGCAACGAGCGCAAGCTCGACGCCGAAAAGAGCACCGCGCTGGAGCCGGTGCTGAGCCTGCGTGAAGCCGACGTCTCGCCACTGCCCGCCGACCAGTTCGTGCCGGTCACGATCCCCCTCTACTACGAGGGACACGCCTACCGCGCCGGCTCGCGGATCCGGGTGACGATCGCCGCCCCCAACGGCAGCCAGCCGATCTGGGCCTTCGACGAGACCGAGCCGGAAGGCACCGCCCAGGTCGCGATCGCCTACGGCGGGGACACCCCTTCGAACCTCCTGCTGCCCGTCGTCCCCGGGGTCGGGGTGCCGACCGGGCTGCCTCCCTGCCCGGGCCTGCGGGGAGAGCCCTGCCGCGCCTACGAAGCCCTGGCGAACCAGCCGGCGACGCCCTGAGCGATACGGGCTAGGGTGGCCGTTGTGGAGACGGTCGTCGACTGCGGGAGGAGCCTGACCCGATGAAGATGCGCGCCGCGGTGCTGGAGGAGTTCGGGGAGCCGCTGGCGGTGCAGGAGGTGGAGCTGGCCGAGCCGCGGGCCGGGGAGGTGCTGGTTCGCCTCCACGCCTGCGGCGTCTGCCACACCGACCTCTACACCGCCTCCGGCGCCGACCCGTCCGGCTACACGCCGACCGTGCTCGGCCACGAGGGCGCCGGCGTGGTCGAGGCGGTCGGACCGGACGTCGGCTCGCTGGCGCCGGGCGACCACGTCGTCACCCTCTTCTCGCCCCAGTGCCGCGAGTGCGTCCACTGCCGGGACGAGCGCACCAACCTCTGCCTGGCGATTCGCGAGGAGCAGAACAAGGGGCACCTGCCCGACGGGACGACGCGGATCTCCCGCGACGGGGAGGAGATCCGCAGCTTCATGGGCTGCTCGACCTTCGCCGAGTACACGGTGATGCCGGAGATCGCGCTGGCGAAGGTGAGCCCGGACGCGCCCTTCGAGCACGCCTGCCTCTTCGCCTGCGGTCTCTCGACCGGGCTTGGCGCCGCGATCAACACCGCGGCGGTGCGCCCCGGCAGCACCTGCGCCGTCTTCGGCGCCGGCATGGTCGGACTCGGGGCGGTCGCCGGCTGCCGCCTGCAGGGCGCCGGGCGGATCATCTGCGTCGACCTCTCGCCGCAGCGGCTCGGGCTGGCCCGCGGCCAGGGCGCGACCGACCTGCTCGAGGGCGGGGAGGGGACGGTCGAGCGGATCCTCGAGCTGACCGGCGGCTTCGGCGCCGACTACACCTTCGAGGCGACCGGCAACGTCGCGGTGATGCGCGAAGCGGTCGAGGCGGCGCGGATGGGCTGGGGGCTCTGCACCGTCGCCGGCGTCGCCGGGCGGGGGGAGACGCTCGACGTCGTCCCGCGCCTGCTGATCACCGGCCGCCGCATCGCCGGCTCCTCCTTCGGCGGCGTCAAGGGCCGCGATCAGGTCCCGGTCCTCGTCGACCGCTACCTGGCGGGGGAGATCGACCTCGACCCGTTCGTCTCCCACCGGATCGAGCTCGACGAAGTCAACCGCGGCTTCGAGCTGATGGAGGCCCAGGACGGGATCCGCAGCGTGATCGAGTTCGCCTAGCGGGGCGCTAGCGCAGCTCGTCGAGGCTCTTGACCTCGAGGTCGAACGGCTCGTCGGCCGCGCGCCGCCGCCGGTAGGGGGAGACGGTGATGCGGTGGGTTTCGCCGCAGGGGCAGGGGACCTCGATCGGGCTCGTGTCCGAGGAGGGGTCGGTGTCGACTTTGAGACGGCGGAGGGTGCCGGTGGTTTTGCAGCCGAAGGAGATCACCCAGCCGAAGTCCTGGGGTTCTTCGCGTTTGCCGGTGCGGCGGGGTTGGGGCATGCGGGCATCCTCTCTTTTTCCGAGGACGCTTGCGTCGAAGCGGGTGCCCGGACTAGTTTTGACCCGATGGCATTGGGGAGGAGCATCGCGATCATCGGGTTCTTGCTGACCTCGGCGCTCGGCGTTCCGGCGGGGGCAGCTGCCGGCGAGGGACCAGCGCGCGCCTCCGTCGGCTTCGAGCCGATCCCGCTTTCGGTGGCGGCCGATGGGGCCGGCCACATCTATCTGTCGGACCCGCTCAGCCACTCGATCCTGCAGTACTCAAGCGACGGGACGCTGCTGGCGAGCTTGAGCGACTTCGCTTCCTCCGGCAACCCGTTCGAGCCTCGCGGGATCGCTACCGATGTGGCCGGTGCTCTCTACGTCGCCGACGCTCCCGCGGGGGAGGTCGTGGTCCTGGGCGGTGACGGCGGCGTGCTGCGGAGGTGGGGCGCCACGGGCAGCCACGACCTCGCCGTCGGTAGCGACGGGTCCGTCTACGTGGCGACGATGCGCGAAGTCGAGCACTTCTCCTCTGACGGCGCCCTGATCTCGAAATGGACCGGTCCCGGCCACGGCTTCGGCGAAGTCTGGGGGATCGACACCGGCCCCGCCGGCCTCCTCTACGTCGCTGACACCTACGGCAGCAGCATCGACGTCTTCACCGCAGACGGCACCCTCGTCACCGAGTGGGGCAGCTACGGAAAAGGGCAGGGGCAGTTCATCTACCCCTACGGGGTCGCGGTCAGCGCCGCCGGCGAGGTCTACGTCACCGACACCGTCAACGACCGCGTCGAGAGGTTCAGCGGCAGCGGGTCCTTCCTCGGTTTCTGGGGCGGACCCGGGCGCGACCGCGGCCGCTTCTACACCCCGACCTCCGTCACCACCGACCCCGCCGGCTACGTCTACGTCGCCGACAGGGCGGCGCCCTACCCCGAAGAGGGGCGCGCGCGGATCCAGAAGTTCACCGCCGACGGCCAGTTCGTCGAGCAGTGGTACGACTCGCCGCCGGAGCCGGGACGCCCGCGCCTCTCCGCCTCGGTCGGTCACAGAACGACGAAGCGCTCGGCGAGCTTCCGCTTCCGCTCACCGCGGCAGGGCGCCCACTTCATCTGCCGGCTGACGGGTGAGCTCGTCCCGTCGAAGCTCCGCAAGTGGCGCACCTGCGCCTCGCCGAAGCGCTACGCGCACCTGCGGCCCGGCCGCAAGGTCTTCCACGTCGCCGCCGTCGCGAGCGGCTTCAGCGGTCGCGAGGCGAAGCACTCCTGGCTGATCGTCCAGCGCTCCGGTTAGCCGAAGCGCGGCCGGTCATCGTCTCTGCCGCGGCCGAGGCTGCCGGCGAGGCCGACGAGGAGGTAGGCGATCGCACCGGCGAGGAGGGCGAACTTGCAGGTGGCGAAGGCGGTCGCCAGGGAGGGGAACGGGGCGCCGTGGCCGCCCACGGTGAGCAGGAGGCAGGCGTTCTCGAGGGCGTCGAAGGCGGCGGCGAGGGGGCCGAGCCAGAGCGCGACACCGCCGGCTGCGGCGAGCCGCTCGAGCCCGCGGCGGCGGCAGCGGTCGCGGACGGCGGCGCCGGCGAGGCCGAGGAAGGCGCCGTAGGCGAGCATGAAGCCGTAGTCGATCCAGAGCTGTTCGCGGGCGGCGTCGCGGCCGTCCTCGCCCCATTCGGCGAGGATCTCGTCGGCCCGCTGCTGGCCGCCGCTCAGCTCGAAGGGGACCATCCCGGGACCGTTCGCCTGCATTCGGTTCTCCGTCGGCGACATCGCCCAGAGCAGCAGCAGCGTCGCGATCCCGGCGGCGAGGAGCCCCCTCCCGCGCTTCGAGGAGACGGTCATCGCGCGGGAGCCTCCCACGCTTCCGCCATCGCGATCCGTTCCATCATCGTCGGGTGGTTGTCGTGCAGGTCGTCGATCCAGAAGGGGGGGTCGGGATTGCTGAGGCTCTTGGTCGCGAGGCGGCGGAAGGAGGACGTGGCCGCGGCGGGGTCGTGGGTGGCTTCCAGCGCGGCCCAGTCGGCGGCGGCCTCTTCGCGGCGGAAGGCGGTGTTGAGGAGTGGGGCGGCGAGGAGCTGGGTGACGGTGAGGACGAGGATCGCGACCGGGATCGCCTCGGGCCGGGCGAGGCCGCCGCGGCGGCGGGTCAGGTAGGCGGTGAGGCCGAGGGCGGGGAGGAGGAAGAGGGCGAGCCAGCCGACCCGCTTGAGGACGTCGTCGTGGGCGACATGGCCGATCTCGTGGGCGACGACGAAGCGGACCTCGGCGGGGCTGAAGCCGCCGTCGAGCAGGGTGTCCCAGAGGACGATCGTGGTCGTCGGCCCGAGGCCGACCGTCTCCGCGTTCGGAGCGTCGGTGAACTCGTGCACTTCCTGCACCCGCAGGCGCGATTCGCCGGTCCCCTCGATCCGCTCCAGCGCCCGCGCTTCCTGCTCGAGGACGGGCTTGTCCAGCGGCTCGGTGCCGGGGATCAGGTAGGGGCTGAGGAAGGCCGACAGCAGCCCGAGCGCGACGAAGGCGGGCACTGCCGCCAGCCACCACCAGCGGCGCATAACCCCGGCCAGCCCCATCATGATCCCGATCCCGAGGCAGAGGAAGACGAAGGTCCCGCCGAGCCCGATGAAGCCGAAGAGCAGGTGCTGCAGGTAGCCCTCGTGGGAGACGTCGTGGCGCCGCTGCCACCAGAGCCCGAGCAGGTCGAAGGGAACCTCGGCGAGCCAGACGACGGCGAAGCCGAGCATCGCCAGCAGCATCCCGGTCCCGACCCGGCCGGCGGCGGACTCGCGGACGAGCCGGGGACCGTGCCAGGCGTAGAGGACGAGGACGGTGACGAGCGTGATCGAGCCGATCAGCCCGAGGAAGCCGAGGAAGAGCTCGTAATCGGCGCTGCGCTGGAGGAAGGAGTCGGTGAAGTAGCGGTGGGGGTCGAGCTGGGGGAGGTCGAGCGAGGGCAGCTGGGTCGCGCGCCAGAGGGCGACGGCGGCGCAGGCCCAGAGGACGGCGCCGCCGAGCAGCGCGATCGTCGCCGGCCGCAGCCGCCTAGGCATCGAGCGGTACGGGGCCCGGCAGGGGGTCGGGCGCGGGGACCGGCAGGCTCGGGGCGACTTCGTGGCAGGGACCGCTGTAGGGGTAGGCGCCGGTCACGAGCAGGAAGTAGGCGTTGGCCTGGGAGCTGTAGCGGAGGGCGTAGGCGCCGGCGTTCCGCAGGCCGAGCGGCATCCGCGCCGTGAACAGCCCCGCGAACCAGCCGAGGAAGGCGACGACCGCGAGCAGCTGGCCGAAGACGGCGGCGAGGATCAGCGCCGGCACCGCGAGGATGGCGCGGAAGAGGACGGTCCAGCGGTTCTGGCGCCGGCGCTCGGCGACGTGGAGTTCGATCGGGTAGGTGCCGGGGGCGCCGACGAAGCCGGGGAACGGGTTGCCGACGAGGTAGAGGAAGGCGCTGACGTGCAGCTGGTAGCGCACGTAGCGGGAGAGGAAGCGGTGGGCCCAGTTCGGCGAGGTGCCCAGGATCAGGGTCGCGAGCCAGTTGACGATCGCGACCAGCAGCGCCAGCACCCCCCAGAGCGTCAGCCAGACGAGGTGGGGGATCGCGAGGACGAGCCGGAAGAAGACGGTGAGGCGGCTGCGGCGCAGCTCGTCGGTGACCTCCATCCGCACCGGGTCCGAGCGGGTCGGCAGGGGGCCGATCGCGGTCAGCGGGTCGCTGGAGGGGTAGCGGCCGCTCAGCAGCAGCAGGTAGGCCCAGGCCTGGGCGCCGTAGGAGAGCGCGTAGGCGGCCAGGTCCCGCAGGCCGCGCGGCATCCGGCCGCGGGCCATCGCGTAGAACCAGCCCAGCACCCCGGCGACCACGAGGGCGCCGAAGAAGCCCGGGCTTTCGTTCGATTCGCTCAGCGCGTCGAGGAAGCTGCCCGAGCCGAAGAAGACCCCGGCGATCAGCAGCGCCGGCAGGCCGAGGAGGAGGCGGAAGCCGACGGTCCAGCGGTTCTGCCGGGCCGGCGGGTCGATCTCGACGTCGACCGGATAGGCGCGGTCGTCGCTGAAGCCGGGGAACGGGTCGGCGGCGAGGTAGAGGTAGGCGTAGACGTGGGTCGTGTAGCGCACGTATCTGGCGAGGAACTCGTGGAGGGTGGCGGGGGACCTGCCCCGGATCAGCGTCGCCACCCAGTTGATGACGGCGACCAAGGCGGCGGCGATTCCCCAGATCCCGAGCCAGATCAGACAGGGCAGGGCGAGCAGGGCGCGGAAGAAGACGGTGAGGCGCCGCCGCTGCAGATCGTCGTTGAGGGTGAAGCGGACCATGTGGAGACGTTTCTATCGACGCGGTCGGCCGGTTTTGTGAGCCGTCGGCAGAGGTCCGGTCGTGAAACAGGGTCACCGGCGGGTCTCGGAACATTTGAGGCTTCAAACCGGAACGTGCAAAAAACGCAAATTCCGCTTTTTCTGGAAGCGGTTTGCATTTCGCTCTATGGAGTAAGTCAACAACTCCCACTTTGTGGTTCCCGAAGGCGAACGGCCGCCCCGGCACCAGCGGTCGCTTCGCCGTCGCTCGCCTGCTGCCGGACGGTCGCCTCGACCTCTCCTTCGCCGGCCGCGGCTACCGGATCCTTCCGGTCCGGGAAAGCGGCGCCTACGCGACCGCGGGGGCGCTCGACGTCGGCGGCCGGGCGATCCTCGCCGGCAGGACGGGCTCGCTGCTCGGCTTCGCCGCCCTGGGCGAATCGGGTCAGCTGGACCGCTCCTACGGCCGCCGCGGCTTCGCCCTCCACGACACCCGCGACGGGTACGTCCCCGGCGACATCGCCGACGACTCGCACCGGCGGATCGTCGCCGCGCTGGAATCGATCGGCAGCCCCTCGACGCCGCGCAAGGGCGTCTTCCGCGCCTGGCGCCTGCGCGCCGACGGCAGCCTCGACCCCCGCTTCGGCGGCGACGGCCGCGTCGCGGTCCGCCTCGGCAGCCGGCTCGGGACCGCACGCTCGGTCGCGCTGCAGGGCGAGGGCCGAATCCTGCTTGGCGGCTGGGCCAAGCTGCCCGGCACGACGGATACGGACTTTGCACTGGTTCGGCTCCGCGGCGGGGTCTGACGGGTTGCAGACGCTGACCAGCGCAGTACCGTCCCTGCAAATGGAGCGGACCCGGGACGTACACAACATCGCCCTCGGCAAGGCGATCCGGCAGCTGCGCAAGGACGCGCGGCTGACCCAGCAGGCGCTGGCCGACCGCGCCGAGGTCCCGGTAGAAGAGCTGCGGCGGATCGAGATCGGCGCCATCGACGCCGACTGGGGGTCGGTGCGCCGCCTCGCCCACGCGCTGGACGTCGCTCTGCCGGAGGTCTTTCGCCTCACCGAGGAACTCCTGGGCGATTGAGGGTCGTCACCTTCGACTTCTGGAACACGATCGCGACCGTGCCGGCGGGGGCGATGACGGAGGCGCGCAAGCGGGGGATCGCGGCGGCGCTGCGGAGCCATGACGTCGAGGTCGAGGCGGAGCTGCTGATCGAGGGGCTGGGACAGGTCGGGCTGGAGTGGGAGCGGGCCTGGGCCGCGGGGCGGCACCTGCCCCCGCACGAGGCGGCGGCGGCGCTGGTGCGCCACCTCGGGGTCGAGGGGGCGGCGCGGGAGATGGTCGCGGAGGCGTTCCTCGGCGCCGGGCGGCAGGTCCCGCTCAAGTTCGCGCCCGGGATCCACGAGTGCCTGGCGGGGCTGCGGGAGCGGGGGATCCGGCTCGGGATCGTCTGCGACGTCGGCTTCAGCGGCGGTGAGCTGCTGCGTGGGCTGCTCGACGCAGAGGGCCTGCTGGGCCACTTCGACGGCTGGGGGTTCTCCGACGAGGTCGGCCACTACAAGCCCTCGCCGCGCATCTTCGAAGCCGCCCTGGCGGCGCTCGGGGCGGAGCCGGCGGAGGCGATGCACGTCGGCGACCTGCGGCGCACCGACGTCGCCGGCGCCATCGCGCTGGGGATGAGGAGCGCCCGTTACCGTGGCATGAACCCGGAGGGCGACGAGGAAGACGGGGCCGAGGCGGAGTTCGTCCTCGACAGCCACGCCGAGCTGCTCGAGGTCGTCGGACGCCTGACCGCGTAGGCGTTGCCGTCCTTTGGCGCGTTCAGCGGCTCTTCAGCAGGCGGCCGACCGCCTCCATCATCTCCTCGGTCTTCTCCTCGCGCTCCTTGGCGCTGCCGGCGCCGACGACGCAGTGGCGGGTGTGGTCGTCGAGCAGGGCGAGGGCGACCTTGTCGATCGCCGCCTGGGCGGCCGAGATCTGGGTGAGGATGTCGATGCAGTAGCGCTCCTCCTCGACCATCCGCTCGATCCCGCCGATTTGGCCGGCGATCCGCCGTAACCGGTTCCGCACCTGGTCCTTGTTGTCGATGTAGCCGGGGTCCTCGTTTTTCATCGTGGTAGCATACCCCCATGGGGTATAGAGAGCAAGCCGCGGCGGAGAAGGATCGGCTGGAGCTGCCGATCGAGGGGATGACCTGCGCCAGCTGCGCCGGGCGGGTCGAGAAGAGCCTCAACCGGCTCGACGGCGTCGCGGCGACGGTCAACTTCGCGACCGAGCGGGCGAGCATCGAGTTCGATCCGGCGCAGGTGGAGCCCGAGCAGCTGCTCGGGGCGGTGGCGAGCGTCGGCTACTCGGCGGCGCTGCCGGTCCCGGCCGGGGAGGAGGGGGCGCCCGAGGGCGAACCCGACCCGACCGAGGACCTGCGCCGCCGCCTGGTCTTCGCCGCTGCGCTCTCGCTGCCGGTGCTGCTGATGGCGATGATCGAGCCGCTGCAGTTCCGCAACTGGCAATGGCTCTCGCTGCAGCTGGCGACGCCGGTGGTGCTGTGGGCGGGCTGGCCCTTCCACAAGGCCGCCTGGCAGAACCTCCGCCACGGCGCCGCGACGATGGACACGCTGATCTCCCTCGGCACCCTCGCCGCCCTCGGCTGGTCGCTCTACGCGCTCTTCTTCGGCGACGCCGGGATGCCGGGGATGACGATGCCCTTCGAACTGGTGACCGAGCGCGGTGCCGGCAGCGACGAGATCTACCTCGAGGTCGCCGCCGTTGTCACCACCTTCATCCTCGCCGGCCGCTACTTCGAGGCGCGGGCGAAGCGGCGGGCCGGGGCGGCGCTGGAGGCGCTGCTGGGCCTTGGCGCCAAGGAGGTGGCGCTGCTGGACGAGGACGGGGCGGAGCGCCGGGTCCCGGTCGAGGAGCTGCGGGCCGGCGACCAGTTCGTGGTGCGGCCGGGGGAGAAGGTGGCCACCGACGGCGTCGTCGAGAGCGGCAGCAGCGCCATCGACCAGTCGCTCCTCACCGGCGAGTCGGTGCCGGTCGAGGTCGGGCCAGGCGACGAGGTGGTGGGCGCCACGATCAACGTCGGCGGCCGCCTCGTCGTCCGCGCCACCCGCGTCGGCGAGGAGACGGCATTGGCGCAGATCGCCCGGCTGGTCACCGAGGCGCAGTCGGGCAAGGCGCCCGTGCAGCGACTTGCCGACCGGATCAGCGCTGTCTTCGTCCCGATCGTGATCGCGCTCGCCCTCGGCACCCTCGCCTTCTGGCTCCTCGACGGCGCCGGCCCGGCTTTTGCCTTCACCGCCGCCGTCGCGGTCCTGATCATCGCCTGCCCCTGCGCCCTTGGTCTGGCGACGCCGACGGCGCTGCTGGTCGGCACCGGCCGCGGCGCCCAGCTGGGGCTGCTGATCAAGGGGCCGGAGGTGCTGGAGCAGACGCGGCAGATCGACACCGTCGTCCTCGACAAGACGGGGACCGTGACCAGCGGCGAGATGTCGGTGGTCGGGGTCCACGCCGCTCCAGGGACCGACGAGGCCGAGGTCCTGCGCCTGGCCGGCGCGGTCGAGGATGCCTCCGAGCACCCGATCGCCGCCGCGATCGCGGCGCGGGCGAAGGAGGAGTTTGTGCCGCTACCCGCGGTGGAGGGGTTCGAGAGCGAGGCGGGCGTGGGGGTGCGAGGCTTGGTCCAGGGCCGCACGGTTGCCGTCGGCCGCGCTTCGGGTCCGGGCCTGTCGCTTTTGTTACCCATAGGGTCACAAAAGCGACACTCGCTCGCGCCGGCGCTGGAGGCGGCGCGCAGCGAAGGGGAAGCGCTGGGGCAGACCGCGATCGCGGTCGCTTGGGACGGCGAGGTGCGCGGTCTCATCGTCGTCGCCGACACCGTGAAGCCGACGAGCCGCGAGGCGATCGCGGCGCTGCGGGAGCTGGAGCTGCGGCCGGTGCTGCTGACCGGAGACAACGAGGCGACCGCGAAAGCCGTGGCCGCCGAGGTCGGGATCGAAGAAGCGATCGCCGAAGTGCTGCCGGCCGAGAAGGCCGCCGTGGTCCAGCGCCTCCAGGGCGAAGGCCGGACGGTCGCGATGGTCGGCGACGGTGTCAACGACGCCCCAGCCCTGGCCCAGGCCGACCTCGGCCTGGCGATCGGCACCGGTACCGACGTCGCGATCGAGGCCTCCGACATCACCCTCGTCTCCGGCGACCCCCGCGCCGTCGCCGACGCGATCCGCCTCTCCCGCCGCACCCTGGCGACGATCAAGGGCAACCTCTTCTGGGCCTTCGCCTACAACGTCGCCGCCCTGCCCCTCGCCGCCGCCGGCTTCCTCAACCCCCTGATCGCCGCCGCCGCGATGGCCTTCTCCAGCGTCTTCGTGGTCACGAACTCGCTGCGGTTGCGGGGCTTCACCCCCCGCCGCTAGGGCGGGGGGTTATACGGCTATTTCTTCAGGATCAGCTTGACCGCGCGGCTCTTGGTCTTCGCCTTGTTGCCCTTCGGCTTGAAGGTGACCTTGATCCGGACTTTGGCGTTGCCCTCGGCGGCCAGTTGCTTGACGGCCTTGCCCTTCGGCTTGATGTTGAGGACGACGGTGCCCTTCTTCTTGGCGCCGCGCTTGACCCGCTTCACGTTCTTCCCGGAGAGGGTGAGCTTGCCGGCGTAGGGGACCTTGACCTTGAGCTTGGCGGTGCCCTTCTTCGTGTTGCGGATGAGCTTGCCGAACTTGAAGTTGTTCGGAGCTTTGACCGTGATCAACTGCGCTGCGGGCGCCGCGCCGCTGCAGGAGGCGGTGCGGCCGGTGAAGACCATGTTGGCCGAGCAGCCCTCGTTGTCGGTGGTGGTCAGGCCGACGGTGTATTTGCCGGCTTTGGCGTAGGTGTGCTTGAGGGTCGCGGGGCCGCCGGGGAAGACCTTTCCGTCGCCGAAGTTCCAGTCGAAGCTGGTGGCAGTTCCGTCGGAATCGACGGTGGTGGAGGTGAACCCGATCCGCAGCGGGTTCTTCTTCGTCGCTTTGGCGGTGAAAGAGGCGACCGGCGACTGATCCGGCACGATGGCGACCTGCCACGGCCCGCCCGGCACCGGGATGTTGTTGGCCTGCCCGGTCTGCGTGTTTATCACGGTGACGCTGTCCTCGTCGCCGTAGTTGGCCACGTAGACCGAGTTTCCGTCTGGCGTGACGGCAAGTTCGTAGGGTTCGTCGCCGGTCGGGATCGCTCCGCCGACCACCTGCCTGGCGGCGGTGTCGATCACGGAGAGGTTGTCATCGCCGTAGTTGCTGACGTAGAGGCGGGCGCCGGTGGGCGACAGCCCCAGTCCCCACGGTTCGTTGCCGACCGGGATTGCAGCTACGGCTTGCCTGCTCGCGGCGTCGATCACCGAGACGCTGTCGCCCCCTTCGTTGTTCACGTAGACCGTTTTGCCGTCGGGGGAGACGACGACGTTGATCGGTTCTTCGCCGACGGGGATCGGCGTCCCGACGACTTGCCTGCTGGAGGTGTCGATCACCGTGACGGTGTTGTCCTGTTCGTTGGCGACGTAAGCGGTCGCGCCGTCTGGCGAGAAGGCAACGCCCAGGGCTCCTTTGCCGGCCGGGATCGCCGCGCCGGTGACCTGATTGGTCTGAAGGTCGATGACTGCGACCGCATCGGATCCGACGGTGACGTAAGCGGTCTTGCCGTCGGGTGAGATCGCGATCACTTCCGGATTGTCGCCGAGGGACACGGTGCCGATTGGTTGGTTGGTCGCGGTATCGATGATCCTCAGGTCCTGACTGGCGCTGTTGCCCACATAGAGCGTCCTGCCATTGGGCGTGATCGCCATCGTGTAGGGGCCGTCGGTGTCCCCGGCAGGGACCGGTGAGCCAACCACCTGGTTGGTGGCGGTGTCGATCACTGAGACGGTGCCGTCTTCGTAGTTGCCCGTGTAGACGTAGCGGGCCAGCGCCTGCGGTGCGAAGAGCGCGAGCGCGAGCGTGGCGAGCGCGAAGATCAGGGGGATACGCGGGCTGAGGGAACGTCTCTTGATCGTCATGGCGCGCGACTCTAGCTGTGGGCCGGGACGGCAGAGAACCAGCGGCCGAGGCGCTCCTTCGTGAAGACATCCGCTTTCGGGCGCAGCTGGCGGCTGAGGGCGTCGCGGAGGTCCTGACCGGCCTGCGGGTCGGCGGCGAGGCCGCGGAAGATCGGCCCGGCGGTCTCGGGCCTGGCGAAGCGGGCGAAGTCGAAGGACCACTCGTAGTGCTCGCGAGCGCGCTCGTCGCGGTAGGCCTCGTAGCCAGCGAGGCTCTCCTCGGGGCCGGTCAGTTCAGCGGCGACGCGAAGCGACTGCTCGATCGCATCGGAGATGCCCTGTGCGGTCGAGGGGTTCTTGAAGTGGCCGGCGTCGCCGATCAGCGCCCAGCCGGGGCCGGCGCCCTGGCGGAAGAAGCCGCGCAACATCGTCTCCGGGGCGACGCGGACGCCGCCGACCTGCTCGGCCCGCTGCAGCCAGGCGGGGTGGAACCAGTCGCGATAGTGGTCGAGCATCTCGACGAAGGTGCGCCGGCGCTGCGCCTGGTCGCCGCGGGTCAGGTCCGGGTGGAGGCCGAGGATCAGGATCGAGAGGTCGTCCTCCATCGGCGACCAGACCAGCGAGCCCTCCTCGATCACGTCGATTTTGAACTCGCCGCTGGCCGGCAGGCCGCGCCAGTAGGTGAACATGAAGGCCATCTCCGAGCGCATCTGCCGTTCCTTCTCCAGCCCGAGGAGGCGGGCGACGGTGGAGACGCGGCCGTCGGCGCCGAGCACCCAGCGCGCCTCGATCTCCTCGCCGCTCTCGAGGACGACGCCGCGCGCCGGGTCCTCCTCCGTGCCGGCCCCGAGCAGGCCGGTGACCTTCTCGCCGAAGCGCGTCTCGGCGCCGGCGTCGACCGCGGCCCCCAGCAGCGCCGGGTCGAGGACCGGCCGGGTGATCACCGCCATCCGGTCGAAGCCGCCGATCGGCGTGAAGCGGCCCGCCGCTTCGTGGCCGAAGGTGCGGATCGCGTACTCGACCAGGTTGACCCGGTGCTTCCGTTCGATCCGCTCCAGCGCCCCCAGCTCGGCCAGGCGCGCCAGCGTGTTCGGGAACAGCGCGTGGGTCGAGAGGGTGTCGGCCGGCGGTGGCTCGCGGTCGAGGAGCAGGACCTTCCAGCCCGCCTCCGCCAGTCGCGTCGCCGCCGGGGTGCCGGCGACGCGAGCGCCGACGACGACCGCGTCGTAGCTCTCGCGCCGCCCTGCCATCAGCGCTTCCGCCCCACGGTCAGGAGGTACTCCATGTGGAAGCGGGCGTCCTCGTCGCTGCCCTGGTTCCACTCGGCGCAGAACTCGCTGAGGACGCGGTCGAACTCCTCGGCGCGGCCCTCTTTCTCGGCGTTGGCGCGGGCGGCGATCGTCGGGCCGTAGCGCTGCTTGAAGTGCTCGCCGTAGTCGTCGGGCCGCTGGAAGGCGGTGACGTCGAGGACGCCTTTCTCGACCGTCTCCAGCTCCACCCGGTCGCCGAACAGCTCCCGCAGGTGGTCCTCGCCACCCCACAGCGGCGGCGGCTGCGCGCCGGCGGGCGGGGGCGGCATGAACTGGCCCATCTCGCGGAAGAGGCCGCCGATCATCCCCTCCGGGGTCCAGCTCAGGAGGCCGATCTTGCCGCCCGGTTTGCAGACCCGGACCAGCTCGGCGGCGGCCTTCTGGTGGAAGGGCGCGAACATCACCCCGATCGAGGAGATGACGACGTCGAAGCTGTCGTCCTCGAACGGGAGGTCGTGGGCGTCGGCCTCGACCCACTCGAGCTCGACCCCCTCGGCCTCGGCCCGGGCGCGGCCGGCGTCGAAGAGCTCGGGCGTGAGGTCGCTGGCGACGACTTCGGCGCCAGCCTGGGCGGCCGGAATAGAGGCGTTGCCGGTGCCGGCGGCGACGTCGAGGACGCGGTCGCCGGGGCCGATGCCGCAGGCCTCGACCAGGCGCGGTCCCAGCGGGAGCAGGAAGGTCTCGACCATCGAGGGGTAGTCGCCGGAGGCCCACATCGCGCGGTGTTTCTGTCGCAGCTCCGGGGGCGGGCTCTGGGTGTCGGGGCTCACTTCAATCTCCTTTTGGATCGGTTGGTGATCCTTTTCTACGCCCGCGCGGGAGGCGGATCAACTTCAAGATCTGCAGTTAGGCCTCTAGACTCGATTCCGGATGCCGGAGAGCTACGGACAGTTCTGCCCGGTCGCCCAGGCGGCGGAGGTGCTGACCGAGCGCTGGACCCTGCTGGTGCTGCGCGAGCTGCTGATGGGCAGCAGCCGCTTCAACGAGATCCAGCGCGGGGTGCCGCGGATGTCCTCCTCGCTGCTGAGCAAAAGGCTGCGGGAGCTGGAGCGCTCGGAGCTGCTGACCCGCGAGCCGCTCAAAGGGGAGCGCGGCTACGCCTACCGCCTGACCCCGGCGGGCGAGGCGCTGGGGCCGCTCGTCGTCAGCCTCGGGACCTGGAGTCGCGACTGGCTGAAGCGCGAGATCAGCGCCGAGGAGGCCGACCCGGCGCTCTTGATGTGGGACCTGCGGCGCAGCGTCCGCCTGGCCGACCTGCCGCAGGAGCAGGTCGTCGTCTTCTTCCGCTTCCGCGACGCCGAGGAGGGCAAGCGCGCCTGGTGGCTGGTCGCCCACGCCTCCAACGCCGACCTCTGCTTCAGCGACCCCGGCTTCGAGGTGAACCTCCAGGTCGACGCGGAGACGCAGGCGATGGCCGAGGTCTGGGTCGGGAAGAAGGAGCTGGGGGCGGCGATGCGGGCAAAGACGGTGCGCGTCACCGGGCCCGAGCACCTGGTGCGGAGCCTGCCCGACTGGCTCGGCTTCAGCACCTTCGCCTACCCGGACCCGGCCGCCGAGCTCGCCGCCCGGCAGACCGCTTGATCGCCTAGCTGCTCTCGCTAGCCACGCCCGGCGCGCCCCGCTCGACCTCGATCCGGGGGAGGATCCGCTCCAGCCACTCGGGGATCCACCAGTTGCGGGCGCCGAGCAGCTGCATCACCGCCGGCACCAGGACCATCCGCACCAGGGTCGCGTCGAGGAAGATCGCCGCCGCCAGCCCGATCCCGAAGAGCTTGAGGAAGACTTCGGGCGAGGCGACGAAGGCGAGGAAGACGACGACCATGATCGCCGCCGCCGCGGTGATCACCCTGGCCGTCTTCGCCAGACCGTCGGCGACCGCGCGCCGGGTGTCGTTGTCCTTCAGGTACTCCTCGCGGATTCGCGAGATCAGGAAGACCTCGTAGTCCATCGAGAGCCCGAAGAGGATCGCGAACATCATCACCGGCATGAACGGGGCGATCGGGACTTCGTGGTCGATCCCGATCATCTTGCCGACCGCACCGCCCTGGGCGACCAGGGTCATGACGCCGTAGGCGGCGCTGACCGAGAGCAGATTCATCACCGCCGCCTTCAGCGAGATGAAGGGCGAGTGGAAGGCGACCAGCAGCAGCAGGAACGAGAGCCCGACGACGCCGGCGATGAACCACGGCATGCGGCCGGTGATGTAGCTGCTCTGGTCCTCGAGCGCGGCGTTGACGCCGCCGACCAGGGCGGTGACGCCGGAGTCGCCGACGGCGGCCGGGATCGTGCTGGCGCGCAGGCGGTCGACTAGCTCCGAGGTGGCCTCGTCCTGGGGCGAGGTGGTGGGGATGACGGTGACGATCGCCGCAGTGCCGTCGGCGTTGAAGCGCGGCGGCGGCACGTAGGCGACGCCCTTCTCTTCGCGCAGGTCGGAGACGAGGCCGTTGACGGTGGCCTTGGCGCCGGGGTCGGGCAGTTCGGCGGCGATCACCAGCGGGCCGTTGGCGCCCGGGCCGAAGCCCTCGCTGATCAGGTCGTAGGCCTGGCGGGTCATCGTCTCGGGCTGGTCGTTGCCGGCGTCGGGGAAGCCGAGGCGCATGCCGAGCGCCGGCGCCGCGAGCGCGAGCAGGATCGCGGTGGCGACGATCGCCGCGGTCCACGGGCGCCGCTGCACGGCGTGGCTCCAGCGGGCCGCCGGCGATTCGCCGTCTTCGGAGGCGTCGAGGCTGCGGCCGAGGAGCGGAATCCGCAGCCGGTCGACATTCGGCCCGAGGTAGGAGAGCAGCGCCGGCAGCAGGGTGATCGAGGCGATCATCACCACCAGCACCGCGAGCGAGGCCGAGATCGCCACCCCGTACATGTAGGGGAGGCCGGTGATGAAGAGGCCGAGGATCGCGATGACGACGGTGCTGCCGGCGATGAGGACGCTGCGGCCGGCGGTGGTGACCGCCTCGACCACCGCGTCGTGGCGGTCCTTGCCGTCCTTCATCGCGCTGCGGAAGCGGGTCAGGACCAGCAGCGCGTAGTCGATTCCGACGCCGATCCCGATCAAACCGGAGACCGCGGTGGTCCAGTTGGGGACGTCGATGATGTTGGCGAGGAGGGCGATCAACCCGAAAGAGGAGATGCCGAGGCCGATCAGGGCGATCGCCAGCGGCAGGCCGGCGGCGACCAGGGAGCCGAAGGCGATCAGCAGCACGATCGCAGCGCCGAGGAAGCCGTAGAACTCGGGGCTGGTCTGTTCCTGGGCAGTGTAGATCGCTTCGCCGCCGAGCTTGATCTCCAGGCCGCCGCCGCTGTTGGATTCGGCGGCGTCGATCAGCTCTTCGCCCTGCTCTTTCTTCACCTGCCACCCGGGTACGGTCAGCGGCAGGGTGGTGGTGGCGATCGTGCCGTCTTCGGAAACGCGGATCGCGTCGCGCTTCTCGATGTCCTCGATCGCTTCCACCTGCTTGAAGAAGGCGTCCATCTTCTGCCGCGAGGCCGGGCTCTTCACCCCCGCGGGGTCTTTCCAGACGACGTAGATTTCCTGCCCCGAGTAGCCGCCGAACTCGCGTTCGGTCAGGTCGCTGGCCGCCTTGGAGTCCGAGCCGGGGGTGTTGTAGTCGGCTTCGTACTCGCCGGCCAGGGCGGACCCTAGGCCGATGATCACGACCGCGGAGACGATCCAGAGCAGGACCATGGTGCCGCGGCGGCGGTAGGCGAAGTCGGCGAGGCTGGCGAGGCGGCGGGTCATCAAATCCCTTCCTGAGGTTCTTTGCGACTGACTGGAAGCGCTTGTCAAATTCATATCAACGTTGCCGCAGCGGCCCGGACGGGTAGCAGTTGAGGAACGGAAGGGGTTCCAGAGACGGGAGGAGCAACCGTGGCGGGAGCAGTCGGTTGGCGTCGGATCGCGTTCGCCGGTTTGGCGTTCCTGCTCGCGAGCGCCCTTTACCTGGCGCTGACGGGCTCGCCCGACGCCGGGCGCCCCGAATGCGCCGGCAAGCGGGCGACCATCGTCTCCAACGACCGCCACATCCGCGGCAGCCGCGGGCCCGACGTGATCCTCGCCGGCGGCGGCCGGAACCTGGTCTTCGGCGGCCGCGGCAACGACACGATCTGCGGCGGCGCCGGCCGCGACCGGATCGACGGGGGGCGCGGCAAAGACACCCTGCTCGGCGACAAAGGGGCGGACCTCGTGCTCGGCAGCCGCGGTTCCGACGACGTCCGCGGCGGTGCCGGCCGGGACCGGGTCCGCGGAGAGGCCGGCAACGACGTCGTCAGCGGCGGCCTCGGCGCCCACGACGACGTCGACGGCGGCATGGGGGACGACGAGGTCCGCGGCGGCAGGGGGAGCTTCGACGCGATCTCGGGCGGGATCGGCCGCGACCGCATCGACGGCGGCCCGGGGGGGCACGACACGGCCTCCTACCGCAGCGCCGGCGGGCCGATCGAAGTCGACCTCGAAGGGGGCCGGGTCAGCGGCGCCGAAAACGAGCGGCTGGTGGGAATCGAGGAGGTGATCGGCGGGCCGGGGAACGAGTGCTTCGGGATGACTCAGGCCGCTCGCTCCTGCGGCACCGGAACCCTCGCGATCTCCGGCGGCGATGGACCGGACAACATCGTCGTCGGCCGCGAGGACGAAAGCGTGCTCGTCTCCGGCGGGGCCGGTCCGCTGCTCCAGGTCGGCGGTAGCCGCGTCAGCTCGGTCCTCGTCTCGCTCGGTGCCGGCGACGATCAGATCCTGATCCAGCACGCGCTGCCAAAGGGGGTCGCGGTGACGGTCGACGGCGGTGCCGGCAGCGACTGGCTGCGGGGCGGCCCGGGCGGCGACACGATCTACGCCGGTGACGACGGCGTCCCCGACCGGCTCGTAGGCGGCGGCGGGGACGACGCCCTCTTCGGGGTCAACATCCTCCATCCCCGTCGCGGCAGCGGCGCCGCGGCGATGATCGGCGGCGCGGGCGACGACCTCCTGATCGGCGGCCAGCCCTGCGAGGGCGACCTCTTCGCCGGCGGGCGGGGCGCCAACGACAGCGCCTCCTTCGCCCGCGTGCGCAACGAAGGCACCTTCGTCCAGGCGAAGATCGGAGGCACGGTCAGCGACCCCGACGCCGGCGGCTGCACCCCGGGCCGGATCGCGGCCGGCACCGAGAAGATCGAGGGCTCGCCCGGACCCGACGTCCTCACCGGCAACGGCGCCGCCAACGTCCTGCTCGGCCGCGGCGGACCCGACCGCCTCGACGGCAGGGGCGGCGAGGACCGCTGCATCGGCGGCCGGGGCGCCAACCGCGCCCGGCGCTGCGAGTACGTCCGCAACTGAGGTTGCAAGCCGGTTTCCCGGCGGGCGCGCGTCGATCCGCCCGCCTACGGTTCAGGTGCAGCCGACCCGCGTCAGGGCCGGGCTTCCTCTCTCGCAGCTATGCCGAATCCGACCGCAAAACCGCGCCGGCGCTGGCTCCCGTCGCTTCTGGCGATGACCCTCGCCCTGCTCGCGAGCTGCCTCGTCGCGGTCGCAAGCGCGCCGGCCAAGAGCAATTCCGAGAAGCTGGAAGCGGTCGAAGCGAAGATCGGCAAGGCCGAAGAACGCGAAGGCGTCCTCACCTCCGACATCGCCGCGATGGGCGACGAAATCTCCGCCCTGGAAGGTCAGGTCTCGACCCTGCGCAACCAGGAGGCGGCGGCCGAAGAAGAGCTGGCGGCGAAGGAAGCCGAACTGCGGGGGGCCGAAGACGAGCTGAGGGAAGCGCTGGAGCGCCTCGACACCCTGCGCGGGCGGCTGAAGCGGGCGCTGGTCAACCTGCGCGAGCGTCTCGTCGCGATCTACACCTACGGGTCCACGGACCTGACCGAAGTGATCCTCAGCTCCGAGGACTACGGCGACATGGTCGCCCGCACCGCCTACTTCGACGCGATCAACGAAAGCGACCAGGCGCTGGCCGAGCGGGTGCGCTCGCTGCGCGACGAAGCGAAGAAGCTGGTCCGGCAGCGGAAGATCGCGAAGCTGACGATCGAAGACGCGCGTGACTCGATCGCCGCCAAGGAGCAGCGGCTGGAAACGACCCGTTCGACCCTGGAGTCGCGCGAGGGGGCGCTGCTCTCGGCGCGGGCGGAGCGGCGCTCGGCGCTGAGGAGCATCGAAGGCGACCGCGACGAGCACGAGGAAATCGCCGCCGGCCTGCGGGCGCAGATCGCCCAGGAAATCGCCGAAGCGACCGGCGGGGTGATGTTGCCGGCAGGGCCGATGCCGAGCCCGAGCGCGGCCGGCCTGATCTGGCCGGTTGAAGGCACCGTCACCTCCGGCTTCGGCTACCGCTGGGGGCGGATGCACGAGGGGATCGACATCTCCGTGCCGGAAGGGACGCCGATTCGCGCCGCCGCCGACGGCACCGTGATCCTCGAGCAGTCCGAGTACGAAAGCGGCGGCTACGGCAACTACACCTGCGTTGACCACGGCGGCGGTCTCTCCACCTGCTACGCCCACCAGTCGAGCTTTGCCGCCTCCGTCGGCGCCCGGGTCAGCCAGGGTGACGTGATCGGCTACAGCGGCAACACCGGCCACAGCACCGGTCCGCACCTCCACTTCGAGGTCCGGATCAACGGCGCCCCGACGGACCCGCTCGGCTACCTGTAGCCGCTAGGCGCTGGCTGCCTGGCCAGCTACATTTGCGGCGTGGCCGAGCTGATCCTCTATGCGATTCCGGCGTTCGTGCTGCTGCTCGCCGTCGAGCTGCTCTCGTTCAGGTACGCGCGGGACGACGACCTGGTCGGCTACGAGGCGCGGGACACCCGCACGAGCCTGACGATGGGCGGCGGCAACGTCGCCATCAACGCCGTCTGGAAGCTGGTCGTGATCGCCGTCTACGCCGGTCTCTACGAGCTGACGCCGCTGCGGATGCCGGCGGACATGTGGTGGACCTACGCGCTGCTCTTCCTCGCCGACGACTTCGCCTACTACTGGTTCCACCGCATCCACCACGAGGTGCGGGTCTTCTGGGCGAGCCACGTCGTCCACCACTCCTCCGAGCACTACAACCTCTCGACGGCGCTGCGCCAGACCTGGACGCCGATGACGGCGCTGCCCTTCTGGGCGCCGCTGGCGCTGCTCGGCTTCCCGCCCTGGATGATCCTCACCCAGCAGGCGATCAGCCTCATCTACCAGTTCTGGATCCACACCGAGCGGGTGAAGAAGATGCCCGCCTGGTTCGAGTTCTTCTTCAACACGCCCTCGCACCACCGCGTCCACCACGGCTCCAACGAGGTCTACCTCGACCGCAACTACGGCGGCATCCTGATCGTCTGGGACCGCCTCTTCGGCAGCTTCCAGGGCGAGACCGAGCGGGTCCGCTACGGGCTGACGAAGAACATCCGCAGCTTCCGCCCGACCCGGGTCGCCTTCCACGAGTTCGCCGCGATCTGGCAGGACGTCCGGGGCGCGAAGAATTGGCGCGAGCGCATGGGCTACCTCTTCCGCGGCCCCGGCTGGTCGCCGGACGGCAGCGGCGGCGGCACCCGGGGATGAGTGTCGCTTCTTGCGTCCATACGGACGCATAAGGCGACAGACCTAAGGCTGCAAGCGCTGGTGCCGCCAGGCGCCGTCACTCTTTATGTAGAGCAGGCGGCGGTGAAGGCGGTTGGGGCTGCCGTGCCAGAACTCGACGAGGTCGGGATCGAGGCGCCAGCCGCCCCAGTGCGGGGGACGGGATAAAGCCTCGCCGTCTGCTGCGAGGCTCTCGGCGGACTCGCGCAGTCCCGCGGGATCGTCCAAGGTCTCCCCTTGCTTCGAGGCCGCCGCGCTTGCCCGCGCCGCCTGCGGCCGCTCCGCGAACAGCGCATCCGACTCCTCCTCACCCAGCTTCCGCACCGATCCCTCGATCGTCACCTGCTGCAGGGTCTCGCGCCAGTAGAGCGTGCCCGCCGCACGGGGGTTGGCGGCGAGGTCGCGGTCCTTGCGGCTCTCGTAGCTGCCGGAGAAAACGAGGAAGGGAGTCGCCTGCTTGAGCAGGAGGATGCGGCTCGATGGCCGGCCCTCGGCGTCGGCGGTCGCCAGCGCCAGCGCCCGCGGCTCGCGCACTCCGCGACCGTCGGCGTCTCGCAGCCAGCGCTCGAGCAGCGGCAGCGGGTCGGGGGGCGGGGAGTCGAACTCCGGCAGCTCCAGCGTGGAGTCTCCGGACAGGGTTTCGATCGGCTCGGCCACGCGACCATCCTGCCATGGGCGTGCCTCGCCTCTGCCTGGCGATCCCGGTCGGCCTCACGCATAGGATGGAGGCGTGCCAGCCACTCCGGTACAGGGTGCTTATGAGGTCGCGCACGGGGTTGTCCCGGAGGAGAAGGTCGACGATGCGCTGCGGCTGCTTCACCTCGACCTGCTGCAGCGGGGCGCCTCGGCCGAGGAGCTGAGCGAGTGGCTCTGGGGGGCGCACTGGTTTCCGCACCTGCGGGATCGCTCCGAGATCCTGGCGCTTGCCGAGTCGCTGCCGGAGGAGTGGCGGACGGGGCGGATCTGCGAGCCGCAGATCCTGCTCCAGTTCCCGCACACCGGGCCGGAGCCGGAGATCAGCTTCCACCTCGACCAGGAGCCGGCCTGGGCAGAGGGGCGGACCTACCTGCGGATCGTCGGCGTCCCGCTCAGTCCCTGGCGCGGGAGCAACGGCGGCCTGCTGGTCGAGACCGCGGAGGGGCCGGCGCCGGTCGAGGCCGACCCCGGCGACGCGATCATGATGACGCCGGACCTGCCGCACTCCGGCGGCGTCAACTTCTCCGGCCGGCTGCGTTACGGCGTCTATTTCCGTTGGCTCGCCGACGCGGGTTGAAGCTGAAGCTTTCGTCCGAGAGGACCTCGGGTAGGGGTCGGAGATGCCGCCCGCTTTCGTCAACGGGACCGAGATCCGCGTCGTCGGCATGTCGCGCAGCGGCAACCACGCGATCGTCAACTGGATCCTCGCCCAGGCGCCGGGCCGGACCTGCTTCCTCAACTGCGCCGAGCCCGGCTGCAACCCGTACCTCTCGGCGCGACCGCGGACGCCGGAGCTGCCCGGTTGGCGGGCTCTCTACGACGGATTTGACGTCGAGGCCGAGCGGGCGGGACGGCTGAGCCGCAAGGACCTGCTAATCCACAGCTACGAGGACACCTTCCTCGGCCCCTTCCGCAAGCGCGAAAACGAGGAGCGCCACGACGAGTGGGTCGGCCGCTCGCGCCGCCGCATCGACCTGCTGATCCTGCGCGACCCCCGCAACCTCTTCGCCAGCCGCCTCGCCTCCGGATACGGCTGGCTCGACGACGAGCTGGTGGCGCGGATCTGGGCCCAGCACGCGCGCGAGTTCCTCGGGCTGCGCCGCAACCTGCGCCAGGAGCGGCTGATGGTGAGCTACAACCGGTGGGTCGCCAGCCGCTCCTACCGTCGCCAGGTGGCGGGGGCGATCGGGCTCGAGTTCGACGACCGGGCCGCTCACAAGGTCCCGGCCGCCGCCGGCGGCAGCTCCTTCGACGGCACCGCCTACGATGGCCGGGCGGAGGAGATGCCGGTCCTCCGCCGCTGGCACAGCTTCGCCGGCGCCCCCCGCTTCCACCGCCTGCTGACGCCGGCGGTGCGAGAGCTCTCCGACCGCATCTTCGGCTCGGCGGCACTGCCGGAGCCGGCGCGGCTAGCGGCCTGAGCGGGTCGCGGCGAGCAACTCCATCGTCCGCAGGTCGCGGGCGCGGTCGCCCGCCTCGTCCCGCTCGCAGATCCAGATCTCGTGGCCGGGCCGTTCGCGCACCCGCAGGCCGGCCGAGCGGACCATCGCCTCGACGCAGGCGGCGTCGGCGGCCCACCAGTTGGTCGGGTCGCCGGCGAGCCTGTGCTCGATGAAGGCGGCGCGGGGCCAAGTTGGCTCGGTCAGGCGCCTGCGCTCGCCGAGGTCCAGGTCTTCCGGGGTCCCCGCCGACTCCCCGCCGGGCATCGTCAGGGTCTGCAGGACGAGGGTGCCGCCGACCTTCTCGGCGACGAGGTCGAGCGCCAGCAGCGGGTAGCGCAGGTGGTAGAGGACGCCCATGAAGAGGACCACCTCGAATTGGCCCTCGACCTCGACGAGGTCGTAGACCGAGCCCTGGCGGAACTCGACCCGGCCCTCGGGGTCGAGGAAGCGCGCGGCCCAGCGACCCTGCTGCAGGTAGTGCTCGTCGAGGTCGAGGGCGAGGACCTCGGCGCCGCGGGCGGCGAGCTGGAAGGCGTAGAAGCCGGCGTTGCAGCCGACGTCGAGGGCGCGGGCGCCGGCGAGGTCGGCCGGCAGCGAGGCCTCGATCTGCCGCCACTTGAAGGCGGGGAAGTCGCCGAGCGGGTGCTCGGGCGCGGTCTCACGGCCGTCGGGCAGGTGCAGGTTGTGAAACCAGGGGCCGAGCTCGGCGATCGCACCGGGGACCTCGAGCGTCATCGCGCCGGCACCCCCTCCACCTCCTGCTCGAGCACCTCGCAGCGCCGCGCGGCGGTGTGCTCGGCGAGGACGCGCTGCCGCGCCCGCTCGGCGATCGCCGCCCGTTCGGCCTCGCCGATCTCGGCGAGGAAGTCGACTACGTCTGTCGCCTCCTCGGCGATCAGGATCTCCTCGTCGGGGACGAAGATCTCGGCGAGGCCGTCCCAGGGGTCGCTGACGATCGGCACCCCGCAGGCCGCGGCCTCGAACAGGCGCACGCTCGGCGACCAGCCGGCCGCTCGCATCTGCGCCCGGGTGACGTTGAGGGTGAAGCGCTGGGAGGCGTAGAAGGCGGGGTGGTCGCCGGGGGCGACGTGCTCGATCCGCTCGACGTTGGGCGGCCAGGCGATCGAATCCGGGTACTGCGGCCCGGCGACCGCGAACTCCGCTGCCGGCAGCCGCTGCGCCGGTTCCAGCAGCAGCCGCTCCAGGGTCGGCTGGCGGTCGTCGCTGTAGGTGCCGAGGTAGCCGAGGTCGAACCGCGTCTCCGCCTGCACGGGACGGTAGGCGTCGGGGTCGACGAGGCAGTAGAAGGCGAGCGGGCGGCGGGCGCCGAACTCGGTCTCCAGCACTTCCAGGGTCGGCCCGCCGGTGAAGGAGAGGTAGAGGTCGAAGCGGGGGACGAGCTCGGGCGAGAGGTACTCGCGGTCGCCGCCGCGCAGCTTCTCCAGCGTGACCGGCGTGTCGATGTCGTAGAAGGCGACGGCGCCGCCCGCGCTCTCGACCGCCCACTCGGCGACCGCGACACCCTCGGGGACGAAGGAGCCGACGACGACGAGGTCCGCCGCGGCGACGTCCTCGCCGTGCTCGTCGCGCAGCTGCGCGAGCGAGTCGTAAAGGGCGGTGCGTCCCCAGGGCGGCTCGGGCAGGTCGCGCTGCGCCGCGTACCAGGGGACGTCGCGCTCGCAGAAGAGGACCTCGTGGCCGCGCCCGCTCAGCTCCCGCACCAGCGCCCGGTAGTTGGTCGCGTGGCCGTTGCCCCAGGAGGAGGTGATCGAGAGCCCGAGGAAGACGACCTTCACCGGACCAGCACCCCTGCCAGGACCCGCTCGACATGCTCGGCGCGGCGCTCGTAGGTGTGCTCGGCCAGGACCCGGTCCAGCGCCGCCTCGCCGATCGCACGGGCGCGGTCGCGGTCGAGGCCGGCGAGCAGCTCGGCGACCTCGGCGCCGTCGCGGGCGACGAGGACCTCCTCCCCCGGCGCCAGGAAGTCCTCGATGCCCTCCCACTCGTCGCTGATCAGGCAGGCGCCCGCCCCCGCCGCCTCGAAGACCCGCGTCGCCGGCGACCAGCCGTTCGCGGCCATGCTCTCGCGGCTGACGTTGAGGACCGCGAGGGCGCTGCGGTTGAGCACGTTGTGGTCGCCCGGCGGGACGTGGCCGAGGTAGCGGACGTTCGCCAGCCCCTCGACCCGGTCCTCCCAGCCGTTGCCGCCGAGGAGGAAGCTGCGCCGCGGCAGCGCTTCGACTGCCCGGAAGAAGAACTCCTCGACCCGCGCCTCGCGGTCGGGCAGGCGGTTGCCGAGGAAGGCGAGGTCGCAGGCGAGCTCCGGCCGCGGCGGCTCGGGATGGTGGGTCTCGGGGTCGAGCGCGTTGTAGATCGGGATGCAGGCGCGCGCGCCGAGGGCGGCGTAGCGGTCGATCACCGGCTGGCCGCCGCCGTAGGTGAGGACGAGGTCGTAGCGGCCGATCAGCTCGCGCAGCGGGTTCCCCTCGTCGGCTTCCATCGCCGCCAGGGTCGCCGGCGCGTCGACGTCCCAGAAGACCCGCACCTCCGGTCCCTCCAGCTCCGCCACCGCCTCCTCCAGCACCGCGTCGAAGACGCCGACCCCGCTCGCCTTGACGACGACGTCGGCGTCGGCGGCCCCCGCGACGACCTCCCGCACCGCTCCCTCGTCACGCGGCTCGTAGACGACCACCTGCGCCCACTCGGGATCGCCGATGTCCCGGTGCGCCTGCCGTTCGAAGGCGTCTGGTTCGTAGAAGGCGACCCGGTGCCCGCGGGCGTCGAGGGCGCGGACGATCCCGCGATAGTAGGTGCAGGCCCCGTTCCAGTAGGCGGAGACGAGGCTCGACCCGAAGAAGGCGATCTTCATCCCGCCAGCTCCAGCTCCGAAGAGGGGGCGGCGTCCCCCCGCAGCTCCGCGTCGATCGCGAGCAGCTCGTCGACGCGGTGGGCGCAGGTATGGCGGGCGCGGATCGTCTCCAGCCCGCTGCGCCGCAGCTGCTCCGCCAGCTCGGGGTGCTCGAGGATCGCCTGCATCGCCTCGCGCATCTCGGCTCCGTCGCGGGCGACGAGATAATCCTGGCCGGTCCGGAACAGGCCCTCGCAGTCGTCCCAGGGGGAGGAGACCAGCGGGATCCCGCAGGCGAGCGCCTCGAAGGGACGGATCGTCGGGATCCCCGGCAGCGCCTCGACGTAGGGACAGCGGGGGACGTGGACGGTGAGCCGGTGGCGGGCGAAGAGCGCGGGGGCGCGGTGGTTGGCGACCCAGCCGCGGTAGCGGAGGCCGCTGAGGCGAATGCGGAGCCGGGCGGAGAGGGGGTAGCGGACGCCGTGGACCGCGCCGCGCAGGCGCAGCCGGCGCACCGGCCGCAGGAGGAACTCGCGCAGCTCGCGGTCGCGTTCGCCGTCGCCCCAGTTGCCGATCCAGACCAAGTCGGCCTCCGGTTCTGGCTTGGGCAGCGGGTGGAAGACGCGGGTGTCGGCGGCCTCGTGCCAGGTCCAGGCGCGGGCGGCCCAGCCGCGCTCGAGGTAGATGTGGCGGATCACCTCGCCGTAGGCGAGGACGCCGTCGTAGTCGCAGAGGTCGAAGCGCTCCATCTCCGCGGGGGCGGTGCTGGCGCGGTGGTGGGTGTCGTGGAAGAGAAGGCGGTAGCCGCCGTGGCGGGCGCGGTGCCGGCCGACCCGCTGCACCAGCGAGGGGTCGTTCCACTCGTGGACGATGACCAGGTCAGCGCCGTCGAGCTCCCGGCCGAGGTCGAGGGTCTCGAGGTCGTACTCGCGGGACTCGAGGTCGGGGAAGGCGCGGTGAAACTCACGCACCGGCCCCATCCCGTGTTCCCGTTCGAGATTGGCGCGGCTCCAGCCATTGCCGGGTTCGAGCACCGCGACCTCGTGCCCGCGCTCCCGCAGCTCGGCGACGACGCCGCGGAGGAAGTGGGCGTTGCCGTGGTTCCAGTCGGAAACCAGCGAATGGGAGAAGTAGACGACCCTCACGCGACCACCTCTGCTGTCGCGGTCAGGTTTTCGTAGAGGCGGTGGTAGGCGTGGGCGGCCCTCTCGATCGAGTACGAGGCGGCCCGCCGCTGCGCCCGGTCGGCGAGGGCGGTCCGCAGCCAGCGATCGCCAGCGAGTCCCGTCAGCGCTTCGCCCAGCGCCTCGGGGTCGCGGGGGTCGACGAAGATCGCCGCGTCGCTCCAGAGCTCCCGCAGCGAGGGGATGTCGCCGAGGACGAGGGCGCAGCGCGCGGCCGCGGCCTCGAGGATCCCCAGTCCGAAGGGCTCGTACAGCGCCGGCGCGGCGTAGATCGACGCCCGTCGCCGCAGCTTCGCCAGTCGCGCCGGGCTGAGGACGCCGACGCTCGTCGCGTGCCTCGGCGCCGCGCCGCCCCGGAGATCGCCGGCGACCACCACCGGCCACTGCAGCTCCGCCGCCGCCGCGTCGAGTGCCGCCAGGTTCTTCGCCGGGTCCCAGAACCGCCCCGATCCCAGCACCAGCGCCTCCTTCTCCTCGCCGACGGGACCATTTCCCTCCATATAGGGGTATTTCCGTCCCGTCGCCAGTGGGGTGCCGTTGTGGACGACGGCGGTGCGGCCGGGGGGGAGGTCGTGGTCGCGTTCGAGCTCGCGGAGGATCGCCTGGGTGGGGGCGATGACTGTGTCGGCGGCGGCGAGACCGGCGCCCGTCTCCTCGCGGTAGCGGTTCCAGCTACCCGGCGCCTCGGTGCCGTGCACGGCCCGCCACCAGGAGAGGACGCACGAATGGGCGACGACGAGCTTGGGAGAGCGGAAGGGAACGGCGCCGTGGGAGTAGGAGCAGAGGTGGACGACGTCGGGACGCTCCGCCTCCTCGAGCTCCAGCAGCCAGCGACCGGCGGCGGCGACGGCGTCCCAGGGATCCTCCATCCACTCCAGCCGGTAGCCGCTCTCGTGCACGCGCCGCGGCAGCAGCCGGCGCTGCTCGCGCCGCAACCGCGGCCCCATCGCCGCCACGGCCACCTCGTCCCCTTGCGCCTCCAGCGCCGCCGCCAGCTCGGCCGTGTAGGTGAGGACGCCGCCGACGGTGTCGGTGCTGATCAGGATCTTCACCGGCGGGCCTCCGCGTAGACGCCGTCGATCGTGCGGGCGAGCAGCTCGAGCTCTCCGGCGGCGGGGTCGTAGGCGCGGTCGGCGGCGAGTCGCTCGGCCCAGGCGGCGATCGCGCGGCCGCCCCAGGCGTCGGGCGGCTCGACCAGGGTCTCGCTCGAGGTCCCCCGCCAGAGCTCGGCCCGGAAGTCGTAGAAGGAGCCGCCGACGTTGCGGACGCGGACCGCGCCCTCGCTGCCCCAGGCGGTGCACTCGAAAGCGCACTCGCCGCCGGCCGGCTGAAACCAGGAGCAGGCGAGCTGCGCCCGCACCTCGCCGAGCGCCAGCTCGGCGCTCGCCTGGTCCTCGACCGCGTGCCCGTGCAGCGAGAGCGTCCGCGCCGTCTCCACCGCGACCTCCTCGGCGCCGGTCAGCCAGAGAGCAAGGTCGACGAGGTGGGTGCCGAGGTCGATCAGGCAGCCGCCGCCGGCGAGTTCGGGGTCGGTGAACCAGGGCTTGTCGGGGCCGTAGGCGTTGTGGAAGGCGAGATCGAGCGTGTGGAGGCGGCCGATCTCTCCGGCCTCGACGGCCCGGCGCGCCGCCCGCAGCGCCTCGACGTGGCGATAGGAGAGGTCGACCCCGAGCAGGCGGTCGGCCGTGCGGGCCGCCGCCAGCACCCGCCGCGTCTCCTCGGCGTCGCGCGCCAGCGGCTTCTGGCAGAAGACCGCGAAGCCGCGCTCCAGCGCCGCGACCGCCTGCTCGGCGTGCAGGGCACTCGGGGTGGCGACGACGACGCCGTCGAGATCGCACTCGAGCAGCTCCTCCAGGGTCGCGGCTCGCTGCGCCGTCGGCGCCGCCTCGGCAGCCGCCGCCAGCGCCTCGGTCTCGGGGTCGGCGACGGCGGCGATCTCCGCCAGCCCCTCCTCGCTCAGCGCCTGCATCCGGCTGCGGCCGATCCAGCCGACGCCGAGGAAGCCGAGGCGGGGGAGGGTGGTCACGGTCATGCCATCACCAGCGCCTTGATGAATCCCTCAGGCCGCTCGACTGCGGTGTCGAGAGCGGCGTCGACCTGGTCGAGCCCGAAGCGGTGGGTGTAGAGGGGCGAAGGGTCGAGGAGCCCCTCGGCGACGAGCCGGGCGGCCTCGCGGATCCCCTCGACGTAGACGGCGGGGTCGCGCTCGTGGGCGTTGACGACGTCGAGGCCGCGCCAATTCCAGAGCTGCATGTCGACCTCGCGGCCACCATCCTGGTGGAAGCCGGCGATCACGAGGCGGCCGCGGGTGCGGGTCAGCGGCCCGGCGAGGTCGAGCGTCGCCTGCACGCCGGCGGCCTCGACGACGACGTCGCAGAGCTCGCCGCCGGTCAGCTCCGCGACCCGCTCGCTCACCGGTTCCTCCAGCGCGATCGTCTCGCTCGCGCCCAACTCCGCCGCCATCTCCAGCACCGAACGGCGCCGCGAGATCGCCAGCACCCGGGCGCCCGCCGCCGCGGCCAGGTGCACGATCACGCAGCCGAGGAAGCCGGCGCCGACCACGGCGACCGTGTCGCCCGCGCGGATGCCGCTGCGGCGAACGACGTTCACCGCGCAGCCGAGCGCCTCGCCGGGGAACGGTCCGGCGCCCTCGGGCAGCGGCACCAGATCGGCGGCCCGGGCGACGTCGTAGTCGGCGTAGGCGCGGTAGACGAGGCCGGCGACCCGGTCGCCTTCGGCGAGGCCGTCGACTCCGGGGCCGACGGCGTCGACCGCGCCCCAGCCCTCGTGCCCCGGCGCGCCCGGCGGCTGCGGGTACTCGAACCACGGCCTCCCGGCCCAGACCGGCAGGTCGGACCCGCAGACTCCCGAGCCCTCCAGTCGCAGCCGCACCTCGCCTTTCCCGGGCTCGGGCAGCGGCACCTCGACCAGCTCGGCCGAGCCGCTCTCGCGGATGACCGCCGCGCGCGGCATCAGGGGGCGAGGGAGCGCGGGACGCTCACCTCGTCAGCCCCCGCGCGACCAGCTCCCGGTGGGCCGACTCGACCGAGTCCTCCGCCGTCTGGTCCTGCAGCCACTCGGCCAGCTCCGCCATCCCCTCCTCGAGCCGGACCTGCGGCTCGTAGCCGAGGACCTCCCGCGCCAGCGAGATGTCAGCGAAGCAGTGGCGGATGTCGCCGACCCGGTACTGGCCGGTGATCTCGGATTCGATCCGGCCGCGGCCGGTGACCTCGGCGAGGCGCTCGGCGATCTCCCGCACGGTGACGCTCTCGCCGCTGCCGACGTTGACCGCCAGCCCCGTCGCCTCGGGGCGCTGCAGCGCCAGGGCGCAGGCGGCGGCGACGTCGTGGACGCTGACGAAGTCCCGCCGTTGCTCGCCGTCCTCGAAGATCAGCGGCGCCTTGTCGTTCAGCAGCCGGCCGCCGAAGATCGCGAGGACGCCGGTGTAGGGGTTGGAGAGCGCCTGGTCGGGGCCGTAGACGTTGAAGAAGCGCAGCGCCGTGGTCGGCACCCCGTAGGAGGAGCCGAACAGCAGGCACATCCGCTCCTGGTCGTACTTGTTGAGGGCGTAGACCGAGGAGAGGGAGGGGGTCTTGGTCTCCGGGGTCGGCTCGAAGAGGAGCGCACGCCCCTCGCGGTCCCGCGGCTCCCATTCGCCGCGCTCGAGCTGCGCGCCGTTGCGCTCGACCGCCCAGGCGAGATCGCCCTCGACCGTCCGCGCCTGGCCCTCGCCGTAGATGCTCATGCTGGAGGCGACGAGGAGGCGGCGAACCTCGTGCTTCATCAGCCCCTCGAGCAGGACCCCGGTGCCGACGGTGTTGACCGAGCAGTAGTCATCGATCTCGTACATGCTCTGGCCGACCCCGACCCGGGCCGCCAGGTGGACGACCGCGTCGACCCCGTGCAGCGCGTACTGGACGGCGGCGGGATCGCGGACGTCGCCGACGATCAGCTCGACCTCGTCCTCGAGGTAGGAGGGGCGCTCGCGCTTGGGATGGACCTGGGGGTCGAGCCGGTCGAGGGCGCGAACCTCGTGTCCGTTCTGGAGAAGGCGGCGGGCGAGGTGGGAACCGATGAAACCGGCCCCGCCGGTGATGAGGATTCGTTCGGACAAGGGGTGGCCTCTCGCTAATGGATCAATGTCTTGTTGTACCCCTAGGTACCTTGCTGCTGTTGTGCCTAAACAGAAGAAGCAGCTGATGGCACCCTGTTGCCGTGGATGACCTGAAGCAGGCGGTCAGAGCGATGACCCGGGGCCGCGTCCAGGGCGTGGGATTCCGCGAAGCGACCGTTGCGGAGGCGGAGCGGCTGGGCGTCTTCGGCTGGGTCCGCAACGCCGAGGAGGGGAGCGTCGCCGTGCATGCCGAGGGGCCCGAGCGGGCGGTGGAGCAGCTGGTCGATTTCCTCCGCGAGGGGCCGCGGGCGGCCCGGGTCGAGGCGGTCGAGGTCGAGAAGGCGAAGGTCGAGGGCCACGAGCAGTTCGCCGTCCGCGGCGTCAGCGCCGGCGCCTTCGTCGTCCAGGAGCACTGGGCGACCGCGCACCACTTCGACCTGCGGCTGGAGGTCGACGGCGCGATGCGCTCCTGGGCCGTGCCGAAGGGTCCGTCGATGGACCCGGCGGTGAAGCGCCTGGCGATCGAGGTCGAGGACCACTCGATCGCCTACAACGACTTCGAGGGGGAGATCGACGGCGGCAAAGTCGAGATCTGGGACCGCGGCACCTACGAGCAGGGCGGCCGCGTCCCCTGGCCGGAGGCGCTGGAGCGCGGCCACGCCGTCTTCGTCCTCCATGGCGAGAAGCTCGCGGGCGGCTTCGCCCTGCAGCGGACCCGGAACGGGGCCAAGCCGCAGTGGCTGCTGATCAAGCGCAAGGACGAGTTCGCGAGGTCTGGAGGGGCCTAGCGCGACGGCTCAAGTCATTGGAAAAACTCGCCGATGTACCCGCGGTGGACAAAACGTCTAAGCGGCCCAGTGGGTCGCGGAAAATCGCCTTTTTCTTCCTCGGCCTCCTAGGAGGCCTGCTGTCGTTCTACGCGGCGGTGATCCTCTGGGAACTCGGCGGCGAACAGCTGCAGGACGCAGCTGGGCGCTGGGTCTACGACGCGGTCGTGCTCGGGGCTGCTATCGCGGTGCTGTGGCGGGCCTCGGCCGCGCCGGGCGAGCGCAAGGCATGGCTGGCGCTGGGGCTGGGGATGCTGCTCTGGGCCCTGGGCCAGACCTACTACTCGGTCGTCCTCTACTACGCCAGCCCCGCGCCCTTCCCCTCGCCGGCAGACCTGCTCTTCCTCGCCTTCTACCCCGCCAGCTTCGTGTCCCTGGTCTTCCTCCTCAAGGCGCGGATCGCGCATCTCGAGCCGCTCGCCTGGGTCGACGGCCTGATCGGGGCTCTGGCGGTCGCCGGGGTCGCCGCGGCGCTGATCTTCCCCCCGGTGCTCGAAGCGCTGGGGGGCAGCCCCCTCGGCGTCGCCGTCAGCCTCGCCTACCCCTGCATGGACGTCGTCCTGCTCGGCCTGCTCAGTGGCGCCTTCGCCGCCTCGCGCTGGCGGGCAGCCGGGACCTGGCTGCTGATCGCCGCGGCCCTGCTCCTCTTCGGCGCCAGCGACGTCGTCTACCTCTCCGTCGCCGGTCAGTCGACCACGGCGCTCAACCTGGCCAGCGTCGGCTGGCCGCTCGCCTTCCTGCTCCTGGCGGCCGCGTCCTGGCTGCCGGCCACCGGGTTCGACACCACCGTCGCGGGCACCGACAAGCGCCGGATCGTCGTCCCGATCGCGATGGCTCTGGTCGGGATCGCCCTGCTGGCGGCCGGCAGCTTCGTCCACATCGGGTCGGTCGCCGTGGGCCTCGGCGTCGCCTGCCTGATCGCGGTGCTGGCCCGGCTCCTCATCACCTTCAACCTCAACACCCGGATGCTGCTGGAGAGCCAGGACGAGGCGGTCACCGACGCCCTCACCGGCCTCGCCAACCGCCGCGCACTGATGGTCGACCTCGACCGCGCCGTCTCCGCCAGCCCGCCGGAGGCGATGGTCCTCGCCCTCTTCGACCTCGACGGCTTCAAGGCCTACAACGACAGCTTCGGCCACCCCGCGGGCGACGACCTGCTGCGCCGGCTGGGGACGCAGCTGGCCGATGCGGTGGCTCCCCACGGCCGCGCCTACCGGCTCGGCGGCGACGAGTTCTGCATCCTCGCAGCCACCCGCGAGCTGCCGGCGGAAGCGATCTGCAAAGCGGCCGAGGAGGCGCTCTCGGACCGCGGCAAGGGCTTCGAGGTCGGCGCCTCCTGGGGCAAGGTCCTGATCCCGGTCGAGGTCGTCACCGCGACCGATGCGCTGCGCCTCGCCGACAAACGGATGTACTCGAAGAAGGGCCAGCGGGCGGGTTCCGCGCAGAGCCAGACCCGCGGCGTGCTGCTGCGGGTCCTGCACGAGCGCGAGCCGGACCTCGAGCGGCACCTCGACGGCGTCGCCCACCTGGCCTCGGCCTTCGGGCGCACCCTCGGGCTCGAGACGGAGGAGCTCGACGTCCTCGTGCGGGCGGCGGAGCTGCACGACATCGGCAAGATCGCGATCCCCGACGAGATCCTCCACAAGCCCGCCTCGCTCTCCGACGAAGAGTGGGCGCTGATGCGAAAGCACACCCTGGTCGGCCAGCGCGTCCTCGACGCCGCGCCCGCCCTCGGCCCCGTCGCCGCCCTCGTCCGCTCGACCCACGAGCGCTGGGACGGCTCCGGCTACCCCGACGGCCTCTCCGGCCGCGACATCCCCCAGGGCTCCCGCGTGATCCTCATCTGCGACGCTTACGACGCGATGATCGAGGGCCGCCCCTACCGCCCGGCGATGACCAGCGAGCAGGCTCTCGAGGAACTCCGCGGTGGCGCCGGCACCCAGTTCGACCCCGACCTGGTCAAGTGCTTCGCCGAGAAGGTCGTGCCGGCGCTGGCTCAGAGCCAGTCCGCGGTGGCCTTGTCTCCTTCGCCGTCGAAGTAGCGGTCAAGTATCTGCTGGAAGATCGGCTGCTCGGGCGCGACACCCGCGAACAGCGTCATCGACGAGCGCAGCTTCGCCGCATCGATTCCGCCGAGGATCTCATGCGCCGAGCGGTCGTCGTGCGCGAGCAGAGATTTGGAGCATTCGACGATGCGCGGGCCGAGAACTGGATGGTCGAGGTAGGCACGGGCCTCCGCGGCTGAACCGATCGCGTAACGCCGCGACATCGCGCTCTGCCCGAGCCCGGCCCGCTGCGGGAAGACGAACCACATCCAGTGGCTTGTCTTACGCCCGGCGCGCAGCTCCGACAGCGCCTGCTCGTAGGTGCCGCCCTCTTCCTGGGCATTGACGAATCGTTGAAGGTCGTAGCTGTCCATTGCCTTACGGTGACAGGGTGTCGGCGACGGTTGACGAGCTGGTGGTAGGGGATGCGCCTGCGGTCTGGGAGGCATGCGGGTTCACGCTCGAGGGCGACGTCTGCGTCATCGGAGATACCCGGATTCGCTTTGCCGAGCGGGAGGGAAAGCGCGGGATCGAGGGATGGACGCTGCGGGATCTCGCCTCCCCCGATCTCGACGGCTTGCCGACGAGCCGCAGCGACCAGCCACCGCCGCCCGCGGCGGCAGCGCACCCCAACGGCCTCACGGGCCTCGACCACGTCGTTGCGATCAGCCCCGACCTCGACCGCACCGTCGCCGCCCTCACGGCTGCCGGCTTCGACCTGCGGCGGGTCCGCGAGGAGCCGACGCCCGCCGGAGCGCCGCGGCAGGCCTTCTTCCGCCTCGGCTCGGTGATCCTCGAGGTCGTCCAGGAGCCGCGCGAGGCGACCGAGCGCGCCGGCGGCGACCGCCCTGCCTTCTTCTGGGGCCTCGCCTTCGTCGCCCCCGACCTGGAGCGGACCGTCGCCTTCTTCGGTGACCGTGCCGGCGAAGTTCGCGACGCCGTCCAACCCGGCCGCCGCATCGCCACCCTTCGCCGCCGCGCCGGCCTCTCGGTTCCGATTGCGCTGATGTCACCGCCGTAGCGGGGCGGGTTTCCGAACCAGGAGGACGGAAAGCCGCCCCACGCGACTAGCATTCACTCCATGGGAGAGTTTCGTTACGAGGGGCACCGGATTTCCTACGACGAGTACGGGTCGGGAAAGCGGCTGATCGTCCTCGTCCACGGGCTGCTGATGAACCGGCACATGTTCGACCGGCTGGGGCCGGAGCTGGCGGAGCGGGGGAACCGGGTCGTCACCGTCGACATGCTCGGCCACGGACGATCGGACCGGCCCGAGGACCTGCGGCTCTACTCGATGCCGCTGTTCGCGCGGCAGGTGGTGGCGCTGCTCGACCACCTGGAGGCGGAGGACGCGGTGGTGGGGGGCACCTCACTGGGGTCGAACATCGCCCTGGAGCTGGCGGTCCGCTACCCCGAGCGGGCACGGGCGCTCTTCATCGAGATGCCGGTGCTGGACAACGCCCTCTCCGCCGTCGCCGGCCTCTTCGCGCCAGTGCTGCTGGGCCTGAAGTTCGGGCGGCCGCTGTTCGAGGGCCTCTCGCTGGCGACGAGGGCGATCCCGCGCACCCACCACCTGGTCGACATCGGCCTGGACTGGGTGCGGCAGCGCCCCGGTCCCTCACAGGCCGTCTTCGAGGGGCTGCTGCTGGGGGAGACCGCGCCGCATCGCGAGGACCGGGTGAAGATCGAGCACCCGACCCTGATCGTCGGCCATCACCGCGATCCGCTCCATCCCTTCAGCGACTCCGGGATGCTGCTCGAGGAGCTGCCGAACGCGCGCCTGGTCGAAGCCAACTCGATCCTCGAGTGGCGCCTCAGCCCCGACCGCCTCACCGATGAGCTGAGCGACTTCCTCGAAGAAGTCTGGGCGCCGCAGCTGCGCGCCGTCGCCGGCTGATCGTGTCGACGGGACGATTTCCCTCCATATAGGAGTACTTTCGTCCCGTCGGCCTTCCCCTGTCAGAATCCTGGCCGGTGAGCCAGGTTTCCGGCGACAAGCGGGTGGAACGGGACGCCGAGTTCTCGACGATCTCGGGACAGCCGATCGAGCCGCTCTACACCGAGGCCGACGCGGCGCCCGACTCCGAGGAGCGGATCGGCGCCCCCGGCTCCTACCCGTTCACCCGGGGCCCGTACGAGTCGATGTACCGGGGGCGGCTCTGGACGATGCGCCAATTCGCCGGCTTCGGCACCGTCGAGGAGACCAACGAGCGCTTCCACTACCTGCTCGACCACGGCCAGACCGGCCTCTCGACCGCCTTCGACATGCCGACCCTGATGGGCTACGACTCCGACCACCCGCGCAGCCTCGGCGAGGTCGGCCGCGAGGGCGTCGCCGTCGACACCCTCGCCGACATGGAGCGCCTCTTCGAGGGGATCCCGCTCGGCGGCGTCACCACCTCGATGACGATCAACGCCCCCGCGGCGATCCTGCTCGCCTTCTACGTCCTCGTCGGCGAGAAGCAGGGGGTCCCGGCCGAGAACCTCGGGGGGACGATCCAGACCGACATCCTCAAGGAGTACATCGCCCAGAAAGAGTGGTGCTTCCCGATCGAGCCGGCGATGCGGCTGGTCACCGACATGATCGAGTGGTGCACGGAGAACATGCCGCGCTGGCACCCGGTCTCGATCTCCGGGTACCACATCCGCGAGGCCGGATCGACCGCCCAGCAGGAGCTCGCCTTCACCCTCAAAGACGGCTTCACCTACGTCGAGCGGGCGATCGACCGCGGCCTCGACGTCGACGACTTCGCGCCGCGGCTCTCCTTCTTCTTCAACTCCCACATCGACTTCTTCGAGGAGATCGCCAAGTACCGGGCGGCGCGCCGGATCTGGGCGCGGGAGATGAAGGAGACCTACGGGGCGACCCGGGAGGAGTCGATGCGGCTGCGCTTCCACACCCAGACCGCCGGCGTCTCCCTGACCGCCCAGCAGCCGCTCAACAACATCGTCCGCACGGCGCTGGAGGCGCTGGCGGCGGTGATGGGCGGGACCCAGTCGCTGCACACCAACTCCTACGACGAGGCGCTGGCGCTGCCGACCGAGGAGGCCGTGCGGGTGGCGCTGCGCACGCAGCAGATCATCGCCACCGAGACCGGGGTCCCGAACACCGCCGACCCCCTCGGCGGCTCGTACTTCGTCGAGAAGCTGACCGACGAGATGGAGGAGGCGGCCTATGGCTACTTCGCCCGGATCGACGACCTGGGGGGGATGGTCGAGGCGATCCGCCGCAACTTCCCCCAGCGCGAGATCGCCGACGCCTCCTTCCGCTACCAGCAGGAGCTGAACGAAAGGCGGCGGATCGTCGTCGGCGTCAACGACTTCGTCCAAGACGACGAAGAGCCGACCCCGATCCTGAAGATCGACCCGGCGCTCGAAGGCAAGCAGCGCGATCGCCTCGCCGCGACCCGCGCCGCCCGCGACGGCGCCGCAGTCGAGGCCGCCCTGGCCGAGCTGAAGCGCGCCGCCGCCAGCGAGGGCAACCTGATGCCGCCGATCATCGAGGCGGCCCGCACCGAGGCCACCGAGGGCGAGATGATCGCGGCGATGCAGGAGGTCTTCGGGACCTACACCGAGTCACCCGTCTTTTAACCGACCACGAACCAAGGAGCAGCAAGCGCATGAGCGTCGACGTCGTCACCCCCGCCTACGAGATCTCCCAGGAGGCGCTCGACCTGCGCGACATGGTCCGCCGGCTCGCCCAGGAGAAGATCGCGCCGCGGGCCGGCGAGATCGACCGCAAGAGCGAATACGCCTGGGACATCCGCGAGCTGCTGGCCTCGCACGACATCCTTGGGCTGCCCTTCGACGCCGAGTACGGCGGCACCGGGACCGGGACGCTGGTCCTGCAGATGGCGGTCGAGGAGATCGCCAAGGCCTGCGCCTCCTCGGCCCTGATGCTGATGGTCCAGGAGCTGGGGACGCTGCCGATCCAGCTCTTCGGCACCGAGGAGCAGAAGCAGCGCTGGCTGCCGAAGTGCGCCAGCGGCGAGTGGTCCCCGGCCTTCGCGCTCTCGGAGCCGGAGGCCGGCTCGGACCCGGCGGCGATGCGGACCAGCGCCGTCCGCGACGGCGACGAGTGGGTGATCAACGGCCAGAAGGCCTGGATCTCCAACGCCACGATCGCCGACTTCTACCTCGTCTTCGCCACCACCGACCGCGAGAACCGCCGCACCAGCGCCTTCGTCGTCGAGAAGGACGCGCCCGGCTTCGACCCCGGCAAGCTCGAGCACAAGCTCGGGATCAAGGGCTCGCCGACCGGCTCGCCGAGCTTCACCGACGTCCGCGTCCCGCACGAGAACCTGATCGGCGAGGAGGGCAAGGGGCTGGCGGTCGCGCTGGGGACGCTCGAGCGCACCCGGCTCGGCGCCGCCGCCCAAGCCGTCGGGATCGCCCAGGGCGCGACCGACTACGCCAACGGCTACGCGGCCGAGCGGGTCGCCTTCGGCAAGCCGATCAACCAGCTGCAGGCGATCCAGTTCAAGCTCGCCGACATGGAGACCGGCACCGCCGCCGCCCGCGAGCTCCTCTACAAAGCCTGCTCGATGGCCGACAGGCCGCAGCGCCCGGCCGACCTCGGCAAGTGGACCTCGATGGCCAAGCTCTTCGCTTCCGACAACGCGATGAAGGTGACCGTGGAGGCGATCCAGGTCCTCGGCGGCTACGGCTACGTCAACGAGTACCCGGTCGAGCGGATGATGCGCGACGCCAAGATCACCCAGATCTACGAGGGCACGAACGAGATCCAGCGCGTGGTCATCGCCCGCTCGATGGCATAGCGGAATGTGACAAACGTCAAGCTGTGCTCGTTCGCACAGGTAAGTCGCCCCTGGCGGCGTACCTTCGGTACATGATCCGTTCCGCCCCACCGGCGCCGTTCAAGACGGCCCTGCTCACCCTCCTGATCGCGATCGTGATCGCCGTGCTCGTCGCCGCCGCCAGCGGCGTCCAGGTCTAGGCCTCGCCGAGCACCATCGCGCAGTAGCCCTCGGCGATCTCGGCAGGCGAGAGGCGACCGCCCGGCCGCACCCACTGCGGGGTGTAGTTGACCATCCCCAGCAGGGCGAGGAGGGAGAGGCGGCGGTCGGCGAAGGTCATCGAACCGTCGGCCTCGCCGCGGGCGAGAACGTCATCGAGGATCTTCTCGAAGCTTTTCCGCTGGGAGCGGACTCGGCGCCAGCGCGTCTCGCGCTCGATCGCCTGCCGCTCCTGGGTGAAGACGAGCATGTGGTGGCGGTGCTCGACGACGTGGGCGACCCAGGCGCCGACCAGCTCGCGCAGCTGCTCGACCGGCGGCGCCTCGGCGGCGACGATTTCGCGCGTCCGGGCAAGCAGCGGCTCCAGCAGCTCGTCGCAGATCGCGATCAGGAGGTCGTCCTTGCCCTCGATGTAGTGGTAAAGGCCGCCGGCGGCGAGGCCGGTCGCCGCGGTCAGCTCGCTGATCGAGGTCGAGTCGTAGCCACGTTCGGCAAACAGCTCGGCCGCGGTGGCGACGACTTCGCTGCGGCGGGCGTCGAAGCGGGCACGCAGCGCCGGGCGGTTCGGGGGGGAGGGGACCGGCATTGGGCGAGGGTAGCGCAAAAACCGAACCGCTCCTCTAAGTTAGAATGCTGATTCGGTATCTTGTCGGGATGGACTTCAATCTCGGCGACGAGCATCGCCTGATCCAGCGCACGGTCCGCGACTTCGCCACCCAGGAGGTGGCTCCGGTCGCAGAGGAGCTCGACCGCGAGAAGCGGTTCCCCTACGAGATCGTGCGCAAGCTCGCCGACCTCAACCTGATGGGGATCCCCTTCCCGCAGGAGTACGGCGGCGGGGGCGGCGACTCGCTCGCCTACGCGCTCGCGGTCGAGGAGCTGACCCGGGTCGACTCCTCGGTCGCGATCACCCTCTGCGCCCACACCTCGCTCGGCACGCAGCCGATCTACCTCTTCGGCTCCGAGGAGCAGAAAGAGGAGTGGCTGCCGCGCCTGACTTCCGGCGAGATCCTCGGCGCCTTCGGCCTGACCGAGCCCGAGGCCGGCTCCGACGCTGGCAACGTCCGTACCAAGGCCCACCTGGACGGCGGCGAATGGGTGATCGACGGCGCCAAGCAGTTCATCACCAATGCCGGCACCGAGATCTCCGGCGTCGTCTGCATCACCGCCCGCACCGGTGAGGACGAGATCTCCAACCTGATCGTCTCCAACGGCACCCCCGGCTACGAGCAGGGCGAGCCCTACCGGAAGATGGGCTGGAACGCCTCCGACACCCGCCCGCTCACCTTCACCGAATGCCGCGTCCCGGAGGACAACCTGCTCGGGCCGCGGGGGATGGGCTTTCGCCAGTTCCTCCAGGTGCTCGACATCGGCCGCATCGGCGTCGCCGCGATGGGCGTCGGCCTCGCCCAGGGCGCCCTCGACGAGGCGCTCGCCTACGCCAAGGAGCGCCAGGCCTTCGGCCAGTCGATCTCCCGCTTCCAGTCGATCCAGGCCAAGCTCGCCGACATGGCGACCGAGATCGAGGCGACCCGGCTGCTCGTCTACAAATCGGCGCGGATGAAGGACCGGGGGGAAAACTTCTCTCTCACCGCCGCCCAGGCGAAGCTGAAGAGCGGCCGCCTCGCCGTCCGCTGCTGCGAGGAGGCGGTGCAGATCCATGGCGGCTACGGCTACATCGAGGAGTACCCGGTCTGCCGCTTCTACCGCGACGCCAAGATCCTGACGATCGGCGAGGGCACCGACGAGGTCCAGCAGATGGTGATCGCCCGCTCCCTCGGGGCCTAGGGAGCCCAGGAACCGTGATCCCGAAAGCCGTCCGCATCCGCGAGGTCGGTCCCCGCGACGGCTTCCAGAACGAGCCGGAGACGATCGCCACGGAGGACAAGGTGCGGCTGGTCGAGATGCTGGCCCGCACCGGGGTGCGGCGGCTGGAGGTGACGAGCTTCGTCCGCGCCGACGTCGTCCCGCAGCTGGCTGACGGGCGCGAGGTGCTGGAACGCGCCGAGATCCCCGAGGAGGTCTCGGTCTCGGTCCTCGTCCCCAACATGCGCGGGCTCGAAGCGGCGCTCGAGGTGCGGGAGAAGATCGACGAGGTCAACGTCTTCCTCTCCGCCTCGGAGACCCACAACCGGCACAACGTCAACCGCTCGGTCGAGGAGTCGCTCTCGGGACTGGAACAGGTGCTGGCGCGGGCGACCGAGGAGGGGCTGCGCTGCGAGGGCGTTGTCAGCACCAGCTTCGGCTGCCCATATGAGGGCTACGTGCCCTTCGAGCGCGTCTTCGAGATCGCCAAGCGCCTCTCGGTCGCCGGGGCGGTCGAGATCGGGTTCGGCGACACCACCGGGATGGCCAATCCGGTCCAGGTCGGCGAGTTCTTCCGCCGTGCCCACGAGGAGATCGTCGGCGCCGAGCTGACCGCCCACTTCCACGACACCCGCGGCCAGGCCCTCGCCAACGTCCTCGCGGCGCTCGAGGTAGGCGTCGACTCCTTCGAGTCGAGCTTCGGCCAGCTCGGTGGCTGCCCGGTCCCGCCCGGGGCCACCGGCAACGTCGCCAGCGAGGACCTGGTCTCGATGCTGCGCGAGATGGGGATCGAGACCGGCGTCGACCTCGGCGGGCTGCTGCAAGCGGCGGCCGCCGCGCAGGAGGTCCTCGGTCGTCCGCTCGCCTCCCACACCCTCGTCGCCGGCCCGGTCGAGTGGCACGCCGAGCGCGACCCCTTCAAGGAGAACCCGCCGCGATGAGCGTGACCAAAGGAGCGGTCGAGAGCTCGCGCGCACAGCACCTGGAGCTGATCGCCGAGCTGAACGCGGAGTTGGAGCGGGTTCGCGCCGGCGGCGGGCCAAACGCGGTCGAGCGCCACCGCGGCCGCGGCAAGATGACCGCCCGCGAGCGCGTCGCCGGCCTCTGCGACGAGGGCACCGAGTTCCTCGAGCTCTCGCCGCTGGCCGCGCACGGGATGTACGACGGCGCGGCGCCGGGGGCGGGCATCGTCACCGGGGTCGGCCTCGTTCACGGCCGCCGCTGCGTCGTCGTCGCCAACGACGCCACCGTCAAAGGCGGCACCTACTATCCGGTGACGGTGAAGAAGCACCTGCGCGCCCAGGAGGTGGCGCTGGCGAACCGGCTCCCCTGCATCTACCTGGTCGACTCCGGCGGCGCCTTCCTGCCGATGCAGGACGAGGTCTTCCCCGACCGCGACCACTTCGGCCGCATCTTCTTCAACCAGGCGACGATGTCGGCCCGGGAGATCCCGCAGCTGGCGGCGGTGATGGGCTCCTGCACGGCCGGCGGCGCCTACGTGCCGGCGATGAGCGACGAGACCGTGATCGTCCGCCACCAGGGGACGATCTTCCTCGGCGGGCCGCCGCTGGTGAAGGCCGCGACCGGGGAGGAGGTGACCGCGGAGGAGCTCGGCGGTGGCGACGTCCACGCCCGCAAGTCCGGCGTCGCCGACCACCTCGCCGCCGATGACGCCGAGGCTTTGTCGATCCTGCGCGAGATCGTCGCCACCCTGCCGCCCGCGCCGGCGCCGCCCTGGGCGCGGATCGAGCCGCGGCCGCCGGCCGAGGATCCGGACGGAATTCTCGACGCCGTCCCGATCGGCTCCCGCGCCCCCTGGGACGTGCGCGAGGTCCTGCGCCGCGTCGTCGACGCCGGCGAGCTGCGCGAGTTCAAGGAGAAGTACGGGAAGACCCTCGTCTGCGCCTTCGCCCACATCGACGGCCACCCGGTCGGGATCCTCGCCAACAACGGCATCCTCTTCTCCGAGAGCGCACTGAAGGGCGCCCATTTCGTCGAGCTCTGCGACAAGCGCCGCATCCCGCTCGTCTTCGTCCAGAACGTCAACGGCTTCATGGTCGGCGCCAAGTACGAGGCCGGCGGCATCGCCAAGGACGGCGCCAAGCTCGTCGCCGCCGTCTCCACCGCCCGCGTCCCGAAGCTGACCGTGATCGTCGGCGGCTCCTTCGGCGCGGGTAACTACGGCATGTGCGGCCGCGCCTACTCGCCCCGCTTCCTCTTCATGTGGCCCAACGCCCGCATCTCGGTGATGGGCGGCGACATGGCCGCGGCGGTGATGAAAGAGGTAGGCCAGCCCGAGACCGCCGCCGAGCTGAAGGAGCAGTACGAGCGCCAGGGCCGCCCCTTCTACTCCACCGCCCGCCTCTGGGACGACGGCGTCATCGACCCCCGCGACACCCGCCGCGTCCTAGCCCAGGCCCTCGACGCCTGCGCGAATGCGCCCTTGTCCGAGGCCGCCGCGCCCGTGTACCGGATGTGATCGCCGGCTTCCTTTCAGGGCTCCTCGCTCTGCTCCTCGGGGTAGCCGGGCCGGCGCCTTCCCACTGTCCGCCCGGGCACCCTGCCTGCCGGGAAACGTCCGGACGGATCGTCTACGTCGAGCGGATCGATCCCGACGGCGACGGCGACGCCCATTTCGTGATCGTCGACCCACAGGGGATCACCCTGCCGGGACTGACGGCGATCGACGTCCGCGCCGGCCTCCGCCCGCAGCCGCTGCCGGGGCCGGGCGACCTGATCAGCGCCGCCGGCCCCGTCCAGACCGGTTCATATGACCAGTCGCAGATCCACGCGCTCGAGCTGCACGTGGCCAGGTAGCGGCTCAGCTCCTGGCTTTGGCTTTTTTCCCGGATTTCGATTTGCGCTCGGTCTTGCGCTTGACGTCGCCGTTCTCGATCGTCCCGCGCCAGCCTTTGTCGCTGTGCTCCTCCATCTCGACGTAGGCCTTGAAGCGGTGGAGGTCTCCGCGGACGGCGCGCTTGGTGAAGCGCATGCCGCGGCCGGCTTTCTCCAGCAGCGAGTCCGGCTTCACGTCCATCGTCACCTCGATCCGGGTCAGCCGCGGGGCCAGGCGGTGGAAGGTGACGACGCCGCTGTTCATCAGCCCGTCCTCCGAGTGCCATTCGATCCGCTCGTCCGGCCGCTGTTCGACGATTTCAGCGTCGAACTCCTTGGTGATGCCCCAGACCTTGGTCGACATGTGGACAGTCGAGTCGTCGACCTGCTGGACGCTGTCGACCCGGTGCATGAACTCCGGCCACTCTTCGAACCTGGTCCACTGGTCGTAGGCCTCGTCGATCGGGACCGCGACGTCGACCGACTGCTGGATCGGCATCCGCCGGCCGCTGCCGTGGGCCTCCGTCGCGTCCTCGCCGTCCTCGTCGGATGACCCGTTTTTGCTGAGGAGGCCGCCGAGGCCGCCCAGCTTCGAGCCGAGCTTCTCGTCGGCGACGTCGCTGACCGCTTCCTTCGCGCCTTCGGTGGCCTTGTCTTTGGCCTTCTTGCCGAGGTCGGCGGCCTTCTCTTTCGGGGAGCCGCCGACGAGCTTGGCGATTCCCTCCGCTGCGAACGGCAGCGCCATCATCGTCGCCCCCGCCGCGGCCATCTTTCCCGGGCTTTTCAAGTTCTTCAGCGGCGCCGCCGGCGACTTCCCTTTCTTGCGCGCCAGCTGTACGGCGTTACTGGTGATGTCGCTTACGTCGGGCATTCGATCCCTCCTCCTGGCGAGCATCCACGCTCGCCTTCGCGTTCACAGCGACCCTTTCCCTGGCTTCCCCTGCGGCTAAAAGCCAAACATTCCGATCCGGTGCGAGACTCGGAGGATGCCGCACCGGTTCGCCCAGGTCGACGTCTTCGGCAGCGGCCCCTGCACGGGCAACCCGGTCGCCGTGGTCCTCGGCGCGGAGGGGATGGGGGAGGAGGAGATGCAGCGCTTCGCCCGCTGGACGAACCTCTCGGAGACCACCTTCGTGCTGCCGCCGACGCGGCCCGAGGCCGACTACCGGGTGCGGATCTTCACCCCGGTATTGGAGCTGCCGTTTGCCGGGCACCCGACGCTGGGAACCTGCCACGCCTGGCTGGAGACCGGGGGAGAGCCGGCCGATCCCGCCCGGATCGTGCAGGAGTGCGAGGCGGGTCTGATCCGGATCCGGCGCGAGGGCGATCAACTGGCGTTCGAGGCTCCACCGCTGGTGCGATCCGGGTCGGCCTCTGAGGAGGAGACGTCGAAGGTGGCCGCCGCGCTCGACCTCGACCCCGCCGAGATGCTCGCGGTCGAGTGGGTCGACAACGGCCCCGGCTGGATCGCCGCCCTGCTCGAGAGCCCGGAGCGACTCTTGGAGCTTCGACCCGGGCCGCTCGACTTCGACCTTGGGGCCGTCGCCCTCCACCCGCCCGACTCCGAGGCGGCGATCGAGCTGCGCGCCTTCACGCCCGTCAACGGCCTCGCCTGGGAGGACCCGGTCACCGGCAGCCTCGCCGCCTCGGTCGCCGAATGGCTTCTCGGCAGCGGCAGGCTAACCGCCCCTTACGTCGCCACCCAGGGCGGAGCGATCGACCGCGCCGGTCGCATCGAGATCTCCCAGGACGACGACGGCGCCGTCTGGGTCGGCGGCCGCACCGCCACCCTCATCGCCGGAGAGCTCGCGAACCTGCAGTAGAGGCCGAAGGTCGGCTTCGTTTGCGGTTGCGCGGCCGTCAGCCGTGGACGCCGGTCTGGTGGACGACGGCGTGGCCCTTGCCGCGGGCGATCAGCCAGCGGTTGACAGGCCAGGCGATCAGGCCCGCGACGATGAGCGCGAAGGCGAGGCTGCCCCAGAAGAGGAGGCTGTCGAGTCCGGCGTCCATCGCGCCTGGGACCGCGAGGACGACGAGGTTGTCGATGATCTCCATCGTCGTGATGCTGAGGGTGTCGGAGGCGAAGGCGATCGGCATCACCTCGCCCAGCGGCATTCCCGAGCGCAGCAGCGGCAGGCTGGTCAGCCCGTAGCCGAAGAAGAAGGCGAGGATCACCGCGAGGACGATCGTCCCGAGGTTGGAGAAGCCCAGCGCCGTGCCGATCGCCAGGCCCGCGATCTCGCCGATCGCGCAGCCGGTGAGGCAGTGGACGGTGGCGGAGAAGGAGAGGGCGTTGAGGCTCTTGCCGCCGCGATCCATCGCTCAATCCTAGGTCCGCGCCATTTGACGGCGCCCACCGAACCCTGAAAGGGTCTAGGGCTACCAGTCAAAGCCCCCGATGAGCACCGCCGCGGCGAGTCTACCGCTATGTGACATGGTTTCGTGTAATAAAAAAGGTGCGGTCGGGCAACCTTTGAAGCGAAAAAGGCGACCGTCGATGGCGGCGCCTTTTTTTTCGCCTTGACAGGTGACCAAAAGGTCACCTATAGTCCCCGCGCATGGACGAGGTCTTCAAGGCGTTGGCGGATCCCACCCGCCGCGAGCTGCTCGACCGGCTCTTCGAGCGGGACGGACAGCCGCTCAGCGCCCTGGAAGAGCGGTTGCCGATGTCCCGCTTCGGCGTGATGAAGCACCTGAAGGTGCTCGAGGAGGCGGGCTTGCTGACGACGCAGAAGCGCGGCCGCGAGAAGCTGCACTTCCTCAACCCCGTCCCGATCCGGCTGATCCACGACCGCTGGGTCGGCAAGTACGCGCAGCCCTGGGCCTCGGCGCTCAGCGAGCTGAAGAAAGAGATAGAGAGCGAGGAGAAGCGATGAACGAGGAACAGGCCTATGCCGTGGTCGGCGGGCGAGGGTCGATGACCGTGTTCGAGATCTACATCAAGACGACGCCCGAGCGCCTCTGGGAGGCGATCACCAGCGAGGAGATGCGCGCCCGCTACAGCTTCGGGGTCGGGACGGTCTCCGACTGGACCTCCGGCTCGGAGTACAAGGCCTCGGTGCCGGGGGTGATCGAGATCGCCAGCGGCGAGAACGTCGAGGTCGACCCGCCGCGGCGGCTGGTCCAGACCTTCACCGCGCTCTGGAGCGAGGACGTGAAGAAGGAGGGGACCTCCCGGGTGACTTGGGAGATCGAGCCGGTTGGCACCTCCTGCCGCCTCCGCGTCACCCACGACCAGCTCGGCGAGAACGCCAACAACGAGCTCTACGGCGGCTGGCCGATGATCCTCTCCGGCCTGAAGACGCTGCTGGAGACCGGCGAGGACCTCGATACCCCGGGCTCCCTGCGTTACGCCAACCCCTAAAGGCACGCGCGCGCCACCGGCCCTCGGTTTTTCTTGACCGGGGGCCGGGGTAGCCGTTGCGCACCCGACTCAGGAGGAGGCGTCGATGACCCAACCGACCTTGGAGGCTGCACGGGAGTTGAGCGAATGGCGCCCGCCGCTGGGCGTCCTCTCCGTCTTCCTCGGGTTCGATCCGGCCGATCGCGGCGGCGCCTGGCGAACCGAGCTCCGCAACGGCCTCGACTCGATCCTCGAGACCCAGCAGGAAGCCGAGCACGACCGCCGCGTCGCCCTGCGGGCGACGGCGAAGCGGCTGAGCGAGCGCTTCGAAGACGGGGACCTGCGGCCGCCGCCCCGGGGTGAAGTCGGCTTCGTCGAAGTCTCCGAGAAGGAGGGGACCGAGCACTGGTTCGGGACCGCGGTGGCGCCGGTCGCCGGCGCCTGCGTCGAGTTCAAGGTGGATCCGGTGGTCGCGCCGCTGATCGACCTCTGCGGCCACGGCGGCGCCCGCGGGGTGGCCCTGCTCTCCTCCGAGCGGGTGCGGCTGCTCTGCTGCGCCGAGACCTCGCTGGAGGAGCTCGAGGACTGGGAGCTAAGCGTCACCATGCTCGACTGGCGCGAGCGCAAGTCTCAGAGCACCAACAATCCGGCCCGCGCCCAGGGCGTCAGCGCCTCCGGCCACGACCAGTTCGACGAACGCCTCGACCACAACCGCCAGCGTTTTCTCGGCGAGTGCGGCGGGCTCGTCACCCGGCGTCTGGAGGAGGGGAGGATGGACGGGCTGATCGCCTTCGGCCCGGCCAAGGACTTCGAGAGCTTCAAGTCGGGCTTCAACCCGGCGGCGGGGGAGCTCTTCCACGGGGGCGACCAGGACCTGATCTCCGTCCCCACCGGGAAGCTGAACGAGCTCGTCAGCGAGGTTGCGACCCGACTCGACGCCGAACGCGACCGCGCCGTGGTCGAGCGGGCGCTCGGCGAGGCGAAGGGCGGCAGCCGCGGCGCCGCCGGCCTGCAGGAGACGAAGGAGGCGCTGGCCGAAGGCCGGGTCGACCATCTCGTCTTCGACGGCGCGATCGGAGAGGAGGGCGAGTCGCTGATCCGGGCGGCGATGTCCGGCAGCGCCCGCATCACCGTGGTTCGCGACGAGCTCGCGGAACCGCTGGCCGAGGCCGGCGGGGTGGCCGCCCTCCTGCGCTACTGAGCCGAAGTGTGACCTCCGTCCGGTTCGCCGTCTCGCTGGCGGGGGTAAGTGAAGCCGGACAGGTGAAGAGGACGAACCGAGAAGGAGAGCGAGCTTGAGCGAGCAAGAGAGGGTTGCCGGAGGCCCCCTGGGCAAGGTGGTCGGGAAGGCGAAGCAGATGGCCGGCGCGGTCCTCGACCGCGACGACCTGCACCGCGAGGGAAAGCTGCAGGAGGTCCAGGCCGACGCGGAGGCGGAAGCCGCCGCGAAGGCGGCCGAGGCCGAGCGCAGGGAAGAGGAAGCCGAGATCGAGGCCGAGCGGGCCGAGACCGTGGCCGAGCGCCACGAGGTCGAACGCGAGGCCGCCGAGATCGAGGCCGAGGAGGAGGCCGAGCGCCGGCGGGCCGAAGAGGAGCGGGAAGCCGCGACGCGCGCCCAGGCGGAGAAAGCCGCCGCCGAGCGCCGGCGACTGGCCGGCGAAGACCGCGCCGCCGCCAAGCGTCAGCAGGCAGCGGCGGAGAAGGGCGAGGCGCAGCGCGAGGCCGCCGAGCTGCAGCGCGAAGCCGACCGTGCCGAAGCGGCCGCCGCCGCGATCGATCCCAAGGAGGAGAACTAGAAATGGCGATGCCGACTGTTCCGAAGACGATCTTCAACTCCTCGCTGAAGCTGGCGCGGGCGCCCTTCGACGTCGCCCTGGGCGCGCTGGGCGGCTCCGAGTCCGGGGCCAAGCACCTGATCGACCGGGCCGAAGCCGGCGCCCGCAGCGCCACCGGAGTTCTCTTCGCCGACCCGGGGCTGCGGGAAGAAGGCCGGGCCGCGCTGCTGGCGACGAAGGAGCGTGAGCGGGCGACGGAGCTGCGCGAGAAAGCCGAGGTGCAGGAGCGCGAGGCCGAGGAGCGCCAGGCCCGGGCCGCCGAAGCGGCCGAGAAGGCGGCGGCCGAGGCTCGGCGCAGCGCCGAGCAGGAGAAGCGCAAAGCCGAGAAACGCCGCCGCGAGCGCGAGGCGCAGGCGAAGAAAGCCGAGGCGAAGAAGAAGGAGAAAGCGGCCAAGGCCGCGAGCAAAGCCAAACGCTCCAACGCCAAAGCCGAGAAAGCGGCGAAGCTGGGGAAGCTGGAGGCCAAGGAAGAGAGCATCGAGGCCAAGGAAGATGCCGCGGCGGTCGAGCGGGAAGCCGAGCTTCTCCAAGAGGGCGCGGAAGAGGCGAAGAAGGCGCGGAAGAACGGCGACGGCGGCTGAGCCGCCAGCCGTTCTCCCGCATTCCGTTCAGGGCGTCACCGCGTCCTAACCCTCGCGCTCCTTCGACTCGAGGTAGAAGACCTCGGCGCAGACGTCCTCTTCGGCGTCGAGGCCGCTGATGAAGGCCCGGACCCTGCGCCCGGTCAGGCGTTCAATGATCTCCGTGAATCTGTCGTGGGTCGCGGCCTGGAAGTACATCCGCGTGTCGCGCAGACGCTGGTGCTCCCCGAGTTCGGCGAGGCTGCGCTCGGCCGGGGTGAAGGTGTTCTCCAGCGAGCAGATGATGATGTCGGGACCGGCGAACTCGGTCCGGGCTTTCGTTGGTCCGCGCCCGAACAGTTCCTTGTAGAGGCGGACCATCTCGCGCGAGATCTCTGCCCGGATCGACTCGAAGGTGTGGTTGTCGCCGCTCTGCGGCTCGATCGTCGATTCCTGTGCCATGGCGGTTTCATACCCAGCGACCACGACGATTTATCCACCCAATCCGCGGGTAGTCGAAACCGCGGCCATGCCACCAGACCAGTCGCCCCCAGCCACGATCACGCCCTACCCCGACGGCCCTTATCTCGTCCGGGGAGACTTCGCCGTCACCGACCGGGACGGGAACGAGATGCCGGTCGAGCGGCGGACGATCGCCCTCTGCCGCTGCGGCAAGTCGCGCATGCGCCCATTCTGCGACGGCACCCACAAGCTGATCGGATTCAAGGCTCCGAGCGGACAGGAGCCATGGCCGGGCGCCTGATCGAGCTGCCCCCGCCCCGGGGCCCCCTCAGCGAGCAGCTGTTCGAAGCGCTGGAAGGCCCGCCGCACACGCGCCTTGCCTGCCCGGGGCTGATCGAGCCGGACGACCCGCTGGCCGACGAGGACCTGCAGCTCGCCCTCTACGTCGCCTACGAGCTCCACTACACCGCGATCGCCGGCGTCGACGAGCGCTGGGAGTGGTCGCCGTCGCTGCTCTCCTTCCGCAGCGCCCTGGAGCGGCCTTTCGAAGAAGCCGTGGCCGAGCTGGTGCCGCCGGCCGAAGCGGCCGAGCTGGAGTCGGTCGGGGCGGCCCTGCAGGAGATCGTCGCCGAGGACCCGGGGCCGCCGCTCTCCCGCTACATGGAGACGCAGGGGACGCGGGAGCAGATGCTCGAGCACGTCGTCCATCGCTCCGCCTACCAGCTGAAGGAGTCCGATCCGCACTCCTGGGCGATCCCGCGCCTGCCACCGCGACCGAAGGCGGCGCTGCTCGAGGTCCAGTTCGATGAGTACGGCGGCGGCAGCGCCGATCGCATGCACGCGGCGCTCTTCGCGAAGACGATGGAGGGCGTCGGGCTCGACCCCACCTACGGCCGCTACCTCGACCGCTGGCCCGGGGTGACCCTGGCCACCGTCAACCTGATGACCGGCTTCGGGTTGCACCGGCGCCGCCGCGGCGCCCTCGTCGGCCACCTCGCCGGTTTCGAGATGACCTCTTCGATCCCCAATCGCCGCTACGGCAACGCCCTGCGCCGGCTCGGTTACGGCCCCGAGGTCACCCACTTCTACGACGAGCACGTCGAGGCCGACGCCGTGCACGAGAACATCGCCGCCTGGGACCTGGCGGGAGGGCTCGCGGCCGAGGAACCCGAGGTCGCCGGCGACGTCCTCTTCGGCGCCCGGGCGCTGCTGCAGGTCGAGGCCCGCTGGGCGTCCCACCTGATGGACTCCTGGGAGCAGGGGGAGACGTCGCTGCGCGAGCCCCTGGTTCCCGTCGCCGCGTGAGTGCCCCGCTCGAGCTCACCTACGTGGTGCCGGTCCGCTGGCGCGACGGCGAGCAGCGGGGGGAGCTGGCGGCCTACCTGGCCGAGATCGCCCCGCTCTGCGCCGAGACGATCGTCGTCGACGGTTCCCCCGCCGACGTCTTCGCCGCCAACGCCGAGGCCTGGGGCGGTTTCGCCACCCACGTGGCACCGCTCCCCGACGAGCGCTGGCTGATGGGCAAAGTCTCCGGGGTGCGGACGGGGGTCCGGCTCGCCTCGCATGAGCGGGTCGTGATCGCCGACGACGACGTCCGCTACGACCCCGAGGCGCTGCGCCGCACCGCCCGCCTGCTCGGTGCCTACGACCTGGTGCGGCCGCAGAACTACTTCAGCTCCCTGCCCTGGCACGCCCGCTGGGACACCGCCCGCACCCTGCTCAACCGCTGCTTCGGGCGCGACTACCCGGGGACGCTTGCGGTGCGGCGCTCGCGCCTGCTGTCGATCGGGCTCTACGACGGCGACGTCCTCTTCGAGAACCTGGAGCTGATCCGCACCGTCCGCGCCCATGGCGGCGTCGAGGTCGCCCCGCTCGACCTCTACGTCGCCCGGGTCCCGCCGTCCTCCGGCCACTTCTGGGGCCAGCGCACCCGCCAGGCCTACGACGACTTCGCCCTGCCTCTGCGGATGGCGCTCTGGCTCGCGGTGGTGCCGCTGCTGGCGCTCAGTTGGCGCCATAGCCATGCCGACGGGACGGAACTACCCTTATATGGAGGGAAATCGTCCCGTCAGCCTCGTTTTTGGCTGGCAGCGACTGCACTCGCGGTTGCGATGGGGGAGCGGGGGCGTCGCCGCGATGGTGGCACGGACTACTTCCCCGCCACTTCCTCCTTGCTGGCGCCCGTCTGGGTCCTCGAGCGGGGCGTCTGCGCCTGGCTCGCGGTCATCCAGCGCCTGCGCTTCGGCGGCGTCCGTTACGGCGACTCGGTCATCCCCACCGCCGCTCACTCCGAGCGCCAGCTCCGCCGCAGCCGAGAGGACCGGGCGGAGCTGGCGAGGAGCTAGGCGGCGGGCTGCATCGTCTGGCCGTCCTCGAGCGAGGCGTAGGGCAGCCTCTCCTCGAGCCCGGTCAGGCTCAGCACGCGGCGCACCCCGGCGGTCTCGCTGGGGATGAACTCGATCCGGCGCGCGTCGGGGCGGCCGAGGGCCGTCACCAGCAGGGCGATTCCGGTCGAGTCGAGGAACTCGAGCTTGCTGAGGTCGATCAGCACCGGCCGTTTCGAGTCGAACGCCTCCTCGAGCTTCGTTTCAGCCGTGCAGGCATTGGAGAGATCGAGCTCTCCGCGCAGGCAGAAACGAACTCGTTCGCCTTCCTCTTGCAACTCGACGGCCAAGAGGCCGTCGTGAACGGGTGAACCACTGGACATTGGGACCTCCACATTGAAATTTTGGAAGTCCCGAAACGCCGCGCGATGGGCGCCCTCGGTCTTGCCGCGGATTGAAGTGTCGGCCGGTCGGTGTAGCGACCGGCAAGACCCACCTGACGATGCTACCGCAGTCGGGGAACCGCGTTGGGAATCGGCGAAAGCCGTTTCCGCGCTGCGCGGACTCGCTGCAGCAGCACGTCGCGCTTCAGCGCGGGTCCGATCTCGGGGCCGCGGATCTCGTCCTGGGGGCGGGTAGAAGCTTGGGTGGTGGGGGGTGGGGCGGTCATCTGTCGTCCTCCGGCTCTTGGAAAAATTGGGTGATCTGGCGATCTGGCACCTCTCCCAATCTCCGTGCGATCCCGTGAGAAGTGAGCGGTCTACCTCCCGACACAAACAGCGCTGTGACAGTTGTGCCGAGAGTCTGATTACCCATCGGACTGGTCCACAAACCTGTTCCATCTTCCCCGAGTGACGTTGGCCACTAACCAGTTTCGATCCGGACAGAGGCGGGAAGACGAGGCGGCAAGAGGCTGAACGATGAAACACGCCGGTTTCCAACACGAAGCCCTGATCTACGACGGTGCCGCGGAGTACCTGGCCGGGACCCTCCCCTTCATCCAGGCCGGGATCGAGTCCGGCCAGCAGGTTCTGGTCGCGGTCGGCCCCGATCAGACCGAGCTGCTGCGGCGGGAGCTGGGCACGCACGCGAGCCGGGTCAACTTCACCGACATGCGCGAAGTCGGGCGCAACCCGGCGACCATCATCCCGCTCTGGCGGGACTTCGTCGACACCGCGGCCGGGGGGCGGGTGCGCGGGATCGGCGAACCGGTCTGGGCCGCGCGCAGCGACGAGGCGCTGGAGGAGTGCCGCCGGCACGAGTCGCTGCTCAACGTCGCCTTCGAGGGCGGCCCGGCCTGGGAGCTGCTCTGCCCCTACGACGCCGCCACGATCGGCGACGACATCATGGAGAAGGTGGCCCAATCGCACCCCTGCCTGCAGCGGGAGGGGCGCCACGAGCCGAGCGCCGCCTACGAGCCCGACCCCGACTGCTTCGCCGGCGAGCTGCCGGCCCCGGCCGGGGCGCCCGAGACCTTCGAGTTCAACGTGGGCGATCTCGGCGAGGTCCGCCGCCGGGTCGCCGCCGCGGCCGAGGAGGTCGGGATGTACCCCGAGGGGGTGGCGGACCTGGTCATCGCGGCAAGCGAGCTGGCCGCCAACAGCGTCATGCACGGTGGCGGCCACGGCGCTCTGCGCCTCTGGCGCGAGGACGGTCGGGCCCTGGTCGAGGTCGAGGACCGCGGCCGGATCGAGGATCCTCTCGTCGGTCGCCTTCGTCCCAGCATCTCGCAGGAGGGCGGGCGCGGCCTCTGGCTCGCCAACAAGCTCTGCGACCTGGTCCAGATCCGCTCCGGCGAGCGGGGCACGGTCGTCCGCCTGCACGCGCTGGCGCCGGAGATGGCCTACGTCTGAGCGATCAGGCGTGGCATCGACCCGCCGCGGGTAGCTGGCGGACATGCCAGACAACGATCCCCAGACTCAGCTCGTCAAGTACCTGACCGACGTCCACTCGATCGAGGAACAGGCGCGGGTGCAGATGGAGCGTGCCCCCAAGCTCGTCGAGGGGGCCTTCGCCGAGGCCTTCCAGCGCCACCTCGGGGAGACCGAATCCCAGGAGCGGCGGGTGCGCGAGCGTCTCGAGGCCCACGACGCCTCCCCCTCGAAGGTCAAGGACCTCGCCGGCTCGGCCGGGGGCTTCGGGATGGTCCTCTTCGCCCGCTCCCAGCCCGACACGCCGGGCAAGCTGGCGATGCACGCCTTCTCCTACGAGCACATGGAGGTGGCCGCCTACGAGCTGCTGGGAATTGCCGCCCGCGAAGCCGGCGACGAGGAGACCGCGGCGATGGCGGCGACGATCGCCGGCGAAGAGCGCGAGATGGCCGGCCGGATCGCCGCCAGCTGGGACGAAGCGGTCGAGCAGGCGCTGGCCCGGGTCGAACCCGACGACCTCGGCGAGACGCTCAACACCTACCTTGCCGACGTCCACGCGCTCGAGGGGCAGTCGAAGAAGCTGCTGGAGAAAAGCCGCGACTTGGACGTGCCGGAGGCGCTGCGAGCCGCCCTCGATCGCCACCTGAACGAGACCGAAGGGCACCTGGAGAAGGTCGAGCGGCAGCTCGACGACCGCGGCGCCACCCCTTCGGCGATCAAGGACGCGATGCTGCGCCTCGGCGCCCTCAACTGGGGCGCCTTCTTCGCCGCCCAGCCGGACACCCCGGCCAAGCTCGCCGGCTTCGCCTACGCGGTCGAGAACCTCGAGGTCGCCGCTTACGAGCTGCTGCTCCGGGTCGCCCGTCGCGCCGGCGACGGGGAGACCGTCACCCTCGCCGAATCGATCCTCGCCGAGGAGGAGGCGGCGGCCAGAGCGGTCGCCGACCAGTGGCCGGTCTCGATGTCGGTGGCCTAAGGAACGCCCTGGCTGCTCGCGGTCGCGCTCGGCAGCGCCCGCTGAGCGGCGGCGAGGTGCAGGTCTTCGACCTGCTGGCCCTGGCGGTCGGCGCGCTCCGCGAGGGCGTGGAAGTCGATCCCGTCCAGGCGCTCGCCGTAGCTCTGCTCGAGCGCGTTCCAGAGCTGCATCTTGCCGCCGATCCCGGAGGCGAGGACCTCCAGCTCGAGCACGCGGCTGAGCGGGGAGTAGCCGCGCAGCTGGCCGTTCAGCTTCAGCCGGCCGAGCCGCTCCCCGACGACGGCAAGCGCCGGTTTGAAGCCCTTGCGGTCGACGCCGAGCCGGTCCGTCACCCGGATCAGCGTCTCCCGGTCCGCTTCGATCTCACCGCAGATCCGCGCCAGCGGCTCACCGAACTCGGGGTCGCCGCGGTTGCTCGACCGCAGGCGGCGGGCCAGCTCGACTCCGAGCTTGGCCCCCGCCAGGTGGTCGTTGAGGTAGATGGCCAGGAGCCGATCGGGATCTGCGCTCTGGGCCATCGCGGTGGTTATGCCTCCTCGTAAGGGTCTTTCGCGCCGGCCAGCTGCAGCGCGCACTCCTTGGTCTCGCTGAAGTGCCGTTCCTGGATCGGCAGCGCCCATTCGACCAGTTCGGAGACCTGCTCCTCGCCGGCCTGCTCGTTGAGCTTGCGCAGCACCGCCCAGTGACCGACCTCGCCGGCCTCGGCCATGGTCATGAACTCGAAGCCGTCGAGCCCGTCGGCGTCGTCGCCGAGGTAGGTGTCCATCATCTCCGAGGCCTCGCCTTTGGTCTCTTTGGCCTTTTCGAGGATCGCCGTCTTCTTGCCGTCGCGCTGCTCGGCGACCTCGGTGCCGCGGCGCGCGGTCTCCTCGGCCTCCTCGCGCATCTGCCGCAGTTTCTGGGCGACGCTGTCGTCGTCGACGAGGCCCTCGACCTTCTCGGTCGCCTTCTTCGCGGCTTCGGCGAGCCCGATCACCTCCGCGAGCTTCTCCTCCAGGGTCGTCAACTCGGCCATCGTCCTCCTCCTCCGGGTGGTTGGCTGGATGCCGTTTCCCTACCCGAGCCAGAGGTGTTCGAAGCGCAGGCCGGTGGAGGTGGGGTGGAGCAGCCCCATCGAGGCGCGGGGCGCGCGGCGGCGCTCGGTCGGGCTGCCGGGGTTGAAGATCTGGAAGTCGCCGTTGCTCTCGTGCAGGGGAAGGTGGCTGTGGCCGAAGACGACCGCATCGGCGTGCGGAAAGTGGGCGCGAAGGCGGGGGAGGCGGCCCTTGCTGGGGCCGGAGTCGTGGACCACGGCGACCCTGTGGCCCTCGACCTCGACTTCGATCGATTCCGGAAGCCGGTCCCACAGCTCCGGGTCGTCGACGTTGCCGCGGACGGCGTGGACCACGGGGCAGAGGGATTCGAGCTCGTCCAGCACGGAGGCGGCGGAGAAGTCGCCGGCGTGGATCACGGCCTCGGCGGCGATGAGCTGCTCGTAGCAGGCGTCGGGCAGTCGCCGTTTCCCCTTCGGCATGTGGGTGTCGGAGATCAGCGCGATCAACCGGCGGCGGCGAGCTGGGGCTCGACCTCGTAGCCGAACTCGACCAGGGTCTCGCCCATCACCGCGTGCATCGCGTGCTGCTCGGCTGGGCTCAGGCTCTCGCGCCAGCCGCCCGGCTGGGCGCGGCGGATGAAGCGCTGGCGGCCGCGGGCGGCCCGGGGCTGCTTCTCGAACCGGTGCGCTTCGACCACCCCCGGCACCGGCTCGGGGTCGAGCTCGATCATCCGGCAGATCCGGGCAAGGCAGGCCTCGGTGGCGCCGCGCAGGTCCTCGTAGCGGATCAGGACCCGGTCTTCCTCGGCCCGCGCTTCGTAGGCCCTGCGCACCTCGCGGCTGCGGAAGGCCCAGACTTCGGAGAGCCAGCGGATCAGCGGGATCCGGCCCTCCTCGGAGACCGGGAAGGCGCCGCCGGGGATCGCCCAGGAGCCGTCGCTGTAGGCGTCGAGCCAGGAGTCGACGACGTCGCGCCCGTCGCGCAGGAGGAAGATCACCTTCGAGCGGGGGAAGAGCTGGGCGAGGAACGGGGCGACGTGGGAGCCGGGCTCCTTGACGACGAAGGCCGCGGCCCCGGCCGGGTCCCCGATCCCGGCCTCGCTCGCCTGCGCCTCGAAACGCGCGCCGATCAGCTCGCGCAGGGGCTGCTCCCATGCCTTGCGGTAGCGCTCGGCGAAGAAGTAGCCCGGCTCCTTGGCCTTGACCTCGAGCAGGGTGCTGAGCTCGGGAGGGTCCTCGCAGGCGGCCCAGGCGAGTGGGATCGGCCGCCAGACGCCGAGGTGGTGGCCGAGGTGGGGGTCGTCGATCGGCACCACCCCATCGAGGTCCGCCAGCATCTTCAGCAGCCAGGTGCTGCCGCTGCGCGACGAGCCGAAAATCCATGCCAGGCGTTTCTCCTGCATGTTGCGCCGAGGCTACCCCCGGGGACGGTCGCGATAAACCTCAAGAGTTCTTCTTGAAAACGCCGCGGACGGCCCCGGCGGCGGCCGCGAGGAAGGCCCGCCGCAGGGTCCCCTGGCGCCGCGCGTGCCAGCCGCCGGCGATCTCGTAGGGGCCGTGGCTCGCCAGCACATTGCCGGGCGCCGGCGCGGCGCCGACCTTCCCCCAGGTGCCGCGGACGAAGGCGCCGTGGGCGAGGCGGCGGTAGAGCGGCGGCGCCAGCGAGTGGAGGATCTCCAGCGCCCGGCCCGCTTGGCCGTAGTTGACTTCCCGCTTCGGGTTCTCGGCGCAGAGTTCGATCCCCCGGGCCACTTCCTCGACGTCGAGAACCGGCGGGATCGGCCGCACCTGTTTGCCGGTGTAGTTGCCGGCGTGCTCGAAGATCGGGGTGTCGACCGCCTGCGGGACCATCGTCGCGACGTGGATCTCCTCCTCGTCGACCAGTTCGCCGGCGAGGCATTCGGAGAAGGCGCGGACGGCGTTCTTGCTGACGATGTAGGGGGTCACCTGCGGTGAGCTGACCCTGCCCCAGACCGAGGACATGTTGATCAGGACGCCGCTGCCCTGGGCGCGGAAGCGCCGCAGTGCCGACCGCGCCCCGTGCACTTGGCCCATCAGGTTGGTCTCGACGATGCCGCGGAAAACCTCGGACGGGATCTCCTCGAAGGGGCCGTAGGCGATCGCGCCGGCGTTGTTGACCCAGACGTCGATCCGGCCGAAGTCCTCCTCGACCGCCTCGGCGAAGGCCTCGACCGCGTTCTCGTCGCCGACGTCGACGGCCCGGTGGAGCGTCGCCGCGCCCCGGCTCTCGCACTCCTCCGCGACCTCGGCGAGCGCCTCGCCCGAGCGGGCGCAGAGCGCCAGCGCCCGCGCCCGGTGCGCAAGCCTCAGCGCCGCCGCCCGCCCGATCCCGCTCGAGGCGCCGGTGATCACCACCACTGCCTCCTCCAGCGGCCGCGGCACGGAGGCCTCCTAGCCGAGCCCCTTCTCCTCGGCGGCCTTGTAGGCGATCTGGAAGAAGTCCGAGATCGTCAGCGCCGAGAAGAGGGAGGCGACGAAGCGGGTGACGCGCGGGGCAAAGAGCAGTCCGACCGAGAAGCCGGCGACGACCCAGAGGCCGAGGCAGTAGGGGCAGATCAGCAGCTCGCCGATCGCTTTGCGCAGGCCGGTGCCGCGGCTGCTCTCCTCGAACTCGGCGGGGCCGCCCCTGCCTTCGAGTTCGGTGAAGGGCGCCCGCAGCGGGCTCGTCACCTTGTCCTTGGCGAGCAGGCGGCTGAGTTTGTGCGAAGCGGTCCCGACCAGCAGCAGCTCGCCGGGGCTGACCTTCGCCGGCAGCTCCCGGTCCTGGCGCCTGGCGAGCAGCAGGGCGGCGCTGACCAGCGCCCCGAAGATGCTCATGAAAGCGAGGTACGGGAGGAAGGGCGGCCGCTTGTCCGGCTCTGCGTAGCCGGCTATCGCCGCCTCGGGGGTTTTCAGGGCCGATCCGTCCTCTGGGGTCATTGGCCCCTGCTACCCACTGCGAAGACGGTTCCAACCCTCGCTGCTGACGGCGAGGTGGAAGGCGCCGTCGGGGCCGCGGCGCTCGATCACGAGCCCTTGCACCACCGCCCGTCGCAGCGCTCGCCGCAGGTCGCGCGATTCCAGCCGCGGGAAGCGCTGGGCCAGCTCGGCGCGGCGGCAGAACCCGTCGTCGGCGAGGGCGACGATCGCCGCGACGATCTCCTCCGGCGATGGAAGCGGCTTACGGGGCGACACCGTCGCGAGCTTAAGTTAGGATCAAGCGGATGCTCCGGACGTGGGCCGGGCGCATCGCTCTTTAGCAGCGGCACGGGAATCGGCTGGGACAAGCCGATCCGCGGACCGCAATGAGGGGGAGTCGATCCGAGAAGGGTTTGCCCATGGTCGTCGTCGAAACTAGAATCTGCCCAGATGCAGCGCTTTAACGTCACCACCAAGGAACTGAGGCCCGACTGCAGGGACGTCCAGATCGAAGGGGAGCTCGACCTCGCCGTCGCCGGCCAGCTCGACGAGGTCCTGACCGCGGCCGTCGGCGAGTGCAGCTGCGTCCTCGTCGGCCTGGAGCGGTGCGCCTTCATCGACTCCTCCGGGATCGCCGTGATCCTCCGCGCCCACAGCCGGATGGAGGAGAACGGCAAACGGCTTGCCGTCTACGGCGCGACCGACCAGGTCGACCGGATCCTCTCGATGACCGGCCTCACCGCCAACGGCCTCGTCTTCCACAGCGCCGAGGAGGCCTTCGCCGCGATCGGCGAGCCGGCCGCCTAGCCGGGCGCCGAAGAAACAGCCACCTAGAGGTACGGCTTGACCCAGGTGGCATAGGGACCGACGAAATCGCGGGCGGATGCCACCAGCAGGCCAACGGCTTGATGCAGTGGCCCGGCTTTGACCTGAAGGTATTCGTGCTCGACTGCGGCCCGAGCTTTCTGCAGGCGTTTCAGCCGCTTGCAGAGTGAGGCTTCTATCGCGCCAGCTTCCCTCAAGGCCTCGAATGCGCGCGCGGCTTCGCTCTCATGGATCTTCGGGATCTCGAGACCGGCCAGCGTCGCTCCGTTCTGGGCGAGTTGGGCGATGTAGTTCTGGACCCGCGCGAAGCCCCGTTCCACCGCTTGCACCTGGTTGTAGGCCTCGCTGCCGGCCTCGCCCTCGAAGGCCGGTTTGAACTTGCTCAGCTCGAAGTTCTCGCCAAACTTCTCCATCGCAGTTTCGAGCGCCAGAAGCTGGCGTGGGAGATCCTCCAGATGGGCCACCACCTCTCTGCGGAGCTGTGGCTGGCTCTTGGGCCTGGGCATCAGCCTGCGCTCAGGAGCCGGTCGATACCGGCGAGAGCGCGCTGCTTCTGCGATCGATAGTCGGCCTCGGCACGACGCTCGAGGCGCTTGAGTTCGGCGCTGAAGCTCGGCCACCGCTCTTCGCGATCGACGATCACCCGTCCCTCGCGCGCCGCTTCCGCAAGCAACAGGGGATTGCTGGCCGCCTCCTCGAGCGCGACGACCTGGACCTCGCGTTCCAGCAGCTCCTCGAGCTTGAGCTCGAGGTCGAGACGGCGGACCAGGGCGGGATCCCGCATCTCTACGAGGAGATCGAGATCGCTTTCGGCGTCGTCGTCTCCTCGCGCGGCCGATCCAAATAGAAGGGCGAAGCGCACGTTCGACTCGGTGCGCAGCGCACCCCGCAGCTGCGCGAGCAGCGGCCAGCTCCGCAACAGGTACTCCTTCTCGGAGGCTGGCAGCTTCAGCCGGCGCGGGGAAAGGCGCTCGCCGCGAATCGCGCCCTCCGCCAGGGCGCGTCGCAGGGTCCGCTCGCTGGCGCCAACCTGGGGGGCGATCAAGGCAAGGTCATTCATGTGTCCATTGTAGTGGACTCATGTGTCCGTTAATTCGGGCTCCGCTCAGCCGAAGCGCGGTTCCAGACGCTGGAAGGTCCGCCACCAGCCACGGTCGAGTGTGGCGTGCTCGACCGCTTGCAGGAGGGAGCCGTCGTCGTCGTGCAGCTCATAGCTGACGACGGGGCTCTCGCCTTCGAGGTCGACGGCGACGATGCGGGCCATCATCAGGTAAGGCGGGCAGCTGAGCCAGACCTCGCCCGGTTTAGGAAGGGTTTTTAGTCTGGAACTCGCCATGGGTTCTCGGTACCCCTGCATTCGACGCGAAAACCGTGAACCTTCCCCGAATTTGGGGTTAAGGCGAGCTAATTCTTTTTACCGGTGGTGTACCGATTCAGGTGCCTTGGCGCTGTCCGACGCCGGTCGCGACCTCGCGGGCGCGCAGCGGCCCGCCGGCGGTCGGCTCCAGCGGCGGCGTCGGCGCTCCCTCGGCGTTCCGCATCCCCCGCAGAAGGTCGTCGAGCGCGTCAAGCGAGGTCACGCTCGGCTCCCAGCCGAGCTCGGTGCGAGCGCGGGCGGTGTCCATCATCGGCACCCCCAGCGCGAGGTCGATCCAGCCGGGAGGGGAGGGCTGCAGCCGCAGCTTCCAGGTCACGTCGGCGGCGGCGCGCAGAGCCCCGGCCGGCAGCGGGAAGCTGCGGGCGCCGAAGAGCTCGCGCAGCTCCGCGACCCCGATCTCCGGCTCGGCGGCGATATTGAACGGCCCCTGGACCTCCCCCACGACGGCCTGGCGGTAGGCCTCGCCGACGTCGCGCGAGTGAACGGCCTGGAAGCGCAACCGCGGCACGTTCGGGACCAGCGGCACCAGCTGCTTGCGGACCAGGAAGCCGGGCAGGAACGGCCCGGCGAAGAGGCGGCGGATCTCGCTCGCGGCCTCGGACTTGAAGATCAGGCCGGGGCGGAGGCGGACCACCCGCACCTCCGGCTCGCGCCGCTCGAAGGCGTCGAGGAGCGTTTCCACCGCGGCCTTGTGGCGGGAGTAGAACGAGCTCGAGATCCCCTCGACCGGCCAGGACTCGTCGACCTGGCGCTGCTTCGGGCCGGGGCTGTAGGCGCCGACGGAGGAGGCGTAGACGACAGCCCCGACGCCCGCCCGCGCCACCGCGTCGAAGACCCTGCGGCTGCCCTCGACGTTGATCCGCTCGGTCACCCGCTCGTCGCGGCCGGGCTGGATCGCCCAGGCGAGGTGGACGACCGCCTCGGCGCCGGAGAAGACCGGCACCAGGTCGTCCTCGGTGACGTCGGCCCCGACCCAGCGAACCTTCGGCATCTCCACCTCGGGCACCCGGCGGGCGATGCCGACGATCTCCTCGACCTTGCTCTCCCGGCCCAGCGCCTCGAGCACGCTGGTGCCGACGTTGCCGCTGGCCCCGGTGACGACGACGCGCATCTGGCTCACGCTCCCCTCACGGCTGGATCACGAACTTGATCGCGCCGTCTTCCTTCTTCTGGAAGGTCTCGTAGGCGTCGGGGACCTCGTCGATCCCGATCTTGTGGGAGGCGAGCTCCTCGGTTCCGAGAGGGTCGGCGTCGTCGGTGACCAGGGGCATGATCTCGTCGATCCATTTCTTCACGTGCGCCTGGCCCATCCGCAGCTGCACGCCCTTGTCGAAGAGCTGCATCATCGGGACCGGGTCGACCATGCCCCCGTAGACGCCGCTGATCGAGACGGTGCCGCCGCGACGGACCGTGTCGAAGCACTGATACAGCGCCGACATCCGGTCGATCGCCGCTTTTTCGATCAGCTTTTCGGCGACCGCGTCGGGCAGCAGACCGGCTGCTTTCTGGGCGAACTCGCCGACCGGGGCACCGTGGGCCTCCATCCCGACCGCGTCGATCGCGCCGTCGGTGCCGCGGCCCTCGGTCATCTCGCGGATCGAGTCGGAGATGTCGTCGTGCTCTTCGAGGTCGAGCGCCTCGATGTTGTGTTTCCGCGCCAGCTCCAGCCGCTCGGGGACGATGTCGACGCCGATCACCCGCGCGCCTTTGTGGGCGGCGATCCGGGCGGTCATCTGGCCGATCGGGCCGAGGCCGAAGACCGTGACCGAGCCGCCCTCGGGGATAGCCGCGTAGTCGACCGCCTGCCAGGAGGTCGGCAGCACGTCGGACAGGTAGAGGAAGCGGTCGTCGGGCGGTCCCTCGGGAACCTTGATCGGCCCGAACTGGGCCTGCGGCACCCGCAGGTACTCGGCCTGCCCGCCCGGCACCTGGCCGTAGAGCTTGGTGTAGCCGAAGAGCGAGGCGCCCTTTTCTTCCTCGCGGTTCTGGGTCGTCTCGCACTGGGCGTAGAGCTGCTGGTCGCACATCCAGCAGTGCCCGCAGGAGATGTTGAAGGGGATCACGACACGGTCGCCGGGAGAGATGTGGGTCACCTCCGGGCCGACCTCCTCGACGATCCCCATCGGCTCGTGGCCGAGGATGTCCCCCTCTTCCATGAACGGGGAGAGGACCTCGTAGAGGTGGAGGTCGGAGCCGCAGATCGCGCTCGAGGTGATGCGGACGATCGCGTCGGTGGCCTCCTCGATCTTCGGGTCGTCGACCTCGTCGACGCGAACGTCGCGGGGGCCGTGCCAGACGGCGGCTTTCATCGCTCCTCCTTCTCTCCGGCGGTCGCCGGCTGGGCCATTTTGCGGTGCATTTCGGCCTTGACCGAATCGGGGACGACCTTGCCGAGGACCGTCTGCGCTTTGTTCCTGAAGCTGCCGCCGACGACCTTTTCCCGGCCGGCCATCAGCGCGTCGAAGCCCTGGCGGGCGACTTCGGCCGGGTCGTCCTTCTCTTCTTCGCCGATCGGGGTGTCGAGCATCTCGGCGCGCTCGAAGAACTCCGTCTCGGTCGGTCCCGGCATCAGCGAGGTGACGGTGACGCCGGTGTCCTTGAGCTCGTTGCGGATCGCCAGGGCGAAGGACTGGACGAAGGACTTGGAGGCGTTGTAGACCGCCTGGTAGGCGCCCGGCATCGTCGAGGCGATCGAGGAGGTGAAGAGGATCCGGCCCCGGTCGCGGGCGACCATGTCCTGGACCACCAGCTTGCAGAGCTGGACGGTGGAGCGGACGTTGAGGTCGATCAGCCGCAGCTCCTTGCGTAGCGCGGTTTCCCGGGCGAAGTCGCCGCCGGCGCCGATCCCGGCGTTGAGGACGAGGACGTCGACCGGGCGCGCAGTCGCCTCGATCCGCTCGTAGAGGCGCGCGACCTCCTCCTCGCGGGAAAGGTCGAGGCGGGTGCACTCGACGCTTCCGGTGAGCTGGTTCAGCTCCCGCTGTGCCTGGTCGATCTCGGCGTCCTCGGCAGTGATCAGGAGGTCGAAGCCCTCCTCGGCGAGGACCTTGGCGAGCTCGAACCCGATCCCGCTCGACGCCCCGGTCACGACCGCGAACGGCCGCCTCTGCTGCGTGCTCATGCTGGTTGCCCTTCCCTAGCTGTACGGACCTCTCAACTCCCCGTGGCAGGGGGTTACGAAACGAGTCCGATCACATCCCGCTCGATCTTCAGCCGCTGCTTCGCGGTCATCCGGCCGTTGGCGCTCGGGGCGGGGCGGATCGTCGTCCCGTCGCGGTAGCGGTCGAGGACGCGGGGGTCGATGTAGGAGGCGCGGCAGACGGCCGGGGTGTTGCCGAGCGCCTCGGAGACCTGGTCGACGGCGCGGGTGATCGCGCGTTTGGCGGCGGCTTCGGAACGCGGCGGCTCCTCGCCGGCGAGGGCGACCGCGGCGAGCACGGTCCCGTGCCAGGTGCGGAAGTTCTTCGCCGTGAACTCCTCGCCGATCTTCTCGTGGATGTATTCGTTGATCTCCTCGGAGCGGACATCGACCCATTCGCCGCCGGCGCGGTAGGCGAGCAGGTCCTCGGGGCCGCTGCGGCGCCGGTACATCGCCTCCAGAGCACGGCGGGCGGCGGCGTCGCGGATCGACTGCACGCGCCGCTGGCCGCTCTTGGCCGGGAAGTCGAAGACGACCTCGCCGCGCTTGAGCGTGACGTGCTCGCGGCGCACGGTGGCGAGGCCGAAGCTCTCGTTTTCCTCGGCGTAGACCTCGCTGCCGATGCGGAAGAACCCGAGGTCGAGGAGGCGGACCGCGCAGCCCAGCGCCCGCTCGCGCGGCATCCCCTGGCGGCGCAGGTCGGCGGTGACGGCGCGGCGCAGCTTCGGCAGCTTGAGCGCGAACTCGCGCACCAGCTCGAACTTTCGTTCCGCCTGCCGCTGCTGCCAGCGCTCGTGGTAGAGGTACTGCTTGCGACCGGCATCGTCGTAGCCGGTCGCCTGGATGTGGCCGAAGGGGTCGGGGCAGATCCAGACTTCCTTCCAGGCGGGCGGGATCGCCAGCTGCCGGATCCGCTCCAGCGTCTCCTCGTCGGCGATCTTCTCGCCGCTGCCGTCCTCGAAGGAGAAGCCGCGGCCGCGGCGCACGCGCCTGATCCCGGGGCCGGCGCAATCGGCCCGGCGCAGGCGGCCGCGGCGGGGGGCGGTCGCGGTCGCGCTCACCGGGCGGCGCCCTGCAGCGCGCTCGCCACGCCCTCGAGGTCGGCGACGAAGCCGGCGAACTCGGCCTCCCGCTGGTCGTGCTCGCGCAGGCGCAGGATCGCCGAGGGGTGGATCGTCACCGCGGTGAGCGGCGCCAGCGGCGACTCCAGCGGGCACCCGCGGTCCCTGGTCACCTTCACCTTCGGTCCGAACAGCGAGCGCGCCGCCGTCGCGCCCATCGCCAGCACAGCCTGCGGCTTCACCGCCTCGACCTCGGCCGCCAGCCACGGCTTGCAGGCCTCGATCTCACCCGCCCGCGGCGTCTGGTGAAGGCGCCGCTTGCCTTTCGGCTTCCACTTGAAGTGCTTGACGGCGTTGGTCACGTAGGCCGCCGAGCGGTCGATCCCCGCCTCCTCCAGCGCCCTGTCGAGCAGCCGCCCCGCCGGCCCCACGAACGGCTCCCCCGCCAGGTCCTCCTGGTCCCCCGGCTGCTCCCCGACCAGCATCAGCTTCGCCTGCTTCCGCCCCTCCCCGAACACCGCCTGCGTCGCGTCCTTGTAGAGCTCGCACCCCCGGCACCCCTGCACCGCCTCCCCAAGCGCCCTCAGCGACCGGGAAGAAGGCAGGAAATCCGCAGCATCCGACATGGGCGCCAGGTACCCAAGCGCGAGCGGGGGCGAAACCGAGCCCCCCAAACCCTTAAGAGGGCACCATGCCCCCGCCCCCTCCCGCCGAGACCGCGAAAACCCGTACACCACACGGGTTTTTGCGGTCTCGCGGAGATGACAGCTGGATTGGGGAGGTTGCTCGGCGGCAGCATGGGGTGGTGGGGCGGGGGCAGTTGCTTGAGGCGGGGTGGAGTGAAGAAGAGATCGATTGGCGACTTGGGATGGGGCGCCTCTATCGGGTTCATGGAGGTGTGTACGCGCCTGGTCACTCGGTTCTGTCGCGGCCGGGGCGGTGGATGGCCGCTGTACTTGCCTCGGGTCCCGACGCCGTCCTCAGTCACTGGTCGGCCGCTGCCCTTTGGATGATCAGGTCGAATTCACGGTCGATCGTCGACGTGACCACGCCGCACAAGAGCAGAACTTGGGATGGAATCAGGCGCCATCACAAAGCGCTGCCGGCCGACGAGGTCACGGTGGAGGAGGGGATACCCGTCACCGGTCCCTGCCGGACCGCCTTCGACCTCGCGGCCGCCGAGCCCCTCGATGTGATCGAGAACCTGATCCGGGAGATGGAATTCCTCCAGCTCGCCGACCGGCTCTCGCTCCCCGACCTGATCGACCGTTATCCGGGCCGCCGTGGCGTGCGCAAGATCCGCCTCGCCCTCGGGCGCCTCGAGGAAGACCCGGCCGGCCGCAAGCGCTCGCCGCTCGAGGAGCGCTTCAGCCCATTCCTCCGCCGGCACAACCTCCCGTTGCCCCGCTACAACGACTGGATCATCCTCCCGAACGGAAAGCGCTACCAGGTCGACTGCCACTGGCCGCACCTCCGCCAGATCGTCGAGCTGGACGGCTGGCAGGCCCACAAGGGCCGCGTCGCCTTCCGTGAGGACAAGGCCCGCGACCGCCGGCTTGCCGCAGCCGGCTACACCGTCACCCACATCACGTGGAATCAACTCGACGACGAACCCACCGCTTTAGCCGCGGACCTCAGAGCTTTGCTGACACAACCTGCCCCAGCCTCCTTGCCTGCTTAGTACGGAGGCTGGGGCAGGTTGTGTTTAGACCCCGTTCGCCGGCTCGATCCGGAACGCGGAACGGAGTGGGTGCGCCGGCTTGAAGAACGTCGCGGTCTGGGTCTTCACCTGCCACGGATCGGGCAGCGCGCCGCCCGGGGCGCCGAGGAACCTCGTGAACAGGACCGAGGCGCGGCGGCAGCTGACCCCCGACTTGGCCGGGATGTAGATCAGGTACGGGCCCTTGGCGAAGAAGAGGGGGCCGACGTCCGAGCCGGCGTTGACGGTGAAGGTGCCGGGGCAGAGCTTGCCGACGAGGTTGTTGTTCCCGCCGCCGCCACCGCCGCCGATGCGGTTGACCATGATCGTCGGCGAGCCGGCACGGTTGAACTGAGCCCGGCCGCTGCCTCGGGCGGTTACGGTCCACGGTTTCGGCAGGTTGCCATCCCAGTCCTGGAGGAAGCGGGCGAACAGTTTCGACGCTTCCGAGCAACTGAAACCGGGCTTCGTGGTGACTTCGTAGTTGCCGGCGGGGAAGCTGGCCGGCCCGATCCGGTCGTCGTGGAGGACCCGGAAGCTCGGGCAGCTCGCGGCCGAGGCGGAACCGCCGCCGGGTGACAGCAGCGCCAGCGCGCCGACGACCAGCGCCACGAGGACAGCGGGAAGGCGGCGAGAGGTTCGGACGGGACCCACTGCGCCGAAAGCTATCAGCGCCGATCCCTAGCATGCGAGCGACCGATGCCGGAACCCGTCAAGCGCAACCAGCGCTACATGCCTGGGCTCGACGGGCTGCGCGCGATCGCCGTCATCGCCGTGATCCTCTTCCACCTCGGCGTCGACTGGGCCCCCGGGGGCATGCTCGGGGTCGGCGTCTTCTTCACCCTCAGCGGCTACCTGATCAGCGACATCCTCCTCAGCCAGCTGAACGCCCGCGGCCGGATCAAGCTGACCGCCTTCTGGCTCGCCCGCGCCCGCCGCCTGCTGCCGGCCCTCTTCGTGATGCTGGCGATCGTCGTCGCCTGGGTGACGATCTTCGGGCCCGCCCAGCCGGACCAGTTCCGCAAAGGCGTGGTCTCGGCCGTCTTCTACGTCAACAACTGGGAGCAGATCTTCGCCGACGTCTCCTACTTCGCCCGCTTCGAAGCCGAAGGCCCGCTCGACCACCTCTGGTCGCTCTCGGTCGAGGAGCAGTTCTACATCGTCTGGCCGTTCCTGCTGCTGCTCGGGGTCAAGCTCGTCCGCGAGCGCCCGCTGCCCTCTGGCGTCCGCCCCCGCCTGGCGCTGCTGACGCTGGCCGGCGCGCTCGCCTCCTCGATCCTGATGGCGGTCCTCTACAAGCCCAGCCTCGACCCCTCGCGGATCTACTTCGGCACCGACACCCGCGCCGGCGGCCTCCTCTTCGGCGCTGCCCTGGCGATGGTCTGGCCGAGCCGCAAACTCAGCCGCCGGATCGCCCCGCAGGCGCGCAACACGCTCGACGCGATGGGCGTCGCCGGCCTCCTGATCATCGCCTTGATGATCTGGCGCACCGGCGAACTCTCCGCCTTCAACTACCGCGGCGGCTTCGTCCTCCTCTCGCTGGCGACGGTGATGGTGCTGATGCCGCTCACCCACCCGGCCTGCCGCCTCGGCACCTGGCTCGGGGCGCCGCCGCTGCGCTGGGTCGGCGTCCGCTCCTACGGGATCTACCTCTGGCAGACCCCGATCATCGTCCTCACCTCGCCGCAGGGGATCCACGACGACAACCTCCTCCGCAGCCTCCTCCAGGTGGCGGCGATCTTCGCCGTCGCCGCCCTCTCCTGGCGGCTCGTCGAGGAGCCGATCCGCCACGGCGCGATCGGCCGCTTCTTCGCCCGCCGCCGCGCTGTCGGCTGGAAGTGGGAGACCTTCGCGCCGGGGATGCGGGTGGCGATCGTCGGCATGGGCGTCGTCCTCCTCGTCGCCACCGCCGGCATGGCGGGGGTCAACTCGAGCTCGGCCGAAGGCGAAAACATCCGGGTCGAGCAGGCGCGGGCGGAGGGGACGACGAAGCCGCCGCCGCTGACGAAATCCCAGGCTGCGGACTCGACGAAATCGTCCTGCAAAGCCGTGGTCCACATCGGCGACTCGACCTCCGAGGGGCTCGACAACGCCGAATACCTGCCCGAGGAAGGGCAGCGGATCCCCGCCCGCTATGCCGAAGTCGGGGTCAAAGAGGTCCACATGGAGGTGCAGGGGGCGACCTCGATCGAAGAGCAGTTCGAAGGCCACCCCAACGCCCAGGAAGTCGCCGCCGCCTGGAAGGCCGAAGGGTTCGAAGGCTGCTGGGTGCTCGCGCTCGGGACCAACGAGGCCGCCAACGTCGCCGCCGGCTCGGCCGTGACCGAGCGCGAACGGATCGAAAAGATGATGGCGATCATCGGCGACGAACCGGTGCTCTGGGTCAACGTCCGCTCGCTGGTCGAAGCCGGCGACCCCTACTCGAAGGCCAACATGGAGAAGTGGGACGAGGAACTCGAAGCGGCCTGCAACTCCTACCCGAACATGCGCGTCTACGACTGGGCCTCCGACGTCAAAGACGACTGGTTCATCGAAGACGGCATCCACTTCACCTCGCCCGGCTACGCCGCCCGCGCCCAGCTGATTGCCCTCGCGCTCGCCCACGCCTTCCCGGAAAAAGGCGAAACCGAAGGCGGCACGAAGAACTGCGTCGTCAGTTGATCTCGACCGGCTCGGGATCTCCGGCCGGGTCGAAGCCCATAATCCGCCCGTAGAAATAGAGCTCGGCTTCGAGGCAGCGGATGTTGGTCTCCGCCTTGCGGAAGCCGTGCTGCTCGCCCTCGAAGGGGAGGTAGGCATGGGGGACGCCGTTGCGCTCCAGGGCGGCGACCATCGTCTCCGCCTGGTTCGGCGGCACGACCATGTCTTCGAGCCCCTGGAAGAGGATCACCGGCGAGCGCAGCCGATCGACGTGGTGGATCGGCGAGCGCTCGCGGTAAAGCTCGGCCTCCTGCGGATATGGCCCGATCAGGCGGTCGAGGTAGCGGGACTCGAACTTGTGGGTGTCGCCGGCGAGCGCCTCCGCGTCGGCGACGCCGTAGTAGCTGGCGCCGGCGGCAAAGGCGTCGTGGAAGGCGAGGGCGCAGAGGGTCGCGTAGCCCCCGGCCGAGCCGCCGCGGATCGCCAGCCGCTCCCCGTCGGCCTCGCCTTCCGCGGCCAGGTGCCGGGCCGCGTTGACGCAGTCCTCGGTGTCGACCACCCCCCAGGCCCCGCGCAGCTTGTTGCGGTACTCGCGCCCGTAGCCGCTGGAGCCGCGGTAGTTGACATCGACGACGCCGATCCCGCGGCTGGTCCAGTAGAGGAACTCGCGGCTCAGCGCCGGGGTGGAGTGGGAGGTGGGGCCGCCGTGGCTCTCGACGATCAGCGGCGGCAGTTCCCCCTCAGGCGCTTCGAACTCCGGGTTCGCCGGCGGGTAGTAGAAGCCGTAGGCGACCTCGCCCTCGCCGGTCGGGAACTCGACCGACCGCGGCCGCGAGACGTAGGCCGTGTCGACCGGCTGGTCGCTGGAGGACCGCACCACGTCGGTCGTCCCGGACCCCGCGTCGTAGACGACGACGGCGGCCTCGCTCTCCGGGCTGCCGGCGGCGAAGGCGACTTTTTCGCCCTGGGCCGAGAGGGCGGGATAGCCGAAGGAGGTGAACGGGAGGCCGAGATCGGTCGGTTCCCAGCCCTCGGGTCGCAGCAGGAAGAGCTTTTCCTCGGCGCCCTCGGTGCGGACGCAGGCGATCCCGCCGCTCTTGAGGAAGGCGTAGGTGGCGCCGCCGAAGAGCCACTGCGGGTGGGCAAGATCCGCCTTCTCCTCGGTCAGCTGGATCAGGGAGCCGTCCTCGCCGCTGAGCTGGCCGCCGGGGTCGCGGGCGCGGTAGAGGTTCCAGTAGCCGTCGCGGTCGGAGACGAAGTGCAGGCGCCCGTGGCGGTCCCACTCGGGCTGGAAGACGGAGCGGTCGTTGCCGCCGGCGATCAGCCGCTCCTCGCCCGGATCCCCGAGCGGCGCCAGCCAGAGCTCGGTCCCGTCCCACGGCATGTTCGGGTGGTCCCAGCAGGTCCAGGCGAGCCAGGCGCCGTCGGGGCTGACGCGCGGGAAGGAATAGAAGTCGCGGCCGCTTGCGAGGACCTCCGGCTCGGCCGAGCCGTCCAGCGACAGCGAGACGATCTCGCTGACGGGTTCGGGGTCCGCGTCGCGTTCGCGGACGCAGACGATCGAAGCGCCGTCCGGCGTCGGCCTCATGTCGGCGTAACGCAGCGCCCCCGGCTCGGGCGGCTCCGGCGAGATCGGGACCGGGTCCCCTCCTGGTCGCAGCCGGTAGAGCCGCTGGTCCTCGAAATCGACGAAGACGACGACCTCGGCTCCGACCAGGCACCAGGCGCCGCCGCCGTACTCGTGGACCCGCGTGCGCACGTTGACCCCCTCCGGCGTCACCCGCTCCGGCTCGCCGCCCTCGGCTCGCCGCATCAGGCAGACGCGGCCGCCGTCCTCGGGCCGGCCCTCGGCCCACCAGACCGCGCCGTCCCCGGCCAGCGCCGGGAACGCCAGCCGCCGCCCCGCCCGCGCCACCGTCGCCGCCGCGATCGGCGAGGACCAGGACCCGTAGGGGGCAACGGTCGCCATCTACTCCTCCGCCTCTACCTCGCGCAGCCGGTGGGTATCGACGTCGTAGACGAAGCCGCGCACGACGTCGCGGTGGGGGAGAAAGGGGGAGGTGCGGACCCGGCGGATCGACTGCCGCACGTCGGCCTCGACGTCGGTGAAGGACTCGATCGCGAACGACGGTGCAATCCCGGTGGTCTCCTGCAGCTCCATGCGGAAGCCGTCCTCGGTGATCTTCTGCATCCCGCAGTCGTCGTGGTGGATCAGCATCACCTCTTTGGTACCCAGCCGCCGCTGCGAGAGCGCCAGCGAGCGGATCACGTCGTCGGTGATGATGCCGCCCGCGTTGCGCAGCACGTGCGCCTCGCCGTGGCCGAGGCCGAGGGCGGCGAAGACGTCGAGCCGCGAGTCCATGCAGGTGACGATCGCCAGGTGGCGCTGCGGTTCGACGTCGAGGTGCTGCTCGCCGGCGCCGTCGGCGAACTCCTTGTTGTTCTGAAGCAGGGAATCGATCGTGTCCATGGGGCGGCAGCCTAGCCAGGAAGGCCGGAGCGAGCGCGTTTCCCCCCTCATCCGCTGGGGTAGCCGCCAGGCACGGACGACCGGCGACCCGACCAGTGACCAGACGACCAGAGGGAGGAGTGAACTTGATGGAGACGAGCAGCCCCGACAAGGGGATCTTCAGCGGCGATGCCTCCGGCACCCGCGAAGAGATCGTTGCCCTGCTGACCAAGGCCTACTGGATGGAGATCGAGACGGTGATGAGCTACCTCGCCGCCTCCACCAACCTCGACGGCGTCCGCGCCCAGGAGATCCGCGAGTCCCTGGCCGAAGACGTCGAAGAGGAGCTCGGCCACGCGAAGGAGTTCGCCGCCCGGATCAAGGAGCTCTACGGAGTCGTTCCCGGCTCCGAAGGCTTCTCCGCCGAGCAGAGCTTCCTGCAGCCGCCCGAGGAGCAGGTCGACGTCGTCCACGTGATCCGCGGGGTGATCAAGGCCGAGACCGGCGCGATCGAGCACTACACGCGGATCGTCGAGGTCACCGACGGGGTCGACCCGGTCACCCAGGACATGGTGATCGCAATCCTCCGCGACGAGCAGGGGCACCGCCGCCTCTTCGAGGGCTTCCTGCGCGAGTACGAGTTCGAGGGCAGGGCGTAGGGGCGGCACGGCCGCGTCTTCCCCGCGTTTCCGATGCGCTACCTCCACCTCTGCGCCCACGAGCAGTTCCCGCCCGAGCAACTGCTGCGGCAGGCGGTCGCCGCCGAGGACGCGGGCTTCGACGGGATCGGCTGCAGCGATCACCTGCAGCCTGGTGGGAGCCGGGGGAGGCGGGGCACGCCTGGGTCTGGCTCGGCGCCGCCGCGCAGGCGACCGAGCGGGTCGGCTTCGGCACCGCGGTGACCCCGCCGGGACCGCGCTACCACCCGGTCCTGATCGCCCAGGCCTGGGCGACGATGGAGCTGATGTTCCCCGGCCGCCCCTACCTCGGGATCGGCTCCGGGGAGGCTCTGAACGAGGTGCCGCTGGGCGCCGGGTGGCCCTCGCCGGAAGAGAAGGTGGAGCGGATGGAGGAGGCGCTGGAGCAGATCCGCGGCCTCTGGGACGGCGAGCGGCTGAGCGGGGGCAGGTACTTCAAGACCGACCGCGCCTATGTCCACTCCCGCCCCGAGAACCGGCGGCCGCCGATCTACGTCTCCGCCTTCGGCCCCAAGGCCGCTGGCGTCGCCGGCCGCCAGGGCGACGGGATCTGGACCCTCGCCGACCCCGAATCGGTGCCGGAGATCCTTGACGCCTACCGCAGCGCCGCCGAGGACGCCGGGCGGGAGCCGGGCGAGGTGATCCTCCAGGCCGCCTTCTCCTGGGCCCCCGACGACGAGGCGGCGCTGGAGGGCTGCCGGGTCTGGAAGGGCTCGCAGCCGAAAGAGTTCTACCGCGACGAGTGGCACGACCCGCAGGCGATGTACGAGGAGGGCGAGCGCCAGGTCTCCGACGAGGAGCTGAAGGAGGCGCTGATAGTCGCCGCCGATCCCGACGTCCACGTCGAACGGATCCGCGAGGTGGAAGCGATGGGGGCGACCACGGTCGCCCTGATGAACAACTCCGGCGCCGACCCGCTGGGGGCGATCGACGTCTACAAGAGTTCGGTCCTGCCCCGCCTCCATGAATCCGCCTGACCCGCAACCGGTCGCCTAGGCTGCGGACGATGGCAACCGCCAACGAGGTCCAGATCCGCGCCGCGACCGAAGCGGACGTCCAGGTCCTCTACGACCTGATCCTCGAGCTCGCCTCCTACGAGAAACTCGGCGACAAGGTGGCGGGAACGGCGGAGACGCTGCACCGCTCCCTCTTCGAGCAGCGGGCGGCCGAGGCGCTGCTGATGGAGACCGCCGACGGCGAAGCGGTCGGCTACGCGATCTTCTTCACCAACTTCTCCACCTTCGAGTGCCGGCCGGGGATCTGGCTCGAGGACGTCTACGTCCGCCCCGAGCACCGCCGCGGCGGCATCGGCCTGGCGATGATGGAGCACCTGGCGAGGATCGCCGAGGAGCGCGACTACGCCCGCCTCGAATGGTGCGCCCTGGAGTGGAACGAGCCGGCGCTCGACTTCTACGCCAAGCTCGGGGCGCGGCGCCTCGACGACTGGCGGATGCTGCGACTCGAAGAGGACGGGATCAGGCGGTTGGCGGGGGGAAAGGGGCATGGGTGACCGGCCCCAGACACATCTCGCTATGGCTCGATGTTGAGTGTCTGGGGAGGGTCACCCATGCCCCTCTGCTCGCCGCAATAGAAGGTCCTTCTCGCGGTCGTTGGTGGCCAGGGTCGCGGCTTTTTTGAATTCAGATGCTGCTTCTTCGGGGCGGCCGGCTTTTTCGAGGAGGTCGCCGCGGACGCTGGGGAGGAGGTGGTACTTCGCTAACGCGGGGTCGTCTTCGATCCGCTCGAGCAGTTCGAGGCCGGCCTCGGGGCCGAAGGCCATGCCCACCGCTACCGCCCGGTTCAGCTCGACGACCGGGGAGGGGGCGACTTGGGCGAGAGCGTCGTAGAGGGCGGCGATCCGCACCCAGTCGGTTTCCTCGGGCCGGATCGCGCGGGCGTGGCAGGCGGCGATCGCGGCCTGGAGGCCGTAGGGGCCGAGCGGCCCTGGCAGCGCTTCGGCCCGCTCCAGCGCCCGGCGGCCGCGGACGATCAGCAGCGGGTCCCAGCGGCCGCGGTCCTGGTCGAGCAGCAGCACCGGGGCGCCGTCGGGCCCGCGGCGGGCGGCACCCCGGGAGGCCTGGATCTCCATCAGCGCCACCAAGCCGTGGACCTCGGGCTCGCGGGGCGCGAGCTCGGCCAGGATCCGTCCCAGCCGCAGCGCTTCCTCGCAGAGGTCGGCGCGGATCCAGTCCTCGCCGGCGCTTGCCGCGTAGCCCTCGTTGAAGACGAGGTAGATCACTTCCAGCACGGAAGGCAGACGCTCCTCCAGCTCCGTCCCCCGCGGCACCTCGAACGGCACCTTGGCGTCGCGCAACGTCCGCTTGGCGCGGACCAGCCGTTGGGCGACGGTCGGCTCCGGGGCGAGGAAGGCGCGGGCGATCTCCGACGTGGTCAGCCCGCCCAGGAGCCGCAGGGTCAGCGCCACCCGCGCCTCGCGCGCGAGCAGGGGGTGGCAGCAGGTGAAGATCAGCGCCAGCAGGTCGTCGCCGATCTCCTCGTCGGCGGCGGCCTCGAACTCGGAGCGTTCCATCGCAAACAGCGCCCCGATGTCGCGGGCGACTTCTTCGCGCTTGCGCTCGTAGGTCTTCTCCCGCCGCAGGCGGTCGATCGCCCGGTTCTTCGCCGTCGCCATCAGCCAGGCGCCCGGGTTGTCTGGGACGCCCGAGCCCGGCCACTTCTCCAGCGCCGCCACCAGCGCGTCCTGGGCCAGGTCCTCGGCGAGGCCGACGTCGCCGGTCATCCGCGCCAGGCCCGCGACGAGGCGGGCGGACTCGATCCGCCAGACCGCCTCGATCGCGCGCGTGGCCTCGCTCACCGCTGCCGTCTCAGGGGCCCTCGTAAGCGTCCTGGACGTCCTGGGGGAAGTCCTCCATCTCGAAGACCCGACGGACTTCGATCCGGCAGTTGCTGTCCGGGCAGCGGCTCGCCCACTCCAGCGCCTCCTCCTTCGAGCGGGCCTGGATCAGCCAGTAGCCGCCGACGACCTCCTTCGTCTCGGTGAAGGGACCGTCGGTGATCGTCGCCTTGCCCTCGGCGTCGAAGACGACGTTGCCGCCGTCGCTCGGGGGGCGCAGCCCGTCCAGCGCCAGCAGCATCCCCGCCTTCTGCAGCTCCTCGTTGTAGCGACCCATCGCCGCCACCGCCTCCGGCGTCGGGCTCCAGTCCTCCTCCTCGATCTGCGGGTACATGAACATCATGAAGCGCATCGGGTCCTCCTCTGTCGGGGGCGGTGGTCTCCGCCTTTTACCTCAGCGACGAACGGACGGCGTCGAAATCGACAACCGCCGAAATTACTCGCCGCGAGGGGTGATGCGGAAGATCGAGACGACCTCGGCCTGGTGCGCCTCCGGGTGTGCGACGTAGGCGCTGGGTCCGCCGCCGAACCAGCCGGATGCCTCGTTGTCGCCGACGAAGACGCCGGGGTGGCGGTTGCCGTCGGCGTCCTGGACCCAGACCTTGTCCCCCTCGCGGAACCCGTGCTCGATCGCGTCCTCGCTCACCGGGGGGAGTCTAGTCGGGGAGCGCCGACTCACTACCCTCCCGCGCCCAGTTTCGCCCCAAGGGCGCTGGGTAGGAAAACGCATCGACAAAAGTAAGGAGGAGGCGCGAATCGCGATGGCGGACATGAACGAGCGTGACTCGAAGCTGGTCCAGTACCTCAGTGAGGCCTACGGCAAGGAGCGCGAACTGGAGGCTGCCCTGCAGACCCACATCGCGATGACCCTCAAAGGCCCATACAAAAAACGGCTTCAGCAGCACCTGAAAGAGACGAAACAGCACGCCAAACAGGTCGAGCGCCGGATCAAGAAGCTTGGTGGCGGCGGCCAGACCCTGCAGAGCGCGGTCGGCAAACTGACCGCGGCGGCGAAGGGACCCCTGCACGCGATCCGCGGTTCCGGCGAGCAGGAGAAAATGCTGAAGAACGCCAAGACCGAGTACTTCAACGAGCACGAGGAGATCGCCACCTACCTCGCGATCGAGACGCTGGCGGAAAGGGTCCGGGATTCCGAGACGGCGAAACTGGCGCGGGGGATCCGCCGCGAGGAGGAAAGAATGGCCAACTTCCTCCAGGGCCAGATCAAGTCGCTGACCGGCGCGGTCGCGCGCGAGGACATCCCTGCCGCCCAGCGCCGCGGTTCCAGCCCAGCGCGGAAACCGAAAAAAGCGACGACGAAAAAAGCCGCGGTCAAAAGACCGGCCGCGAAAGCGAAACGATCGGCCACGAAAGCCAAATCCTCGGCGAAACGCTCCTCCGGGTCGAAAAGAGCCGCTGGCCGCAAGAGCGGCTCCGGCAAAAAAGCCGCGGCGAAAAGCTAGGCCGAGCGGCTGAGCGCCAGCTCCTGGGGCGCCTCGGTCTCCGGGGCGCTCTGGGGGCGGATCGCGAGCACGACGAGGTCGTCGCGGAGCGTTCCCGAGCTGCGGCCGACCGCGTCTGCGCGCAGCCGCGCGGTCACCTCGTCGAGCTCGAGCCCGCAGAGCGATTGCGTCATCTCGGCGAAGCTGTCGGGCCCCTGGTGGGAACGGGAGGGACCGGCCTCGAGCCAGCCGTCGGTGCAGAGGGCGAGGGTGTCGGTGCCCCGGAGGACGCATTCGTGGCGTTGGACGTTGGCCTCGCGCCAGGCCCCGAGCACCGAGCCGCCGCCGAGCAGCCGCGGCCCCTCGGGGCCGGCCAGCACCGCCGGCGGATGCCCGGCCGAGGCCAGGGTCAGGTGCCAGTTGTCCCCTTCGCGGCGCAGGCAGGCGAGCATCCCGGTGGCGAAGTCGTTGAGGCTTTCGCCGGTCAGCAGCAGCTCGTTGACGCGGCGCAGCACCTCGTCGGGCTCGCCGATCTCCCGGGTCAGGCCGCGGACCGAGTGGCGGACCGCGACCGATACCCCGGCGGCGGTGCTGCCCTTGCCGGCGACGTCGCCGACGAGGATCCAGCAGCCGTTCTCGCTCGGGATCACGTCGTAGAGGTCGCCGCCGACCTCGATCCCCTCGCCGGCCGCCTCGAAGACGACCGAGATTCCGAGGCCCGGCACCTCGGCCGGCCGGGGGGGCCGCAGACCCCGCTGCAGGTTCCTGGCGACGCGGTCGCGCTCCCGGTAGAGACGGGCGTTGTCGAGCGCCAGCGCCGCCCGTTCCCCCAGCTCGGAGAGGAACTCGAGGTCGCCCTGGTCGTAGCGCAGGTCGCCGTGGGCGTGAAGGAATGAGAGGGCGCCCAGGGTGCGCCCGCGGGCGGTGAGCGGGACCACCGCCGCCGAGTTGTAGCCGGCGTCGTTCATCAGCTGCAGGTGGTCGCTGTTCTGGGAGACCTTGTCGACGACCTCGGGGGCCTTGAGGTCGCGCCAGACCATCGGCTGGTTCAGCCGCAGGACCTGCGCAACCGGGTGCTCGCCGCTGGGGTCGAGCGGCTGCTCGCGCCGGATCCGTTCCAGCCGCGCCGCCATCTCCGGGTTGGCGCCGGCGACGACGCTGTCTCCGTACCAGCCGTCCGGGCGGCGGAAGTCGATCAGGCAGAGCTCGGCCAGCTCCGGCACCGCGGTGGAGACGATCGTCCGCGCCGTCTCGACCGGGTCGAGAGAGCTGTCGAGCAGGCGGCTGGCGGCGACGAGGAACTCCTGGGCGCGGCGCCGCCGCACCTCGGCGGTGATGTCGCGGGCGACGACCGAGGCCCCGATCAACCCCCGCAGGGGGCTGCGGATCGGGGAGACGGTGAGCGAGACGGCGATGCGGGCGCCGTCGGCGCGCAGCCGTTCGGTCTCATAGGTCTCGAGTCGTTCGCCCCTCTTGATCCGGTCGAGGATCACCATCTCCTCGTTCTTGTGGTCGGGAGGGACGAGGATCGAGACGTGGCGCCCGATCGCTTCCTCGGCGCTGTAGCCGTAGAGCCGTGCCGCCGCGGGGTTCCAGGTGGTGACGATCCCCTCCAGGTCCTTGCTGAGGACGGCGTCCTGGGTCCCGCGCACGACCTCGGCCAGGTGCTGGCGGAACCGCTCCGCCTCGGCGCTCTTGGCCTCCGCCCGGCGCCTGGCGATGAAGGTGCCGAGCTGGTCGGCGAATCCGGCCAGCAGCTCCATCAGCTCCTCGGATTGGGGGTTGAAGGAGGTGGTGTGGAACTCGGCCACGGCGAGGACGTTCTCCGGCGACCCGGTGGGGACGGGGATCGCCAGCGCCGCCTCCAGCCCCAGCTCGGCCGAGGTTTCGAAGCGCGGCGTCGGCGTCGGGTATGCCTCGTAGTCGGGCGCGAGGGCGATCTGGCCGCTGCCCCAGGCGTCGCCGGGCAGCCCGGTGCCGCGCATGAAGTCGATCTCACGGCTGCGCCGCCAGAGCGGCCGCGCGTCGAGCTCCGGCGTGCTCCAGCCCGAGACCAGCCGCAGCGGCTCCTCCTCGCCGGTCACTTCCCACATCGCCCCCGCCTCCCAGCGCAGGAGGTTGGCGACGATTTCGAGGAACCGCGGCGCCACCTGGTCGAGGGAGTCGCCTTCGATCAGGCGTGCTGCAAGCTCACGTTGGCTCCTCAGGTAGCGCCACAGCTCCAGTTCCTGCGGCTCGGACATCGGCGTCACTCTTGCACGCGAGCGCAGGGCGGGCTGATCGCGAGCTTTCCGCGCCAGGGTGACAAATTCCGCACATCGCAGTTTTCGTCCATTGGCCCAAGGGTAGTCACCCTCTGATCGGGTTCGACGAATGGGATAGACGGGAGACGCAAGATGTTTCGGTGTGACAACTGTGGGAGCGGATACTCAGCGCAGGCGGCGTCCTCCTGGACCTCCTGCCCGCGATGCCTGGCCAAAGAGCGGATTCAGGTCCCCCTCGCCTTCGAGCTCGGCTGGCAGCGCCAGCGCAGCCAGACCGAAGCGACCGCGACGCCGCCGCCCGCCGCCTCGCAGCCTGCCGCGCGTTAAGCCCGCCATCGCGGGGGTAGTTGTCGGGTGACCGCAAATCACCTGACGAGAAGAGGAGGGTCGCGATGTCAGACCGCCTGCAGGGAAAGAAGATCGCCTTCCTTAGCGCCAACGAGGGCGTCGAGCAAGTCGAGCTGGTCGAGCCGCTGGAAGCGGTACGGGAGGCCGGCGCTGAAGCCGAGCTGCTGGCGCCGGAAGCCGGCGAGATCCAGGCCTTCAACCACCTCGACAAGGCCGACACCTTTTCGGTCGACCGGGCCGTCGGCGAGGCGGACGCCGGCGACTACGACGGGCTCGTCCTCCCCGGCGGGGTCGCCAACCCCGACCAGCTGCGGACCAAATCGGAGGCGCTCGAGTTCGTGCGCGGGTTCTTCGCCGCGGGCAAGCCGGTCGGCGTGATCTGCCACGGGCCCTGGACGCTGATCGACGCCGGCGTCGCCGAGGGCCGCACCCTCACCTCGTGGCCGAGCCTGCAGACCGACCTGCGGAACGCCGGTGCCGAGTGGGTCGACGAGGAGGTCCACGTCGACCAGGGGCTCGTCTCCAGCCGCAAACCGGATGACCTCGAGGCCTTCAAGGCGAAGATCGTCGAGGAGTTCGCCGAGGGCGTCCACGAGGGCCAGCGCCAGAAAGAGAGCGTCAGCTGATGCCACCGCGCGGAGTCAAGAAAGGCAGCAAACGCGACCGCCAGTACAAACACATCAAGAAGAGCGAGAAGGAAGAAGGTCGCTCGGAGGAGCGGGCCGAGGAAATCGCCGCCCGCACCGTCAACAAGCAGAAGGCGAAGTCCGGCGAGACGAAGAGCTAGTTCCGGCGCAGGGCGGAGCGGGACGTGACCGCGAAGAAGTCCTCGCGGCTGCCGCGGCGGGACTCGCTGTAGACGAGCTCCAGGCATCCGCACCGGATCAGGGTCTTGGCGTGGTAGGTGACCACGCCAAGGCTCGCATCCAGCTCGCGGGAGAGTTCGACCGGGCTGGCGATCCGCCCCTGCAGCCGTTCGAGGATTTCCACCCGCAGGGGATGCGACAGCGCCTTGATCAGTTCCTGATCGACTCGGTCCTGCCTCCTGGCCATCGGCAGAACCTCTCCGATCGGAGGGCTGCGGCCAAGCTCAATTCTTGGAGGATTCCGCAAACAGCGGCTCGAAATCGAGCTCCGCTATCGATTCGACCACCTGCGAGGCGCCCGCCTCCCGCAGCTCCGCCTCCGAGAAACCGCCCGTGAGGACCGCCAGGGTGGGGACGCCCGCGGCCTTCGCCGCCTTCACGTCCCAGACCGAGTCGCCGACCATTACCGCAGAGTCGTCGTCCCCAGCCTTCTCCAGCGCGGCGAGGACGAGGTCCGGCTCCGGCTTGGTGCTCTCGACGTCGGCGGAGGTGGTCCAGTCGTCGACCAGCTCGCGCGCCTCCAGCAGGTCGAGGTAGTGGTCGACCTCCTCCTGCTTGGCGGAGCTGGCGAGGATGACGCTGGCGCCGGCCTCGCGCAGCCTCTCGATCAGCTCCCGTGCCCCCTCCAGCGGCTCGACTTCGTCGATCAGCTCCCCGTAGGCCTTCGCCTCGGCGTCGCGGATCGCCTCGCCCTGCTCGGCCGCCGCGCCCTCGCCGATCAGCGAGTCGAGGATCTGGTCTCCGCCCATGCCGATGTGGCGGTGGACCTTCCACATCTGCACCGGATGACCGTGGGCGTGCAGGGCCCGGTGCCAGGCGAGGGCGTGGTGGTAGTTGGTGTCGACGAGGGTGCCGTCGACGTCGAGGATCGCGTTCAGCGGCATGGATGCGGGGTACCCGGCTGGCGATGAAACATGTGCGGATCGGCTGCTCGGGCTGGGTCTACGACTCCTGGCGCCAGGGCATCTACAAGGGGGTGCCGCAGGCGCGTTGGCTCGAGCGCTACGCCGAGATCTTCGACACGGTCGAGGTCAACAACACCTTCTACCGCCTGGTCAAGCGCGAGGTGGTGGAGGGATGGGTGGAGCGCACCCCGCCCGGCTTCCTCTTCGCGGTCAAGGGCAGCCGCTACCTCACCCACATGAAGCGTCTGCGCGGGATCGATCAGGGGCTGGCCCGCTTCTGGGAACCGCTGGAGCCGCTGCGCGAGAGCGGCAAGCTCGGCCCAGTGCTCTGGCAGCTGCCCGGCAACTTCCACCGCGACGACCCCGTCCTCGCCTCGGCGCTGGAGCTGCTGCCGCCGGCGCGCCACTGCTTCGAGTTCCGCCACCCGAGCTGGTTCGTGCCGGCGGTGCGGCGGATCCTCGAGGAGCACGGCGCTTCGCTGGTGATCCCCCACGACGGCCGCCGCGAGCTGCCGGAGGCGCGACCGGCCGGAGAGGTCGCCTACCTCCGGCTCCACCACGGCGCCCGCGGGCGCAACGGCAACTACTCGGAGGCCGAGCTCGACCACTGGCGGCGGCGGATCGCCGCCTGGCGCGCCCGCCGCGAGGTCTTCGCCTACCTCAACAACGACTGGGAGGAATTCGCGCCGCCGAACGCGATCTCGCTGCGGCGGGGCCTCTCGGTCCCGCAACCGGTGTAGGGCGGCGGGTCCCCCGGGTATGGGATCCCCATGTCAGCAATGAAGAAGAACCTCGTTAAGAAGGCGGCCAAGTTCGCCGCCAAGCACACCGCTCACGGCACCGCCTCGAAGCTGAAGCGGGACCCGATGCGGACGGCCACCCTGCTCGGTCTTGGCGGCGCCGTCGGCGCCGCCGCCGGCTGGATGGCAGCTCGGACCGCCCCCGCCGGCACCGGCAGCTGAAAACGCCGGCCCGGCCGTGGGGCCGGGCCGGCGTCGGCATCCCTCAGGAAGAGAGGCGCGAGCGGAGCAGGTCCTTGCCCTGCTCGGCGCCCTTACGGCTCGTCTCCTGCGCGCGACGGAAGAAGTCGGCGAGGTCGGAGTCGCCGTCGCGCTCCGCGTCTTCGATGTAGGTCTCGAGCCGGAGCACGTTGCTGAGGCACTGCTCGACGAACCAGATGACGTTGTAGTCCTTGTCTTTGGTGCCGGTGACGTGGCCGGCCTCTTGCGTCCCCATTCTCAACTCCTCGCAGTCGTTTTCCCGTTCACCACCGGAGTACCCCGGGCGAGGTGGGGAAAACGAAGACGGGGAGTTTCGTGCCTGGGCGGCAGGGGTACCGGCCCAGCATGTACGTGATCCCGATTGTCCTGATCATCCTGCTGGCGCTGATCGCGGTCGCCTGGTCGCCGATCTTCGCGCTGGTCTTCTTCGTGGTCGGCTTCGTCGCCTTCCTCGCCTACGCGGGGCTGAACCGGCGCGCCGACGAGAAACTGGCCCCGCCCGAGCAGCCCGGCCGTCAGCCTCAGCACGAGGCCCAGGGCGACACCGGCATGTGGGGAGAGAGGAAGCCTTCGTGATCGACCCCGAGAACGACCCGATCGCCGAGGAAGAGGCCGACGCCGCAGCTGCGGAAGCCGCCCGGATCGGCGGCCCCGCCCCGGACGACCCTGTCGAGGACCCGGCCGAGCGGCCGCTGGTCGAGGCGGGCGAGGGAGAGGCGGAGGGGTTCGAGCTGGCGGAGGCGGAGCTGATCGACAACGCCGAGCACGGGGACGAAAAACGGTTCCCGAACCGCGACGCGCCGCCGCCGGAGGAGCCGACCGAGGCCGCCTTCGGCGAAGCGGACGAAGAGATCCCGCAGGACGCCGACGAGGCGATCCGCCGCAACGAGTAGGAGGCCAGCCATGCCCCGCCGAGTGATCGCGATCGTCACCGACGACCTCCACGGCGCCGAGCCGCTGGACCAGCTGCAGGCAAATGCCAACGGCGCCGGGGTGGAGGTGCGGATCGTCGTCCCCGCCGTGGAGGCGACCCCGTTGCAGCACGCCCTCGGCGACATCGAGGGCCCGCGGGAGCGGGCCGAGGATCGCCTGGAGCGGAACTTGAAGGCGCTCCGCGACGGCGGCCTAGAGGTCGACGGCGAGGTCGGCGATCCCGACCCGGTGCAGGCCGCTCAGGACGCGCTGCTTAAAGCGCCCGCCGACGAAGTCCTGATCTTCTCCCACGCCGAGGGGCAGCGGGAGTGGTACGAGAAGGGTCTCTATGAGCGGGCCCAGGAATCCATCGAACCGCCTTTGCGGCTGGTGGTCCTCGAGCACGCGGAGAACGAGCCCGACCACGTCGTCGAGGTCGAGTCCTCCGGTCGCGGCACCGTCAACCCGATCGCCGACCAGGAAGTCGCCGGCGGCGCCTACATCCCCGGGATGACCCGCTCCGACTTGGCGGGGATGATCGCCGGCGTGCTCGGCACGATCGTCGTCGCGATCCTCGCCGCGGCGATCGCTTCCGGCAGCGGCCACGAGTCCGGCTGGGAAGCGGTGGCGATCCTGATCGCGATCGGCGTCGCCCTCGCCAACCTCGCCCACGTCGTCGGCCTCGGCATCTTCGAGAGCATCCGCTACCGGGGCGGCTTCGCCAGGGCCTTCCGCAGCATCGCCCTGACGATCACCCCGCTGGCGATTCTCGTCAACCTGGCGATCCTCCTCTTCGCCGGCTGAGCCTCAATCCTGGCGCCGGGTTTCCGCCGTCGCCGGTTCCGAGCGGCGCAGCGCTTCCAGCACCTCCTCGGCGAGCTGCGAGCCGTCCTCGGGCCGCAGCGGCGTCGCGCTGACGCGGAAGACGACCGCGTCGCCGTCAAGCTCCTCCAGCGAGACGCTCGGCTTGTAGCGGGTCGGCACGGTGATCGCCTGCAGCAGCCGCTGCTCGATCTCGTGCGGGCTCGCCTGGACCGGGAAGCGGACGCGGACGTCGACCTTGTCGGGCTCCCGCAGCGGCACGACGACGAGGCTGAGGAGGACGTTGTTGGGCACCAGCAGCCGGTCGGCGCCCTGGCTCAGGGTCGTGTAGAAGAGGCCGAGCGAGGTGACGGTGCCCTCGAGGGAGCCGGCGAGGGCGCCGCCGACCAGCCGCACCCGTTCGCCGACGCGGAAGGGCCGCGTGCTCTGCAGGACGATGCCGGCGAAGATTCCGCCCAGCGCCTGCTGCGCCGCCAGCCCCAGCAGCACCGCGGTGAAGGCGCCGCCGACGGCGAGGGTGCTGGCGTTGACGCCGGCGATGCGCAGGGCGAGGATCACCACCGCCGTCATCGCCAGCAGGCGGACGACGAAGCCGGTAGTGCCGGCGGTGGCCGGGTCGAGTCGGCGGTAGAGGCGGGGGGAGAGACCCCGGACCAGCCAGTGGACGGCGGCCGAGCCGACGACGACGAGGACGACGACGGTCCCGAACCGGATCCATTGCCCGTAGCCGGGCGCGATCTGGTGCCGGTGGCCGTAGACGAAGAGGGTGCCGGCGATCACCAGCAGCGCCAGCAGCAGGCCGCCGAGCTGGCGCTTGGAGAACCGCGGCGCCAACTCGTCGCCGAGGCCGAGCGAGTGCCAGGCGTGGCTGCGGGTCTCGAACAGCTCCCGGGGGAGCCGGGGACGACGCGGGACAGGGGACATCTAGAAGCGGCTACCCGAGGGTAGGCGCGCTTAAGCGGTCAGGGCCGCGAGGGCGTCGTCGCGGGTGAGGTGGACCGGGATCGAGAGCTCGAGGCCGGTGATCTCCAGCACGCGGCGCACCTGGTCGTTCTGGCTGCAGATGACGAGGGAGCGCCCGCCTCCGTCGCCGTCGAGCCGCTGCCAGGCGCGGACGATGAGGGCGATGCCGGTGGAGTCGATGAACTCGCAGGTGGAAAGGTCGATCAGGACCGAGCCGTCGCCGTCGCCGAGGACCTGCTCGAGCGGGCCCTCCAGCTCGGGGGCAGTGCTGAGGTCGAGCTCGCCGCGGACCGCGATGGTCCGGACGCCGTGCTCGAGATCTCCCACTCTTACCTCGAACGGGGCTGGGTTCACGGGACGATGCTACCGCAGGCTGCCAACAATGCCGCGCGGCGTTTTGCCGCCCGGTGGCAGGGGTAAGCAGGCTTCATAGAGAGGCGACGGTTATGCTCGCGCCTCTGGATGACGAGCCTCGGCGTCCCTGGGGGCGGGCTGGAAATTTGAATACCTCAACCAACGATCGATCGGGGCTCCAAATGTCCCTCCCCGCCCGGGCGGAGAACGTGGCCGTGGTCCGCCACGCCCTCGCCGGCCTGGCGGAACGGCTGGGGATGGACGAGGCCTCGCTCGCGGACCTGAAGACGGTAGTCACCGAGGCCTGCATGAACGTCGTCGTCCACGCCTACGCCGGCAGCGAGCCGGGCCCGCTCGAGGTGGAGGCCGAGAGCGACCTCGACGGCCTCACGGTCGTGATCCGCGACCACGGCACCGGGATCCGGCCGCGCCCCGACGTCGAGCGCCCGAGCCTGCGGATCGGGCTGACCCTGATCGCCGCTCTCTCCAGCAGCTTCGAGATCAAAGGCGGGGCCGAAAAAGGCACCGAAATCCGCATGCACCTGCCGCTGCAGGCGCGCGAGAACGGCGCCGTCACCGGCTCCACCTTCGCCGTCGCGGCCGACGAGGAGACCCGGATCCGGGTCGGGCCGCCGGATATCGTCGGGCCCGTCCTCAGCCGCGCCCTCTCCGCCCTGGCCGCGCGCCAGGACATCAGCGTCGACCGGCTCTCGGACACGATGCTGCTCAGCGACGCGATCTCCGCCCGCGCCCCGCAGGGCTTCACCGACGGCCACGTCTCCCTCAGCATTGCCGAGCTGCCGAAGGGAATCGAGCTCAAAGTCGGGCCGATGACCCACGGCGGCGCCGAGCGCCTGCGCGCCAGCTTCGAGCTCCCCGAGGTGGGTGGATCGCTGGAGAAGCTGACCGACGAGCTGCGGGTCGAGGACGGCGCCGAAGGCGAGTACCTCGTCGTCGCGATCTCCTCTTTCTCGAAGAACTAAAAGCGCCGCCTGCGGCGGCATCCTGCTCGACCGGCAGTTGTTACTCGGCGTCGGTGGCGGCGCTTTGCTCCGCTACCTCGGCTCTGATCCGCTCCAGGGTGCGGCGGAGGATTCGGGAGACGTGCATCTGGGAGTGGCCGATCCGCTCGGCGATCTGCGACTGGGTCAGGTCCTCGACGAAGCGCAGCTGGAGGACGAGGCGCTCGCGCTCGTCGAGGTGGGGGAGTGCGCCCTCGAGGGCGAGTTTGTCCTCGACCAGCTCGTAGCCCGAGTCCTCGTCCCCGACCCACTCGGAGGCCGGCGATTCCTCGGCGTCCTCGCCGCCGACCGGCCGGTCGAGCGAGAGCGGGCGGCGGTTGTGGTTTGCCTCCAGGACCTCGAGCACGTCGGTCGGGTCGACCTCGAGCCGCTCGGCGATCTCGCCGACCGACGGCGAGCGCTGCAGCTGCACGGTCAGCTCCGAGATCGCTTTCTCCACTTCGGCCATGCGGTCGTGGAGGCCGCGGGGGACGCGGACGGTCCAGACGCGGTCGCGGAAGTGGCGCTTCAGCTCGCCGAGGATCGTCGGCGACGCGAAGGCGGTGAAGGGGGCCCCGCGGTCGGGGTCGAAGCGGTCGATCGCGTTGACGAGGCCGAGGCTCGCGACCTGCAGGAGGTCGTCGAAGGACTCGCTGGCCCCGCGGTAGCGCAGGGCGAGGTTTTTCGCGAAGGGCAGGTAGCGGCGGACGAGCTCCTCGCGGATCGCCGGGTCGCGGTCTTTGACGAAGCGCGCCCAGAGCACGCGCTCGTTCGCCAGGCCCTCACCGGGACCCGGGCTCGGCTGGTCTGAGCTTTTCGGCGTCTCTTCGCTGTTCACAGCATCGATCGTTTAGACGGCGTTACCTATCCAACGTCGCTGCCCTGAGAGCGTCAGTCCGAAGCTGTGCAGCGCGACGGCGAGGAACTGCCGTCGCGGCAACGATAGCGGGAGGGGGAGATGGGCCGACGGCGGCGCCGCTCGGATGGCGAGCGGCGCCGGCCGGCGCGGAGCGAACTCAGGAGGCGGGGGACTCGGACTTCTCTTCGGCGTCGCTCGGCGACTTGAAGTGGAGCATCACGACTTTGGCGAGCATGCTCTCCTCGTCGCTCGAGGCCAGCCGCTCGCTGGACTCCGCCTGGATCTCGAGCAGGCGCTCCAGCGTGCCCGCCAGGAGGTCGACGGTGTCTTCCCAGCCCTTTTTGTCCACGACCATCGGGGTCCGGCTCAGGTGGCGATCCTCGAGCTCGTCCAGGGTCCCCTTGTCGAGCGCCTCCTCGACGTCGTCGAAGGCCGACTTCAGCATCGCTCCGGACAGCCCTGGTCGCAGGCTTTTCGGCAGCCGTGACCATTCGCTGTCGGTGAGGAACTGGCGGCGGGTGGCGCGGTAGAAGTGCTCCGTGGCGCCGCGCCGTTGCTTCGTGTCAACGAGCTCGATGCAGTCGTATTTCTCGAGCACGCGGACGTGGTAGGCGACGAGGTTGAGGCTCTGGTCGAGCTGCTGGGCGAGCATGTTCGGGCTCGCCACTTTCTCGTTCAAAATGATCAGGATCTGCACCCGGAGGGGGTGTGCGAAGGCTTTGGCGACTATCTGTTCTACGCCCTCTTGCTTTTTCTTGGTCTTCGGCATGGCCTTTTCTCGGGTTGTTTCCAGGGGTGATGGCCGATGCGAAGACATTACACCTTGTCAATCAGGATTTTCACAACGCTCCCGCGTTTTCCGATTATTGACGAGTTTTACTGCCCCGACCTTGATTGCTGGAATTGTTTAGAGTAAACATCAATCAGTCAATTCTGACTGGAGCCGCGGGGGAGCGGCACCGCAATCGAGGGAGAGGGGAGGTGGACCCGTGAGGATCGAGATCGAGGAGCGTGTGGCGCCCACTGCCATCACCAAGGGCTCCTAAGCCGGGAAGTTCTCCGGGGGCGGCGACCGGTTACCGGTCGCCGCCCCCGTTTCGTCGGGGCGCTAGCGGTCCAGCAACTCGCTGCATCGCAGCGCCGCTCGAGTGGGGACGACGAATTCGCCGCCTCCATGCAGGAGGCCGGCGGCGGTCAGTTCCCGCACCGCCCGTTCCACCGCGTCGCGCTCGGCGAAGCCGGCGCTATCGCTTCCCAGCTCCCGCTTCAGCTCCGCCAGCGTCAGCGAGGTCGGGTGCAGGTCCAGCAGCTGCCGCAGGACCGCGGACTCCAGGCCCTCGTCTTCGGCCCAAGTCGTCTGGCTCATTTCGGATTCGTTCATCAGCGCCTCCCTGGCGTCTAGGTCGGAGCGCCGTCGGATTTCTCTCCGGTTCCGCCCCTGTCGCTTTCCCCTGGACCGAGGACCCCCCTTGCAGGTCTCGCCCTAGCCAGAGTTATTGCACGGCACTCGGCTGGAACCGAGTGTAGGGAAATCGAAAGCTGTTGTCTGTAGGTCTTTCGTCTACGGTGCCCCGACGTCCTCGCGCACCCCGCCCATCTCGGTGAAGACGGCGGTGACGCCGCCGTCGCCGCGCCGCTCGTCGGCGATCACGTGGGAGACGGCGTTGATCAGCGCCAGGTGGGTGAAGGCCTGGGGGAAGTTGCCCAGGTGCCGGCCGGACTCGGCGTCGAGCTCCTCGGCGAAGAGGTCGAGCCATCCTGCCGCCGCGAGCAGCCGTTCGCAGAGCTCGCGGGCGCGGCGGGGCTCGCCGATCTCCGAGAGGGCGGAGACGAGCCAGAAGGAGCAGATCAGGAAGGTGCCCTCGCGGCCCTGGAGGCCGTCGTCGGTCTCCTCGACCTTGTAGCGGCAGACGAGCCCGTGCTCGGTCAGGTCGGCGGCGATCGCGTTGACGGTGGCTCGCACCCTCGGGTCGTCCGGGGGGAGGAAGCGGAAGAGCGGGATCAGCAGCAGGGAGGCATCGAGGGCGTCGGTCTCGTAGTGCTGGCGGAAGACGCCGTCGCGCACCCCGCGCTCGAGGATCTCGGCCTTGAACTCGTCGGCCTTCGCCCGCCACTCGGCGGCCAGCTCCTCGAATCCGCCGATCCGGGCGAGGCGGGCGCCGCGGTCGACCGCGACCCAGATCATCAGCTTCGAGGAGACGTAGTGGCGGGGCTCGCCGCGGGACTCCCAGATCCCCTGGTCGGGATGGGGCCAGGCTTCGATCGCCGCTTCCACCTGGTAGCGGATCAGCTCCCGCGTCGCCTGGGTGCCGCGCCCCCGCAGCGCCTTTTCGTGGATGTAGATCGAGTCCAGCAGCGAGCCCCAGACGTCGTTCTGGCGCTGGTCGTAGGCGCCGTTGCCGATCCGCACCGGCTTGGAGCCGCCGTAGCCTTCGAGATGGTCGAGCGTCTGCTCGCTGAGGTCGCGCTCGTGGCCGATCCCGTACATGATCTGCAGGTCCGGCCGGTCCTTGCAGACGTCGACGATGAAGCGCATGAAGTCCCGCGCCTCGTGGTCGAAGCCGAGCGTGTGCAGGGCCCAGAGGCTGAAGGTGGAGTCGCGGATCCAGCTGAAGCGGTAGTCCCAGTTGCGTTCGCCGCCGGGGGTCTCGGGCAGCGAGGTGGTGGGAGCGGCGACGATCGCCCCGGTGGGCGTGTAGGTGAGGCCCTTGAGGACGAGGGCGGAGCGCTGCAGGTGGATCCGCCAGGGGTGGTCGGGGAATTTTCCGTCGCGCAGCCATTCCCGCCAGAACTCTTCGGTCGAGTCGATTCGCTCCAGGGCCTCGGGGGCGCTGCGGGGGCCGCCGAGATCGCCGTCGCTCCAGGTGAGTGCGCAGAAGGCCGTCTGGTCTTCGCGCAGGGTGACGCGGCCGCGGGCCGCCCCGCCCTCGATCCGCAGGTGCATGTCGCTGGTCAGCATCAGCTCGGTCCCGCCGGCGCCGACGGCGGTCGCTTCGCCGAGCTCGCCCCCGCTCCACTTCGCCGCCTCGACCCCGTAGCCGAAGCGGGGCACGCACTCCATCTCCATCTCGACCTCGCCGTCGATGCAGGTCATCGTCCGCAGCAGCGAGCAGTCGTTTTCGTGGGCGGTTTCCGGGCGTCCCCGCTGGTTGGACTCGTCGCCGTCAGCGGGCACCCAGTCGGCGATCGTCAAGGCGTCCTTGACCACCACCCAGCCGGTGTCGGTGACCCAGGTGGTCTCGATCACCAGGGTGCCGGGCGCGTAGCGGCGGGCGATCGGGACGATCACCCCCTTCGGCCGCAGCAGCATGTGGCCGGCGCTGCGGTCGAGCAGGGCGGCGAAGGCGCTGGGGGAGTCGAAGCGGGGGAAGCAGAGCCACTCGACGCTGCCGCCGAAGGAGACCAAGGCGGAGGTGTGGCAGTCGGAGAGGAAGCCGTAGCTCCCGATCGGGGGGAAGCGGTGGTTCTGGGAGCTCACGGAGGGAGCCAAGCTAGCAGCGGGCTACGCTGAAACCGATGAGCACGCCGTTCGCCCACGTGGACGCGGTCTTCGCCCCGCTGGAGGCGCTGCCGCTGCTGGTCGCCGCCGTCCTCTACGCCAAGCGCTCCGTCTCCCTCGCCGAGCGAGGCCGGCCGGTGCCGCTCTGGCGTCAGCTCTGCTTCGCCGGCGGGCTGCTGACGATGGCCGTGGCGCTGGTCTCGCCGGTCTCCCACGTGGCCGAGGAGCTGGTGATCGCCCACATGGTCGAGCACCTGCTGCTGGGCGACCTCGCCACCCTGCTCCTCGTCCTCGGCCTGACCGGGCCGCTGCTGCAGCCGATCCTGGCGATACCGGTCTTCGACCGGCTGCGGATCCTCGCGCACCCGCTCGTCGCCTTCCCGCTCTGGGCGCTCAACTTCTACTTCTGGCACATCCCCGTCTTCTACGACGCTGCCTACGGGGGCGCGGCGGTGCATGCGCTCGAGCACGCCAGCTTCATCTTCTTCGGCTGCCTGATGTGGATGCCGATCTTCGGACCGCTGCCGAAGCCGAGCTGGTTCAACGCCGGATGGAAGGTCGCCTACGTGATCGCGGTCCGCTTCGCCGGTGCGATCCTCGGCAACGTCCTGATGTGGTCCGGCACCGTGCTCTACCCGAAGTACGCGGCCGGCGAGGCGTACTGGAAGATCTCCCCGCTCGCCGACCAGAGCACCGCCGGCGTGGTGATGATGGTCGAGGGGACCTTCCTCGGCCTCGGCCTGCTCGCCTGGGTCTTCTTCGAGGTCTCCCGCGAAGGGATCGAGAAGCAGCGCCTGCTCGACCTCGCGACCGAGCGGGGGGTCGAGCTGGACGAGGCGCGGGCGCAGCGGGCGGTTGCGGCCGGCCAGGGGGCGAGGCTGGAGCGCCAGCTGACGGGGGCGGGAGGCCCAGAAGCCGGTGAGTGACCTGGCCGAGCGGCTGCGCGCCTGGCTCGTCACCGGCCCACTGGGGCGGGGGCTCTCCTTCGCGATCGACTTCGCCGTGGCGCTGCGGACGATGCTGGCTCAACGTCGCTAGGGTCACCTCCTCAATGCAGACCACCCTGAAAGAGCTTCCAAACTCCCGCGTCGAAGTCCAGGTCGAGGTGCCGGCCGCGGACGTCGAGAAAGCAACTTCACGCACCGCCCGCGCGATGGCCAAAGAGATGCGGATGCCCGGCTTCCGCGCCGGCAAGGCGCCCACCTCGCTGGTGATCCAGCGCCTCGGCTTCGGCTCGGTGCTGCAGGAGGCGATCCGCGACGCTCTGCCCGAGTGGTACGAAGGGGCCCTGCTCGACGCCGGGGTCAGCCCGATCGGCGATCCCGACATCCAGATGTCCACCGTGCCGGAGGGCGAGGGCGAGCCGCTCGAGTTCAAGTTCGAGGTCGGGGTGCGGCCGGAGGCCCAGCTCGGCACCTACAAGGGGCTCGAGGTCGGCAAAGAGGAGCAGGAGGTGCCCGATGAAATCCTCGACACCGAGGTCGAGCGGCTGCGCGAGGGGTTCGCGCGGCTGGAGCCGGTCGAGCGCGAGGCCAGGGAGGGCGACTCGCTGCTAGTCGACTTCGAGGGCTTCCGCGACGGCAGCGCCTTCCAGGGCGGTGCCGCCGAGGACTACCTGCTGGCGCTCGGCTCCGGGCAGCTGATCGAGGGCTTCGAGGAGCAGCTGGTCGGCGCGAAGGCGGGGGAGGAGCGCGAGGTCAACGTCACTTTCCCCGAGGACTACCAGGCCGAGCACCTGGCCGGCGAAGACGCGGTCTTCAAGGTCAAGGTGAAGGAGGTGCGCGAGAAAGTCCTACCCGAGCTCGACGACGACTTCGCCGCCGAGGCTTCCGAGTTCGACACCCTGGAGGAGCTGCGCGACAGCATCCGCGAGAAAGTCGGCGCCGCCCTCGGCAGTCGCGCCGAGGAGGACTTCCGGGTCGCGGCGGTCGACGCCGCGGTCGCCGAGGCGACGGTCGAGGTACCGGCGGAGCTGGCGACGGCGCGGGCGACCGAACGCTGGGAGCGGATGGAACGGCAGCTGGCCGGCCGCGGCATGGACCCCAACCAGTTCCTGCAGATGCAGGGCAAAACCCGCGACGAGCTGATCGAGGAGACCAAAGAGGACGCGGAGAAAGAGCTGAAGCGGGAGGCGGTGGTGACCGCGATCGCCGAGACGGAGGGGATCGAGGTCTCCGAAGCGGAGATGGTCGAGGCGCTCGAGCACAGCGCCGAACACGAACGCACCACCCCCGAGAAGCTGCTCGAGCGGCTGCAGAAGAGTGGCCGCGACGCGATGATCCGCGAAGACCTGCGGGCCCGCAAGGCGATCGAGCTGGTCGCCGGGTCGGCGAAGCCAATCCCGAAAGAGGAAGCGGACGCGCGCCGGGGGAAAGCCGAGGCGCGGGAGAAGCTGCTGAGCCCCGAGGAGGGCGAGAAGAAAACCGGCGAGCTGTGGACGCCGGGCAGCGACTAGGGCCATCGGGCCGTCTCTATAGAGTGCGAGCGATGAGTCCCCTGATCCCGATGGTGGTCGAGCAGACCTCGCGCGGCGAGCGCGCGTTCGACATCTACTCGCGCCTGCTCGGCGAGCGGATCATCTTCCTCGGCACGCCTGTGAACGACGACATCGCCAACCTGATCGTCGCCCAGATGCTGCACCTGGAGTCGGAGGACCCGGATAAGGACATCAGCCTCTACGTCAACTCGCCTGGCGGCTCGGTCTACGCCGGCCTGGCGATCTACGACACGATGCAGTTCATCAAGCCCGACGTGCAGACGATCTGCGTCGGCATCGCGATGAGCATGGGGGCGCTGCTGCTGAGCGGTGGCGCCGCCGGCAAGCGGATGGCGCTGCCGAACTCGAAGATCCTCATCCACCAGGTCTCGGCCGGGTTCCAGGGGCAGGCGACCGACATCGAGATCCACGCCAAAGAGATCATCGAAGTCCGCCGCCGCCTCGACGAGATCATCGCCCACCACACCGGCCAGTCGTTCGAGAAGGTCACCAAAGACACCGAACGCGATTACTTCATGAGCGCGGAGGAGGCGAAGGAGTACAACATCGTCGACCGCGTGATCGAGCACCACTGAAGCGCCTCTCCGCTCTCCTCCTGGCTGCGCTGGCGCTCCTCGCCGCCCCGGCCTCGGCGCGGATCGCCGGCAGCGGGGGAGGGGTCCCCTACTACGGCCACGTCTTCCCGGTGCAGGGGCCGCACGGGGTGCGCGGCCCGATCGGCTCCTACCACGCCCCTCGCAGCGGCGGCCGCATCCACGAAGGCTTCGACGTCACCGCCGCCTGCGGGACCGAGCTGGTGGCGGTGCGAAACGGCAAGGTGCTGCAAAGCGGCTTCGACCCCGTCCTCTACGGCTGGTTCGTGCTGATCCACGGCGAAGGTGAGAGCCGCAGCTACTTCTACGCCCACATGCCGCGGCCGGCGCGCTTCCACCGTGGGCAGCGGGTGTGGGAGGGGGAGCCGATCGGGGCGGTGGGCGAAACGGGCAACGCCGCCGGCACCGGCTGCCACCTCCACTTCGAGATCCACGTCCATGGGGTCGCGGTCGACCCGGAGCCCTCCCTGCGGCGCTGGGACCGCTACAGCTAGGCCTGCCGGTCCCCTGGGCGCAGCACCCGTTCGAACCAGAGGTCGGCTTTCGGGTTCTCGTTGTAGGCCGGGACCTCGCGGTAGCCGGCCGAGCGGTAGAGGCCGACGGCGGGGGTGAGGTAGTCGGAGGTGTCGAGGCGGACGGCGCGGCAGCCGTGCTGTTCCGCGATCCCGTCGAGTCGGGCGAGGATCCGGCGGCCGAGCCCCGTGCCCCGGTAGGCCGGCGCCACGTACATGCTCTTCACCTCGGCGACGTCGGTGTCGAGGTGGCGGACGCCGCCGAGACCGGCCGGCTCGCCGTCGGCAAGGGCGAGGAGGAAGACGCCGTTCGGCGGCGCCAGGTCGCCGGGCGGTCCCTTCGCGATCTCCTCGTCGAGGTCGATCCCTGCCCCTTCGCGGTCGTAGACCAGCGGACCGTCGGCCTCGCGGACGAAGTCGGCGTAGAGGTCGAAAACACGTGGATCGTCGCGCTCGACCGGCTCCAGCAAGACGTTCACAGAGATGACGCTAACGCGTCGCAGAATTTCTCCAATCTGCGCGCGACGCGTACGGTCTCCCTTGCCAGAATCGCTTCCATGACCGAGAGGGAGCTGGAAGCGTCGCTCAGGGAGTCGAGAGCCGGCATCGAAGCGGCGAGGCGCAGGCAGGAGGAAGCAATCGTCCGCCAGCAGGAAGCGGTCGCTCGTCAGGAGGCGGCTATCGCCCGCCATGAGTCGCTCGTCACGAAGCACGAGGAAATCGATGCTGACTGGAAGGAGTTGGTCCAGAACTCGACCCGGGAGACCGACGCGATCATCGCCGAGCTGAAAGAGCACCGAGATGAGCGCCGGGCCCTTCTGGAGGCGATCTTCAAGGTGATGGACCGGCTGGACTAGACCCGCAGTTCGTAGCTGAACCACTCGCTGCGCTTGGCGCCGGTCGAGTCGTAGAGGCGCTGGGCGGTGTGGTTGTCAGGGGCCGTCGACCACTCGACGAAGGAGACGCCGCGCTCGCGGGCGACTTCGGCAGAGGCCTCGATAAGGCCGCGGCCGACGCCCTCGCCCCGCGCCGACTCGTCGACGAAGAGGTCGTTCATCAACACGCTCTCGCAGGCCTCGAGCGAGCTGAAGTGCCAGTAGAGGCAGGCGTAGCCGACCAGGCGCCCGTCGCGGCGGGCGCCTAGCAGGAGGCCGTCTTCGCTCGGCCCCAGAAAGCGACGGAAGAAGGTGCGGTTGCGGGTCTCGTCGATCGACTCCACTTCGTAGAAGCGCTGGTAGGCGGCGATCAGCGGCAGCAGCTGCTCGAACTCCTCGACGGCGATCGGGGCGATCTCGACCTCGGCTGGCATCGCTTCACCGTAGCGCCACGCAAGGCTGCGCTCATGTGCAGGGACCGCCGAGCCGATGCCGTAAACGACCCTCACGAACCGGTGCAGGTCCCTGTCTAAGCTTTTGGGGCGCCGCCGGAGGCAAGAGATCAGTCCCGTTTAGGAGGGGATTCCGCTGGCACGTCCTTCAGATTCGAACGAGCAGCTCCTCTGCAGCTTCTGCGGCAAGTCGCAGCGTCAGGTGAAAAAGCTGATCGCCGGTCCCGGCGTCTACATCTGCGACGAGTGCATCGACCTCTGCAACGAGATCATCGACGAGGAGCTGACGGCACCGCCCGCCTTCGAGCTGGAGAACCTGCCGAAGCCGCAGGAGATCTTCGACGTCCTGCAGGAGTACGTGGTCGGCCAGGACGCCGCCAAGCGCTCCCTCTCGGTCGCCGTCTACAACCACTACAAGCGGGTCCAGATCGCCCAGTCCGAGGAGACCGAGGTCGAGCTGCAGAAGTCGAACATCATGATGCTGGGGCCGACCGGCTGCGGCAAGACGCTGCTGGCGCAGACCCTGGCGCGGATCCTCAACGTCCCCTTCGCGATCGCCGACGCGACGGCGCTGACCGAGGCCGGCTACGTCGGCGAGGACGTCGAGAACATCCTCCTGAAGCTGATCCAGGCCGCCGACTTCGACGTCAAGAAGGCGGAAACGGGGATCATCTACATCGACGAGATCGACAAGATCGCGCGCAAAGCCGACAACCCGTCGATCACCCGCGACGTCTCCGGCGAAGGCGTCCAGCAGGCGCTGCTGAAGATCCTCGAGGGGACCACCGCCTCGGTCCCGCCCCAGGGCGGCCGCAAGCACCCCCACCAGGAGTTCCTGACGATCGACACCACCAACATCCTCTTCGTCTGCGGCGGCTCCTTCGCCGAGCTCGACAAGGTGATCGAGCGCCGGGTCGGCGACCGCGGGATCGGCTTCGGAGCCGAAATCTCCTCGCGCGAGAAGAAGGACGCCGGCGAGTGGTTCGAGCAGGTGCTACCCGAGGACCTGATCGAGTACGGCCTGATTCCGGAGTTCATCGGCCGCCTGCCGGTAATCACCGCGATCCATCAGCTCAGCCGCGACGACCTGACCACGATCCTGACCGAGCCCCGCCACGCTCTCACGCGCCAGTTCCAGCGCTTCTTCGAGTTCGACGACATCGAGCTGGTCTTCTCCGAGGACAGCTTGGAGGCGATCGCCGACAAAGCCCTGGAGCGCGAGACCGGCGCCCGCGGCCTGCGCTCGATCCTCGAGGAGACCCTGCTCGACGTCCAGTTCGAGCTGCCCTCCCGCCGCGACGTCACCAAGTGCGTCGTCACCAGGGAGACGATCACCGAGGGCCGCCGCCCGACCCTGGTCACCGAGGCCGTCCAGCAGGACATCGGCCCGGCCGACGAAGGGCTCAGCGAGGAATCCGCTTAGCGTCTTTAGACTCGCCCCCGTGAGCGCGGGGGACCGTCAGAAACTCGAGAGCACCACTCGCTACGACCCCTCCGAGGTCGAGGGGCGGGTCTTTGCGGAGTGGATCGAGGGCGGGTACTTCCACCCCGAGGCGGAGGGGACGCCGGAGGAGAACTTCTCGGTTGCGATCCCGCCGCCCAACGTGACCGGAGCGCTGCACATGGGGCACGCGCTGAACGGGTCGATGCAGGACGCGCTGGTGCGGATGAACCGGATGCGAGGGAAGAACACCCTTTGGATCCTGGGGACCGACCACGCCGGCATCGCCACCCAGGCCGTGGTCGAGAAAGAGCTGAAGAAGGAAGGCGTGAGCCGCCACGACCTCGGCCGCGAGGCCTTCGTCGAGCGGGTCTGGGAGTGGAAAGCCGAGTACGGATCGCGGATCGTCGAGCAGTACAAGCGGCTCGGCGCCTCCTGCGACTACGAGCGCGAGCGCTTCACCCTCGACGAAGGCTACGTGAAGGCCGTCTACCGCGTCTTCAAGCAGCTCTACGACAAGGGCTACATCTACCGCGACAACTACATGGTCAACTGGGACCCGGGCTCGCACTCGGCGATCTCCGACCTCGAGGTCGAGAACCGCGAGGTCGAGGACGCGCTCTACTCGATCGACTACCCGGTCGAGGGCTCCGACCGGGTGCTGACCGTCGCCACCGTGCGGCCGGAGACGATGCTGGCCGACACCGCCGTCGCCGTGAACCCCGGGGACGAGCGCTACGCCGACCTGGTCGGCAAGTTCTGCGTGCTGCCGCTGGTCGGCCGCCGGATCCCGATCATCGCCGACGACCACGTCGACGTCGAGTTCGGCACCGGGGCGCTGAAGATCACCCCCGGCCACGACCCCAACGACTTCGAGATCGGCCACAAGCACGGGCTGGAGGAGATCGGCGTGATCGGCCCCGACGGGCGGATGACCGAGGAGGCAGGCGAGTTCGCGGGCCTGACGGCGGCCGAGGCGCAGGAAGCGGTGGTCGCGGCGCTACGGAACGAGGGCCGGCTGCGGGCCGAGGAGCCCTACACCCACTCGGTCCCCTTCTCGCACCGCTCCGGCGAGCGGATCGAGCCGCTGATCTCGCTGCAGTGGTTCTGCCGCATGGACGAGCTGGCGCAGCCGGCGATCGAGGTCGTGCAGCGCGACGAGGTCCAGATCACGCCCTCGCAGTGGAAGCGCGTCTACCTCGACTGGATGGGGGAGATCCGCCCCTGGTGCATCTCCCGCCAGCTCTGGTGGGGGCACCGGATCCCGGTCTGGTACTGCGACGCCTGCGGCGAGGTCTTCGTCGCCGCGGATCCGGCGGCGGCGCCCGAGCGCTGCGGCGCCTGCGACGGCGAGCTGCGCCAGGAGGAGGACGTCCTCGACACCTGGTTCAGCTCGGCGATCTGGCCCTTCGCCACCCTCGGCTGGCCCGACGACACCCCGGAGCTGCGCGCCTTCTACCCGACCAGCTTCCTGACCACGGCCCGGGAGATCCTCTTCCTCTGGGTGGCGCGGATGATCATGACCGGGCTCGAGTTCCCGGGCGCGATCCCCTTCCGCGACGTCTACGTCCACTCGGTGATCCAGGCCCGCGACGGCCGCCGGATGTCGAAGAGCCTCGGGACCGGGATCGACCCCTTGGAGGAAATTGACGTCCACGGCGCCGACGCGCTGCGCTTTGGCCTGCTGGCGATGTCCTCGACCCAGGACGTCCGCTTCTCCGACGCCAAGGTGCAGCAGGGCCGCGACCTCGCCAACAAGCTCTGGAACGCGAGCCGGCTGATCCTGCTGAACGCGGCCGAGGTGGAGCCGGCACCCAGGCCGACCTGCGTCGAAGACCGCTGGCTGCTTTCGCGGCTGGAGCGGACCATCGCCTCTGTGACCGAGAAGCTCGAGACCTACGACTTCGCCCACGCCGTCGGGGAGGCCTACTCGTTCTTCTGGCGCGACCTCTGCGACTGGTACCTGGAGATCGTCAAGCCGCGCCTCTACGACGGCGAGGAGGAGGTCGCGGCGACGCTGCTCTACGCGCTGGAACGGGTGCTGGCGCTGCTGCACCCGCTGATGCCGTTCGTCACCGAGGAGATCTGGAGCTACCACCCGGCCCGAGAGGGTCACCTGGCGGTGCATCCCTTCCCGGTCGCCGACGAGACCCTGGTCGATCCGGCTGCCGAGGAGGACGTCGAGAGCGGAATCCAGCTGACCCAGCGCCTGCGCGCCTGGCGCGACCTCGCCGGCGTGCCGGCGGGAGCGACCCTGCCGGCGGCGATCGACGGGGTCGAGCCGCCGGACTTCGTCGCCCGCCTCTCGCGCTTCGCCTTCGACGGCGCCGGTGCCGAGCCGGTGGCCGCGGTGGGGCCTGTGCGGGTGCTCGATTCCGACCAGCTCGACGCTGCCGCCGTCGCCGAGCGGCTGGCGAAGCGGCGCGACGAATTGCTGGCCGAGGTCGAGCGCGGCGAGCGCAAACTCGGCAACGAGGGCTTCGTCGCGAAGGCGCCGGCCGAGGTGGTCGAGGAGGAGCGGGGGAAGCTGGAGCGCTACCGCCACGAACTCGCCGAGCTGAGCTAGGCGGCGCGGACGCGCCGCCGACTGATCTTGGATCCCGACAGATATCTGGATTCGCTGGAACCGGTCGGCTGGCGGCTCGGGCTAGAGCGGATGCGGAAGCTGACGACGGCGCTCGGCCTGCCGCAGCACCGCTTCGCTTCCGTCCACGTCGTCGGCACCAACGGCAAGTCCTCGGTGACGCGGATGACGGCGGCGCTGCTGGAAGCCCACGGCCTCCGTGCGGGGGCGCTGGTCTCCCCGCACACCGAACGCTGGTCGCAGCGGACCCTGATCGGGGGCGTGGAGGTCGAGCCGGGGCGCTGGACGCAGGCCGTGGAGCAGGTCGTCCGCGCCGCCGAGGGGGTCGACCGCAGCCTCGAGGAGGGGGAGGCGGTGACCCAGTTCGAGGCGGCGACCGCGGCCAGCTTCGTCGCCCTAGCCGGGGCGAAGGTCGCGGTGGCGGTGATCGAGGCGGGCCTCGGCGGGCGCCTCGACGCAACCAATACGATCCCCTCCAAGGTCACCGTCCTCACCTCGATCGGCCTCGATCACACCGAGTGGCTGGGGGAGACCGAGGTCGAGATCGCGGCCGAGAAGCTGGCGGTGCTGCGCGACCAGACGACGCTGGTGCTGGGCGAGGTCTCGGCGGAAGTGGCGGCGCTGGCCGAGGAGACGGCGCGCGAGCGGGGGGCGCTACTGGTCAGGGCGCCGATCGATCCCGGGCCCGAGGTGCGGCTGCGGGCCCCGGGCGAGTTCCAGCGTCGCAACTTCGCGATCGCCTGCGCGGCGGCCGCAGCCTTTCTCGAGCGGCCACTCGAGCCGGATCGGATCGCCGCTGTCGCCGCTGCCGTCACAGTCCCCGGCCGGCTGGAGCAAATCGCGGAGCGCCCGCCGGTCTTCCTCGACGCCGCCCACAACCCGGCCGGGGCCGCAGCCCTGGCGAGCTCGCTTCCCGCGGTCGCCGACGGGAAGCCAGTGGTCGCCGTCCTCGCCGTCCTCGCCGACAAGGACGCGACGGCGATGGTCGCGGCGCTGGCGCCTGCGCTCGAGCGCGCAGTCTGCACCGAGCTGCCCGCGAGCGCGCTGGAAGGCCACGGCCGCCCGGGCGCCCGTTCGCGGCCCGCGGCGGAGCTGGTCGCCGCCTGCGAAGCGGCCGGGCTGGAAGCCGAGGCGGAGATCGACTTCGCGGCAGCGCTGGAGCGGGGTAGGGCTCTCGCCGCCGGCCCCCCCGAGGCCGCCCTCCTCGTCGCCGGTTCCCACTATGCAATCGCCCCCGCACGGGCGCTGATCGCGGCTTGACTGTGCGAGGATTCGGGCATGGATCGCCCTCGCAGCGCCGGAACCGAGCTGCTCTCGATGATGGGGCTGGTCGCCGCCGTGGTCGCGATCGTGATCCTCGTCTTCTTCGGCATCGGCTACCTCTTCGGAAGGCTTTTCCTCTGAGGACAGGGTTAGCGTCGGCCGCGGCGAAGTAGACTGCCGCCCCTTCGGCGCCTCCCAGCCAGAACCCCTGCTCATGCTCCTAGCGATCTTCGGCATCACCAACGACGGCCTCAATCTGGTCGCCACCCTCTTCCTGCTGATGCTGGTCGTGCTCTGGCTGGCGCTGATCGTCTACACCTATCTCGACGCCCGCCGCCGCATTTCCGACCCCTTCCTCGTCGCCTGCGCCACCGTCGCCTCCTTCTTCCCCTTCATCGGCACCGCGGTCTACGCGATCGTGCGGCCGCCGGAGTACCTGGAGGACGCGCACGAGCGCGAGCTGGAGATCAAAGCGGCCGAGCTGCGGGTGCGGCAGCTGCGCGACCAGAGCTGCCCCAACTGCGAGTACCCGGTCGAGAAGAACTACCTGCGCTGCCCCAACTGCCAGCAGCGGCTGAAGGACCCTTGCCCGACCTGCGGCAAGCCGGTCGATCCTCGCTGGGGGCTCTGCCCCTTCTGCGAGACCAGCCTCGGCGGCGGCGGCGAGCGGCCGCGCCGCAAACGTAGGAACCCCGAAGAGCGCCCGCCGCAGCAGCGTCAGGCGCCGCCGCGCCGCAGGAAAGCGCCGCCGGAGGCGGAGCAAGGGGACCCCGAAACCAAAGAGCAAAGGAGCCCCCGCCGTGAGCCGGACCCTGATCCTCGTCAAGCCTGACGCCTTCGAACGCGCCCTTACCGGTGAGGTGATCGCCCGCTTCGAGCGCAAGGGGCTGCGGATCGCTGCCGTCAAGTCGATGCGCGCAAGCGAGGAGATCGCCAACCAGCACTATGCCGAGCACACCGACAAGCCCTTCTTCGGCGAGCTCGTCTCCTTCATCACCGGCGGCACCCTGGTGGCGATGGTCCTCGAGGGCACCGAAGCGGTGAAGGCGGCGCGCCAGCTGATCGGCGCCACCAACCCGGTCGAGGCCGCTCCCGGCTCGATCCGCGGCGACTTCGCGCTCGAGGTGACCTTCAACATGGTCCACGGCTCCGACTCCGACGAGTCGGCCGAGCGCGAGATCGGGATCTGGTTCCCCGAGCTGTCCTGAGGGTCACGCTTGCATCCGGGTCCCCGCAGCGGCGGGAGATCCTGCAGAAGCTAGGGCTCGAGTTTGAGGTTGTGGTTCCTGGCGTCGAGGAGCTGACTAGCGGGGACGCTGAACAGCTGGTTCGCTTGAACGCTCTCTCCAAGGCGAGGGGGCTGGGGGAGGGCGGGGTACCTGCGCGCGCCAAAAACGTGCTCGGCACCCCGCCCTCCCAACCGGAGCGCGTTGTTATTGCCTGTGACACGGACGTAGTTTTGGGTGGCGAGGTGCTCGGTAAGCCTGGAAGCCCGTCCGAGGCACGCTCGTACCTGGATCGGATGAGTGGGCGGGCCCATACGGTGATGAGCGGGCTGGTGGTTGTGGTTGATGGCGAGGAGCGGGTGGGGGTGGAGAAGACGACTGTGGTCTTCAAGCGGCTCTCCGACCCGGAAAAAGAGCGGTACGTGAAGTTCGGGGAGTGGGAGGGGCGCTCGGGGGGATATGCGATCCAGACGCTCGGGTCGAGCTTGGTGGAGCGGCTCGAGGGGAGCGTTTCCAACGTGGTTGGACTGCCGGTCGGGCTGCTGGCCGAGCTGGCCCCGGAGCTGTTCGAGCGCGCCTAACCGAGGCTTACAGAACGCTAAGACGGGTTTGCCATCATCGGCCCTGGAAATGGGCATCTTCGGCAAGATCCGCCTCGGCGGTCGCGACATGGCGGTTGACCTCGGCACCGCCAACACGCTCGTCTACGTGAGAGGCCGCGGAATCGTCCTCTCGGAGCCCTCGGTGGTGGCGATCGACTCGCTCAGCGGCCGGGTCCACGCCGTCGGGGTCGAAGCGAAGCGGATGCTGGGGCGGACGCCTGGGACGATCACCGCGATCCGGCCGCTCAAGGACGGGGTGATCGCGGACTTCGACGTCACCGAGCAGATGCTCCGCCACTTCATCATGTCGGTCCACTCCAGCCGCTTTGCCCACCCGCGGGTCGTCGTCTGCGTCCCCTCCGGCGTTACCGGGGTCGAGAAGCGGGCGGTCGAGGAGGCCTGCCTCTCGGCCGGCGCCCGGCAGGCCTACCTGATCGAGGAGCCGATGGCGGCGGCGATCGGCGCCGGGCTGCCGGTGGCCGAGCCGACCGGCTCGATGATCGTCGACGTCGGCGGGGGCACCACCGAGGTCGCGGTGATCAGCCTCGGCGGCATCGTCGTCTCGCAGTCGATCCGGGTCGGCGGCGACGAGCTCGACGAGGCGATCGTCGCCCACTGCAAGCAGAGCTACAAACTGGCGATCGGCACCCAGACCGCGGAGGAGGTGAAGCTCGAGGCCGGCTCGGCCTCGCCGCTGCCCGAGGAGGTGCGGACTGAGATCCGCGGCCGCGACCTCGTCTCCGGCCTGCCGAAGACGATCGAGCTGACCTCCGAGGAGGTGCGCGGAGCGCTGGAGGAGCCGGTCAGCCACATCGTCGCCGCGGTCAAGGAGACGCTCGACCGCACGCCGCCGGAGCTGGCGGGTGACATCATGGACCGCGGCATCACCCTGGCCGGCGGGGGCGCGCTCCTGCAAGGCTTGGAGCAGCGACTGCGCGACGAGTGCCAGATGCCCTGCCAACTGGCAGAGTCGCCGTTGACGTGCGTGGCGGTCGGCTCGGGCATCTCGCTCGAGGAGGTCGAGACGATCCACCGCGCCGGTCAGAACAACGGAGCGCGACCCCGGCGCTAGCCGGTCGCAGCCCGATGCGAACCACTCGAGAACTCAGGTCCACAACGTGTATCGAAAGCAAGTACGCCGCCGCCGGGCGGTGCTCGCGCTGCTGATAGTCGGCTCGTTTGCCCTGCTGACCCTCACCTACGGGCAGGGCTCCAACGGCATGCAGCGCGGCGTCAGCGCCGTCTTCGCCCCGGTCCAGTCGGTCGCCGACCGGGCGCTGAAGCCCGCCCGCGACCTCGTCAACTGGTTCGACGAGACTTTCGACGCCAAGGGCCGCAATGCCCGCCTGCACAGCGAACTGGAAGCGGCGCGCGAACAGGCGGTGGGGGCGAAGGTGGCGCTGGAAGAAAACGAGCAGCTGCGCAAGCTGGTCAAGCTCGAAGACAGCGGTGCGATCCCCGGTGGCTACACCGAGGTCACCGGCCGCGTAATCGGGCGCTCGCCGACGTTCTGGTTCGCCGACGTGACGATCGACGTCGGCTCCGGCGACGGGGTCGCGGTCGACGACCCGGTCGTCAACGGCGACGGCCTGGTCGGCAAGGTCTCCGCGGTCACCGGCGGCTCGGCCCGGGTGACTCTGATCGCCGACCACTCGAGCAGCGTCGGGGCGAAGATCGTCCCGAAGGGCTTCCAGGGGATCCTGAAGCCTTCCGTCGGCGATCCCGGCGATCTCATCCTCGACTTCCTCAGCGCCGAAAAGCGGATCGGCAAGGGTCAGGACGTCGTCACCTCGGGCTGGCGCGGCCAAGGGGTCGAGTCCCACTACCCGCCGAACCTGCCGATCGGGGAAGTCGTCGAAGCTCCGCTGCTCGAGCAGGTCGCTCAAGCGCAGGTCCACGTCCGCCCCTTCGCCGACCTGCGGAACCTGGACATCGTCCGGGTCCTGACCGGAGGATCCCGCGGGTGATCCTCACCCCGAACATCCTCGTGCGCCTGGTCGCGATCGTCGTCGGCGGGGTGATCCTGCAGCTCTCCTTCTTCTCGCAGGTCGCCCTCTTCCACGTCAGCCCCGACCTGCTGCCGGCGCTGATCGTCGTCCTCGGCCTGCTCGGCGGCTCGCTGACCGGCGCCGTCTGCGGCTTCTCCGCCGGCTTCCTGCTCGACTGCCTGCTGATCGTGCCGCTCGGCGGCGGCTCCCTGGTCCTGATCGCGGTCGGCTACCTCGCCGGGCTCTTCCGCGAGCGCTTCGAGATCCACAGCCCGCTGGTGCCGCCGCTCCTCTGCATGGGGCTGACCCTGTTCGCCGAGCTCGGCTTCGGCGCGGTCGAGATGATGCTCGGCTTCGACGCGCCGGTCAGCCCCCTGATCGTTCGCGACATCCTCCTCAAGAGCATCTTCGCCTTCTTCGGCGGCTGGGTCATCTACATCGGGGTGCGGCGGGCGCTGCGGCCGGCCCTGGTCGAAGAGCCGATGCTGCGGCGCAACCGGCGCCCGTCGGTGCTGGGGGCCTAGGAAGCGATGTTCGCCCGAAACGACCACATGCCTCAGGGAAGCCGCCTCTCCCTGCGCGTCGCCGTCGTCGGCGGCGTCGGGGTGGTCCTCTTCGCGATCCTCTTCTTCCGGCTCTGGAACCTGCAGATCCTCTCCGGCGACAAGTACCTGGCCGAAGCGAAGAACAACCGCACCCGGGAGGTCAAAGAGATCGCCCCCCGCGGCGACATCCTCGACCGCAACGGCGAAGTCCTGGTCGACAACCGCACCAGCCTGGCATTGCAGCTGAACACCGCGAAACTGCCCGAAGACCCGGCTGAAGAACGGACCGAGCTGGCGCAGCTGGGGCAGCTATCTCACATGTCCCTGCGAAAGGTGCGGCGCACGATCGCCGAGGGCGAAGAAGTGGCCGCCGGGGCGCCGGTGACGCTGCGGCGCGACGTCGGCTTCGACCTCGTCGCCTACATCGAAGAGAACCAGGACGAATTCCCCGGGGTGGCGGTGCAGCGGGTCTTCGTCCGCCACTACCCGGACGGGTCCCGGGCCGCGCACGTGCTCGGCAGCGTCGGCGAGATCGAAGAAGAAGAGCTGAAAGAACCGCAGTACAAGAGCCTGGAGCCGGGCGACGAGATCGGGCAGGCGGGAGCCGAGTACGCCTACGACAAGTTCTTGCGCGGGCAATCGGGGCTGACCCGGATCCAGGTCAACGCGCTGGGGCAGCCGACGCCGGGCGGGCAGCTGGTCTCGACCCCGCCGACGCCGGGCGACAGCCTCAAGCTGACGATCGACGGCGACGTCCAGGCTGCGGGCGAAGCTGGGCTGGCGGAAAAAGGTCGAGGGGGGTTCATCTCGATGAACATCGACACCGGGGAAATCCTCGCGCTGGGTTCGTACCCCACCTTCGATCCGACCCAGTTGATCGAACCCACCCAGGCGGAGGTGGACGAACTTTATAGAGACGAAGAACTTGCGCCACTTGTCAACCGGGCGACCGAAGGCGCCTACCCGACGGGGTCGATCTTCAAGATCATCACCGCCCTGGCGGCGCTTGAAAACGGCGTCATCACCCCAGAACAGGTGGTCCAGGACAACGGGAAGATCGAAGTCGGCGGCGAGCCTTTCGAAAATGCCGGCGGGGTGGCCCACGGGCCGGTCGAACTGCGCCGCGCGCTGCAGGTCTCCTCCGACGTCTACTTCTACCTGCTTGGCCTCGACATGTGGGAAACCAACGACCTGCAGGAATGGGCGCACAAGCTGGGAATCGGCCGGCCGGCTGGCCTCGATCTCCCTGAGGAAGGCGAAACCCTGCTGCCGAGCAAGGCCTGGCACGAACAGTTCGTCAAGGAAGGCCTGGCGCTGGAAGACCGACCCTGGTCGGCCGGCGACAACATCCAGCTGGCGACCGGCCAGGGGGACCTGCAGACCAACCCGCTGCAGATGGCGCTCGCCTACGCGGCGCTCGGCAACGGCGGCAAGATCCCGACCCCGCACGTCGGGCTCGAAGTCGAGGACGCCGCCGGCCGCGTGGTCAAGGAATTCGACTTCAACGCCCAGCGCGAGTTCCACATCGACCCCGGCTACCGCACCGCGATTCTGGAAGGCCTGCACGCCGCCGCGCAGGAAGGCGAAGGCACCGCGGCCGGTGTCTTCGGCGGCTTCCCGATCGACATCGCCGGCAAGACCGGTACCGCGGAACGACAAGGCCACATCGACCAATCCTGGTTCGCGGCGCTCTCTCCGTACCCGAACCCGCGTATCGTGACCGTTGCCACCGTCGAGGAAGGCGGCTTCGGAGCCGAATCGGCGGCGCCGGTCGTGCTCGACATCCTCGAGGCGATTTACAACAAGCAGGCCGCGGAAGTCTCCAGCGGCGGTGGAGCCGAATGAACACCTACGCAACCCGCACCAGAAACGCCCGGCCCGAGCCCTTCGCGGTCCGCGTCGGCATCGCCGAGCGCCTCGGCCTCGCCCATATGGACTGGCCGCTGACGATCGCCGCCTTCGCGCTGATCGCCTTCAGCGTCTTCGTCCTCGGCGAGGCGACCCAGAACGACATCCCCGGCGACCCCCACTACTACCTCGAGCGGCAGGCGATCTACGCCGGGCTCGGGATCGTCGGGATGATGCTGATGACGCGGATTGACTACTCGCGCTTCCGCGAGCTGCGGGTCGGGATCTACACCTTCCTCTGCGCCAGCGTCTCGCTCGTCTTCGTCTTCGGCTTCGCCGCCCGCGGCTCGCGGCGTTCCTTCGAACTTCCCTTCTTCAGCTTCCAGCCGTCGGAGCTCGGCAAGCTCCTGCTCGTGCTTGCGCTTGCCGGGTTTGTGATCGACGGCGCCCGGCGGGGGTCGGCGGTGCAGCGCACCGTTCGCTACCTCTGCCTCGGCCTGGCTCCGGCCGGCCTCGTCTTCCTACAACCAGACCTCGGCACCTCCCTGGTGTACGTGGTCGCCACCCTTGCCGTCATGTACTTCGGAGGCGTCGCATGGACGCACTTCGCGGTCATCGGCGGGGCCCTCGTCGCGTTCGTCGCGATCGTCCTGGTCGTCGCTCCGGCGGCCGGCGTCCCGCTGCTCAAGGGCTACCAGGAGGAACGTCTGACGTCCTTCCTCAGCCCCCACGAGCACGAAGGCGGCGCGGGCTATCAGCAGAACCAATCGAAAGTCGCCATCGGCTCCGGTCAGTTTGCCGGCCGCGGCGACAGAGCCACCCAGACGCGGCTCGACTTCGTTCCCGAGCGGCACACCGACTTCATCTTCGCGGTGATCGGTGAGCGCTACGGGTTCATGGGCGCCGCGTTCGTCCTATCCCTTTACGCCCTGCTCTTCTGGCGGGCGCTGCGGATCACGACACTCTCGAAGAACGCCTACGGGACCCTGGTGGCCGGCGGCATCGCCGTCGCGCTGCTGTTCCAGACCTTCGTCAACGTGGGGATGAACCTCGGGATCATGCCGATCACCGGCATCCCCCTGCCGTTGATGAGCTACGGAGGGTCCTCCGTGCTCGCTACTTTCCTGGCAATCGGAGTTCTTCAGAGCATCAACGTCCAAGCGCATCTCAGCCAGAGGGGAAGGTTCGCCTGGTGATCTCTGGAAAGAGAGCCGGCATCGCGTACCTAACCGAACTGAGCTGAACAACAAATGAAAAAAACGATTTTGGTCTCCGCCGAGCGCGGCGAGACCCGTGTCGCCGTCCTCGAGGCAAAGCAGAAGGGCGGCAAAGCAAGCGTCGCGGAGCTCTACATCGAGCGCCGCGGCCGGCGATCGATCGTCGGCAACATCTACAAGGGCAAGGTCGACAACGTCCTGCCCGGGATGGAGGCCGCCTTCGTCGACATCGGCCTCGAGCGGAACGGCTTCCTCCACGTCGACGAGATCGTCCTCCCCAACGGCGAACAGGCGCCGAAGCGCGGCCGCGGCAGCGGTCGCCGCATCAACGAGCTGATCAAGCCGGGGCAGGAGATCCTCGTCGCGGTGGTCAAGGATCCGCTGAAGACGAAGGGCGCCCGGCTCTCGATGAACCTCTCGATCGCCGGTCGCTACCTCGTCTACGCTCCGCAGGGCAGCGGCGTCGGCGTCAGCCGCCGGCTCGCCGACAAAGAGCGCGACCGGCTGCGGAAGATGGTCGACCGCACCTACAAGGGACCGGGCGGGCTGATCGTCCGCACCGCCGCCCACGGGGCGAAAAAAGCCGACTTCGTGCGGGAGATCGGCTACCTGCAGAAGCTGAACGAGGTGCTGCAGCGCCGCAGCGAGGAAACCAAGGCGCCCTCGCTGGTCTTCCAGGAGGCCGACCTCTCGGTCCGCGTCCTCCGCGACGTCTTCCTCAACGAGTTCGAGAAGGCGGTAATCGACTCGCCGAAGCAGTTCGAGCGGGTCACGAGCTTCTTCCAGCGCACCGCCCCCGAGCTTGTCGGCGGGGTCGAGCTCTACGAGGGCACGAAGCCGCTGTTCGACAAATGGAAGGTCAACGAGGCGATCGAGTCGACCCTGAACCGGCGCGTCGACCTGCCCTCCGGCGGCTACCTGATCATCGACTACGCCGAGGCGCTGACGGTGATCGACGTCAACAGCGGCTCCTTCACCGGCCGCGGCAAAGGCGGCCTCGAGGAGACGATCACCAAGGTCAACACCGAGGCCGCCGAGGAGGCGGTGCGGCAGCTGCGCCTGCGGGACATCGGCGGCATCATCGTCGTCGACTTCATCGACATGGCCCGGGCCAGCAACCGCGACAAAGTCCTGAAGACGATGCGCAAAGCGCTCGACGCCGACAAGTCGAAGAGCTACGTGGTCGAGGTCTCGCCGCTGGGCCTGGTCGAGATGACCCGCCAGAACATCACCGACGGCGTCCGCGAGATCCTCACCGCGCCCTGCCCGACCTGCCACGGCGAGGGGGTCGTCCTCTCGGCCGAGACGGTGGCGCTGGAAGGGATCTCGAGGCTGCGGGACATCGCCGCCGAGCATGGCGACGTCGAGGCCTTCCTGATCCGCGTCAACCCGAAGGTGGCGCACGAGCTGACCGATCACGAGAGCGGCCTGGCCGAGCTCGAGGAGGAGACCGGCAAGCGCTTCCACTTCGAGGGCGGCGACGCGCTGCCGATCGGCACCTTCGAGCTGGTCGAGTCCGGCAGCCGCAGCGAGATCGAGGAGCGAGCGCTGCCGTTCAAGGTCGGCGAGGAGGTGCTGGTCAAGATCGACGAGCCGCACATGTACAACGCCGACGACGCCGTCGCCCGGATCGACTCCTACATCGTCAGCGTCACCGGCGGCGGTCCGTTCGTCGGCGAGCGCAAGCTGGTGCGGATCGACGAGGTCGAGCGCTCGGCGGCGATCGCCTCGCTGCTGGGCGGCGATTCGCCCAATGGCTCCGGTGGAGGCGAGGAAAACGGCTCCCAGCTAGAATCCTCGACTTCCTCGCGCAAACGCAGTCGTGGCCGCCGGGGCGGCCGTGGGCGTTCGCGCGCCAAACAGGGCAGCAAGGACGAATGAGCGATTACGCAGTCATAGAGAGCGGCGGCAAGCAGTACAAAGTCGAGGAGGGCACGTCCCTGCTCGTCGACCGGCTCGACGCCAAGGAGGGCGACAAAGTTGCCCTGCGCCCGGTCCTCTTCCGCGGCGACAAGGACGTCGTTGCCGGGGCCAAGGACCTGGCGAAAGTCAAAGTCGAGGCCAAAGTGGCCGAGCACCTGCGCGGCCCCAAGATCAAAGTCTTCAAATACAAGGCGAAGAAGGGCTACCGCCGGCGCGCCGGCCACCGCTCCGAGCTGACCCGCCTCGAGGTGACGAAACTGAAAGGGAAAGGCTAGGCATGGCGCACAAGAAAGGTCTCGGCTCCAGCCGCAACGGCCGCGAATCGAACCCGAACATGCTCGGCGTCAAGGTCTTCGCCGGCCAGCGCGTCTCGGGCGGCGAGATCATCGTCCGCCAGCGCGGCACCCGCTTCTGGCCCGGCGACGGCGTCGGCCTCGGGCGCGACCACACGATCTTCGCCACCCGCGAAGGCGTCGTCGACTTCAAGCCGTCCCGCCGGGGACGCACCATCTCGGTTCTGCAGGACTAACCCGATCCGAAGGAGAGCTATGAGTCTCGTCTCTGACCGCGGAGACCACGGGCGACTCGCCGTGGCCCCGCTGATTGCCCTTGCCGCCCTTGCACTGCTCGTGTTCGCGGGTCGCGCGCACGCGACTGAACTCATTTATTGGGACAACTATGGCGACGATCCCGACACTGTCGGCTTCGCCAATATCGACGGCAGCGGCGGCGGTGCATTGGGCCTTGGCAGCGAGGTGCTCATCGACCCCGAAGGGATGGCATACGACACCGTCACCAATCGCCTGTTTGCGACCAGTGATAGCGAAGGCTCGTCGAGCGGCAAGATCGTCGCGATCAACCTGGACGGCAGTGGCGCATCTTCCTTCACCGCACCGGGTGCTCCTATCGACAATCCCGAAGGCATCGCGGTAGATCCCGCGACTCGGACGATCTACTGGCTGAACACCGACAGCGAAACGATCGCTTGGGCGAGGCTCGACGGCAGCGCCGGCGGCACCCTCAGCACGACTGGTGCCACCATCAGCGGACCCTGTTGTCGCATTGCGGTCGACCCGGTGGCAGGTCGGGTCTACTGGGTCAACTCGACTCCGAGCCCGAACGTCATCTCCTACGCGAAGACCGACAACAGCGGCGGTGGTGACCTCAGCTACAGCGGTGCGTCCGTCGAACCGTCGAACGAAGGACTTGCTGTGGATCCGGCTGCGGGCCGCCTCTACTACATCGACGGCGATGAAATCGGCTTCGCGAACCTGAACGGGAGCGGAGGCGGTGTCGTCTCGAATGCTGGGGGCGTCTTCAATGGTCCTTGGGGCCTTGCGTTCGATCCGTCCATCGGCCGCTTCTACTGGGGCAACGAGAGCAATTCTGAAAATGAACGTGAAGACGCGATCGGCTTCCTGAACCTCGCGGGTGGAGGCGGCGGAATCGACATCTCCACGGCCCCCGTGGACAATCCACAGGACCCGATCGTCATCAAGAGCCCGGTCGGCACGGGAGCGCCAGCGATAACCCGCAATCCAAAGGTCCCTGCCGAACTGGCCTGCTCGAGCGCAAGCTGGGGAGCGGACTATCCAGGCTCGTTCGTCTACCAGGCCCCTCGTTCCCTCGCCTACCAGTGGAGTGTCAACGGGGTGGTGCTGGGCTCGGGACCCGAACGGATCACCGCCTCAAAGGCCGGTCAGTACACCTGCACGGTGACGGCAGCCAACCAGGCCGGTTCCACGGCGCAGACCAGCACCGTGGTCAAAGTCAATGCCACCAAGGTGAGGTTGACGACTAAGAAGAAGGCCAAAGCCGAGACCGGGGACCTGGTCAAGTTCAAGGTCAAGGCCGTCAACAGGGGCGATATCGCGACCAGAAGCTCAGCCAAGCTCTGCGTGAAGCTGCCGAAGGCCGCCAGGGACGACCTGAAGGCGCCGAAGTGCAAGAAGCTCGGCTCCCTCAAGGGCCGCGCCAAGAAGACGCTGACGATCAAGGTCAAGGTCAAGCCCGGCGCCGACCTCGGCACCGACAAGCTGACCTTCAAGGTCAAGGGCGCCGCCGGCAAGGCGGCGAAGTCGAAGATCGTCGTCAAGTAGGACCTGTAGTCGGGGAGGGGCGGAAGCCTCTTCCCGACTCAGAAAGTTCACGATGTCGACGCGCAATTTCTACGATGCGCGTACAAAACGTTGCATCTGGTCCGCTAGCCTGCCACCATGGCGGTGATGGCAAGAGAGGTCTGGACCGACGAGCGACTCGACGACCTCAACCAGAGGGTGGACGAGGGCTTCAAGGAGATGCGAGAGGAATTCCGCGCGATTCGCGGGGAGATGAAAAGCGAATTCCAGGCGGTGCGGGGAGAGATCGGGGCGCTGCATCGAACCACCTTCCAGCTGTTCGCCGGGATGATGGTCACCTTGGTTCTCGGCTTCGGGGGAATGATCGTCGCGCTGATCACCCAGTCCTGAGACCTGAAAACCTCTTCGTCGTGTACGACAAGGCGAAAATCTGGGTTGAGGGCGGCAGTGGCGGCAACGGGTCGATTTCTTTCCGGCGCGAGGCGCATGTACCCCGCGGCGGGCCCGACGGCGGGGACGGTGGGCACGGCGGCGACGTGGTGCTGGCCTGCGACTCCTCGCGGCGCGACCTCGGCGCCCTCAAGGGCAGCAAGCACTTCCGAGCCCAGCGGGGGCGGCATGGGGAAGGGTCGAACCGGCACGGGGCGCGGGGGGTGGACCTGGAGATCCCGGTGCCGCCGGGGACGCAGGCGACGGCGGTCGACGGCAGCTCGGTCGACCTCGTCGCCGCTGGGCAGCGGGCTGTGGTCGCCCGTGGCGGGCGCGGGGGGCACGGGAACCGGCGCTTTGCCAACTCGACCCGGCAGGCGCCGCGGTTCGCCGAGAAAGGCAGCGGCGGCGAAGCCGACTGGATCGAGCTGCGGCTGAAGCTGCTCGCCGACGTCGGCCTGGTCGGGCTGCCCAACGCCGGCAAGTCCTCCCTGCTGGGCCGGCTGACGCGGGCGACGCCGAAGGTCGCCGACTATCCCTTCACTACGATCTCACCGGCCCTCGGCACGATCGAGGGCGAGGATCGCCAGGCGGTTATCGCCGACATCCCCGGGCTGATCGAAGGCGCGGCCGAGGGCGCCGGGCTGGGCCACGAATTCCTCGCCCACGTCGAGCGCTGCTCGATGCTGGTCCACCTCGTCGATCTGGCGCCGCTGGAGGGCGACCCGGTCGTCAACTACGAGACGGTGAGGGGCGAGCTGGCGGCGCACGGGGCCGGGCTGGAGCGGCTGCCGGAGCTGGTCGCGCTGAGCAAGCGTGATCTCCTGCCGCCCGAGGAGGTCGACGCCGCGGTCTCGGATTGGAGGGAGCGCCTGGGCGACCGGGTGCTGGGCGTGCTCGCGATCTCCTCGGCTACCGGCGAGAGCCTCGACGAGCTGCGGCGGCAGATCCTCGTCGAGCTGCCGGAGGTTGCGCCCGTCACCGAGGAGGCGGCCGCCGCAGCCGGCGACGAATTCGAGGCCGAGCACCGCGTCTACCGCCCGGCCGGCGAGGGCGGCTACTGGGTCGAGCGCGAGGAGGACGGCGGCTTCCGCATCCTCGGCCGCGGCGTCGAGATGCTGTTCGAACGCCACGACACCAAGAACGAGGAGGCGCTCGCCTACCTCGAGCAGCGACTGAAGGAGATGGGCGTCCTAGCCGCTCTCGACCGCGCCGGCTTCGAAGCCGGCGACGACGTGAGAATCGGCGAGCACGAGTTCGAGCTCCACATCTAGAACCATCTGACACGGCGCATAGCGGTGTCCTCGTTCGCTCGCGTGCAAAGCACGCCACGCTCACTGCGTCCTTGCTCTGCTTGGTCAGATGGCCCTAGATGGCTCCGCGTGGGGACTCAGCTGAGGCTCGAAAGACCGGCGGCTACGGCGAAGCCGAGGACGGTGACGAGGCCGGCGCCGCGGCCGGCGTCCTCGCGGGCGTCGGGGATCATCGAGTCGATAAGCATCACCAGCAGGGCGCCGGCGGCGAAGCCGTCGATCGCGGCGCGGGCGTCGGCGCTGACGGCGTCGGCCGCGAGGTAGCCGACGACGGTGGCGACCGCGCAGATCGCCGCGACCAGCGCCCAGAGCCGCAGGATCGCCTCGCGGGAGCGGCCGGCGTCGCTCATGTCGGTCGCCGAGCCCAGGGACTCGGGCAGGTTGGAGACGAAGATTGCGACCAGCAGCGAGATCCCGACCCCGGCCCCCCCGGCGATCCCGATTCCCAGCACCAGCTGCTCGGGAATCCCGTCGAGGAAGGCGCCGAGGGCCAGGGCGGTGCCGCTGCCGCTGCCTTCGGTCCGTCCCTGGCGGCCGCGCCCGGTCGACATCCGCTGCGAGATCAGGCCATCGAGGAGGTAGTAGGCAAGGGCGCCGATGGCGAGGCCGGCGCCGGTGTAGCCGGCGCCGCTGATCGCGATCCCCTCGGCGGAGAGCTCGAAGCTGACGGCGCTGATCAGGGCGCCCGCCCCGAAGGAGAGGACGTAGCCGACCTGCCGCTGCGGCCAGCGGCGCGCGAAGCTGAGCGCGGCGCCGATGACCAGCGAGCTTGCGGCCAGTGCTCCCCAGCCGATTGCGGACCCCATCTCGGCTACTTTCCCCGCCATGACCCTGGTCGTCAAGCTCGGATCCTCGATCGTCGCCGCCGACGACGGCGAGCTGCGCACCGACGTGCTCGATTCTGTCTGCGAGCAGGTGGCGCGGCTGGAGCAGGGCGGAGAGCGGGTGGTGATGGTCACCTCCGGCGCGATCGCCCGCGGGATCCGGATGCTGGAGCTGCCGGCGCGGCCGCGGGCGATGGACGAGCTGCAGGCCGCCTCGGCGGTGGGGCAGGGCGACCTCTTCCGCGCCTACGAGAGCCGGCTCTCCTCACACGGCACCCGCGCCGCCCAGGTGCTGCTGACGGCAGCCGACATCGGCGCCCGCACCAACTACCTGAACGCGCGCCGGACCCTGCGCCGGCTGATCGAGTGGGGGGTGGTGCCGGTCGTCAACGAGAACGACACCACCGCCACCGACGAGATCAGCTTCGGCGACAACGACTTCCTCGCCGCCCAGGTGGCGGTGCTGCTCGACGCGCGCCTGCTCGTCCTCCTCACCAACGTCGACGGACTGTACGCCCGCGATCCCGACCTGGATCCGGAACCGCAGATGATCGAAGAAGTAGGCGACTTTGCCGCGTTGGAGGGTCTGGCTATCGGGGATCGCACCTCGGCTTTCGGCTCGGGCGGCATGCGCAGCAAGGTGGCCGCAGCGGAGATGGCGAGTGAGTCAGGGATACCGGTGACGATCTGCAACGGGACTGAGAAGGGCACTCTTGCTCGCGCGGCGACAGGCGAGAGAGAGGGGACTCACTTCCTGGCTCAGGCGGGCCGAGAGTCCAGCTTCAAGCTTTGGTTGAAATACGCGAAGGCGATTCGCGGCAAAGTGAAGGTCGACGACGGTGCCGCTCGTGTCTTGCGCGAGAGTGGTTCGAGCCTCCTGCCGGTGGGGGTCTCTGATGTTCAAGGACCCTTCGAAGCCGGCGACGCTATCTCGGTTGTAGGAAGCGGAGGGGCGATCGGCAAGGGCATCACGAACTACTCTTCGCAAGAGCTGGACCATGTCAAAGGGATGCAGAGCGCCCAGGTTCGCGAGCTGCTGCCGCACGCCGCCGACGAGGTCATCCACCGCGACCGGTTCGTCCTGCTTTAGCCCCCAGCTACCCTTTCCCGATGGCCGCTACCGAGACCACCGTCGCCGAGAGCTGCGCCGCCGCAAAGCGGGCGGCACGGGGGATCGCGACCGCTAGTACCGAGGCGAAGAACGCCGCCCTGGAGGTGACCGCGCGGCTGCTCGAAGAGCGCAGCGTCGAGATCCTCGAGGCGAACGCGGGCGATCTCGGCGACGAGCGCGCCGCCGGCCTGACCGATGCCCTGCGCGACCGCCTGCGGCTGACCCCCGATCGGGTCGCCGCGATGGCCGAGGGGGTGCGGGTGGTGGTGGCGCTCGACGACCCGGTCGGCGAGGAGCTGGAACGGAAAAAGCTTGCGAGCGGCCTGGACCTGCGCAAGGTTCGGGTGCCGCTCGGGGTGGTCGCCGTCGTCTACGAGGCGCGTCCGAACGTGACGATCGACTGCGCGGCGCTGACGATCAAGAGCGGCAACGCGATCGTCCTGCGCGGCTCCAGCTACGCCGAGCGCTCCAACGCGGCCCTGGCCGCGATCGTTCGCGAGGCGCTGGCCGAGGCCGGGCTGCCCGAGGACGCGGTGCTCTCGCTCGGCGGCGGCGGCCACGAGGAGCTGGCGGAGCTGGCGACCCAGGAGGGGCTGGTCGACCTGCTGATCCCGCGCGGTGGCGAAGGCCTGAAGGCGGCGATCAAGAAGGTGGCGACGGTGCCGGTGATGTATGCCGCCGCCGGCAACTGCCACGTCTACGTCCACGCCGAAGCCGATCCCGAGATGGCGCGGCGGATCGCGGTCAACGCCAAGGTCCAGCGCCCCGGGGTCTGCAACGCCGCCGAGACGCTGCTGATCGACGCCGGGGTCGCCGACCGCGTCGCTCCCGCCGTCCTCGCCGACCTCAGCGCCGCCGGGGTCGAGCTGGTCGGCGACGAGCGTGCCCGCGCCGCCGCCGGCGAGGTCGAGGTCGGATCCGCGAGCGAGGAGGACTGGGACAGCGAGTACCTCGGCCTGAAGATGGCGGTCGCCGTCGTCGACGGGGTCGAGGAGGCGATCGACCACGTCAACCGCCACGGCACCGGCCACTCGGAGGCGATCGTCACCGCCGACCCCGAGGCGGCCGAGGCTTTCGTCAGCGGCGTCGACGCGGCCGCCGTCTACGTCAACGCCTCGACCCGCTTCACCGACGGCTTCGAGTACGGGATGGGAGCCGAGATCGGCAACTCGACCCAGAAGCTGCACGCCCGCGGCCCGATCGGAATGCGGGAGCTGACCACCTTCAAGTACGTGGCGCGCGGCGACGGCCAGATTCGTGAGTGACGACCTCGGCGCCGCGATCGGCGTGCTGGGGTCGGCCTTCAACCCCCCGCACCTCGGCCACCTGGCGCTCGCCCAGGAGGCGCTCTGGCAGCTCGGCCTCGCCGAGGTCGTCTTCGTTCCGACCGGCCACGCCCCGCACAAGCAGATTGCCGAGGACCCGGGGCGGGAGGCGCGGATGGAGATGACCCGACTGGCGGCGGCCGAAGACGACCGCTTCTCGGTTTCGGCGCTCGAGGTCGATCGCGAGGGGCCGTCCTACACGTATGAGACCTTGGAGGCGCTTGCAGAGGAACGCGCCGACAGGGAGCTGGTGTTCGTGATGGGGGCGGACGCTGCGGTCGGGCTCGAGAGCTGGCGGCGGCCGGAGCGCGTGGTCGAGCTGGCCCGGATCGCGGTAGCGCGGCGCTCAGGCGTCTCCGAGACCGAGGTCGACGCGGTGATGCGCAGTCTCGGCTGCGAGGGCAGGGCGACGATGCTGGCGATGCCGCAGTTCGGGGTTTCTTCCTCGGCGGTCCGGGAACGGGCCAAGCAGGGACGGCCGCTGCGCTACCTCGTGCCGCAGCCCGTTGCCGATTACATCGAAGAGGAGGGGATCTACCGGTGAACCAGGCGCAGTCCGAGCAGCTGGCGCGGCATTTGGCCGCGGTCGCCGACTCGAAAAAAGCCGAAGAAGTCGTCGTCCTCGACATGCGGGGCCTCGTCGCCTACACCGACTTCCTGGCGATCTGCACCGCCCGCGGCGAACGGCAGGCGCGGGCGATCGTCGACGAGGTGCGGGTGCGGGTGAAGCGCGAGACCGGTCTCCTGCCGGGCGGCGTCGACGGCGGCGGCGAAGCGGGCTGGACGATCCTCGACTACCTCGACTGCGTCCTCCACGTCTTCACCCCGGATGCGCGTGAGCGCTACGGGCTGGAGGAGCTGTGGCGCGACGCGCCCCGGCTGGAGCTCGACTTCGAAGCTCCCGAGGCCTCCTCCGCGGCTATGTGACGAAATAACGTCCGAGCGCCCCCTTACGGTGCCGCGCAATGAGTGGGTTCAGGCGTTCGCTGTTCGGCTATCGGCGCACGGAAGTGGAGGATGCGATCTCCCTCCGCGACGCCCGCATCCTCGGCCTCGAGGCGACGTCGGATTCTCAGCGCGGGAAGCTCGACGAGCTGGAGGGTGAGACGCAGATCCTCTCCGGGATGGTGCTCGAGCGCGAGCGCGAGATTCGGGTCCTCGGCCAGCGCCTGCGAGAGGCCAACGAGTGCCACGACCGCAGCATCGCCTCGCTCGACGCGATCACCTCCCGGCTCGAAGAGCTGGAGGCACAGGCGCGGGGGCAGGCGACGCGGATCCGGATGAAAGCCCTGCGCGAGGCGGTTGAGGTGAGCAAGAAGGTGAAAGCGCTTACCGACGCCGAGCCGGCGCTCCAGGAGGCTCCCGCCGAGGCGGAGCCGCCGAGCGAGGAGGAGGGCCTCTACGCCGGCCATGTCAAGCTCGAGATCGGCCCGCTCGACGACTTCTCACAGCTGGTCGGCTTCGAGGACGCCGTCGGCCAGGTCGGCGCCTCCGAGATCTCGGTCGAGCGCTTCTCCGAGGGCCGCGCGACCTTCTCGATGAACCTCGACCAGCCGACCGATCTGGTGCGCGAACTCGAGGACCTCTCGAACCTCGACTTCAAGGTTCGCCACACCGCTCCGGACAACCTGATCCTCGACGTCGACGAGGAGCAGGGCCCGGAGCAACGCGCCGCCTGAGCGTCGCTAAACTGACCCCTGTGAATGGGGCTGTAGCTCAGCTGGAAGAGCGCATCGCTGGCAGCGATGAGGTCAGGGGTTCGAGCCCCCTCAGCTCCACTGCGTCCATCTGCCCACCATTTGGGCGGCGCCGGCTGTTCTTGACGCAGCTTTAGCCGCAACCGGACGTACCGAAGGGCGCATGTCGCGGGATCTATCTCGCCGCTTGAGTTCACCTCTATGGACCTTGGGCCGGGAGCCCAATTCCCTGCGCTAGATGCCACGACGCGACGACCCCCAGATCGGCCTCGGAACGGCCATCCGCACCCTCCGCGGGGAGAAGGGGTTGAGCCAGGAGGCCCTCGGCCACAAAGCCGAGATCCACCCGACCTGGATCTCCCACATCGAGTCCGGCCGGATCAACCCGACCTGGGGGAACGTGCGGCGGATCGCCGGCGGGCTGGCTGTGCCGCTGGAGGAGCTCGCCGCCCTCGCCGAGAAGTTCGAGCGCGAGCTCGGCGGCGCCGCGCCGGCCAAGCGCTGAAGATCTCAACCCCGCGGCGCCCGCTGCCGATGTCTCCGGAGATGAGCGCCAACCAGCATGTCTTCAGCCACGGCATGCGAGACACCCGTGCCACCCTCGAGTCCTGGGGCGAGCGCCCCTGGCAGGTGCTGCGCGCCTGGCTGGCGCTCAGCCTGACGATCGCGCTGGCGCTGCTGACGGCCACCTGGTTCGTCGCCGGGCTGCTGACCCCAGACCTCACCCCCGTCCACATCGCCGGCCTCACCTACCCGAGCAGCCCCGACGACCTGCTGCCGATCCTCTGGCGCAACTCGCTCGTCCTCGCCCTCCACGGCACTGCCTGCATCGCCGGCTTCATCGCCGGCGCCTCGATGCCGATCGCCGCCGCGCAGCGGACCGGTGTCTCCCGCTGGGTCCACGTGAAGGCCGGCGAGTTCGCGATCCTCTTCGTCTGCGCGGTCACCCTCTTCTCGCTCTCGACCCAGGCGCTCTACCTCGGCTTTCAGGGCTCCTCGATCGCCTACCAGCTACAGATCTCCCGCTTCGAGCTGATCCTCAGCGTGCTCCCGCACGCGATCCCGGAGCTGACCGCGCTCTTCCTCCCCCTTGCCGCCTGGCTGATCGCCAGCCGCCGCGGCGAGTGGAACCAGCTCCTCGCCGCGACCTTCATCACCGTCGCCCTGGCTATCCCGGTGCTGGTAGTCGCGGCGACGATCGAGGTCTACGTCTGGCCCCACATCCTCCAGGACATTTCCTCGGTCACCTACTCCTATCCCGGCTGAAGCTCGGCGGAGGGTGACGCGGCGCCGTGGGCGCCCCTCGTAAGATCGCAGCCGCGATGGCGGGTTACGAGCCGAAAGAGATCGAGCGCAAGTGGCAGGCTGTCTGGGCCGAGGAGAGGACCTGGGAGGTCGCCAACCCCGGCCAGCCCGGCTTCGACGATTCGAAGCCGAAGTCCTACGTGCTGGAGATGCTGCCCTATCCTTCGGGCGAGCCTCACGTCGGTCACCTCAAGTGCTACGCCGTTGGCGACGCGATCGCCCACTTCCGCCGCCGTCACGGCTTCGAGGTGATCCACCCGATGGGCTACGACTCCTTCGGCCTGCCGGCGGAGAACAACGCGATCAAAACCGGCGAGCCGCCGCGGGTGGCGACCGAGCGCTCGATCGAGTCCTTCCGCCGCCAGTTCCGCGAGTGGGGGATCTCGATCGACTGGTCGCGCGAACTGGCGACCCATACCCCCCAGTACTACCGCTGGACGCAGTGGATCTTCCTGCAGCTGTTCGAGAAGGGGCTCGCCTACCGGACCGAGGCGCCGGTCCAGTGGTGCCCGAAGGACGCGACGGTGCTGGCCAACGAGCAGGTCGTCGACGGCCGCTGCGAGCGCTGCGGCACCGAGGTCGTCCAGCGCAACCTCGAGCAGTGGTTCTTCCGCATCACCGAGTACGCCGACCGCCTGCTGGAGGACTTCGAGGCGCTCGAGTCCTGGCCCGAGCACGTGATCACGATGCAGCGCAACTGGATCGGCCGCTCCGAGGGAGCGCAGGTGGTCTTCCGCTGCGAGGAGGTCGGCCTCGACTTCCCGGTCTTCACCACCCGTCCCGACACCCTCTTCGGCGCCACCTTCTTCGTCCTCGCCCCCGAGCACCCCGAGCTGGAGCGGCTGGTGGCAGGAACGGCGGCCGAGGCTGAGGTGCGCGAGTACGTCAACCGGGTCGGCCGCGAGTCGGCCGAGGAACGCGGGGCGGAGGACCGCGAGAAGACCGGGGTGCCGCTCGGCCGCTTCGTCGTCAACCCGGTCAACGGCGAGGAGATCCCGATGTTCGTCGCCGACTACGTGCTGATGGAGTACGGGACGGGGGCAATCATGGCGGTGCCGGGCCACGACAGCCGCGACTACGAGTTCGCCCGGAAGTTCGAATTGCCAGTGAAGCGGGTGATCGAAGGCGAGGACCCCGAGGCGGCGCAGGACCAGCTCGGCCTGCCGTACCCCGGCGACGGCCCGATGGTCGAGTCCGACGGCTTCGACGGGAAGAACAACCGCGAGGCCTACGGGGAGATCGTCGAGTGGCTGCGGTCGGAGGGCCGCGGGGAGACTGCCGTCAACTACCGCCTGCGCGACTGGCTGGTCTCGCGCCAGCGCTACTGGGGGGCGCCGATCCCGGTCGTCTACTGCGAGGAGTGCGGGATCGTGCCGGTGCCCGCCGAGCAGCTGCCGGTCGAGCTGCCCGAGATCGAGGATTACGCGCCGCAGGGCAAGAGCCCGCTGGCGGCGGCCGAGGACTGGGTCGCGACCGAATGCCCGCGCTGCGGCGCCGCCGCCCGCCGCGAGACCGACACGATGGACACCTTCGTCGACTCTTCCTGGTACTTCCTCCGCTACCTCGACGCGCACAACGACGGGGCGGCCTTCGACCGCGCCGCGGCCGACCACTGGATGCCGGTCGATCAGTACATCGGCGGGGTCGAGCACGCGATCCTGCACCTGATGTACGCGCGCTTCTTCACCAAGGCGCTTTCCGATCTGGGCCAGGTTGGGGTCCAGGAGCCGTTCGCCAACCTCTTCACCCAGGGGATGATCACCCGCGACGGGGCGAAGATGTCGAAGTCGAAGGGCAACACGGTCAGCCCCGGCGACTACGTGGAGCGCTATGGCGCCGACACCGCCCGCACCTACGTCTGCTTCATGGGCCCGCCCGAGCGCGGCGGCGACTGGACCGACGAGGGGGTGGAGGGGGTCAACCGCTTCCTCTCGCGCCTCTGGCGGCTCTGCGAGGAGGCCGAGGCCCGGACCGAGCCGGGCGAGCCAGGCCCCGCGGCCGGCGGCGAGGCGCGCGAGCTGCTGGCGAAGGCTCACTGGGCAATCGACAAGGCGACCCGGGACTTCCAGCGTGGCTTCCAGTTCAACACCGTGATCTCGGCGGTGATGGAGCTGGTCAACGACGCCTACCGGCTCAAGGACCGGCTCTACGGGACGCCTGAGGGCGGCGCGGCGGTCCGCTTCGCGGCCGCGACCGCGGCTTCGCTGATCTTCCCTTTCGCCCCGCACCTCGGCAGCGAGGTGTTCTCCCGGCTCGCCGGTGGCCGGGTCTGGGAGCAGCCGTGGCCGGTCGCCGACCCCGAGCTCCTGGTCAGCGACACGGTGACGCTCGTGGTCCAGGTCAACGGCAAGCTGCGGGACCGGATCGAGGTTCCGGCGGAGGCTTCGAAGGAGGAGCTGCTGCGGCTGGCGCGCGCGAGTGACAAAGTCGCCACCCATCTCGATGGCGGAGAAATAGTCAAGGAAATTGTAGTTCCGGGCAAGCTGGTCAACCTGGTGGTCCGATAGCGCCCTCCGTGGCTCGGTCGGGTTCTGCTAGAAAGCCGCGAAATGCTGGTCAGACGACTGAACGAAGCTGCTGTCGAGGAGTGGCACCGCCTGAGGGCTCACGTCCTCATGGATGCCGGGGAACTCGGCTCGCGCAACCTCTCCGTCACCTGGGTGACGGTGCCCGGCGGCGCGAAGCAGACGCTGCACTCCTCCGGCGAGGCCGAGCAGGCCTACGTGGTCGTCCGTGGCAGCGGCACGATGTCGGTCGCCGGCGACACCCAGGAGGTCGCCGAGGGGGACCTGATCCTAGTTCCGCCCGCGACCGAGCACTCGATCGGCAACGAGGCCGAGGGTGAGCTCGCCTGCGTCTCGATCCAGTCACCGCCGGTGGCGGCCGCCGAGCTGTACAGCGACCAGCTGGCCGAGGTCGCTGGATATGACGATGAGGATGACTACTAGCCCGTAGTCACCCTCTTGCGCATCTTTTTCTCCTGAGAATTCACTTTGTGCGCGCCACGTGCGCGTTGAGGACCGGCAGCATCGGCGGCGATGCCGGAGATGAGTCGGAGCCAGGTTGTCGTCTACGCCGCGGTTGCGATCGCGCTGCTGCTGGTCGGGGCGAGGGCGATCAGGGGGGAGGAGGGGACCCAGGGCTCGTTCGCGGCGGCTAGCGACGGCGGTGGCGCGGGCGGAGGCGGCATCTCGATCAGCGGCTCGGGCGGCGAGGTGGTCGTCGACGTCACCGGGGCGGTGCGCGATCCAGGCGTCTACCGGATGCCGGCCGGGAGCCGGGTCGACGACGCCGTGACCAGGGCGGGGGGCGCGGCACCAGGGGCGGAGCTGGAAGCGATCAACCTGGCGGCGCGGCTGGCCGACGGGCAGCAGGTGGTGGTGCCGAAACAGGTGCCGGGAGGCGCCGCTGTCGCCGGGGCTGCCGGTCCCGAAGAAGGCCCGATCAGCCTCGGCACCGCGACCGTCGAGCAGCTGGAAGAGATCGAGGGGATCGGGCCGGTCACGGCGGGGGACATCATCGAGTACCGCGACGAACACGGCGGCCTCTCCTCCGTCGAACAGCTCGACCAGGTCCCCGGGATCGGCCCGGCGACGATGGATTCGCTGCGGGCGCGCCTGCAGCCCTAGGCCGTCGTGCGCTCGCCTCGACCGGCATTTCCGGTCCTCCTCGGGATCGCGGCCCTGGTCCTGGTCGCCCTCGGCCAGAGCGGCGAGATCCGGCAGCGAGGATCCGAGGGGCTCGGCCAGGGAATGCCGGCCCGGGAGGCGGCGCTGGCACGCGGCTTCGTGCTCGGCGAAGACGGCGGGATCGACGGTAAGACCGAGGAAGACTTCCGCCGCGCCGGCCTCAGTCACCTGCTCGCGGTCTCGGGGCAGAACGTCACCCTGCTGGCGCTGCTGGCGATGCCGCTGCTGGGGGCGCTGGGGATCCCGCTGCGGGAGCGCCTGTTCTGGGTCCTGGCGCTGATCGCCGTCTACGTCCCGGTCGCCGGTGCCGGCCCCTCGATCCAGCGGGCGGGGGTGATGGGAGCCCTTGGCCTGCTGGCGACGCTGGGCGGCCGCCGCTCCTCGAGGCTCTACGCGCTGGCTCTGGCGGCGGTGGTGACGCTGGCGATCGATCCCGGGATCGGCGGCGACGTCGGCTGGCAGCTCAGCTTCGCCGCCGTTCTGGGGATCCTGCTGCTGGCCTCGCCGCTGCGGGAGGGTCTCCTCGGCGCGCTCGGCAGCGGTCGCTGGCGGCGGGCGCTGGCCGAGGGGGTGGCGATGACGGTGGCCGCGACCCTGGCGACGGCGCCGCTGATCGCCTTCCACTTCGAAACCCTCTCGACGACGACGCTGGTCGCGAACGTGCTGGCGCTGCCTGCAGTGGCGCCGGCGATGTGGCTGGGCATGTGCAGCGCGGCTCTCGCGCAGCTGCCGGGTGTGCCGCTTGCCCCGCTGAACGGGCTCGACGCCCTGCTTCTCGCCTACGTCGCCCAGGTGGCGGAATGGTGCGCAGCGCCGGAATGGGCCGAGCTGGAGGTGCATCTGAGCGGCGGCGGGCTGATCGTCGCCTACCTGGGCCTGGGAGCCGGGATCACCGTTTGCTGGCGCTGGCCGCGGGCAGTGGCAGCGCTCGTCGCCATCGGACTTGCCTGCTGGCTGCCGCTGCCCTGGCCCGGTGGAGCGGCCGCCGAGTCGCCGCTTCAAGGCCTGAGGGTCGAGGTGCTCGACGTCGGTCAGGGGGACGCGATCCTCTTCCGGCCGGCGGGCGCGGCCCCCGTGCTCGTAGACGGCGGACCGCCCGGAGACGGCCTCGCGCGCAAGCTGTCGGAGGCGGGGGTGGACCGGCTCGGGGCGGCAATCGTCACCCATGACCAGTCCGACCACGCCGGCGGGATCGAAGAGCTGCTCGGAGCGTTCCCGGTCGACCGGTTGCTCTTCGCCCGCCTTCGCCGTGGCCTGCTGGTGCGAGCCGCGGCGGCGGGGGCGGCTCCGCAGCGGATCGCGGCGGGTAGCGAGCTGCGCGCCGGCGGGCTGCGGCTGCGCGTCCTCTGGCCGCCGCCGGAGCTGCTGGGGCCCTCGGCGGCCGGCACGGACCCGAACCAGCTGGCGCTGGTGATCGAGGCCCGCTGGCGCGACTTCAGCATGCTGCTGACGGCCGACGCAGAGGCCGAGGCAGTGCCGCTCGAACCGGGCCCGATCGATGTCCTCAAGGTCGCCCACCACGGCAGCGACGACGCCGGCCTCGCATCCCTGCTGGAGCGGGCGCGGCCGCGGCTGGCGGTGATCTCGGTCGGCCGGGACAACCCGTATGGACATCCCACTCCGGGCACGCTTGCGACCCTCCATAGCCACGGGGTGCCGACGCTGCGCACCGACGAGTCCGGCGACATCGCGATCGAGGTCGGCCCGCACTCGATCCGCCTGGACAGATGACCGAATCGATAGTCGAGGAAGCCGATCCAATCGCTTGTGGCTGCCCCGCGGATGCCGATGCACGCACTGGTGCCATCCAACCTCCAAACCAGGCTCCTCGGGCGGCTGCGACGGTTCAGCTTCGCTGGCAACGGCCTGCCGGAAAGGATGCGCAGCACCGCCTTCGCCTTCCTCGGGCTGACCGCCGCCGCCGGGCTCGCCCTGGTCGCGATCTTCGCCCAGCTCAGCTTCCCGCTCCTCTCGCCCGCGCCCCTGCCGAGCGAACCTTCTGATGGCGGTGCCGTAGCGAGGGCGGTGGCCCTCGATCGCACCCCGGAGGTGTATGGGCGCGCAACTGCGGGAGGGGACGGCTCCGCTCATCGTGCCGCCGACGACGAAGCAGGCGACGGCTTGGGCAATGGCGGCGGTGGCACGCCCTCGGAACCCGCTTCCGTCGCGTCTCCTGCCCCCGCACCAGGCGGCGGAACCTCGGGCGGCGAGGCGGTCGAAACGCCCGCCAGCCCGTCTCCGGCGCCTGCGCCGTCGGATCCAGCCCAGGACGGAGGCGCGGCGACGGTCTCGCCCAACCCTGCACCAGCCCCGAAGCCCACTCCGACTCCTGCACGTCCGGCCGCCCCGACGCCGCCGCCCGCCCCGGGGAACTCGCAATCCTCGGCTGCCTCCAGCCACGCGAGCGAACGCGGGGTGGAAGCGTCCTCGAAGTCGAGTCCCGAAGCGACCGCCTCCGGCGTCGCGACGACCAGCAGCACGAGCAGCTCCGAAGTCTCGCCCGGCAGCGGCAACGGCAAAGCGCTCGGCCACAGCAAGTAGGCGGACCGCGCCTCGATCTAGACTCGGCGCGATGGCCGAGGAGATGAATCCGCTCTACCTGATCGCCGGCAGCGACGGGGCGAAGATCGACGCGACCCGGGCGCGGCTGCGGGCGCGGGCCGAACGCGAGGGGGGAGCGGCGGCGCTGGAGGTTTTCGAGGGCTCGGAGGGCAAGGGGATGCCCGACCACGAGGCGCTGCTGGCGGCGATCCCGGCGATGTCGCTGATGGACTCGCGCCGCTACCTGCTCGCCGACGGGATCGAGCGCTGGCGCGACAAGCAGCTGGAGCCGGTCGTCGCCGCGCTCGGCGAGCTGCCGCCCGACCTGACCCTGGTCCTGATCTGTCGCGACAAGCCGGCGGCGAAGCTGCTGAAGGCGGTGAAGGCCGCGAACGGCGAGGTGCATGAATTCGAGGCCCCGAAGGCGCGGGAGATGCCGCGGGTCCTGGTCGGCGAAGCGCAGCGGCTCGGCTTCCGCCTGGATGCGCAGGCGGCGCGGATGCTGGTCGAGCGGATGGGAGCCAACCCGGTGCGGCTCCGCAACGAGCTCGAGCGGCTCGCGCTGTGGGCTGGAGAGGGGGGAGAGGTGACCGTCTCCGACCTGACCGAGATGATCGCCGACACCTCCGAAGCGGCGGTCTGGTCCCTCTCCGACGCGCTGATCGAAGGCGACGCGGCGGCCGCCCTGCGGATTGGCGAGCGGCTGATCGGGCAGGGGGAGAACGTCACCGGGCTGATCTACGGCCTCGCCTCGCGCCTGCGCGGCGCCTGCTCCGCTGCGGCCCAGCTCGAAGAGGGTATTCCGCCGCAGCAGGTCGAGTCCTCGCTGAAGATGCACCCCTACGCGGCGAAGCAGCTGGTCAAGCGCCTCCAGGGCACCGAACTCGCCAGCCTGCGAACGGCGACCGAGGCCCTTGCGGACCTCGAGCTCTGGTGCCGCGGCGGCGCGGACTACGGCGACGAGCTGGCGTTCACGCTGGCGCTGAGGAAAGCTGCTGCCGGGGCTGCTTAGGAAGCGGCGCCAGCGGCTATACGAGCCGCTTTGGCCTTCTTGCGTGCGCCGGTGTTCTTGTGGAGGGCGCCCTTCTGCACGGCCTTGTCGATCTTCGAGACGAGATCGCGCTGCTCGCTGGCGACCGAGTCGGCGTCGCCGGACTCGACCGCGCTTTCGAGGCGGCGGAAGTGGGTCTTCACGGTGCTCGTGAGCAGGCGGTTCTCGGTCCGCTCGCGCTCGCTGCGCAGTATCCGCTTCTTCTGTGAGGCTATGTTGGCCATGTCAAGTTCCCGAGCGGGCGCCTTGCCGGCTCCGGGCGGCCGCCGACTATAGCGATTGAGACGAAGCTTGGAGACGCCCAGGGCACCTGACACCCCGAATCCCGACGAGCGGCCGATCAACGCCGAGGAGGCCGCGCTCGCCTCCGACGTCGGGGTCCGCGAGGCCGAGGGGTTCGAACCGGGCGAGGAATTCGGCGCCGACCCGGCACCGGGGAAGCAGGGCGGCCGCCTCGCCCGCTCCACCGCCTTCTTCTCGATCGCGACCGCGGCCTCGCGCGTCGCCGGCCTCGGCCGCGAAGTCGTCGCCGCCGGCTACTACGGGGTCAGCGGCCCGGTATCGGCATTCACGGTCGCCTTCCAGGTCCCGAACCTGATCCGCGCCCTCTTCGCCGACGCGGCCCTGCAGCCGGCGTTCGTCCCGGTCTTCACCGAACTGCTCGGCAAGAAGGCCTACAAGGAGGCGTTCCGCCTCGCCTCGACGATGCTGCTGCTGGTGACGATGGTGCTGGGGGCGATCACCGCCCTCTTCGTCCTCCTCGCGCCGGTGATCATGCCGGTCTTCGCGCCGGGCTTCAACCAGGAGATCACCGACCTCACCGTCTCGCTCTCCCGGGTCCTCTTCCCGATCCTGATCCTGCTCGGGGTCAGTGGCATCGTCGTCGGCATCCTCAACAGCTACGACCGCTTCGGCGCCTTCGCGATCTCGCCGCTGTTCTGGAACCTGACGATCATCCTCGTGCTGGTCGTCCTCGAGCCCAGGTTTCACGGCCAGGACAAGATCTACGCCTACGCGATCGCGATCCTCGTCGGCACCCTGGTCCAGCTGCTGATCCCCGCCTGGGACCTGCGCCACACGCCCTACCGCTTCAGCTGGAGCTTCGACTGGCGCCACCCGGGGGTGCGGCGGGTGCTGGTGCTGATGCTGCCGGTGACGATCAGCCTCGGCCTGATCAACTTCAACCTGCTGATCAACAGCTTCTTCGGCAGCCTCGTCTCCGAGCACGCGCCGGCGGCGATCGACAAAGCGTTCCGCATCTACCAGCTGCCGCAGGGGATCTTCTCGGTGGCGATCGCGACGGTGCTGTTCCCGACCCTGGCGCGGTTCGCCAACGCCGGGGAAATCGACAACCTGCGGGCGACGATGGCCAACGGGATGCGGCAGATCCTCTTCGTCCTTGTTCCGGCGGCGGCGGCGATCCTCGCCCTCTCGGACCCGATGATCCGGCTCGTCTACCAGCGCGGGGAATTCAGCCAGGCGGATACCGCCGTAGTTGCCACCGCCCTCTTCTGGTTCGCCTTCTCGCTGCCGACCAACGGGCTCTACCTGCTGCAGACGCGGACCTTCTTCAGCTTGCAGCGGCCCTGGCAGGCGACGGCGCTGGCGACCATCGACCTCGTCGTCTCGGCCCTGGCGGCGCTTGCGCTCCACGCGCCCTTCGGGGTCGGCGGCATCGTCGCCGGCACGGGGATCGGGACCACCGTCGCGGTGGTCGCCCAGGCGGTGATCCTGCGACGCGAGTTCGACGGCCTCGAGTTGCGGCGGCTGTTCTCGACCGCGGCGCGGATCACGATCGCGGCCGCGGCGCTGGCGGGGGTCGGCTGGATCGTCTGGGACGTGCTCGACGAAGCGCTCGGACGCGGGCTCGTGGGCCAGATCGTCTCCCTCGGGACTGGTCTGTCTGCGGGCCTCGCCGTCTACCTCTCGGTAGCGAAGCTCCTGCGCGTGGCCGAGCTGGAGCAGATGAGCCGCCTGCTGCTGCGGCGGGGCCGCTAGCGCCGGATGCTGGATCTGGGGCGGTACCTGGTTGGGGTGCTGGAGGTCCTGCTGCTGGGCGGGTTCGCCTGGCTGGGCGGGTCGGCGGTTCGGGAGTGGCTGCTTCCGCGGTTTGAGGGGGCGCCGGCCCACCTCGCCGGCGCCGTGATTGCTCTGGCGCTGCTGATCTGGCCGGCGGAGCTGCTGGGGAGCTTCGGGCTGTGGGACCCGGTGCCGTACCTCGTCCTCGTCGCTGTTGCCGGGCTCGCTCTCTGGAAGCTGCTTCCGCGGCCGTCCGAGGGGGAGGGGGGGCGCTCCCACCCTTACTTGCCGGGGAGGGTGGGAGCGCCCCCCCTCCCTACGTTGGTGGCACTGCTGGTTGCCGTGGTGGCGGTCGCCAGGTTCGCTTTGGAAGCGAAGGCGAAGCTTTCGACGGGGATGACCGGGTTCGACAGCACCTGGTACCACGGGCCGTTCGCGGCGGGGTTCTTCCAGAGCGGGGATACGTGGGACCTGCACTTCATCGCGGCGCAGTTCCTGGCTTGGTTCTATCCCGCCAACGGGGAGATCTTCCACGCAGCGGGAATACTGGCTTTCGGGCGGGACGTGCTCTCGCCGCTGCTGAACCTCGGGTGGTTCGTGGGGTGCCTGTTGGCGTGCTGGTGCATCGGGCGGCCGTTCCGGATGGCGCCGTGGTCACTCGCACTCGGGGCGATCGCGCTGAGCGTGCCGGCGCTGGCGGACCAGGCGGGGGAGGCGAGGAACGACATCGTCGGGATCTTCTTCCTGCTGAGCGCGGTAGCGGTGATGGTGAACGCCTGGGGTGGGGATGGCGAGTCGGAAAAGAAGCTGGGTAGGGAGGGGAGAGACGCGGGCGTTGGCGCCTGTCTCGTCGTCGGCTTGGCCGCCGGCCTGGCGGCCGGGACGAAGCTGAACTTTTTGCTGCCGGCGGCGGTGCTGGTGCTTGGCATGGCTCTCGTCGCGCCGCGCGGCTTAAAGGGCCGCGCGTTTGGCGCGGCGGCCCTGGCCGCGATCGCCGGCGGCGGCTACTGGTACCTCCGCAACCTCGTCCTCAGCGGCAATCCGCTCCCCTGGATCCACCACCTCGGCCCGATCGATCTGCCTGCCCCCGAACAGGCCCTGGGCGGCCGCGAAGCCCACTCCGTCCTCGGCTACCTCACCGACGGCACCGTCTGGTCCAACTGGTTTCTCCCCGGCCTCCACAGCGCCCTCTGGCTCCTCTGGCCGGTGCTCCTATTCGCCGCCCTAGCCGGTCTCCTCCTCCCGCTCCTGGCACTCCTCCGCCGACGGGACGAAAGTACCCCCATATGGAGGGAAATCGGCCCGTCGGCGGGGGTTTTGGCGGTGGGGGGAGTGGTGGGACTAGCGACGGCGCTGGCGTGGCTCGTCGCGCCGACGTCTGCGTCGGGCCCCGACGGGATGCCGCGCGGTTTCGAGTCCGGCCTCCGCTACCTCGCCCCAGCCCTCGTCCTCGGCCTGGCGCTGCTTCCCACGGTCTGGCCTCAGCGGCTTCGGCTGGAGGGCACGGGGCACGCCTCGAACGGACGAATACTCAAAATACCGGCCTCATCAGGCCGGTATCTGTCCGGGCGAGGGATGCCCCTCGCGCTCCTCGGCGCACTCCTTCTCGCAGTTGCCATCGGCTACCCCGTCCAGCGCCACTACCTCCAGTCCCGCTACAAGGCCCCGACCTTCACCACGCCCGGCCTAAACGCCGCCTTCGCCTGGTCCCAGGACATCACCGACGCCCGCATCGCCACCACCAGCACCCGCCAGTACCCCCTCTTCGGCACCGACCTCTCCAACCACGTCCAGTACCTAGGCTCCGAGCAACCCCACGGCGGCTTCAAAGCCCCCGCCAACTGCCACCAATACCTCCAGCTGCTAGAAGAAGGCGATTACGACTACGTCGTGGCAACCCGCGACCGAGTCGAACCCGGCAAGCCCCCATATCCCCCCACGGCCAAGTGGACCGAAGCGGCCGGAGGAAAACCCCTCCTACGCACGCCGCCTACGGTCGTGTTCAAGCTGAACGCCCCCCTTCGTCCCTCGGCGTGTAGAGGAGACGTTCTTCGCGCGGGTGGCATGGGCGCCGGGGACCCCGAGCATCCAGCGCAGGGGTCCCCGAACAGCCCATGACAGGACCCGCGCGCCAACAACCTTCGTCCCTCATACTCCTCCCCCGCCCATGGACCACATCCGAAACTTCTCGATCATCGCCCACATCGACCACGGCAAGTCCACCCTGGCCGACCGCATCCTCGAGCTGACCGGCGCCGTCGACCCGAAGAAAATGCAGGCGCAGCTGCTCGACTCGATGGACCTCGAGCGCGAGCGCGGGATCACGATCAAGGCGCAGGCGGTGCGGGTCGAGTACACCGCGAGGAACGGCGAGACCTACCACCTGCACCTGATCGACACCCCCGGCCACGTCGACTTCTCCTACGAGGTCTCGCGCAGCCTCGCCGCCTGCGAGGGCGCGCTGCTGGTCGTCGACGCCGCGCAGGGGGTCGAGGCGCAGACGGTCGCCAACACCTATCTGGCGATCGAGAACGGGCTCGAGCTGATCCCGGTGATCAACAAGGTCGACCTCCCGGGCGCGGAGCCGGAGCGGGTCGCGCAGGAGATCGCCGACCTGCTCGGCGGCGACCCCGAGGAAGCGCTGCCGATCTCGGCCAAGACCGGGGAGGGGGTGCTGGAGGTGCTGGAGGCGATCGTCGAGCGGATCCCGCCGCCCGGCGGCGTCGCGGACGCGCCCACCCGTGCCCTCATCTTCGACTCCGAGTTCGACCCCTATCGCGGCGTCATCGCCTACGTGCGGATGGTCGACGGCTCCTTCCGCAAGGGCGACCGGATCCTGGCGATGCAGAACGGGACCCAGGCCGACATCGACGACATCGGCTTCTTCCGGCCGACGATGGTCGGGGTCGAGGGGATGGAGGCAGGCGACGTCGGCTACCTGATCACGGGGATCAAGGACGTGACCAAGCTGCGCGTCGGCGACACCCTGACCACGCAGGCCAACCCCGCCGCCGAGCCACTGGAGGGTTACCGCGAGGTGCGGCCGATGGTGTTCTGCGGCCTCTTCCCGATCGACACCGACCGCTACGAAGACCTCCGCGACGCGCTCGAGAAGCTCTCGCTGAACGACGCCGCCCTCTCCTGGGAGCCGGAGACCTCCGAGGCGCTCGGCTTCGGCTTCCGCTGCGGCTTCCTCGGCCTCCTCCACATGGAGATCGTGCGCGAGCGGCTGGAGCGCGAGTACGACCTCGACCTGCTTGCGACGACGCCGAACGTGCGCTACCTGGTGAACAAAACCAGTGGGGAGACGGTGGAGGTGCACAGCCCGACCGACCTGCCCGACCCGGGGACGATCGAGACGATCGAAGAGCCTTACATCCGGGCGACGCTGATCTGCCCGAAAGAGCAGGTGGGGGCGGTGATGGAGCTCTGCCAGCAGCGCCGTGGAACCCACGTCGACATGCACTTCCTCAGTCCCGAGCGGGTGCAGATCCGCTACGACCTGCCGCTGGCCGAAATCGTCCTCGACTTCTTCGACCTGCTCAAGAGCTCCACCCGCGGCTACGCCTCGCTCGACTACGAGCCGATCGGCAACCGCGTCTCCGACCTGGTCAAGGTCGACATCCTCCTCGCCGGGGACCGCGTCGACGCGCTCTCGATCATCGTCTTCCGCGACTTCGCCTACGACCAGGGCAAGCGCCTCGTCGGCCGGCTGCGGAAGACGATCCCGCGCCAGCTCTTCGACGTCCCGGTCCAGGCCGCGGTCGGCTCCAACATCCTCGCCCGCGAGACGGTCAAGGCCCTGCGCAAGGACGTCACCGCGAAGCTCTACGGCGGCGACGTGACCCGCAAGAACAAGCTGCTGAAGAAGCAGAAAGCGGGGAAGAAGCGGATGAAGTCGGTAGGCCGGGTCGAAGTGCCGCAGGAGGCGTTCCTGGCGGTGCTGGAGATCGACGAGTAGAAAAACGCAGCTGCGCGGCAGAGCCGCTGGCTGCACGGCCAGTTAGAGTGCCGCGCCATGGCCCTAAAGACCGATGCAGTTGGCAAGGAATGGCCCGGGTCCACCTACCAGGTGGGGCGGGAGAAGATCAAGGAGTACGCGAACGCGCTGGGGATCGAGAACCCGGTCCACTTCGACGTCGAGGCGGCCCGCGCCGCCGGCTTCCGCGACGTCGTCGCGCCGCCGATGTTCGCCGTCGTCTACAGCAGCCCGGCCGTGGCGCCGGCGATCCTCGACCCCGAGGTGGAGCTCAACTTCGCGGCGATGGTCCACGGGGGCCAGGCCTTCGAGTGGGACGAGCCCGCCTGCTCGGGAGACGAGATCACTACCGCCACCAAGTGCCTCTCGATCGAGGAGAAGGACGGCAAGGGCTTCTACGTGTTCGAGACCAACAGCGTCAACCAGGACGGGGCCTCGGTCGCCCGCGGCACCTGGACGCTGATCGTCAGGGGGGTATGAGATGACTTTGAACCCAGGCGACCAGATCCCGGAGCTGCGCGTCACCCCGGACAAGTACCTGCCGCACCGCTACGCCGGCGCCTCGGGGGACTTCAACCCGATCCACATCGACGACGAGTTCGCCAAGGCCGTCGGGCTGCCGCGCAACATCCTCCACGGCCTCTACTCGATGGGGCTGGTGGCGAAAGCCAACGCCGCCCTGGCCGACGGCAACCCGCGGGCGCTGAAGCGGCTTTCGGTGCAGATGCGGGGGATGGGGGTGCCCGAGCAGGAGATCGTCGTCACCGGCACCGTCAAATCGGTTGACGGGAACCGGACGGTGGTCGACACGGTCGCTGCGCAGGGCGAGACGACGCTGATCAAGAACGCCGAGGCGGAACTCGAGTTGTAGGGCGGGGGAGGAGGGGTCGGGTGCCCCTCCTCACTCGGATCCTTTGAGATGCGTGGGGTGCCGGTCCGTGCAACGGAGGCGGCAAAGTTCCGCAAAACGTTCGGAGGGGCGCCCGACCCCTCCTGATCGCGCTTTTGGTGGTTCCTAGAATGGTGAGAATGCTTTCGGAGCGGCAGGAGTTGATTTTGCGGTTGGTGGTGGAGGCCCATCAGGGGTCCGCGCGGCCCGTGCCTTCGAAGGAGGTGGCCGAGCGGCCGGAGGTGGGGTGGGGGCCTTCGACGGTGCGGGCGGAGCTGGCGGCGCTGGAGGCGGCGGGTT
>Ga0207659_10000020_pt1 | contig 151552 bp, 145 predicted proteins | sample KBSM43metaG_FD_184330 | JGI IMG/M metagenome (GOLD analysis project Ga0207659, IMG submission 184330) | Miscanthus rhizosphere microbial communities from Kellogg Biological Station, Michigan, USA - KBS M4-3 metaG (SPAdes) (version 2) | ecosystem: Host-associated > Plants > Roots > Rhizosphere...
GCCGAAGCCCGCGAGCGGCTGCGCAGGAGTCGAGAGCAGCCGATCCGGACAGTGATCGGCCTCGGTGGATTCGAAAGCCCTGCCGATCCCTCAACTTGATCCGGGCGGGCCGCCGCCCTTCCTGCGGGTCACCCAAACCAGCCTGAAGAGAGCCCCTCCGATCAGGGCCGGAGACACGTAGTGCGGCCACTGCCCCGGATCCATCCTCAGCACGGCGATCGCCACGACGACGACCAGGGCGAGGAGGATCCACCGATCGAGGCGGTCGCTCCTCCAGCGCTCCTCGCCTTCGCGGGCGGCCACCCTTGTTTCGACCTTGTAACGCTCCAGTTCGGCGTGGAATCTGTGGACTGCGAGCTCCGGGCTGGGGGGAGTCATCCGAGGCGGGATCGGCCTCGGCCGGGAATCAGCCGGCGGACCTCCGGTGGCGCGCTCTCCCGCATCCATCGGGGAGGTCCCGGAGATCAAGGCAGCGAATTTTTCAATCAGGTTCATTTGATGATCCGCTTCCCCATCTCAACCCAACTGGCCAATCCGTCCAGCGCCCGCATTGCAGTTGAGCGCAAGCTCCCCACCCCATTCTCGGCTTCCCAAGCCGTTCCGCAGGACCTTAGGTACTCGGCGAGTACCTGTCAACCCGCCCTCGAAAGCGGGATCTGTACGAGATGTCCAAGCCGGAAAATTGACAACGCAAATTACTCAACGATTGTTTATTTGCGAGATCACCCCGCCCGGCGCTTCCGTGACTGGTGAGTTCCACCGGAGGCTGCTCGGGAGCGAGGAGGCCAGGATCGGGCGTCTCCTGGGCGCGTGCGCCAGCTCATGGCAAAATTGGTTAGACCGTCCAGTAGATCCTTCGGAAAGGGCAGAGTTGCCCTGAAGTCAGCCGGCGCAGGCGACGGCGCCGCCGCGCCGCGGGTCGCCGCCGCCGCTGAGCTCGCCGCTGGCGGGGTCGCGGGCGACCGCTTGTACCCCGCCGAAGAAGAGGTTGAGCGAGGGCCATCGAGCGACCTCGAGACCGCGGGTCTCCATCCGAGTCAGCGCCTCGGGATCCACCCCCTGCTCGGCCTGGACGATCCCCTGCTCGAAGTGCAGCCGCGGCGCCTCGACCGCCGCCGCGACCGGGTAGCCCTGCTCGACCGCCCGCACCACCGTCTGCAGGATCGCCGAGCGGATCCGGTTGGAGCCGGCGCTGCCGAGCGCGAGGACGATCTCACCGTCGCGCAGGACCACCGTCGGCGCCATCATCGACGGGACCCGCCGCCCAGGCGCGATCAGGTGGAAGCCGGCCGGGTTGAGGTCCTCCTCGCCGAGCATGTTGTTGAGGATCACTCCGGTCCCGGGGACCAGGACTCCGGAGCCGGAGCCGTTGGAGCAGGTGACGCTGGCGCAGTTGCCGGCGGCGTCGAGGACGGAGATGTGGGTGGTCGAGCCGAGCAGGTCGGCGGCGGCGAGGTCGAGTCCGATCGGGTCGAGAAAGCCGGCCTCCATCCCCTCCTCGTAGAGCGACTCGGCGAAGGCGAGGTCGCGCCGCGAGTTGGCCGCCTCCATCGCCGCGACCAACTGCTCGGGGCCGCTGCGGGGGCCGAGGCGCTCGAGCAGGCCGAGGCAGTATGAGATCAGGATCCCGCCCGAGGAGGGCGGCGGGTTGGTGAGAACCTGGGTGCCGCGGAAGGCGGTCTCGATCGGCTTGCGCTCGATCGCCTCATAGGAGGCGAGATCGCCCAGGCCGATCAGGCCGCCGTGGCCGACGATGAAGTCGCTGATCGCCGCCGCCACCTCGCCCCTGTAGAAGAGGTCGGGACCCTCGTCGGCGTAGCGTTCGAGCGCCTCGGCGAGCTCCGGAAAGGCGAAGACGTCCCCCTCGCCGAGACGCCGGCCCTGCGGCGCGTAAAGCTCCCGCGTCCCACTCATCCGCTCGTGGATCGGGGCGAGGATGTCGAGGATGTAGGCCTGCCCGTGGTTGACCGCGGCTCCCTCGCGCGCCAGCCGCACCCCAGGGCCGATCAGATCGCGCAGCGGCAGCGTCCCGAAGCGCTCGAGAGCGTGGGCGAGGCCGGCAGCCGTTCCCGGGACGCCGCAGGAGGCAGGGCCGACGTAGAACGTCTGGGTCGTCTCTGCGTCGAAGCGGACGGGGACCGGGGCAAGCTCGGCGGTACGCTCGATCCCGTCCAGGCCCGGGGCAGCGACGAAGAAGTCGATCAGAGTGGTCTCGCCGCCCTCGTGGACCATCATGTGGCCGCCGGCGCCGAACCCGGTCAGCGGGCTCTCGACGGCGAAGGAGGCGAGCACCGCGCAGACGGCGGCGTCGACCGCGTTGCCGCCTTCGCGCAGGACGGCGGCACCGGCCTCGGCGGTCAGCGGGTGCCCGGCTGCGACGACCCCTCGCATGGGGTCAGCGATCAGCCGGGAAGAAACTCAGGGACGTCGATGCCGAGCTCGCGGTCGCCGCGCCCGCGGCGGCCGGGATCGGCGTCTCTGGTGCGGCGGATCGTCGGCTCGGCGGCGCGGCGCTGCGGCTGCCCTCGGCCGTCGAAGCGGGTGGCGACGACGGTGACCCAGATCTGCTCGGAGAGCTCCTCGTCGACGTTGGCGCCGAAGATGATGTTGGCGTCCGGGTGGGCGGCCTCGCCGACCACCTTGGCCGCCTCGGAAACCTCGACCAGCGAGAGATCGGCGCCGCCGGTGATCGAGAGCAGGATCGAGCGGGCGCCGTCCATCGAGGTCTCCAGCAGCGGCGAGGAGATCGCTTTTTCGGCGGCGAGGACGGCGCGGTCGTCGCCGTAGGCCATCCCGATCCCAAGCAGGGCGCGGCCAGCTTCGGACATGATCGAGCGCACGTCGGCGAAGTCGAGGTTGATAACAGCGGGCAGCGTCACCAGGTCGGAGATGCCCTGGACGCCCTGGCGGAGGACGTCGTCGGCGACCTTGAAGGCCTCGACCATCGAGGTCTGCTGGTCGAGGACGTCGAGCAGGCGGTCGTTGGGAACGACGATCAGGGTGTCGACCTCGGCGGCCAGTTCCTCGATCCCCTTCTCGGCCTGGCTGCCGCGGCGGCTGCCCTCGAAGCTGAACGGCTTGGTGACGATGCCGACCGTCAGCGCCCCCACCTCGCGGGCGAGGCGGGCGACGACGGGGGCTGCACCCGAGCCGGTGCCGCCGCCGGCGCCGGCGGCGACGAAGACCATGTCGGAGCCCTTCAGCAGGCGCTTGATCTTGTCCTGCTCCTCGAAGGCCGAGCGGTGGCCGACCTCGGGGTCGGCGCCGGCGCCGAGGCCGCGCGTCTGCTCGTCGCCGATGTGGACGGTGACGTCGGCGACGCAGAGCTGCAGCGACTGCAGGTCGGTGTTGACGGCCATGAACTCGACCCCGGGAATGCGGGCGTCGACCATCCGGTTGACCGCGTTGACGCCGGCCCCGCCGACGCCGACGACTTTGATCACCGGCTGGTGCGGCTCGCCGCTGCCCGGTGGCTCGTAGGCCGGCTCCTCGCGCCCGTAGCGCGGGTTTTCGGTCGAGAACGACTGGTCGCGGCGCGGCAGCGGCTCCTCGTTGAAGACCCTTTTCAGCCTCTCGGGAGCGGACTCGGCCGAAGTCTCGATCTCTTCCTGGTCGTAGAGAGTAGGAGCCTCCTCCTGCTGAAGGGGAAGGTCAGCCTGCTGCGTCTCTGCCGCGGGTGGCGACGATTCCGAGGACTCTCCCGGCAGGGAGAGCCCGGGATCGGAGACAGGACCCGCGGCCCGATCACCCTCCTTCTGCTGCTTCGCCGCCTCGGCCGGATCTTCGCGCCCGTACCGCGGCGCCTCCGGCGGATCGATCGGCGCGTCCTCGGAGGTCGACTTGAAGAGGTCGGAAAGCGGTCCCTCGCGCATGCTTGCGCGCTTGTTACGGCGAGCCATGGGACAGAACCTCCTTCGCCAGATCCCGGTAGTAGTTGGCGGCGCTCGAAGCCGAATCGTACTTGAGCACGGAGGCGCCTTTGACCGGGGCCTCGGCGAATTTGATCGCCTTTTTGATCCGGGACTGGAAAACGAGGTCGCCGAAGTTCTCCTCGAGGATCTCGATCGCCTCCTTGGCGTGGATCGTCCGCGAGTCGAGCATCGTCGGCAGGATCCCCTCGATCTTGACGTCGGGGTTGAGGTTCTCCTGGATCATCCGCAGCGTGTTCTGGAGCTGGACCAGGCCGCGCATCGAGAGGTACTCGCACTGGACCGGAACGATCACCTTGCTGGCGGCGGTGAGCGCGTTGATGGTCAGCAGCCCGAGGCTCGGCGGCGTGTCGATGCAGACGAAGTCGTAGTCGCCGGCAACCTCTTTCAGCGCTTTCTCCAGCGAGCGCTCGCGGCCGATCTTGGTGCTCATCGCGATCTCGGCACCGGCCAGGTCGATCGAGGCGACGGCGATGTCGATCTCCCGTTTGACGATGATCTCGGAGATCGGCATGTCGTTGACGAGGACGTCGTAGAGGCTCTTCTCGACCTTGTCGGGGTCGATCCCCTGGCTCATCGTCAGGTTGCCCTGCGGGTCGAGGTCGATGCAGAGGACGCGGTAGCCGGACTCGGCGAAGGCGACAGCCAGGTTCAGGGTCGTCGTCGTCTTCGCGACGCCGCCCTTCTGGTTGGCGAAGGCGATCACCTCGGCCGCCTTCACCGGCTCCTGCTCCGCCGCCTCTTTGTCGGCCAGGAAATCGAGCCGGGTCGGCGCGATCAAGTCGATCGCCTTCATCCGCCCGTCCCCCTCAGCCTCCGGCGACTCCTCGACCTCGGGCTCCGGCGCGGCAGCATTGAGGGGAGCCTCTTCGGGCTGCTCGACGACGACTGGCTGCGGCTGCTCCTCGGCCGGCCTCTCAGGCACGGCCTCCTCCATCTCCTGGAGCTCGTCGACGATCGGCTGCTCCTCATGAACCTCGACGGGAGCGGGCTTTGGCTTCTTGCGGCTTAGAAATCCCATTGCGCGGATATTCGTATGGGACCCCGATTTTCCTGCCGCCCTTCGAAATTGCTAGGAATCAGTCAATCCCCGAACTCTTGGACAAGCGACTCGTGATCGTCACCGGCAAGGGCGGTGTCGGCAAGACGACGGTTGCGGTGGCGCTCGGTCTGCGCGCCGCCGCCGAAGGCAAGCGGACGATCGTCTGCGAGGTCGCCGCGCAGGAGAACGCCTCGCGGATCTTCGATCATGCATCCGTCGGCTTCCACGAGGTGGAGATGGAGGAGAACCTCTGGTCGATCTCGATCGACCCCGACGAGTCGATGCGCGAGTACGTGCTGTTGCAGCTGAAGGTGCGGGCGATGCGGGACATGCTCTTCCGCAGCCGCATCTTCAACTACCTCGCCGCGGCGACGCCCGGGCTGAAGGAGCTGGTGACGATCGGGAAGATCTGGGAGCTGGCGCAGCTCGACCGCAAGGTGAAGAGCGGGCGCAAGTACGACCTCGTGATCGTCGACGCGCCGGCGACCGGCCACGGCGTCGGCTTCCTGCAGACGCCGCGCACCTTCGCCTCGATCGCCCGGGTCGGCCCGGTCCACTCGCAGGCGCAGACGCTCGACCGCTTCATCACCGACCACGAGCACACCGGCACCGCGATCGTCGCCCTGCCGGAGGAGATGCCGGTCAACGAGTCCGTCTCCCTGGAGAAGGACCTGCGCGACGAGGTCGGGGTCGCCGTCGACCGCGTCTACCTCAACGGCCTCTACCCGGAGCGGTTCAAGAAGGACGAGGCGGAGAGGCTCTCGGCCCTGGCCGAGAACGGGGACGGCGCCGCCAAGGCGGCGGCGCGGGCGGCGCTCTCGGAGTACGGCCGGGCGAAATCCCAGCGCCAGCAGCTCTCCCGCCTGAAAAAGGGGGTCAGCGCGCCGGTGAAAACGCTGCCCTTCCTCTTCGAGCCCGAGCTCGACGTCGAGGCCGCGCGCAAGCTGGCGGGGAAGCTCGGCTGATGGCCTCGCTGCACGAAGTCCTCGACGGCAAGTCGATCTGCATCTGCGCCGGCTCCGGCGGGGTCGGCAAGACGACGACCTCGGCGGCGATCGCAACTGGGATGGCGGCGCAGGGGCTGAAGGTCTGCGTGCTGACGATCGACCCGGCGAAGCGGCTGGCCGACTCGCTCGGGCTGGAGGAGCTCGGCAACGAGGCGCGGCGGGTCGACCCCGCCCTCTTCGAGGAGCAGGGCGTGGAGATGAAGGGCGAGCTGTGGGCGATGATGCTCGACGCGAAGGCGACCTTCGACGAGCTGATCGCGCGCCAGGCGCCGGACGAGGAGTCCCGCGACCGGGTCCTCAACAACCGGATCTACCAGCAGATCTCCAGCGCCCTCGCCGGCTCGCAGGAGTACATGGCGATGGAGAAGCTGTTTGAGCTGCACACCGAAGGCGGCTTCGACCTGCTCGTCCTCGACACGCCGCCGACCCGCAACGCCCTCGACTTCCTCGAGGCGCCGAAACGGCTGACCCAGTTCATCGAGGGCAAATCCCTGCGCGTGTTCATGAAGCCGACCGGGCTGGCGGCGAAGGTGACCGGCCGCGGTGTCTCCGTCGCCCTCGGCGTCTTCAAGCGCCTCGTCGGCTTCGACCTGATCGCCGACCTGGCCGAGTTCTTCAACGCCTTCAGCAGCATGGTCGACGGCTTCCAGGCCCGCGCCAAGCGCGTCAACAAGCTCCTCGCCGACCCCGAGACCTGCTTCCTCGTCGTCTGCGGCCCGCAGGGGGAGCCGATCGACGAGGCCGTCTACTTCCACCGCAAACTGGTCGAGGCAAAGCTCCCCTTCGGCGGCGTCATCGTCAACAAGGTCCACTACCCGGCCGACGAGCTCCACGTCGAGGCCGACGACCTCCCGGCAACCCTCGCCGAGAAGCTCGGTGATGAGAAGCTGGCCAAGCGCGTCGCCGACAACTTCGCCGACTACCAGGCCCTTGCCGAGCGCGACGCCCGCAACATCGACCACCTCGCAAGCGAGCTCCGCACCAGCTGCGTGATCCGCGTCCCCTACCTAGACGAGGACGTCCACGACCTCCACGGCCTCACCGAAATCGACCGCTACCTCTTCGCAACCGCCGAGGAGCGGGTCGAGATGGCGGCGGGGCGGGCCTGAGGCGACTTAGAGACCGTCCCAGTCGCCGACCACAGGGATCGAGTTCGGCTGGCCGCGCTGGAAGGCGTACTCGGAAGGCCCGGGGTTTAACTCGTTGCGCAGGTGCCAGCTCTGGTCCCACGGGTAGTACATCCCGGTCGAGTCCTTGCCGTCCCCGTTCCAGTCGCCGACCACCGGGATTGCATTGGGCTGGCCGCGCTGGAACGCGTACTCCGAAGGCCCGGGGTTGAGCTCGTTGCGCAGGTGCCACGACTGGTCCCACGGGTAGTAGACGCCGGTCGAGTCCTTGCCGTCGCCGTTCCAGTCGCCAACGACGGGGACCGAGTCGGGCTGGCCGCGCTGGAAGATGTAGTTCGAGGAACCGGCCGCGAGGGCGTTGCTCAGGTGCCAGCTCTGATCCCAGGGGAAGTAGACGCCGGTCGAGTCGCCTTTCCCCGCGGGCGCCACCGTACTCGGTGGCTTGGGCTGGGTGGGAGGCTTCTGATCCTTGAAGTGGATGAAGTTGTCCGGCATCGCCGCTGAGCTTCGGGCGATCCGCCAGCGGTCGGTGTAGTTGAAGCCGTAGTTGTCGTCAGTCACCTCGATGTAGGTGGAGGTAACGCGGTCGACGTAGGCGACGTGACCGTACCCCTTGTTCCACTGCGCGATCGAGCCCAGTCCCGGCGTCCGGTCGACTCGAACTCCGGCCCTGGCCGCCTTGGTGTCCCAATCGGTGGCGTTCCCGGACCAAGCTGGCTTGCTCACACCGTTCTTCCAGAGACGGTAAGCGGCGTAAAGAGTGCAGTTGTGCAAGCCAAAGCTGTTTCTGCTGGCATAGCCGGCGCCGTAATACTGGCCCGGCCAGCCCTGACTGTTCCCCGCGTAGCCGGCGCCCGTGCAGCGATAGGCCGGCGAGGGGCCGCAGAGCCGCGTTACCCCGCGAATGCTCCCGCTCGGAGTCGGGTGAGTGCTTCCAGAAGGGCTGGCGCTGGCCACACCGACGCTGCCAAACAGGCAGGCGACGGCCAAGACGATCCCTATTAATCTCGTGGCCCCGCGCATTCGGCGGGCACCCTACAAGGTTTCTAAGAGCGGGCGCGGTTGCGCGAGTACTCGAACTCGAGGTGGCTGACTTCCCAGTCGGCGTCCTCGGGGACGGGAAAGAGGTGGCGCACGCGGGGGGTGTCGATCTTCTCGCGGTGCTGGATGTCGCGGTCGGAGTCGGCCGGCCAGTCGATCGTCTCGCCGCCGCGGGGGTCGGAGACCTCCTCGAGCCAGGGGGTGGCGCTGATCCTGATCTCGTCTGCGGCCGGAACCGGCTCCATGATGCGGGTCTCCTGCTCCACGTACTCCTCCTCGGGTAGTTCGTCGACGGGCAGCTGAAGTTCGGCGGAAGGCAGGGGCTCGACCGCTGCGATCGAGATCTCCTCCGGCTCGGGCTCGGGCACGAGGTCCGGCTCGGGCGCTGTCTCCTCGGCGGAGACCATGATCTCGGCGTCGCCTTCGGCGAGGCCGCTGACGATCAGCGTCTCGTCAGCGACGGTGCTGAGGTCGTTGCCGAGCTCCCCCAGCGCCGCTTGGCGCAGCAGCCTGCGGGCGTTCTCCTCGAGCCAGGTCGCGAGCGCGACGGCGCCTTCGACGGGGCGGCCGTTCATCATCGCCCGCTCCAGCCCGAGCACCTCCTCGACCCGTTCACCGGCCTCGATCCGGTCCATATCTTCGTCAGCGATCAGCGCCGCCGCGCGCAGCGGCAACGAGGCGCCGACCGGGCCATGTCCCTCGAGCACGGCGCGCATCGCCAGCAGGTGATCGCTGAGTCCCTCGAGCGCGGTCGGGCGCTCGCAGCCCATCTCGAACCGTCCGACCGCCCAGGTGAGGGCGTTGTCGGGGTCCGGCCGCGCCTCCAGCGCGGCGCAGAACTCGATCAGCTCCTCGGCCTCCTCCTCGCTGAGGCGGTAGCCGCCGGAGCGCGTCGCCGGGGCGCCGGTGGCGATCCGCCGCCAGCAGCCCTCGCCGGTGGGGGCGAAGGCGTAGGGGCCGAGGCCGATGCCGCCGCCCTTGAACATCCTCATCACGCTGATCAGCTCTCGCAGCTGCTGCATCGCGCTCTCGACCCCGCTCTCGGGCTCCTGCTCGGCGATCGCAAGGTACTGCGGCTCCCAGGCGGCGCGGCCCATGCCCTCGCTGCGCATCGCCTCGACCGGCGCCTCGATCGAGTCGGCGCGGACTATGCGGACGTCGTGGGGCAGCTGCAGGCGCGGCATCGGCATCCGCAGGCCGACCAGCGGGACCATCAGCACCTCGGCGTCGTCGGCGTCGCGGGATTCGGCATCGAGAGTGGCGAGCGCCGCCTCCAGCCGCTCGCGGTCGAGCGTGAAGCCGGCGGAGCCCTCCCAGAGCTCGGCGAAGAACGCGATCAGCATCAGCTCGGCCCGGGCGCCGGGATCGGCGGGAACGCCCTGCCCGCGCGCCTCCAGGTATGGAGCGGCGACGCCCGCTTCCACGGTCGCCTCCCGCGCCGGCCCGAAGCTCGGCAGCCCCCGCAGCTCCTCGGCGTGCTCGCTGACGTAGCGCCCGGTCATCGGCACGTAGCTGTAGAAGGCCGAATCGTCGCCCGCGTCGGCGGCGACGTCGAAGGGAATCTCCTCCCCCATCGCCACCATCGAGCTGAGCCGCGTCGCGGCCTCGGTCGCGAGGCGTTTGATCGATTCGTTGAGGAGGAAGTCCCGCACGGCTCAGGCTTCAGCCTGGGCACGAGCCCTCCTGCGTTTGCACGAACGCTTGCAGGCGGCGACTACACGGCGGCGGGCTGGCGCGCGTCCGCCGCGTCGCCGAGCAACCAGCGCATGCCGTAGCTGCGCATGTCCTCGACCAGCGGGACCAGGGCCTTGCCCTTGGCGGTGAGCGCGTACTCGACCCGGGGCGGCACCTCGGGGTAGGTGTGGCGCTCGACGATGCCCTCCTCCTCCAGCGCCCGCAGGCGCAGCGACAGGGTCCGGGGGCTGATGCCCTCCAGCGAGCGCTCGAGCTCGCAGAAGCGGCCGCTTCCCTCGGCCAGGTCGCGGATCAGCAGCAGCGTCCACTTCCCGCAGACGACTTCGGCGGTCTTGCAGACGGGGCAGGTTGAGTTGCTCTCGGCACTCATGATCGAAAGGAGACCGGCGATCGACCGATCTCGCTTCAGGAAGTGTAGCGCCATGGCTTCATTTACTGAAGCTTTGGGCGAAAGGCGCTGGGATCAGGATTCGCGAGTGACGACCGGGACGATCTTGAGGACGTTGATCTTGTAGCGAACGTTGTTTTCGCCGTATTCGAAGATCTCCGGAATCCCCGGCTCCAGTTCGATCAGCTGACAGCGGCCGGTGCCCGAGATGCACTTGTTTTCGCCGAACACGGCGCTGACTTCTTCGGAGACCATGAAGAGCGGGTTGTGGCCCTTGTCGCCGAGGCCCATGTAGGTGACGACCGGATCCTTGGCGCTCGGCAACGGAGCCGGTGCCAGCACTTTTTCGCGGTCTTCGGGCTCCGACTTTTCCACCGTCCCATCCGGCTTGGTCCGCGCCTTGGCGATCCGCACCTTGATCGCGAAGGCGAAGAAGATCAGCCTGTGGTGGATCGTCGTCGTCGTGACGGTGCCGCCGCCCGAAGAGCTTTCCGAGCCGCCGGAGGAGCCTTCTTCGACCGTCGAGGTCGTCGTCGTGGGTTCGTTCAATTCGGAGCCCTCGAGCACCGGGCCGGTGTAGTGCTGCTTGAACGGATTCGACGGCTGCTGGTGCCGCAGCCGCTCCTTGTAGTCGCGCAGCCCGGGCGAGGACTTGACGACGGTGAGGGTCTTCGCGGAAGTGTCCGTGATGCCCGGATTGGCAGGCGGAACGGGCGCCGGAGCCTTTTCGGGTTCGTCCCTGAGCAACACGGGTGCGGCGACGATCGCGACCAGGATCAGCAGGATCACCGGCAGCAGCCTGCGGTCCCGGACGTCGTAATAGAGGTCGGCGAGGAACGGCGGGACCTTCGTTTCGCCGCCCTTGAACTTCGGCATCTTCAGCTCCGGCCCTATCCGCTTCACGGCGTCCCCCCGGTCGTCGTCGAGACCTGGGTGGTCGACGGTTCAGGGCTGGTCGGAGTAGCCCCCGCGGTGACGCCCTGTTCGGGCGGGACGAGGAAGGTGGTCACCGTGAATTCAGCTTCCAGGGCGGGGAATTTCTTCACCGAGTCTTCGGTGAGCTTGAAGCTGTTGATCGTGATCAGGCGACCCGTGACCTCGACCTTTTCGTTGTTCGACTGCACGAGCGAGTCGAGCCCGTGGATGAAGTCGGCGACGTTGAAGAAGTTGCCCTTGAAGGTGAGCGTGTAGGGCATCACGCCCAGTCCGGCCGGTCCGATCGAGGCCCCAATCGGCATCGTCGATGCGGCTACCTCGGTCGGCGGGGTGAAGGCCGCCGGTTCCCCCGGCGCCGGCGCCGCGACCGGTTCGGGCGCTTCCGATTCGCCGCCGCTGGCGGGGGCGAGGACGAAGGTCTCGAACCGCACCCCCGAGTGACGCGCGATCCGACTCAGCTGCACGATCAGCGAAGCGGTGTCGTCGTCGGCGGGCGCGGCCTTGCCGAGGACGACTAGGTCCCGGTAGGAGCTGGGGAACGCCTCCTGTGCCGCGAGGCCGCGCTGGACTTCGGCCTGGTGCGCCGCGAGCAACTGTTCCTGTTTCGTCACCTGCTTGTCGAGCTTGCTGACTTCTTCCTTCTTGGGGCTGAGCAGCAGCATCCAGAACGCGATCGCGAGCACGACGACGGCCAGCATGGCGACGATGATGCGATTGCTCTGGCTCATCCTTCTTCGCCTTCGGTCGATTCGGTTTCCGTCGAGGTCGTTTCGGCGTTTTCGGTTGCGTTCGCCGGGGCTTCGGCTTCGCCTTCGGCGGTGATCGGGACCGGCGCGGCGTCGAAGGCGACGACGATGCTGAATTTGGCGATGTATTTGCGCGTCCGGCATTCGCTGCCGCCTCCGGATTCGCTTCCTTCCGCGGACGCTTCCCCTTCGCCTTTCGAGGGCAGTTCCGAGGAGGCCACGGCGACGCGGGTGACCCCGTCGATGTCCTTGAGAACGGTGACGAAGCGAGCAACCGACTCCTGGCCATGGGCGCAGCCTTCGAGTTCCATCGCCGGTCCCACGATTGAGCTCCGCAGGCCGCTGTTGCCCCCTTCCGATTCACTGGAGGCAGAGGCGTTCAGTTCGGTCAGCCAGACGTCGCTGGGAAGGACCAACGAGAGTTCGCGGACCACGCGTTCCCAGTCGAAGCGGCTGTCAGCGAGGCTCGAGACCGTTGCCAGCCGCTCTTCGTGCGTGGTCTGAAACTGGACGTAGGGCGCCAGCCGGCGGGCCTCCTGCCTGGCGGCGGCGTCTTCGCTCTTCAGCTCCGCCACGTCGGTCTGCCGTTCGGTGACCTGGTTGCCGGTCGTGACCAGCAGGGCGACACCGGCGAGGACGGCGACGAGGGCGCCGAGGAGGATGTAGGGGATCGGGCCGGTGCGCATCGGGGCGCGGGCGCCCTGGCGCATCTCCGACGGAGTCAGATCGATCGGACGCATGCCTCAGCTCTCCAGTCCCAGGCCCAGCGGCAGGACCAGCCGAGCCGCGGTGGCCTCGTCGAGCCCGCCCAGCGCCGCCGGACGCGGCGCCGAGATCGGCAGGCCGACCTGCTCTTCCATCGCGGGGGCGAGGCCGGCGATGGCGCTGCCGGTTCCGCAGAGGACGACGCGGCAGACCGGGACGGCGCTCTCGAGGGCGCGGTAGTAGTCGAGGGAGAGACGAAGCTCGTCGACCATCGCGGCTACCCCCTCCTCGTTCGCGCGCCGGGCGGCGGCGACAGTCTCGGGGTCTCCGTGGATCCCGGCGAGCGGAGCCTCCAGGCCGACGTAGAGCAGCCACTGCTCGGCGTGTTCGGGGCTGAGGGCGCGCTCGGTCGAGAGGCGGGCGACAATCGCCTCCATCCCGGTGCCGGAGACGCGGGTGAAGAGGCAGGAGCGGCCACGGGCTACCGCCAGGTTCAGCACGTCGCCGACGTTGCAGTAGAGGACCGACTCCTGAGGAGCCGGGGTTCCGTCTTCGGCTGGGGCCGGCTGGGCGACCAGCGGCGCCAGCGCCCGGATCATCCCGAAGGCGGAGAGGTCGATGCCGGCGGGCTCGAGCCCGGCGCGGCGCAGCGGCTCCAGGAACGAGGCGACCATCTCGCGACGGGCGGCGACGACGACGACGTCGACCTGGGGGGCGGCGCCCTCCTCGGCGGGAACGCCGCCGACCACCTGATGCTGCAGCACCGCCTGGTCGAGCGGCATCGGGATGTGCTCCTGGGCCTGGAAGCGGATCGCCGCCTCCATCTCCTTCGGGTCCTCGATCAGCGGCAGTCGCAGGGTGCGGACGATCACCCGCTGGTTGCCGATCCCCAGCCGCACCTGCTTCGGCAGCTTGTTGCGGGAGTAGAGCTCCTTGACGGCGGCGGTGAGACCGCCGGGGTCGATCACCTCGCCCTCGTGGAAGACGCCGGGCCGCAGCGGCTGCACGGCGGAGGCGGTGAGCTGGGTACTGCCGTTGACGGCGACGCCGGCGACGGCGACGCTGCCGGCCTCGATGCTGAGGCCCGCGAGGCTGCCGCTCTTCTTGCCAGGGCGCAGGGCGCCGAGCGAGCCCAGCGAGGGCTTCGGGAGAGTGATCGGTTTCGTCAATTGCATGGGAGTGGCATTCGCTCCGGTGTTGAGCGCACTCCCTGAATCGGCAGATTCGGCCAAAAACTTTTGCCGTGCAACTACCCGAAACTAGGAGAAGGTCGAGAGGTACAGATCGACCAGCTGATCCCCAGCCAGCAAGCCGACCACGCCGCCGACTGCAAGAAAGGGACCAAACGGGATCGCCTGCTTGCGAGCGGCCGCGCCCTGGCGGGCGATCATCGTCAGGCCGACGAGGGAGCCGAGCAGGAGCGCGACCAGGACGGCCGGGGCGACGTTGCGCCCCAGGTAGAAGCCCATCAGCGCCGTCAGCTTGACGTCGCCGAGCCCCATCCCGCGGGGATAGGCGAGCACGACCAGGAATAGGACGCCCCCGGCGGCCGCGGCCGCGAGTACCCGCTCGGGCAGGCTCGCGGGATCACCGACAGCTGCGATCGCCACCCCCGCGACCGCAGCCGCCAGGAGGATCTTGTTCGGGATCAGCCGCCGCTCGAGGTCGGTCAGCGTCACGGCCAGCAGGGTGAAGACGAAGACGAGCCCGAGGACGACTTCGACGGGGTCGTCCCAGAGGACGGCGACGGTTGCCGTCCAGAGCGCCGCGAGGGCGAGCTCGGTGAGCGGGTAGCGAGGTGAGATCGGCTCTCCACAGCAACGGCTGCGACCCCGCAGGAGAATCCAGGAGACAACTGGGACGTTGTCGTAGGCGGCGATCTGGGCACCGCAGTGGGGGCAGTGGGAACGCCCGCCGGCGACCGATTCACCGCGCGGTACGCGGTAGGCGACGACGGTGAGGAAGCTGCCGAAGATCAGCCCTCCGACAAAGGCGAGGACCAGCGCTGCGGCCAAGGCTCAGCCCCCGTCGAGCGGCGTGCTGGTGTCGACCTCGATCCGGGTCGGGGCCTGAGGGTGGTCGTACATGAAGGAGAGCGCGTCAGCGGGCGTGGATTGTCGTTCGACGCTGAAGGCGACGCCGAGCCGGTCGCCGGCGGGGATCGTGTAGGGCGTTCCGCCGAGGGTCATCGTGAGTATCTTGGCCTTCAGTTCGGTCGTCCAGATCGGCGATTCGTAATAGGTCCAGTAGGGGATCCCCCCCAGGGAGTCGGTCAGCATCGTGTCGGTAGCCACCGGCGGCGACCCGACTTCGTGCCGTTTGAAGAGGTAGATGCAGAGTTTCCCGGAGGACTGGGCTTTGTTGATCGACTGGGTGAATACTTCGAGCGTCACCTTGCCTTCGAGGATGAAGTTTTCGGCCATCGGGTCGGTCACCCAGCGGTGGACCTGCGACTCGGGGTTGGTCGTGCCGGTCGGGGTGTAGTGGCAGCTGTTGGTGTCGTCTTTGCGGATCTGCACGCCGACGCCGGCATCCGGTGAGGTGTCGAGGTAGGAGTCGTTGGCGTAGTCGTACTTGGGCGGGTTGTTGATGTCTTCGGGATCTGGGTCGGGGGGGCTGCCGAGCAGAAGGGCGTCGGGAGCGCCCTTGGTCGTACCCGTCTGCAGGCCGCTGGCGCAGGTGCCCAGCGTGTTGTGGAGGAGGTGGTTGGCAGTCGGTTCCTGGCGCGAGGTCGAACCCGATGCCGAGCACGGGGTGTCGGTGAGGAAGAACTGCTGGGCGGTCACCACTTTTCCGTTGGCCCCGGCGAGCGGATCGTTTTCTTTGTTGTCGGTGGGGCTGACGAAGTTCGACTGCACTTCGACGTAGCCGCGTTCGGCCGCCTGGCTGGGCGGGGTGTCCAGCCGTACCGCGACGACGATCTGTTTGTAGTCCTGTTTGCCGGGGCAGTTCGCTTCGGTGCATTTTTCGTCGTTGCGCCAGACGATGTACCGGTAGACCCGGCCGCTGACGTCGCCGCTGGTGAATTTGGTCGGTCCCGGATTGACGGTGCCGCCGGTGACGAACCCGCCTCCGTAGAGGCTGCCGCCGTTGACGACCAGGTTGCGGTAGTTGCCGAGCGGCTGCCGCGAGAGCGCGAAGGTCCCGTTGTTGACCCGGCTGTTCGGGCTGTTGGGGTTGGTCGAGGTGGAGGGCGAGGCGGTCAGGGCGAGGTTCTTGTCTTCCATGCTCCGCAACAGCTCGAGTTCCTGTTCGGCGTAGTCGAGCGCCACCTGACTGGCCTCCGCCCGCTGCGAGTTGCGGGCCGCGGCCGACATCAGCGTGAAGGTGGTCATCGCCGCAATCGAGACGATCAGGATCGCCACCAGAACCTCGATGATCGTGAACCCGGCCTCACTCTGCTGACGCCGGATCATCAGTACCCCAGGGTGGCGTTGCGGAGGCTGGCACCGCTCGAGATCACGAGCGGGGATCCGGCGTCGGTGGGATCCGGCAGTTGCAGCGTCGCTTTGACATAGGTGGCGCTGGTCGCATTCGGCACGTAAGTGAAGATCTGATTGCTGGCAAGGCCGCTGAAGATCTGCTTCGCCACCCCCCCGGTGGAGACGCCGGGACTGGTCTCCTTGCGCGTGCAGGAGGTGGTCGAGCATTCGTAGGTGATCCGACATTCGATCGCGGGGCTGGAAGCGGCGAGCGCCGTGCTTCCTCCGCAGGTGGTCCGGCGGACGTAGCCGACGAAGGAGATCCTGCTCGCGGTCCCTTCTTTGACTTCTTTCCCGTTGCGGAGTTCGTGGGTGAGGCGTTCGAGCATCCAGCGCGCACTGCTGACGTTTTGGACTTCCTTGCTGATCTTCGGCTGCTCCCGCACCGCGCTGATCACCAGCGAGGCGACCGCGCCCATCACGACAACGCCCATCATCGAGGAAACCAGCAGCTCGACCAGGGTGAAGCCCCCCTCCCCCTTTGACCTGCGCAGCCGGGCGATCACGGTCGCACCACCTTGAAGGCGCGCTTCAGCGGGCGCGGCGCGGGCGTGCCGACGGCGTTGACCGCCTTGACCGAAAAGACGTGGCGGCCGAACCTCTGCTTCTTCACTTTCGTCGGCGAGGTGCACCCTTGCCACGGCCGCTTGTCGACGCGACAGAAGAAGTTGGTCCCCGGCTGGCCCGTGAGGTCGGCGAAGCGGAAGACCGGGCGCCGCTTGCGGGTCTTGAAGGCGGGGCCGAAGGTGATCTTCAACTGCGGCACGACGTAGACGAACCCGTTCTTGCCGCCACCGGGCGTTTTGCCACCGGTTTTCGTGCCCGTGCCGCCGGTCCCCCCGCTGCTGACCGGAGTTTCGCCGTCACCACCGCTGCCGCCAGATCCTTCTTCCGTCGGGGGCGGCGGCGGGTCTTCCTGCCTGTAGGAGATCGCCGCGGAGCAGGCGGAGACCACGCCTTCTGCCTCGGCGGTCGCCCTGTAATTGGTGGTCGAACCCGGGGCGACGGGAACGGTGACGGTGATCCCGGGGCTGGACAGCTGCGCCGCGGTTCCCTGGGCGACCGGTTCGCCCGAGCAGTTGAACGTCTTGTAAATCTTGATAAGCGCCCCCGCGGTCGCTTGGCCGACGATCGTGGGCGTCGTCGAGGGGCTCGGAGAGGTCGGGATGGTTTTTTCCAGCGCGGGCGACGGCGGCCCGATCACCAGGTCGGGTGCGTTTTTCACCGACACCAGGAGGGTGCCGGATTCGGTCCAGCCGTAAACGTCCTGTTCGGTGAAGTCGTCGTCTACGGCGAGCCGCTCCTGGGTCGTGAAGAAGGCGCGGGAACCCGAATCCGAAGCTCCCTGAAAAGCTGCCGAGAGAGGGGCGTTTCCGCCGACTTGCCCGGCGGAGACGAGAATCGTCTCGCCGCCCGAGCGCAGATATACGTCCTGTCTGGAGTCGGTGTCTTCGGTGACCAGCGGCTCGGTCGTGGTGAAAAATATCTTCGAGCCGTCGTCGGCCGCGCCGGCGAAGATCGCGCTGAACTCCCCGTCGCCGCCGTCCGGCCCGATCGAGATCAGGGTCGTGCTCCCGCCCGCCCGCGTGTAGACGTCCTGGCTGGAGTCGGTGTCTTCGGTGACCAGAGGCTCGGCAGTGGTAAAAGCGACGATCTGCGGTCCGGAGAGGGAGACCCACTCGAAGGAAGCGGGGACGGCAAGGTTGCCTTTGCCGGCTTCGCCCGCCGAGACGAGCGAGGTCGTTGCACCCGCGCGCTGGTAGACGTCCTGCGCGGAGTCGGCGTCTGCCGAGAGAAGCGACTCGCTGGTCTCGAAGAACGCAGTGCCGCCGGTCGGGGTGGTCCCGGCGAAGGTGACGTTGAATTCCCCGTTGCCTCCTTCGGGACCGCCCGAGGCCAGCGCCATGGTGCCTTCCGACCAGTCGTAGACGTCCTGAGACCTATCGGTGTCGGCAAGGGGCAGAACCTTGTCGTTGGTCTCGAAGAAGACATGGGTGCCGTCGGCCGAAGCGCCGCCGTAGGACGGTTCGCAGTTCTGGCCCACCGGGAGGTTCGGCGGGCAGGTCCCCGACAGCGACACGAGCGCAGTAGCTTCCGCCGAGAGGTCGCGGACGTAGATGTCCGATTCGCCGTTATCGGCGTCCCCGCTCGCCAGCTTTTCGTCGGTGGTGAGAAAGGCCCGGCTACCGCTGTCGTCGGTGCCGCGGAATTGCGGATCGAGCCCTTCGCTCGCACAGCCGACACAGCCCGGGTCCGGGGCGGAAACGAGGCGGGTGGTTTCTGCTTCGAGGTCACGGACGTAAATGTCGAAGGCACTGTCCTGATCGGCCGAGTCGAGCCGCTCGTTTGATCCGAAGAAGACGACTCCGCCATCGGGAGCCACGCCGCCAGGGAGAAAGCTGGCTGCGGAGGCGCCGTTGCCGCAGCCCTGACTGGCGCAGTCGCCGCCCTGCGAGACGAGGACGGTCCTGTTTTCGGCGAGGTCGCGGACGTAGACGTCTTCCATCTGGTCGGTATCTCCGAGCACCATCGGCTCCGCGGTCGAGAAGAAGACTTCGCTGCCGTCGCTCGACATCCCGTCGAAGGTGGCGGGCTGGGCGTCATTGCCGCCTTTCGGGCCGATCGAGACCTCGCGGGTCAGGTATTCGCCGAGCCCGCTGTCGAATTCCCGCACGAAGACGTCGAGTTCCTGGTCAGTGTCCCCCGGGACCATCTGCTCTTTGGTGCTGAAGACAGCGATCGAACCGTCGGCCGAGTTGCCGTCGTAGAAGGCGGGCGCAGCCATAGCGCTGGGTACGCAGAACCCGAAGAAGACGAGCGCCAGGAGCAGCGGCGCCGCGCTGGGACGAAGGTGGAAGGTCGCTTTGCGCATCGCAGTCAGGTATCGGCTCGAACCGTCCAACCGTTTAGCCGGGCTCGACGCCTTGGACATAAAGCAAGGAGGCGGGCCGAACTCGACCCGCCTCCTTGAGAACTTCATGCTTGGCTAAGCCAAGTCGGTCGACTCAGACGGATCAACCGCCCCAGTCTTCAGAAGCCGGGCAGCCTCCAACTTCTTTGGTCGTGCAGGGGAAGCTAAGCGTTCCTTCTTCATTGACCACCGAGAAGGTCTGGGTCGATTTACTGCCGGTTACGGTGATGGTGTAACCGGTCCCAGCTGCCGTCGGTACGGCCGTGAAGTCAGCGTTGCTGAGCGTGGGCTCGATGGCTTCGAGTTCTGCTTCGTCGGCGCCGGTGTAGCTACCGCCGTGATCGGTCGAATACGTCTCCATCGCGACCTGCGCGGAGTGGGCGTACTCCTTGGCCTTGGCGTCGCCGGCCTTGTCTTTCTGGTTGAAGAACGCCGGCAGCGCGATCGCAGCCAGGATTCCGAGGATGAGCATCACGACGAGAAGCTCGATCAGGGTGAAGCCCGCCTCGCCGTCGCCGTTGAGCCGGGCGCCTACTTTGGCCCGGAGATTCTGGAGAAACATTAGTGACCTCCTATGGTCCTAATCGTTTGCGCCAGAGCCCCGTCGCATGAAGCCACGTGGTGTCTGTCGACCCCGGTGGTAGCCCGGCCAACTCCAAAAGAGTCCCGACAGCTTTGCGCCCCCGCCTCACAGCGAGTTTGCCTTTGGCACCGAAGCACTGGCAGATTCATCACCTGCCCTTCATCGGCCGCTGCGCTGGTTACTTGATCCCTGAAATTTGGGCTACCTACTGCGAAAACTGGCGAAACTGGATCGAGCGTCCAGTCGAATCGCTCGAAAAGCGATGAGTCGGTGTCATCTTCCCGGCTGCACGACGGTAAGCCCGTGGTCCCTCGCGGCCCCCGCCAGCCGCTCTTCGTAGGTGAAGAAGGCGCCGATCTCTGCTCGGACGGTGAGGACGGTAGCGAGATGGAACGCATCCAGGGTTCTCAGGAGACGCGCAGCTGCTCGTGCTCCGTCTCTTCGAGAGGAAGATTCACGTAGGCGGAGGTGTCGAGATAGGCCAGGCGCCCGGTCACAGACGCTCTTCACGCATTTCTTCGAGAATCTGGCTACTCGGCGGGCCTCCCACAGGAGCGGCGGAAGAGCTCGGAGCCGCCTCCAACAGATTCCGGAGCGGCATCGCGCGCCACGCTCGGCGACCAGGCGGGCGATCGGCGAGTCCTCAGGCCCCGAGGGCGAAATCCGGGCCACCTCTCTCCACCTCTCGGTGACAAGGGAGCTTTCCCATCCTTGACCTTCGCCAGATACCTGGAAAGGTTTCGGCCCAACTCACTCACATCGACGCTCTGCATATAGGTCAGTGCGGCCCTGGGGCCCAGATCAGCGGATCTTTTCGTAGATGCTGAACATCGGCAGGTACATGGAAATAACGATGAAGCCGACCATGCCGCCAACGAAGCAGATCATCACGGGCTCGATCAACGCGGTCAGCGCCTTGACCTTCGCGTCGACCTCGGCCTCGTAGAAGTCGGCGATTTTGGAGAGCATCGTCTCCAGCTGCCCGGTCTCCTCGCCCACCGCGACCATGTGGCCGACCATCGGCGGGAAGATGTCATGGCGTTCGATCGGCCCCGCGAGGGAGCCGCCGGTCTTGACCGACTTGTAGACGTCATCCATCGCCTTCTCAACGACGACGTTGCCGGCAGTTTCCCCGGTGAGCTTGATCGACTGCAGCATCGGCACACCGGAGGAGACCGAGCCGGAGAAGGTGCGCGACCAGCGGGCCAAGGCCACCTTCTGGATCACGTCGCCGATTTTGAACGGGAGGCGGAGGATGAACCGATCCCACTGGTCTTTGCCACGTTCGGTTTTCTTCCAGCGGAAGAAAACCCAGAAGCCGAGGATGATCCCCGGCAGGAGGATGAACCAGTAGCTCGTCAACACTTCGGAGGCGGTGACGCAAAGCTGCGTCGGTGGCGGTAGGCCCGCAGCTTCTTCAGGGTTTTCTTCGCCAAGTTCCTTGAAGATGTTGGCGAAGACCGGGATCACGAACATCACGATCGCGACGAGGACGACGATCGCGAAGCCGAAGACCAGCGCCGGGTACATCATCGCCGATTTGACCTGGCGCTTTAGGGCGTCGGATTTCTCGACCTGGAAGGCGATCCGGTCGAGCGCCTCCTCGAGCCGACCCGATTGCTCGCCGGAGCGGACCATCGCCCGGAAGAGGCGGTCGAAGACGCGGGGATGTCGCTCCATCGCCTGCTCGAGCGTGCTTCCGGCTTCGACGTCCTCGCGCATGGCGACCGTCGCCTCTTTGATCTCCTCGTCCTGGGTCTGTTCCTCGAGGGTGTGCAGGGTCCGGAGCATCGGCATCCCCGAGGCCACGAGGGTCGCGAACTGGCGCGAGTAGACGGCCAGCTCCCGCATGTCGACGCTCTTCCAGCGCCGCATGATGTCCTCGATCTTGATCGGGTTGCTTTTTTCGCTGACGTCGAGAACGATCAGGCCGCGCTGGCGCAGCTGCTCGGAGACCTGCGCCTTCGAGTCGGCCTCGATTTCTCCCGCGGTCGCCGTGCCGGCGACGTCCATCGCCCGAAAGGTGAAGGTGGTGGCGGTGGCCACGGCCTAACCCCCGGAGACGTAGGACGGAGACTGGGGAGGCGCCTGGGGCGCGCTCGCGTAATCGGGCATCGCAGTCGGCATGACCGCGTCCTCGCCGCCGAGCACGCGTTTGAGCTCCTCCGGGACGGAGGAGCGCTGCTCGGCCAGCGAGCGGCTGACCTTGCCCGCGCGGACGAGGCGCGCGAGATCGGCGTCCATGGTCTGCATCCCGATCGCGCCGGAGGTCTGCACCGCGGCATAGATCTGGTGGGTCTTGCCCTCGCGAATCAGGTTGCGGATCGCCGGCGTCGGGACCAGGACCTCGGTGGCGACGACGCGGCCCATCCCGTCGGCGGTCGGCAGCAGCTGCTGGGTGACGATCCCCTGCAGGGCGATCGAGAGCTGAGCCCGGACCTGGCCCTGCTGCTCGGGCGGGAAGACGTCGATGATCCGGTCGACGGTCTGCGCGGTCGACTGGGTGTGGAGGGTGGCGAAGACAAGGTGGCCGGTCTCCGCCGCGGTCAGCGCCGTGGCGATCGTCTCCAGGTCCCGCATCTCGCCGACCAGGATCACGTCCGGGTCCTCTCGCAGGGCCGCCTTCAACCCGAGGGCGAAGTCGTCGGCGTCGGAGCCGATCTCGCGCTGGTTGACGATTGAGCTTTTGTGCTGGTGGAGGAACTCGATCGGGTCCTCGATCGTGAGGATGTGGTCCTGACGCTCGCGGTTGATCACGTCGATCATCGCCGCCAGGGTCGTGCTCTTGCCGGAGCCGGTCGGTCCGGTGACGAGGACGAATCCGCGCGGTTTCTGGGTCAGCTCGCGAAGGATCTGCGGCACCCCGAGGGAGTCGAGGGCGGGAATGTCCTGGGGAATCAGCCGGAAGGCGGCGCTGACGGCGCCGCGCTGGAAGAAGCAGTTGACGCGGAAGCGGGCGACGCCGGGGATCGCGTAGGCGAAGTCCAGCTGTTTCTGCATCTCGAAGCGTTTGCGCTGGTCGTCGTTGAGGATGCTGTAGACGACCTCGCGGGTGTCCTGGGTGCCGAGGACGGGGAAGCCGTCCATCGGCGTGATCTTGCCCTTGTCGCGGATCGCCGGCGGAAAGCCGGCGGTCAGGTGCACGTCCGAGGCCCGCGCCTCGACCATGCGGCGCAACACCTCGGAGAAGTCGAAGTTCATGGGCTCTAGATCGGCCTTCTAGGCCGATTCCTTAAGCGGTGACACGGAGAACCTCCTCGAGGCTGGTCTGCCCCGCCCGCACCTTCTCCACCCCGTCCTCGCGCAGCGTGCACATTCCCTCTTCGCGGGCGGCGGCGGCGATCTCCGCCTCCGGCGCGTGGGCGACGGCCATCTCCTTGATCCGCTCGCTCAGCGCCATCACCGAGTAGAGGCCGACGCGGCCTTTGTAGCCGCTCTGGTTGCAGCGAGCGCATCCGACCGCCTCGTAGGCCTCGAGCTCGGCCGCGGCCCGGAGGCCTGCCTCCTCCAGCGCCTGGATCGGGATCACCGCGCGGCGCTTGCAGTGGTTGCAGAGCTTCCGCGCCAGCCGCTGGGCGACGACGCAGTCGACCGCGGAGGCGATCAGGAAGGCCTCGATCCCCATCTTGGTCAGGCGGGTGATCGCGCCCGGGGCGTCGTTGGTGTGGAGGGTCGAGAGCATCATGTGCCCGGTCAGAGCCGCCTCGATCGCGATCCGGGCCGTCTCGCCGTCGCGGATCTCGCCGACCATCACGATGTCGGGGTCGGCGCGGAGGATCGAGCGCAGGCCGGTGGCGAAGTCGAGGCCCGCCTTGCGGTTGACGTTGATCTGGTTGATCCCGTTGATCTGGAACTCGACCGGGTCCTCGATCGTGATGATCTTCTTCTCGACGTGGTTGAGGTCGCCGAGGGCGGCGTAGAGGGTGGTGCTCTTTCCCGAGCCGGTCGGGCCGGTGACGAGAACGGCGCCGTATGCCTGGTGAAAGGAGTGCTCGAAGCGCTCGCGGGCCGATCCCTCCATCCCGAGATCGTCGAGCGAGCGCTGGGCGTTGTCGGTGTCGAGGATGCGGATCGTCGCCCCCTCGCCCTTCTGCGTCGGCAGCGTGGTGATACGCAGGTCGACCCTGCGGTCCTCGACGTTGACGCTGACGCGCCCGTCCTGCGGCACCCGTTTCTCGGCGATGTTGAGGTCGCTCATGATCTTCACCCGCGAGACGACGGCGTTGACCATCCGCTTCGGCACGTGGGCGGCCTCGCGGAGGACGCCGTCGACGCGGAAGCGCACCCGCATCTCGTCGTCGGAGGGCTCGAAATGGATGTCGGACGCCCCCTCCCCTGCCGCCTGCCCGAGGATGCTGTAGACGAGCTTGATCACCGGCGCGTCTTCGGCGCCGACCTGCATGTCGGCGACCTCGGCCAGCTCGTCTTCGGCATCGTCTTCCTCGTCGGTGGCCTCGGAGACGGCGCTCTGCAGCGTGTTCAGCCTGCCCAGCAGCGCCTCGACGTCCTCCTCGGCGGCGACCGCGACACGGCAGTCGAGCCCGGTGGCGATCTGGATGTCGTCGATCGCGAGGACGTTGGTCGGATCCGCCATCGCCACCAGCAGCGTCTCCTTGTCGACGAAGCCGACCGGGATCGCCTGATAGCGGCGGGCGCTGTTGACGGAGACGAGATTTGCCGCCGCCATGTCCACCTGATAGGCGGTGAGGTCGATGTGGTCGAGCCCGTAACGCTCGGCCACCGCGCGGGAGAACTGGTCGGCGCTGATCGCGCCCTGCTCGAGCAGCAGCCGCTCGGGCGGACGGCCGGCGGTGCGCGCTTCTTCGATCGCCTGCCGCGCCCGTTCGTCGCCGACGTAGCCGAGGTCGACGATGACGTCGGTGACGAAGCCGCTGGAGCGGCCTCGGGTCTGCGGCGGCGTCAGGCCGGGGGTCCCCGTCGGCTCGGGCTCGAACGCGGGCGCGGTGGAATCTCCGGAGGTGGGGACCGGCCGCAGGTGGCTCGGGAAATCCCTGGAGTCCATGCTCACGGGTGGTAGGGAAGGGTCCCGCCGTGATAGCGCGCGTCGACCACCGCCTGGACTACGGCCTGCGCGCTCTGGAAGCCGTAATGGACCGAAGCCGGGTTGTACTGGCGGCTGAGGTTCTCCGGCCTGATCACGACCAGGGCGGGGACGCGGCTGAGGTCGACGCCCTGGCTGATCGACACATATCGGTAGATCTGATGGATCGGCACGACGAAGGTGGCGACGTCGCCGAAGGTTTCGAGCTTGCCGACGGCTTCCTTGACCAGCCGGTCGTCGATGCCGCCGTCGCGGACGAAGAGAATCGCCACCGTCTGGCCCGAGTCGACCGCGTCGACGACGGCGCGCGGCGGCGCCGGGATCGACCCGGGGCCGGTGCCTGGCGCCGGCAGCCGCTGCGGCTGCCCGCCGGCTTCGAGTTCGGCGGCGACAGCCGCGACCGCGGCATCCGCGGCGGCCGAGCCGCCTTCTTCTTCTTCGGCTTCGCCGCCGCCGGCTTTGCCCAGCAGGAATACCGCAGCGACGACCAGGAGGACGCCGACGAGGGCGATCTGCGCCATCGGGTTTTCGTTCAGCTTCTCTCTCATGGTTCCGCCTTATCAACATTCGGCCGCGGGCGGCCGAAGCTTGAGCGTCGCGAAGGACCGCCCGCGGCGAGACTCAGCAGCCGGCGTTGGGCGGGGAGGCGGTGGCGCCGGTGCACTCGACGTAGCGGGAGCGCAGGAAGCGACCGGCGTAGGTGAGGTTCGGTTCTTTGATGTTCGGGTCCGACCTGAAGTACGGGTTGCCGTTGAGGGTGATCGACTTCCCGGCGAACATCCCGATCCATTCGGCGCCGCCTTCGAGGTCGACTTTGCTCAGCGGCGCGTAAAGCATCAGGTGGTTGGTCCCGGAGTTGGCGCCGATCTTCACCGCGCCGTTGCCGAGCACGTAGATCTGGGGGATTTCGTAGGTGCCCTGTTTGGGGTTCCAGGCGCTGGACACGAGGCTCCCGTTGCCGTTGATGTTGACCTGGGTCGCCCCCGATGCCAGCCCGCAGTGTTCGGGCGTGTCGATGAAGATCCTTGCGTGCGCCCCGGCCGACATGTAGACGGTGCCCGGTCCGATTTCGAGCTTGCAGATGAAGTAGTCGCCGCCGTTCATCGTCAGCGTCCCGTTGCTGCCGACGTCGATCACCCGCGTGCTCGCCGTCCAAGGGTTGTGTTTGGTCCAGGTGTCGCTCTGCCCGGCATATGGCCCCGAGGTGCAGTTCTGCGAGAGCAGGCAGTTGGCGTTTTCGGTGGCGAGGTTCGCCGGCGGGACGATCGGCGGCAGTTCCCGGTTTTCTTCCGTTTTCACCCCCGAGCAGCTCGGAGTCGGGGCTTCTTTGCCGACACCGTGGCGCTCGTCGCCGCAGATCGTTCCCGAGCCGCCGCTCTGGGTGATGCCCCCGTTGGTGCCGATGTCGGCTTCGATTTTGAAGTTTCCTTTGACGTTGATTTCGTCCTGGCCGATGAATTTCTCGTCGGCGAAGACGCCTTTCCCGCTGTTCGTCAGCAAGGCGACGTTGACCCGCCGCTGCACGGTGCCCGAGGAGCCGACCGAGACCACGTTCAGCGTTTTCCCCGTGCCCGCGTAGGCGCTGACCACGTAGCTGTAGGTGGCGCCGCCGACCGCTTCGGTCGCGGTCGCGGGGCACCAGCCGCTGACCGCGGTCTGGTATTCGCCGTTGGGTCCGACGCAGGGATGAGCGACGCTGAGGCTCGGCAGGTAGCGGTTGAGCCGCAGCAGGGCGATGTTGGCGCCGGCGTCGGCGGCGGCGATCGCTTCCTTGGAGCTGTGGTCGCGCTTCGTCCCCTGCTGGACGTCGACCGTCGACATCACCGCGACGCTGGAGATCGCGAACGTGGCGATCAGGGCCATCAGCGCCGTCGGCACGGCGATCCCGCGCTCATTCCGGCGCAAATCGCGGACCAGCAGGAGGAAGCGATCGATGGCGATCATTCGCGTCATCTCATCGTCACTCCGGTGTCCGGGCTTGAGGGCCTCGCTCCTCGTCGACCCTCACCTGGACGCCCGTCCTACTCGGTAGCGGGTGCGAGCTGCTCGATACCGCTCGCGCGCTGGCCGCCCGCCGCCAGCATCAGTTTGAAGTCGTGGGGGTTGGAGGCGAACTCGAGGGCGACGTCCTCGGTCACCTTGCCCTCCATTACGTAGTGCATCAGGGACTGGTCGAAGGTGCGCATGCCGTAGTACTCGCCCTCGGCGATGACTTCGGTGATCTTGCCGGTCTCCTCCGGGTTCATGATCAGGTCCTGGACGCGGCCGGTGACGATGAGGATCTCCGAGGCGGGGACGCGGCCGTTGCCGCTGACGTCGGGGACGAGGCGCTGGGCGATCGCCCCCCGGAGGGTGGCGGCGAGCATCACGCGGGCCTGGTGCTGGAGGTGGGGCGGGAAGAAGTCGACGATGCGGTTGATCGTCTCGGTGGCGTCCAGGGTGTGGACGGTGGATAGGACGAGGTGGCCGGTCTCGGCCGCAGACAGGGCGGTGCGAACCGTCTCCTCGTCGCGCATCTCGCCGATCAGGATCACGTCGGGGTCCTGACGCAGGACCCGGCGCATCGCCCGGGCGAAGCTTTCGGTGTCGGAGCCGACTTCGCGCTGGTTGATGATCGAGTTTTTGTCCGGGTGCAGGTACTCGATCGGGTCCTCGAGGGTGACGATGTGGTCGGTCCGGGTGCGGTTGATGTGGTCGATCATCGCCGCCAGGGTCGTGCTCTTGCCCGAGCCGGTGGTGCCGGTGACGAGGATGATCCCGCGCTGCTCTTCGGCCAGCTTGGTGACGACCGGCGGCAGCCCGAGATCGTCGACCGAGCGGATGTCGAAGGGGATCGCGCGGCAGACGATCGAGATCGAGCCGCGCTGCTTGAAGGCGTTGACGCGAAACCGCGAGAGGCCCTTGATCGCGTAGGAGAAATCGGCCTCGCCGCATTCTTCGAATTCGCTCACCGAGCGCACCTCGGCCATGTCCTGGAAGGCGCGTTCGGTGTCCTCCGGGGTCAGCGGCTGGTAGCCCTCGAGAGGGGCAAGCTCACCGTGCATGCGGGCGGTCGGCGGCACGCCGACCTTCACGTGCAGGTCGGACCCCTCCCGCTCGATGAGCGTCCGCAGAGCTGAGTCGATGTCGAACATCCCGGCCTGTATCGGCCGACAAACCGGCTTACTTGAAGTGTGGATGGGCGGGGGAGGGAGCAGGTATCCCCTCCCCAGAGACCGTCGCGCAGCTGACGCGGCGTGCTGGGCGCAGTTGTGGTCTCAGGAGCCTCTGGGGAGGGGATACCTGCTCCCTCTAACCAGTCCTGAGAAGAGCCGTTTATCAGCCCTTGGTCGGGGCAGCTGCGGCCGTCCGAGAGATGAGGGGGGACGGATACCCCCTCCACAAAGGCTCCTGGGACCACGTTGGCGCCCAGCAGCACGATCAGCTGCGCGACGGTCTTTGGGGAGGGGGTATCCGTCCCCCCTCCCCGCGACCGAGCTACAGCTTTAAGCGACCTCGCGCAGTTTCTGCGCCTCGCCGAGGGACTGGAGCTTTTTCAGGCTCTGGTTCTCGATCTGGCGGATCCGCTCGCGGGTGACGTTGAAGGTGCGGCCGACCTCGTCCAGGGTCCGCGGGTGCTCGCCGCCGAGCCCGTAGCGGAGCTCGAGCACGCGGCGCTCGCGGTAGGAGAGGTTCTCCAGCGCCTCTTTCAGCGCCTCTTTGGTCAGCAGGTCCGCGGCCCGGTCGAACGGGCTCTCGGCCTTCTCGTCGGCGATGAACTGGCCGAACTCCGACTCCTCCTCGTCGCCGACCGGCTTCTCGAGGGAGACCGGGGCCTGGGCGGAGCGCTTGATCGAGTCGACCTCCTCGGGATCGATCCCCGTCACCTCGGCGATCTCCTCCGGGGTGGGCTCGCGGCCCAGCTCGGTGACCAGCTTGCGCTCGGCGCGGCCGATCTTGTTCAGCTTCTCGACGACGTGGACCGGGATCCGGATCGTCCGCGCCTTGTCGGCCAGCGCGCGGGCGATCGCCTGGCGGATCCACCAGGTCGCGTAGGTGGAGAACTTGAACCCCTTGCGGTAGTCGAACTTCTCCGCCGCGCGGACCAGGCCCAGCGTCCCCTCCTGGATCAGATCGAGGAAGGGAAGCCCCTGGTTCCGGTAATTTTTCGCGATCGATACGACGAGGCGGAGGTTCGACTCGACCATTTTCTGCTTCGCGTCGAGGTCGCCGCGCTCGATCCGTTTCGCCAGTTCGACCTCCTCCTGGGCGGTCAGGAGGCGGACTTTGCCGATGTCCTTGAGGAACAGCTGCAGGGAGTCCGTCGTCATGTCCGGTTTCAGGTCGAGCGCCTGTTTCTGGCGCCGGCGGCCTTTTTTGCCGGTGTCGGCGGGAAGCGCTTCCGCAGCGGCTTTCTGCGCCGGGTCCATGTCCTCGACGAGCTCGATCCCCGACTTCTCGAGGTGGCCGTAGAGGTCCTCGACGTCAGACTCGTCGAGATCGACCTCGGAGACGGCCGAGGCGATGTCCCCGAAGGTCAGAACGCCGAGCTGCTGCCCGCGATTGATGAGGTTTTTGACCTCGTCCAGTTCCTGAAGCTCTGCTACCAGCATCCGTTCTTACTCGTTCCCTTGCGGTCGATGTTTAGTCCTGGCGATGAAATACCGTCGCGAGTCGAAAGTCGCGCCGGACCGACAAAAAACGGACCCGAGAGATCTGGTCCGCGAAGTAGCGTCTACATCGTCATTGTGCCCAGTTGGGCGACGTCTGCACCTAGGTCAAACGCCTGTTCGCATGGTACTCGCTTCAGTTTGTGAAGTCAATGCCCGACTCCCTCCGCCATCCGACCCCCTGGCTACGCGCCTTCTGGCAGCGCGCCTACCGCGAGAATGTCACCGGGCTCTCGGCGATGGTCGCCTACAACCTGATGCTGGCGGTCTTTCCGTTCGCCCTGCTCGTGCTCTTCGTCTTCGGCCAAGTGCTGAAGATCGAAGGGGTCGAGAGCAGCGTCCTCGCCGACCTCCAGCGCCTCTTCCCCAACACCGAGCAGCAGACGCTGACCGACGCCCTCAACCGGATCGAGAACAACACGGCGACGATCGGGATCGCCGCCTTCGCCGGCTCGCTCTGGATCGGCGCCTCCTTCTGGGGGGCGATGGACACCGCTTTCTGCCGCATCTACCACGTCGAGTGCCGCGGCTGGGTCGAACAGAAGCGCTTCTCCTTCGCGATGCTTGCCGTGGTCCTGCTCTTCATCGCCGCCAGCATCTTCATCCCCACCCTCGAGAGCGCGGTCGTCAACAGCACCGACCGGCTCCCGCTCGGGCTCTCCGACATCAAGGCGATCGACACGATCCTGCTCCTCACCGCGGCGCTCCTGGTCACCTTCGGGATCTGCTCGGTGATCTTCTGGGCCGTGCCCAAAGGGCACATGCCGTGGCGCGCGGTCTGGCCCGGAGCGCTCTTCGTCACCCTCGGCGCCGGGCTCGCCAACTGGCTCTTCCCGATCTATCTCTCCAACGTGTCCAGCCTCTCGCGCTTCGGCTCCACGCTCGGCTTCATCCTCATCGCCCTGCTCTGGTTCTACGTGCTCAGCCTGGCGCTGATGGTCGGGGCGGTGATCAACTCGCTGCGCTTCGAGTACGAGGACACCGGTGAACTCCCCTACTTCTCGACGCTGGAGCGCCCCTGCGAGGGCTGCAACGAGAAGTGACCGAAAAGGCCAGCGTTCAGGGCCTTTCTTCCAGTAGTTAAAAACTGTCGTATCCTAGGGCGGGGAATCGAGACGGCAGTTTGGACTGGCCGTCCAGCGAACGCATAGGGGTGGACGATCCACGGTGATCCAACGACAGCGGAGTTCTGAAACCGCCCGAAACATTCTGCGTCCGACCATTCCAATCGACCTGGCAGGCCAGTCGCAGCGCCAGCGCATCGTCGACGCGATGATCGAGTCCTGCGCCGAGAAGACCTACGCGGGGACGACGATCAGCGACATCGTCGCCCGCGCCCACATCTCGCGCACCACCTTCTACAAGCACTTCGAAGACAAGCGGGCCTGCTTCGACGGCGCGATCGACTTCTGCATCGCCGAGCTGCAGGGGGTGGCGGCGGCGTCCCACTCCCCGGAGGACACGCCGGGCGCGGCGGCGCGGATGGCGGCGACCGCCGTGGTCGAGGCACTGGCGGCGCGGCCGGGGCTGGCGCAGATGCTCGCCGGCGACGCGATGGCGGTCGACCCGATCGTGATCGAGCGCTACCGCAGGGCGACGGTGCCGGCTCTGGAGGCGCTTTGGGCCGAGGGCGGGCGGGCCGAGGCCCACACCGACCCGCGCCTCGCCTTCGGACAGGCGCAGGTCCTGATCCTCAATCAGATCGCCACTGGCAACCCCGACCGGCTGCCCGAGCTGCTGCCGGAGATCGTCTACCTGGCCGTCAGCCCCTTCGGCGGCCACGAGGAGGCGCTGCGGCAATCCCGGCTGGCGGCCGAGGTCGAGATCGGCGGCACGGCATCGCGGTGAGCGACAACACCGAGGACTTGCGCCAGTGGCGCCTGCCGCGGGGACGGCACGGGCTGCCGCGGGAGCTGGTCGAGCGCTCCCAGCGGGAGCGGCTGCTGGCGGCGGTGGTGCGGGTGACGGCGACGAAGGGGTACGAGTCCACCACGGTCGGCGACATCCTCGGCGAGGCGGGGGTCGGGCGCGAGACCTTCTACGAACTCTTCGACGACAAGCTCGATTGCATGCTGGCCGCGCACAAGATCCTCGTCGACGCGCTCGAGGAGCAGGTGCGGGCCGCCTACTCCGAGCAGGGCCCCTGGCCGGAGCGGGTCCGCCACACCTTGGCGGTGACGCTCGAGTGGTTCGCGGCCGACCCCCAGGCCGCCCGCTTCACCCTGGTCGAGCTGAGCACGGTCGGGCCCGCCTTCCGGGCGATCTTCCAGAGCGAGTACGCCCGCTTCACCAAGCTCCTCGACGAGGGGCTCGGCGACGACGGTCCTCATCCGGAGCTCTCGCGCGCGACCGGGCTCGCGGTCGGGGCGATCATGGCCCGGATCTACGAGGAAGTCGTGCTCGGCAAGGCGGCCGAGCTGCCACACCTGCTGCCCGACCTCACCTACGAACTGCTCGTCCCCTTCGTCGGCGAAGAGGTGGCGCGGGCCGAGCAGCGGCGGGCGGCGGCCTAGCCCCGCTCGGCCAGGGCCGCGGCGAGCGCCTGGCGCAGCGGCGTCCGCGGGACGCCGGGGAAGAGCTCCATCCCGGTGGGGTCGTCGACCACGGTCTCGGTCGCGAGACCCTCGATCAGCGGCTTGGCGACGCCGGAGTCAACCGGCGTGACCAAGCCGATCCAGAGCGAGGAGAGGAACGGGGTCAGCAGCGGCACCGTGATCCGCGCCGGCGGCCGGCGGCCCAGCGCCCGCGCCAGCTCGTCGATCATGCCGCCGTAGGTGGTGACGTCAGGGCCACCGATTTCGATCTCCCGCTCGACCGGGAGCCCGAGGTCGGCGGCCGCCGCCAGGTAGGCCACCGCATCGGCCACCGCGACCGGCTGGGTCCGGGTGCTCACCCAGCGCGGGGTCACCATCAGCGGCAGCCGGCGAACCAGGTAGAAGGCGGTGCGGAAGGACTCGCTGCCGGCGCCGAGGACGGCGGCGGCGCGGAAGTAGACGACGGGAACCTTGCCGCGGCGCAGGGTCTCGGCGGTCCGGTGGCGGCTGTCGAGGTGCTTCGACCCCTCCCCCAGGCCGCCGAGGTAGACGATCCGCTTGACGCCCGCCGCCGCCGCGGCGGCGGCGAAGTTCTCCGCCCCCTCCTGGTCGCGGGCGGCGAAGTCGCCGTCGGAGCCGCGCCCCATCGAGTGGACGAGGTAGTAAGCGACATCGACACCGCCGAGGGCAGGAGCCAGCGTCTCGGCGTCGAGCACGTCGGCTTGGACGACCTCGCAGCCGGCTTCCTTCAGCTCCCCCGCCCGCTCCGGGTGCCGAGCCAGGGCCCGCACCTCCTGCCCTTCCTCGCGCAGCCATTTGCAGAGGAGGCCGCCGATGTACCCCGTTGCTCCGGCGACCGCGATCACGCGGATCTTCTACCCGCGCGAGGAGAAATTAGCCGTATCTCTCGCCGATGATCTCGCGCAGCTTGCTGCGGTCGTGGCGGGCATGAACCCTGCGCACCGTGCCGGAGCGGGAGCGCATCACCAGCGACTCGGTGGTGGCGCCGGGGCCGCGGTAGCGGACGCCCTGGAGGACGTCGCCGTCGGTGACGCCGGTGGCGGAGAAGAAGACGTCGTCGCCGGAGCAGAGGTCGTTGGCAGTCAGCACCTGGTCGAGGTCGTAGCCGGCGTCGACCGCGGCCGAGCGCTCCTCGTCGTTGCGGGGCCAGAGGCGGCCGATCAGCTGCCCGCCCATCGACTTCAGCGCCGCGGCGGAGATCACGCCCTCGGGCGTACCGCCGATCCCCCAGAGCAGGTCGACCGGCGAGCGTTCGCTCACCGCCAGCAGCGAAGCGGAGACGTCGCCGTCGGTGATCAGGCGGATCCGGGCGCCCGCCTCGCGAACTTCCTTCATCGCCTGCTCGTGGCGCGGGCGATCGAGCATGACGACGATCACGTCGCCCACCGAGCCGCCCTTGCGCTCGGCGATCAGCTTCAGGGTCTCCGGCAGCGGCCGGTCGAGGTCGAGCAGGTCGGCGATCTCCTCCCCGCCCGCCATCTTTTCCATGTAGACGCAGGGGCCCGGGTCGAACATCGTCCCCCGCTCGGCGAGGGCGATGACGGCGATCGCGCTCGGCATCCCCAGCGCGCAGAGCCGGGTTCCCTCGAGCGGGTCGACGGCGATGTCGACGGTCGGCGGCGACCCGTCGCCGATCCCCTCGCCGTTGTAGAGCATCGGCGCCTCGTCCTTCTCCCCCTCGCCGATGACGACGGTGCCGTCCATCGAGACCGAGTCGAGGACATGGCGCATCGCATCGACCGCCGCCTGGTCGGCGGCGATCTTGTCGCCGCGGCCGACCCAGCGGGCCGAGGCCAGGGCAGCGGCCTCGGTGACGCGGACGAGCTCCAGAGCTAGGTTGCGGTCGGGCTTGGCCGCCGCGCGGGCGGACCCGGCCTCCTGATCGGTGGACCCCATGTGGGGCGGAGCCTATTTGAAGTCGGAGCCGGGATGAAGCCGAGGGCGTGGACGTTTGGCCCAATCGAAATCCGTGCCGCGCGAGAGTTTCGGCTAAAGAGCCCTGAGCGGATGTCGATGACCCGCTCGATGGACGTCACCGAGCTCTCCAGGCTGGGGCAGGAGCTGAGCGCGCGCACCGACGAGGTGGTGGCGCGGATGATGCGACGCTCGGCGCGGTCGTCGAAGACACTGGCAAAGGTCGTCGAAGACAGCTTCCACGACGTCGGCACCGTCTCCACCGTCGCCGTCGCCCGCTGGATGTCCGGCGAGGGCGAAGCGGTCGCCCGCGAGGTCGGGCAGGAGTCCTGGCGGATCTTCGCCCAGCTCGCCTCCCAGCAGGAGGCGGCGCTGAACGAGGTGACGAAACGCTGCCTGCGCTGGCGCGACTGCACCCTCGAGGTGCTCGACGAGAGCGCCGCCGACCTCGGCCTCGCCGAGGAGACGCTGGCGACGGCGCGGGCGATGGTCCAGCGCAGCCTCGACGTCACCCTGGTGCGGATGTGCCAGTCCTTCGAGGACGAGCGCCAGCGCGCCCATGAGGAACTCTCGAGCCGCGAGAAGGAACTCGTCTTCCTCGCCACCCACGACGCCCTCACCGGACTTCCCAACCGGACCCTGATCCTCGACCGGATCGAGCAGACGCTGCGGCGCTCGCGCCAGAACCAGGAGCCGGTGGCGGCGCTCTTCGTCGACCTCGACAACTTCAAGGCGATCAACGACTCGCTTGGACACGGCGTCGGCGACGAGCTGCTCTGCGCCGTGGCCGAAAGGCTGGAGGGCGTGATCCGCGACACCGACGCGCTCGGGCGGATGGGTGGCGACGAGTTCGTCGTCGTCGCCGAGGGCCTCTCGCTGGCGGCCGGGCCGGAGCTGATCGCGGAGCGCCTGCTGGAAGCTTTCGGCGAGACCTTCGCGCTCGGCGAGGGAGGCGAGACCCAGGTCCGCGCCAAGGCCAGCATCGGCATCGCCACCGGTATCCGCGACTCGGCCGAAGAGCTGCTGCGCGACGCCGACATCGCCATGTACCGGGCCAAGTGGGGGGGCAAGAGCCGCTACCTGGTCTTCGAGTCGGGCATGGAGGACGAGGTGCAGGCGCGGCTGGAAACCGAGATGGACCTGCAGACCGCGCTCGCCAACCAGGAGTTCTTCCTCGTCTACCAGCCGACCTTCGACCTGCAGACGATGACCCCGACCGGGGTGGAGGCGCTGATCCGCTGGCGCCGGCCGGGCCGCGGGGTGATCGAGCCGGAGGAGTTCATCCCGCTGCTGGAGGACTCGAAGCTGATCGTCGACGTCGGCGCCTGGGTCCTGCGCGAGGCCTGCGCGCAGGCGGCCGGCTGGCAGCAGGAGGGGCGGTCGATGGGCCTCTCGGTCAACGTCTCCGCCCTGCAGCTCGACACCGACGCGCTGATCGACGACGTCAAGCTGGCGCTGGCGGCGAGCGGCCTGGCGCCGGAGGCGCTGACGCTGGAGATCACCGAGACGACGCTGATGACCGACGCCGAGGAAACGGCACGGCGGCTGCGCGAGCTGAAGGAGGTCGGGGTGAGGATCGCGGTCGACGACTTCGGCACCGGCTACTCCTCGCTCTCCCACCTGCGCCAGTTCCCGGTCGACGTCCTCAAGATCGACCGCTCCTTCGTCGCCCAGCTGGCCGACGGCGGCGAGAACGAGATCCTGCTTCAAACCCTTGTCCAGCTCGGCAAAGCGCTGGAGATAGAGACCACCGCGGAGGGGATCGAGCGGCCCCAGGATCTCTCGCTGATCCGCGACAAGGAGTGCGACAACGGCCAGGGCTTCCTCTTCACCCGTCCGCTCAGCGCCCAGGACGCCGACTCCTTCTTCAGAAGCTGGTCGCCTACGCGGCGCTTCGAGGTTCGCAACGAGCGCCCGGACGGCGATAGGGTCCCCCTCGATGGATCGCTGGGGCCTGACGCTGCCGTTGCCGGGACTGACGCTCCCTGAGCACGAGGAGCACGTCCGCCGCGCCGAGGCGACCGGCTACACCGACCTCTGGACGGGAGAGACCGCCGGCCCGGACGGCTTCACGCCGCTGGCGCTGAGCGCCGCCTGGACCGAGCGGGTGCGGCTGGGGACTGGGATCGTCGGCGTTTTCCAGCGCGGCCCGGCGCTGCTGGCCCAGCAGGCGGTGGCGCTGAGCGATGCCTGCGAGGGTCGCTTCATGCTCGGCCTCGGCTCCTCCTCGGACCGGATCGTCGAAGGCTGGAACGAGATCCCCTTCGAGCGGCCGCTGAGCAAGGTGCGGGAGACCCTCGACTTCCTCGACCCCGTCCTCGGCGGCGAGCGCAGCGAGACCGGCTTCAAGCTGGAAGCGGCGCCCCGCTTCGAGGTGCCGATCGTGCTCGCGGCCCTGCGCGGCAAGATGCTCGAGCTGGCGGTCGAGCGCGCCGCCGGCGCCTTCACCAACTTCCTGCCCCTCTCCGGCCTGCCGAAGGTGACCGCGCAGCTGGAGGGGGCGCCGACCGGTTTCGAGCTGCTCTGCCGCTTCTTCTGCATCCCCGGCGAGCGCGAGCAGGTCGAGCCCCTCGCCCGCTTCATGTTCTCCTCCTACATCACCGTCCCGGTCTACGCCGACTTCTACCGCTGGATGGGCTTCGGCGAGCAGATCGGCCCGATGGTCGAGGCCTGGGAGGTCGGCGACCGCCAGGCCGCCGCTGCGGCCGCCCCCTGGGAGCTGATCGAGGACATGTTCATCTTCGGCACCCCTGAGCAGATGAAGCAGCGCCTCGGCGAATTCGTCGCCAGCGGCATCACCCTCCCGATCCTCACCCCGATCACGACGCCCGACAAGCTTGGGGAGACGATCGAGGCGCTGGCGCCCTAGCTGAGCGAGCGGTTCGGGTTGGGAGGGAGCCGGTGGGGGTCGTTCGGAGCACCTCCGCCGCGAGGGTCCGCATCTGCTGACGCCTCAAGGCTGGTGGCGCGGCTCCATGCTGGGTACCTCACGACCCCCACCGGCTCCCTCTCGTGATCGCAGAGGGCAGGACGCCGGCTACTCGTTCTGGAGTTGGGATTGCTGTTCTGCGAGTCGGGCGTAGGCGTCGGGGCGCCTCGTGGTGAGGAAGGGGAAGAGCTCCAGCCAGTCTCGGCGCTGGTCGAGGTCGAGGTCGGCTACTAGGACGGCGGGTTCGTCGCGGGGGGCCTGGGCGAGGATGCGGCCGTAGGGGTCGGAGATGAAGGAGGAGCCGTAGAAGGTGAGGGGCGGCTCTTCGCCGATGCGGTTGACGGCGACCATGAAGACGCCGTTGGCGATCCCGTTGCCGACGATCACGTGCTGCCAGAGCGGCTGGGTGTCGAACTCGGGGTGGTCGGGCTCGGAGCCGATCGCGGTCGGGTAGACGAGGACGTCGGCGCCCTCGAGGCTGTAGGCCCGGGCGACCTCGGGGAACCACTGGTCCCAGCAGGTCGGCAGGCCCAGCTGCGCCTCGCCGAGGCCGACCAGCGGGAAGGCCTCGGCGTCGCCGGGACCGGGGCGGAAGTACTTGTCCTCGTAGTAGCCCGCGGTGATAGGGATGTGGAGCTTGCGGGTGCGGGCGACCAGCTCGCCGCCGGGCGAGACGACGATCGCGGTGTTGAAGCCGAGGCCGTCCTCGCCCTTGGCGCGCTCGTAGAGGGAGGCGTGGACGTGGGTGCCGGTCGCCGCCGCCATCCGGGCGGCGAACTCGAAGGTGCGGCCGCCGGGGAGGTCCTCCGGCTCGGCTCCGGCGGCTTCGGGGCCGGCGGGGTCGACGGCGAAGTAGCGGCTGAGCGTCAGCTCCTGCAGGCAGACGAGCTGCGCCCCCTCCTCGGCGGCGAGGCGGATCCCCTGCTCCAGCGCCGCCTCGTGCTCCTCCGGATCGGGGTGCCAGCGGTGCTGGACGGCGGCGACACGGAACGGCGGCCGGCTCGGCTCCCGGGTCCGGGCGAGCGACTCGGGCGGGTCGGGGGCGCGGATCAGGCGGATCTCCTCCACTGGTTCAAGATAGAGGGCGGTGACGGTGACCCTCAAATCCACCCCGGCCGAGGACGGCTTCCGGATGCCGGGCGAGTTCGAGCCGCACAGCGGCTGCTGGATGGCCTGGCCCGAGCGGACCGACAACTGGCGGTTGGGAGCGAAGCCGGCGCAGGAGGCCTACGCGGCGGTGGCGGCGGCGATCGCGGGTTCCGAGCCGGTGACGATGGCGGTCTCCGACGGCCAGTTCGAGCATGCCCGGTCGCTGCTGCCGCCTGAGGTGGGGGTGGTTGAGGTCTCTACCGACGACGCCTGGATCCGCGACCACGGGCCGACCTTCCTGCTCGACGGCGAGGGGCGGCGGCGCGGCGTCGACTGGCGCTTCAACGCCTGGGGCGGGACCGAGGGCGGCCTCTACTTCCCCTGGGACCGCGACGAACGGGTCGCCGCCAAGGTGCTGGAGATCGAGGGGGTCGACCGCTACCGCGCCCCGATCGTGCTCGAGGGCGGGGCGATCCACGTCGACGGCGAGGGGACGGTGCTGAGCACCGAAGAGTGCCTGCTCAACCCCAACCGCAACCCCGAGCTCTCCAAGGAGCAGATCGAGCGCGTGCTCGTCGACTACCTCGGGGCCGAGAAGGTGGTCTGGCTCGGAGCCGGCGTCTTCGAAGACGAGACCGACGGGCACGTCGACAACCTCGCCTGCTTCGCCCGTCCCGGCGTCGTCCTGCTGACCTGGACCGACGACGAGGACGACCCTCAGCACGCGATCTCCCGCGACGCGTGCGAGCGGCTGGAAACCGCGACCGACGCCCGCGGCCGCCCCTTCGAGGTGGTGCTCCTCCCCTCCCCCGGCCCGCTGCAGATCTCAGCCGAGGAGGCCGAGGGCGTCGACGCCGGCGAGGGCACGCAGCCGCGCCGGGCGGGCGACCGCATGGCCGCCTCCTACGTCAACTTCTATCTCGGCAACTCGCGGATCGTCTTCCCGCTGCTCGACCCCCGGCATGACGACGAGGCCGCGGCGATCCTCCGGCGCACCTTCCCGGAGCGCGAGGTGGTCGGGGTGCCGGCGCGCGAGATCCTCCTCGGCGGCGGCAACGTCCACTGCATCACCCAGCAGGTGCCGCGAGGCTGAGCGCGTAGTCGCCGGCCGCGTCGGTGAACCAGCCACGCAGCTCCAGCCCGGCGCCGTCGTAGGCGGCGGCGATCCGCTCGCGGGTGAACTTGGTCGAGATCTCAGTCCGCATCTCCTCGCCGGCGGCGAAGCGGATCTCCAGGTCAAGACTCTCCAGCCGCACCTGCTGGTCGGCCAGCGAGCGCAGGCGGATGTCCATCCGCTCGGCCTCCGTGTCGTAGCGGGCGACGTGCTCGAAGGCATCGAGGTCGAAGTCGGCTCCAAGCTGGTCGTTGAGGACGGCGAGGACGTTCTTGTTGAACTCGGCGGTGACCCCGGCGGCGTCGTCGTAGGCGGCCTCCAACCGCGCCTTCTCCTTGATCAGGTCGGTGCCGAGCAGGAGGTGGTCGCCGGGGCCGAGCAGGGCGCGGATCCGCTCGAGGAAGGCGTGGCGCTCGCGCGGGTAGAGGTTGCCGATCGTGCCGCCGAGGAAGGCGATCATCCGGGTGCCGCTGCCGTGCGGGACCCGCTCCAGGTGCTGCTCGTAGTCGCAGACCATCCCGTGCACGTTCAGCCCGGGGTACTCGTCGACCAGCTCCGCCGCGGTGCGCTCGGTGATCTCGACCGAGATGTCGACCGGGACGTAGGTGTCGAGGGCGCCGCAGTCGCGCATCGCGCTCAGCAGGTGGCGGGTCTTCGCCGCCGAGCCCGAGCCCAGCTCGACCAGCGTCCGGGGGCAGCCGGCGGCGGCGTGGATCTCTCCGGAGCGGGTTGTGAGGATCTCCCGCTCGGCCCGCGTCGGGTAGTACTCGGGCAGCTCGGTGATCCGCTCGAACAGCAGCGAGCCGCGCTCGTCGTAGAAGTATTTCGGCGCCACCTCCTTCGGGTAGGCGCAGAGACCCTCGCGGACGTCGCGCGCCATCTTCGCCGCGGCGTCGGCGTCGAGGTGGACGTCGATCGCGATCGTCATGCGCCCCTCGCGCAGCGGAAGCCGGAGAAGATCTGCCGGCGCTGCGGCAGGTCCCAGTTGCGGAAGCTCGGGCGGGCGACCCGCGGGTGCGTGGCCCAGGAGCTGCCCCGCAGGACCTTGTACTCGCCGCCGAAGAAGACCTCGGAGTACTCGCGGTAGGGGAAGGCTTCGAAGCCGGGATAGGCAAGGAAGTCGGAGGAGGTCCACTCCCAGCCGTGGCCGACCCCGTCAAGGCGGGGCGCGGCCGCCTCCCACTCGAACTCGCTCGGCAGCCGCTTGCCGGCCCAACGGGCGAAGGCATCGGCCTGGTCCCAGGAGATGTGGATCACGGGATGCGCCGGGTCAACGGGATCGCGCCGGCCGCGGGCGGTATCGACCCATCCCTTGTCGTCGCGCTCCCAGTAGAGCGGCGGCTCCGCCCCGGTCTCCTCCACGAACTCGACGTACGCGCCGTTGGGGACCGGAGTTCGATCGATTTCGAAGGCGTCCAGGTCGACGGTGCGCCGCGGCCGCTCGTTGTCGTAGGCGAAGCCGCGAGCGGGGGCGCCGATCTCGTATTCCCCTCCTTCGACCGGAGCCATCTCACCATAGGCATTTGTGCCCGGTATCCGGGGAGAAAGGTCGTCACGTTTCAGTTGCACTGGCAGTTCGTAACCCGCGACCAGCTGCAGGAGCTGCAGCATCGTCTCGTTGTGCTGCAGCTCGTGTGCGAGCAGCAACTCATAGACGAAGCCGTCCCGCAGCAGCGGGTCCTCTGCGTCGGGGCCGATCTCCATGCCCTCCAGTACGTCGAGGGTGCGCTCGCGGACGTCCGCCATGTAGGCGCGCAGCTCGGCGTCGCGCAGGATCGGCAGCTCGCCTCGGACCTTGCGCGGGTTCTCGATCGCGTCGTAGAAGCGGCCTAACTCCCCATGCAGCGGCTCGCGACCGCCGATCCTCTGCACCAGCCACAGCTCCTCGAAGTTAGCGATGTGCCCGAGGTCCCAGGCCAGCGGGCTGAGGATCGGCGAGTAGACCGTGTTCAGCTGCTCGTCGTCGAGCGGCGCAACCAGGGCAAGGGTGCGCTCGCGGGCCTCGGAGAGAGCTGCCGCGATCGCCGCCTTCGACTCTGAGGACACATCGGCCGGGATAGGAAGACCCTAGCGCCCTCTGAGTACTCGCCTGTGAATCAGCTGGTTCCCTCGGCCTCGGGATCAACCCAGACCTGCTTCATCCAGGGCGGGGAGATCGCGAAGCGGGCATGGCTGCCGGCGGCGATCGGCTCCAGCGGGATCAGGTGGACGCGGCGGCCCGGGGTGAAGCGGTGGGTTTCGGGTGCGGCCATGACGTTGCCGGCGTGGCTGCCGCCGGAGACGAAGAGGAGGCCGCTCTCCGGCCCCCAGCCTTCGTGCGATGCGATCCCGGCGTCCGACATCCAGTTGACGTCGGTGCGGAAGTAGTTGTAGCCGTGGTGCGAGGAGGCTCGCTCGTCGACCTCGCCGTCGGGACCGAATCGCAACTGCACGCCCTCCCAGTCGTCGTGGTGGTACCCCTTCGGTCCCGCGATCGGCACGCCACGGAGGGTGGCCGAGTCGGCGTAGTAGGTCCAGTACTGGACATAGAGATTGCCGTCCCGCTCGCCGGAGCAGTCGGCATCGGGCAGCTGCGGCTCCTCGGCGCGGCAGTCGACGACGTGGACGAAGACCGTCACCGGCAGCCCCTCGTCGGTCCGGCGCACCACCTCGTCCCCCTCGCCGTCGCCGCACTCGCTGCTGCGGCAGCGGCGGAAGTCGACCGGCAGCGCCCGCGACCCAGCCTCGAAGACCAGGTTCGGCATGTGCCGCCGCACCAGCTCCCCCACCTCGCCCCCGTAGGCGGCGATCAGCGCCGGCTCCTCACCGCAGCCCTCGGCCAGGGTCGCCGCGCAGAGGATCCGGTCGGCCAGCGAGCCCGCCAAAGCGGCCCCCGGCACCCGCACCCCCGCCGCTACCAGGCCGAGCAGCAGCAGCGAGACGAGCGTGACCAGCCCGACCCACTCGACCGTCCCCTGTCCCCGCTCCGACCGCATGAGCCGAATCTAGGGAGCAAATTCCTACACGTGCGTGAACGGCGTGCCAATTGGCGCGCCGAACCGCCACAGATCAGTAACCAGCGAAGACTTCCCAGGGGCCGCGGCGATATCTGACGACATAGGCGTGCAGGTTGCACGCGGAGCAGTGGTAACCCACGGGGTGGACCACGACGTAGATGGACTTCCGCAGGACTTGGACTCCGCAATCCCTCTTGACGGTCGCAGCGTAGGTGGACTTCGGCCCTCTCCTCACTTCGAGGACTCTGCCTTTAGTCTCGAGTGCTTCCTTTGCCGCGGGAATAGCTCCGCGTGGATTCGCTGGCCGGATCAGCTCCGAGGGGTCGGGGCATTTTCCCGGCACTGCAGCTTGGGCGCCGTTTACAACGCCGAGAAAAAGCAGCGCGAACCCCAACGCCAGTAACCCGAAGGCTCCCGCAGGCAACGTGCGCTTCATGAACATGCCCAGATCGTATTGGTGGATCGCGGGACCACTGACCAGCACGAGTTAGCCCAACCGATTTTGAACACACCCCAGTGGGGCAAAAGTCGGCTGCGATCCTGGTCCTACAAGGGCCGCCTCCCGGAGCGATGGTGCGTGGCTGGCGAGCGCCGGACCAAGCGATGCAAGGACGCAGGGAGCCCCAATAGCAGCGCTATTTGGGCGACCGAGGACGCCGCAGCGCGCAGCGTCCGCCGCCGCCAGGCGCGTGCCAGCGCGACGCGAGACGGCCCTACAGATTCCCGATCTCGGCGGCGATTTCCGCCGCGGCGGCTTTCGCGTCGGCGAAGAGCATCGAGGTGTTCGGTTCGTAGAAGAGGTCGTTGTCGATGCCGGCGAAGCCGGGGCTGAGGGAGCGCTTGATCACGATCACCTCTTGGGCCTCGGAGACTTCGATGATCGGCATCCCGGCGATCGGCGAGTCGGGGTCGTTCTTCGCCGCCGGGTTGGTGACGTCGTTGGCGCCGACGACCACCGCCACGTCGGTGCGCGGCATTTCCGGGTTGATCTCCTCCATCTCCTTCAAGTTCTCGTAGGCGACGTCGGCCTCGGCGAGGAGGACGTTCATGTGGCCCGGCATGCGGCCGGCGACCGGGTGGATCGCGTAGTTGACCGTCACCCCGCGCTTTTCCAGCTCGTCGGCGACCTCCTTGATCGCGTGCTGGGCCTGCGCCACGGCGAGGCCGTAGCCGGGGACGATCACGACCGAGTCGGCGTAGGCGAGCTTGATCGCCGCGTCCTGGGCCCCGATCGAGACGTGGGGCTTTTCCTCGCCGCCGCCTCCGCCACCGCCCGAAGGCGCACCGCCGAAGCCGGAGAAGAGGATGTTGGAGACCGAGCGGTTCATCGCCGTCGCCATCTCCAGGGTGAGGATCGTTCCTGAGGAGCCGACCAGGGTGCCGGCGACGATCAGGGCGACGTTGTCGAGCGCGAAGCCGGCGGCCGCCGCGGAGAGGCCGGTGAAGGCGTTCAGCAGCGAGATCACAACCGGCATGTCGGCGCCGCCGATCGGCAGGACGACGAGGTTGCCGAGGATCGCCGCCAGGACCAGGAGGAGGATGAAGAGGCCCTCCGAGGGGGACTCGTGGTCGATCGCGAGGACGACGGAGATGACGATGATCGCCAGCAGCAGGATCGCGTTGATCACCTGCTGCCCGGGCGCGGCGATCGGCCGCGTCGGGATCAGGTCCTGGAGCTTGGCGAAGGCGATGTTCGAGCCCCAGAAGGAGACCGAGCCGACGATCCCGGCGAAGATGACCGGGATCAGCGAGTCGAGCGGGAAGTCCTCGCCGATCGAGATCCCGTGGCGGATCTCCGACCAGGCGATCAGGGCGACGGCGCCGCCGCCGACGCCGTTGTAGAGGGCGACCATCTGCGGCATCTCGGTCATCTGCACCCGGATCGAGGCGATCACGCCGATCGCCGAGCCGATCCCCAGGCCGAGGACGATCAGGCCCCAGTTGCCCATCCCGTCGAGCAGGAGCGTGGTGACCACCGCGACCGCCATCCCGGCGGCGGCGATCAGGTTGCCGCGCTTGGCCGTGGTCGGGTGGGTGCCCTGTTTGATCCCGATGATGAAGAGCGAGAAGGCGACGATGTAGAGGGCGGTCGCCGCGTCGCCGCCCGGCTTCAGCACGGCCTCCAGCATCAGGCGCCGCCCTTCCCGTCGGAGCTGGCCTTCGGTTTCGGCTTGCGGCTGAACATCCCCAGCATCCGGTCGGTGACCATGAAGCCGCCGACGATGTTGATCGCGCCGAAGGCGATCGCGATCGTCCCGATCACGTACTCGATCCCGTCGTTGGCGAAGCCGACGACGATCAGGCCGCCGAGCATGACGATGCCGTGGATCGCGTTGGTCTGCGACATCAGCGGCGTGTGCAGGGTCGTCGGCACCTTCGAGATCACCTCGAAGCCGACGAAGACGGCGAGGACGAAGATCGTGATCTCGGTCATCAAGCTCATGGCTACTTGGCGGCCCTCTCGTTCTTGATCTCGCCGTTCTGGGTGATGCAGGCGGCGGCGATGATGTCGTCCTCGAAGTCGACCCGGGCAGAGCCCTCGTCGGTGACGATGAGGCCGAGCAGGTTCTCGAGGTTCTTGGCGTAGAGCTGGGAGGCCGGCGCCGGCATCTCCGAGGGGAGGTTGCGGGCGCCGATCACTTTCACCCCGCCCTCGACCACGGTCTGGCCCGGCTCGGTCAGCTCGCAGTTGCCGCCGGTCTCGGCGGCGAGGTCGACAATCACCGAGCCGGGGGCCATGTTGCGGACGCCCTCGGCGGTGATCAGCAGCGGCGCCGGGCGGCCCGGGATCGCGGCGGTGGTGATGATGATGTCCTGTTTCGCCGCGTTCTCGGCGAGGGCGTCGCGCACCTGCGCGTTCTCCTCGTCGGTCAGCGGCCGGGCGTAGCCGCCCTCCCCCTCGGCGTCGGGGATGAAGTCGAGTTCCAGCGGCCGGCCGCCGAGCGAGGCGATCTGCTCCCAGGCTGCGCGGCGGATGTCGAAGCCGGTGACGATCGCGCCGAGGCGCTTGGCGGTGGCGACCGCCTGCAGCCCGGCGACGCCGGCGCCGAGGACGAGGACCTTGGCCGGGGGAACGGTGCCGGCGGCGGTGGTCATCATCCCGAAGAAGCGGCCGGACTCGCGGGCGCCGATCAGGGTCGCCGCGTAGCCGGCGGCGGCGGCCTGCGAGGAAAGCGCGTCCATCGCCTGTGCGCGGGTCGTCCGCGGGATCGCCTCCATCGCGAAGGCGGCCACCCCGGCGCTGGCCAGCGCTTTGTTGGTGTCGGCCGCGACCCAGGGGTTGAGGTGGGAGATAAAGATCTGGTTGCCGTTCAGCTTGGCGATGTCGCCGGCCTCGGGGACGGCGACGTGGAGGACGACGTCGGCCCCCCAGGCCGCCTCGGCGGCGCCGACCGTGGCCCCGGCCTCCTGGTAGGCGGCGTCGGTGTGGCCGGAGGCCTCGCCGGCTCCCGACTCGACGACCACGTCGACGTGCTCGTTCTTCGTCAGCGATTTGACGACGTCGGGGATCAGCGCGACACGGCGCTCCCCAGCAGCGGTCTCTTTCGGCACTCCGATCTTCATGGCGCGGCGCGGAAGATTATGCGATTGGGTCGGGAGAGGGTCCCGACCCCTGCCGCTCAGGCAGAGACGCCGGCCAGACTCGCCAAACGCTCCAGCGTGTGCTGCTGCTGATCGCGCTCGACGTGCACGGGCGAGCAGATCAGCCGGTCGATGCCGGCGCCGCGGAAGCGCTCGACCCGCTCGGCGACCTCCGCCTCGGTTCCGACCAGCGAGGTCGCCTCGACGATCTCGTCCGGCATCGCCTCGAAGGCGCCGCCGCGGTCGCCGTCCTGGAAGCGCTGCTGGACCTCGTCGGCGACCTCGCCGAAGCCGAAGCGGTGGGCGAGGTCGACGTAGAAGTTGGTCTTGCGGCTGCCCATGCCGCCGAAGTAGAGGACGAGCCCGGCCTTGACGACGTTCTTCGCCGCCTCGAGGTCGCCGTCGATCGCCACCTGCAGCGAGGGGCTGACCTCGAGGTCGGAGCGCTGCCGCCCGCCCTTGGCGAAGCCCGCCTCCAGGTGCTCCCCCCAGGTCTCCTCGAAGGCGTCGACGCTGAAGAAGATCGGGATCCAGCCGTCGCAGATCTCCGCCGCCATCTCGACCGATTTGCGGCCGATCGCGCCGACGAAGACCGGGATCTCGTTGCGCAGCGGGTGGAAGTTCAGCTTCAGCGGCTTGCCCTCGCCGCCGGGCAGCGGCAGCGTGTAGTGCTCGCCCTGATGGTCGACGGGCCCCTCGCGGGCGATGATCTCCCGCACCACTTCGATGTACTCGCGGGTCCGCCCCCAGGGCTTCGCGTAGGAGACTCCGTACCAGCCCTCGGAGACCTGCGGCCCGGATGGGCCGAAGCCGAAGAGGAAGCGGCCGCCGGAGAGTTTGTCGATCGTCGCCCCGGCCATCGCCGCCGCCGCGGGCGGCCGCGCCGGCACCTGCATGATCGCGGCGCCGAGGTTGATGGTCTCGGTCTGCGCCGCCAGCCAGGCGAGGACGCTGACGACGTCGGAGCCGTAGGACTCGGCCGCCCAGACCGACTCGTAGCCGAGGCCCTCGGCGGCGCGGACGATCTCCGCCGCGTCGGTGCCGGCAGGGCCGATCCCCCAGTAGCCGAGGTTGAGTCCGAGCTTCAGGCCCATCGTCCCCGCACCCTATTGAATAGGGGTCTGATGGGTAACGGCCAAGGCAGCATGGACCAGGGACTCTCCAGCGGCGAGGCAGCCGCTCGCCTGCGCAAGCTCGGGCCGCCCCAGCAGAACTCCTCGCGCTCGCTGGCGAGCATCGTCGCCGCCAACGTCTTCACCCTCTTCAACGCGATCATCGCCGCCTTCTTCGTCCTCGACCTCGGGCTCGGGCTCTACGCGGACTCGATCTTCGGCCTGATCGCCGTCGTCAACTCCAGCATCGGCATCTACCAGGAGAAGAAGGCGAAGGAGACGCTGGACGAAATCGCCGTCCTCGTCGCCCCCCACGCGCAGGTGGTCCGCGACGGCGAGGTGCTGGAGCTGATCGCCGACGAGGTCGTCCCGGGCGACCTAGTCGAGATCGGTCCAGGAGACCAGCTGATCGCCGACGGCGAGGTCGTCGCCTCGCGCGGGATGACGATGGACGAGTCGCTGCTGACCGGCGAGTCCGACGGGATCAAGAAGGGCGACGGCGACCGCGTCCTCTCCGGCTCCTTCTGCGTCTCCGGCTCCGGCTCCTACGTCGTCGACGCCGTCCGCGAGGAGAGCTACGCGGGCAAGATCGCCGGCGAGGCGAGGGCCTTCCGCCACCCGCCCTCGCCGCTGCAGGAGGAGGTCAACCGGGTGATCATCGCCTCCACCTACGTGATGGTGCCGCTGGCGATCGTCCTCATCCTCAGCCTGAAGCTGCGCAGCGTCCCGCTCGACGAGGCGGCGCAGACCGCCACCGCCGGCCTCGTCACCCTGATCCCGGAGGGCCTGGTGCTGCTGATGAGCGTCACCTTCGCGGTCGCCGCCAAACGGCTGGCGCGGCGGGGAACGCTGGTGCAGCAGATGAGCGCGACCGAGAGCCTCGCCTCGGTCGACACGATCTGCGTCGACAAGACCGGGACCCTGACCGCGGGCAAGCTGCAGCTGACCGGGATCGAGTACGCGGACGGCGTCGACCCGAAGACCGGGGCGGCGGCGCTGGGCCGGTTCGCCGCCAGCGCCGGCAACCGCAACCAGACCCTGGAGACGATCGCCGGGGAGTTCCCGGGCGATGCGGGGGCGGTCCGCGGCGAGGTGCCGTTCTCCTCGGAGTGGAAGTGGAGCGGCGTCTCCCTCGACGGCTCCGGCGGCGGAACCTACGTGCTCGGGGCGCCGGACGTGCTCGCCGAGTCGGGGGCGCTGAGCCTGCCGCCGCGGCTGGCCGAGAAGCTGAAGCAGGAGACCGCCGCCGGCCGCCGCGTCGTCGCCTTCGGCCAGACCAGCGAGGCGCTGCCCGAGGACCCGGCGGCGAACGGGTCGCCGCGGCTGGACCCGCTGGCGCTGGTGGTGCTGGAGGAGACGCTGCGCCCCGACGCGGCGGAGACGATCGCGACGATGCGCGAGGAGGAAGTCGACCTGAAGCTGATCTCCGGCGATGCCGCCGCCACCGTCACCGCGGTCGCCTACGCGGTCGGGGTGCCGCAGGACGCTCGGGTGGTCGAGGGGCCCGACCTGCCGGAGGACGACGACGGACTGGCGAGGGCGGCGATGGAGAACACGATCTTCTGCCGGATCAAGCCCGAGCAGAAGAAAGCGCTGGTCGGGGCGCTGGTCGCCAGCGGCCGCTACGTGGCGATGATCGGCGACGGCGTCAACGACGTACCGGCGCTGAAGCGGGCGCGGATGGCGGTGGCGATGGGCTCGGGGACGCAGGTGACCAAGGGGGTCGCCGACGTCGTCCTGCTCGAGGACCAGTTCGAGCGGCTGCCGGAGGCGGTCGGCGAGGGGCGCAAGATCGCCCGCAACATCCACCGCCTCGGCCGCCTCTACCTGACCAAGACCGTCTACGCGGCGACGCTGATCCTGCTCGTCGCGGTGCCGGGCTTCGTCTTCCCCTTCCTGCCCCGCCACCTGACCGTGGCCGCCCTGCTGACGATCGGAATCCCCTCCTTCGCCCTCGCCCTGCTCCCCTCGGAGGGGCCGCTCTACCGCGGGCGGCTGCTGCGGGCGCTGGCGGCGTTCGCGGTCCCGGCGGGGGTAGCGACCGCGCTCGCCTCGATCGTCTCCTTCTTCCTCGTCGACACCGTCGCCGGCGGCACCCTCGCCGAGGGCCGGACCGCCGCGACCTCGACCCTGATCGCCCTCGGCCTCGCCTTCATCCTCCTGCTCGAGCGCGGCCCCGGCCGCGAGCACATCGCGATCCAGAGCAACATGCTGGGGATGGTGATGGCGCTCGGCGGCGCTTACGCCGGCATCCTCGCCCTCCCCTTCCTGCGCGAATTCTTCGACCTCGTCCTGCTCGGCCCGGGCGAATGGTTCCTCGTCTTCCTCTCGGTCGCGATCGGCCTCGCGATCGCTTCGGCGATGTGGAAAATCCCCCAGATCGAACGGCTGGAAGTGCCGGAGGAACGGGTAGAAGCCGAGGCGTGAGCGCTGTTCCCTCCTACTCGCCGGAACCCGACTGCACAGACGAGGCCTACGAGCCTGACGGCGAGCCGCGGCCCCTTTACCGCGAGCTGCTGGAGGAGCTGGGGCGGCGCGACCTCGGCGAGCTGCAAGGACGGATCGAGGCAAAGGTGGCCGGCAGCGGCCTCACCTTCGGCGAAGACCGGCCGATCCCGATCGACCCGGTCCCGCGGCTGATCGACGGGAAGGAGTGGGAGAGCCTGGAGGCCGGCTTGGTGCAGCGGGCACGCGCCCTCAACGCCTTCATCGCCGACGCCTACGGGCCACAGCGGATCTTCGACGCCGGCGTCGTGCCACGCCCGCTGCTCGAGACTTCGGAGGGCTACGCGCCGGCGATGGCGGGACTGCTGGACGCCGGGGCGCCGCCGGCGACGGTGGCGGGCCTCGACCTCGTCCGCGGCACCGACGGCGAGCTGCGGGTGCTGGAGGACAACCTGCGGATGCCCTCCGGCGCCTGCTACTCGCTGGCGATCCGCGAGATCGTCGAGCCCGAGCTCGACGCGCCGGCCCGGCCCCTCGGCCTCGGCGGCTACCTGGAGAAGCTGGGCGAGGCGATCCGGGACGCCGCCCCCACCGAGCGCAGAGAACCGTTTGCCGTCGTCCTCTCCGACGGCCCCGAGAACGGCGCCTGGTACGAGCACGAGCGGGTCGGCCGGGAGCTTGGCCTGCCGATCGTCACCCCCGAGCAGCTCGAGTCGAGCGGGGAAAGCCTGTTCGCCAGGATCGGGCGCGATCGCCGCCAGGTCGACGTCCTCTACCGCCGCCTCGACGCCGACCAGATCACCGAGCCGGACGGGAGCCCGACCGCCCTCGGCGAGCTGCTGCTGCCGGCGCTGCGCTCGGGCCGGCTGCGCTGCGCCAACGCCTTCGGCACCGGCCTCGCCGACGACAAGCTCGCCCATGTCTACGCCGAGCGGATGATCAGGTTCTACCTCGACGAGGAGCCGTTGCTGCGCTCGGTCCCCAGCTACGACCTCGGCGACGAGGAGGATCGTCGCGAGGCGATGGAGCGGCTCGGCGAACTGGTGATCAAGCCCCGCGGCGGCTTCGGCGGCCACGGGGTGACGATCATGCCGCGGGCGAGCGAGCGCGAGCGCGAGCGGGCGATCGCGGCGGTGAGGGAGCGGCCCGAGGACTTCATCGCCCAGGAGCCGGTCGCGCTGTCCTCCCACCCCACCGTCTGCGGGAACGGTCTGGCGCCACGGCGGATCGACCTGCGCCCGTTCGTGATCAGCAGCACCGGCGGCCAGGTGGCGATGGTCGGCGGGCTGACGCGGTTCGCCCGCGGCGCCGGCGAGATGATCGTCAACAGCAGTCAGGGCGGCGGCTGCAAGGACACCTGGGTAGTGGAGAATCCAGCGGCATGAAGCGAGGCGACAACAGCGGCCGGCCCCTGATCGGGGTGACCACCTCGGAGGTGCGGGAGCCGAAACGGATCCAGCAGACCCCGGAGAGCGAGCCGAAAGTTCGGGAGATGGTCCTCGGCCTCACCTACCTGCGCGCGATCGAGGCCGCCGGGGCGGTGCCGATGGTGGTGCCGCCGCTGCCCGAGGAGGCGATCGGGTCGCTGCTCGACCGCCTCGACGGCATCTGCCTCTCCGGCGGCCCCGACCTCGACCCCGACACCTACGGCGCCGAGCCGCACCCCGAGCTGGGGCCGACCGAGCCGGACCTGGACCGCTTCGAGCTGGCGGTGGCTCGCTGCGCCGACAAGCGCGGAATCCCGATCCTGGCGATCTGCCGCGGCACCCAGGCGCTCAACGTCGCCCGGGGCGGCTCGCTGATCCAGCACCTGCCGGCGGTCACCGAAGAGATCCCCCACCGGCAGTCGAACCCCGGCAACGAGACCAGCCATACCATCGAGATCGAGCCCGGCAGCCAGCTGGCAGTTGCGCTGGGCGATGACGAAACGGAGGTCAGCGACGAGCTCGACATCAACTCCTTCCACCACCAGGCGATCGAGCGCCTCGGGGAGGGGCTGAAGGTGACCGCCCGCGCGCCGGACGGGACGATCGAGGCGATCGAGGATCCGTCGCGCTCCTTCCTGATCGGCGTCCAGTGGCACGCCGAGACGCTCGTGCACCGAACCTACGAGGCGGCGCTGTTCCGCCACTTCGTCGAAGCGAGCCGGTTGAGTCCGGTCGCGGCCTAGCGCCGAGGGCTCAGTAGGGAAGCGTGCCGCCGGGGCCGGCCGGCGGCGGATAGACCAGCCGCAGGTGTCGCTGGGGAAACTCGAGCCGGTCGGTGGTGCGCTCGAACTCCTCCAAGGCCCCCTCGCCGAGCTCCGCGAAGGCATGGCGGACCGCCGCCACGTAGTCGCTGCTGACGAAGACCTCGGCGTCCGGCTGGTGGCGCCGGCAGCGCTCGCGCGCCTCCTCGGTGGCGCGGTAGGCGAAGACGGGCTGCGGCAGCGCCGGCTCGAAGGCCTCGCTGACCTCGATGCGCAGGTAGTTCCCCTCCCGCGCGTCGATTTCCGCCAGCCGCCGAGGGTCGACCGGGACCGCGAGGCCGTTCACGGTGCGGCCCGGCTCCTCCTCGATGTCGAGGTAGGCGACGCGAATCCGCAGCTGCTCGCCGCTATCGGGGTCGAGGAAGTGCTTCTGCGGCGGGGTCGCCTCCCAGTTGTTCGTCGCCGCCCCCCAGTAACGCCGGTAACCCCGCAGGCGGCCCGGCACCGGCGCCCAGGCGCGGCCCTCGAGCGTCAGCTCGTCCTCGATCGCCACCAGCGAGCCGTAGCCGAATACATAGGCGACGCCGGCGGGCGCCTCAGGCATCGCCGGCGGGCGGCAGGACGAACTGGCTGACGATCAGGTTCGCGGCCAGGCGCGGGTCGGTCCCCTCGCGCCGGCGCTCGATCCGGACCTCGATCACGACGGTGCTCTTGCCGACGTGGAGGGGCTCGGCCCGGGCCTCGATCTCGTCGCCGAGGACGCCGGCGGCGAAGACGTTGAGCTTCAGCTCGATCGTCGTGAAGTTATGGCCGGGCGGGATGCAGCGGAAGGTCGACCAGGCGGCGACGGTGTCGCCGAGCGCGGTCCAGACGCCCCCGTGGACGAAGCCGCCGGGGTGCAGGTGACGCTTGTCGACGACGATGCTGCCGCGGGCGTGCGAGTCCTCGACCTCGAGCGGCTCGATCCCGAGGTCGCCGGGGAAGCTGCCGGGCAGGAAGGCGCGGACCGAGTCCGGCGTGATCATCGAGCTCGGGTGCGAGGCGTCGCTCATCGACGCGGCAGCCTCTCATAACCAACAAGATCTAGGGATCGAGGCCGAAGCCCTCGAGCCCGTGGTCGCCGTAGGGTTCGTCGCGCTCGCGCACCGCCTCGCGGAAGCCGGACTCGGCGGCGCGGCGGACGAAGGCGTGACCCTCCTCGGTGTGGCGGGCGACGCCGTCGAAGAAGGTGCCGAGGACCTGGGTTTGCGTCAGGCCCTGGGCGTGAATGGTCTGGTTGACGAGCAGCTTCATCATCACCAGCTGGTTGACCGGCATCCGCGCCACCCGCTCGAGCAGGCGGTCGAAGCGCTCGTCGAGCTTGTCGGCCGGTGCCGCCTCGGTCGCCAGCCCCCACTCCGCCGCCTCGGCGCCGGTCAGCGAGTCGCCGGTGAGGAGCAGGCGCTTGGCCCGCATCGGCCCCAGCCGGCTCGCCCACATCGCCGTGGTCGGCGAGCCCCAGACGCGGGCCGGCGGGTAGCCGATCTTGGCGTCCTCGGCGATCACCAGCAGGTCCGAGCAGAGCGCCATGTCGGTGCCGCCGGCGACGCAGTAGCCGTGGACCTTGCAGAGGACCGGCTTCTCAGAGTGGAAGAGGCTCATGAAGCCGCGCACATTGCGGGACATGAACTGGTAGTCGGTGACCGGGTCCCAGTTCGAGTTCGGCGCGTGGTTGGCACCGATCACGGCCGGGTCGAGCGGCGAGCCGGGCGGGACTTCGCCGCCCTCCCCCAGCTTGCTCATGTCGCCCTCGGCCGAGGCGACGAGGTCGTAGCCGCCGCAGAAGCCGCTGCCGTTGCCGGCCAGCGCGATCGCGTGCACCTCAGGGTCGAGGTTCGCCCGCTCAATGCATTCGGCCAGCTCCACCGGCATCCGCGGCGTGATCCCGTTCCCGCGCTCGGGGCGGTTGAGCGTTATCCGCGCAACGCGCCCATCGGTCTCGTAGAGAAGCGTCTCCACGATCCGACCCTAACTCGCGAGTGGTGAGTTAACGCCGCTATAGGGGCGCTAACTCACCAATCGCTGCCTAGTTCAGTCTTTCCACGAGCATCGCCTTGCCCTGACCACCGGCCACGCACATCGTCTCGAGGCCGACCTGCTTGTCGTCGGTCTCGAGGACGTTGAGGAGGGTGCCCATGATCCGGGCGCCGGTCATCCCGAAGGGGTGGCCGAGGGCGATCGCGCCGCCGTGGGTGTTGAGCTTGTCTTCGTCGATCCCGCATTCGGCCATGATCGGGATCACCTGGGCGGCGAAGGCCTCGTTCAGCTCGACGGCGTCGACGTCGGAGATCGACATTCCGGCCCGGTCGAGGACCTTCTTGATCGCGCCGATCGGGGCGACGCCCATCAGCTCCGGCTCGTTGCCGTGGGTGGCGGCGGTGATGATCCGGGCGCGCGGGGTCAGGCCGAGCTCCTTGGCCTTGGTGTCGCTCATGATCAGGACGGCCGCGGCGCCGTCGTTGAGCGGGCAGGAGTTGCCGGCGGTGACGCCGCCGCCGCCGAAGGCCTCCGGCAGTTCGGAGAGCTTCTCCAGGGTCGAGGAGGCGCGGGGGCCGTCGTCCTTGGTGACTTCGTTGCCGTCGGGCAGCTTCACCGGGACGATCTCGCGGTCGAAGAAGCCGTCTTCCTGCGAGCGCACGGCCAGTTCCTGCGAGCGCTGGGCGAACTTGTCCATGTCGGCGCGGCTGACCTCGTACTTCTTGGCGACGTTGACGGCGGTCTCGCCCATCGCGATGTAGGCGTTTGGCTGACCGTCGTTGCCTTTCAGGTTCTCGTTCTGGTCGGCCTCGCCGGCGGGCTCGGTGCGCTCGTTGTAGCGGCTGACGAACTCGACGCCGACGGCGAGGTAGGCGTCGCCCTCGCCGGCCTTGACCGCGTTGCCGGCGTGGCGAATCGCGTCGAGGCTGGAGGAGCAGTAGCGGGAGACGGTGACCCCGTTGACCTCCTGCGGCAGCTTCTCGCTGAGCAGGGAGATGATCCGGGCGAGGTTGAAGGCCTGCAGGCCCTGCGGCATGCCGACGCCGCAGAAGACGTCTTCGATCAGGGCCGGGTCGACCTCGGGGTTGCGCTCGAGCAGCTGGTCAACGACGTAGGCGCCCATCTCGTCCGGGCGCAGCTGGGCCAGCGAGCCCTTGAAGGCACGGCCGATCGGCGTGCGGATGGTGTCGACGATGACTGCTTCGGGCATTCCTCTATCTCCTCTAAGGCTTGGGAAGGGCTTGCGACTGCGGGGGCAGGGTAGTTGACGGGCGAGTTGGTTGTCTTGTGTGAATACGCACGAAGTTTCCCGGGAGCGTCGGGAACCTGCGTTACATTCGCCTCAATCCACCTCGCGTCCAGCGCGAGATTTGCCGTTCGCGGCAAGAAAGGAGGGCCCCTTCATGCCTGAGGGTTACTGCGTGAAAGAGCGCAAGAAGGTCGAGATCAAAGACGCCAAACAGGTGACGATGAAGAACGGTCGCCCGGCGATCCAGGGCGTCTGCCCGGACTGCGGGACGAAAATCTTCAAGATCGGAAAACTCGAATAGGCCCTCCTCCGAGAGGAATCTGAACCCGGCGCGGCCGGGGAGCGTATGCCGGGTCGAATGATCCAATTAGGAACTTCGACCCGGGGTGCGCTCAGCCGCGAACGCGACGTCCGCGAGGCCTACGCCGCCCATTCCGGCGAGCTGTACGGCTTCGCGGTTCGCTCGCTCGGGGACTCCGGCCTCGCCGAGGAGGCGGTGCAGGAGACCTTCGTCCGCGCCTGGCGCGCCGGCGAGCGCTTCGACCCGAAGATCGGCTCGCTGCGGACCTGGCTCTTCGCGATCCTCCGCAACGTCGTCATCGACCTCGGGCGGGCGCGGGCGGTGCGGCCAGGCGTCGCCGAGGGCGGCATCGAGCCGGCGGTCGAACCGCTCGACGAGGCGCTGCAGGCGTGGCAGATGGAGGAGGCGATGCGCCGGCTCGGCGAGGACCACCGCCGGGTCCTGGTCGAGACCTACTACCGCGGCCGGCCCTACGCCGAGGTGGCGGCCGAGCTCGGGGTGCCGGAGGGCACCGTGAAGAGCCGCGTCTACTACGGGCTGCGGGCGCTGCGGGTCGTGCTCGAGGAGATGGGCTATGAAGACTAGGAACGAATGCCGCGAGTGGCGCGAGCTGCTGGGCGCCTACGCGCTCGGCCACCTGGAGGGCGACGAGCGGGCGGGCCTCGAGGCGCACCTGGAGGGCTGTCCCGGCTGCCGCGAGGAGCTGGCGGCGCTGGCGCCGGTGGCGCGGATGCTCCCCCACGCCGACCCGGCCCGGTTCGGCCCGGCGCCGCAGCCGCCGCCCGAGCTGGGGCAGCGGATCGCGGCGACGATCGCGGCCGAGAAGGAGCGGACGCAGCAACGCCGGCGGCGGCGCCTCTTCGGCGGCCTCGCTTTCGGGGGAGTCGCGGCCGCCGCGGCGACCGCCGTCCTGCTCCTCTTCGTCCTCGGCGGCGGGAGCGGCAGCACGGAGCCGGCGCAGCAGGTCCGCTTCGCGAACCTTCCCGAGGGCATCAGCATCGACGCGACGCTGGAGCCCCATTCCTACGGCACCGAGATCCACATGTACGTGCACGGGGTGCCCTCGGGAACGCTCTGCAAGGTATGGCTGCGGGGGCCGAGGGGCGCCTCGTATCCAGCGGGCACGTTCCGCTACCGCTGGGGCGACGACTCCGATGCCGTGCTCAGCTCGGCGCTCGACCTCTCGCGCACGCGGGCCGTCGTCGTCGACACTGGCAAGCGCACCTTCACCGCCCCTGTGAGCTCGCCGGTGGCGGCGCTCGACATCGCAAACGAGGAGGAACCGACGTGAAGAGGACCATCTACGCGCTCTGCCTGGCGGCCGCGGTCGCCGTCGTGATCGCCGGCTGCGGCGGCGGCGACTCGACCAGCTCCGGCAGCGCCTACGGCGGCAGGGGCGGCAGCAAGCCGGCCGCCGAAACCAGCGAAGCAAGCGCCAAAGGGGGATACGGAGAAAGCGCCGAAACCTCCAGCGGTGGCGACGGAATCGTCTCCGCCGCCAAGGTCGGCGACCTCGGAACCGTCCTCGTCGACTCCGAAGGTCTCACCCTCTACGACTTCCACAAGGACAAGGGGTCGAAGTCGGCTTGTTACGGCGCCTGCGCCGCAGCCTGGCCGCCCCTTCTGACCGAAGGCAACCCCCAGGCCCAGGGGCCCGCAGATCGGTCGCTGCTCGGGACCACCAAGCGCACGGACGGCACCGAACAGGTCACCTACAACGGCTGGCCCCTCTACACCTACGCCGGCGACCGGAAGCCCGGCGAAGCCAACGGCAACGACATCAGTCAGTTCGGCGCCCAGTGGTACGCCCTGCAGCCGAACGGCCAGGAGCCGGAGGACTGAGCTTCAGTCTTCGCTGACGCCGCTGAGCTTGGCGCGCTTGCGGTAGGAGAGCGAGGGCGGGACGAGCTCGCGGATCTCGGCGAGGAGCCTGGCGGAGAGCTCGCCGGGGTCCTCATCGGGGCGCGGCTGGCCCCCGACCGGGTCGAAGAAGCGGATGCGGATCCGCGGCCGGCGGGGGAAGCCGGTGAGGTCGGTGGTGCCCTCGATCGCGACCAGGGTGACGTGGGCCTCCGGCACCTCGAGCGCCAGCCGGCCGACCCCGCTGCGGGCGCGCAGGACCTTGCCCTTGGAGCGGGTGCCCTCGGGGAAGACGCCGATGCAGGCGCCCGCCCGGAGCGTCTCGATCGCCTTCGCCAGCGCGTCCTTGTCGCCCTTGCCGCGCTGGATCGGGATCTGGCCCATGCCGTCGAGGACCGGGCCGAGGCCGCGCACCTCCCAGAGCTCCGATTTGGCCAGGGCGCGGATCTGCCGGCGCTTGAAGGCGGCGATGCCGACCATCACCGGGTCCCAGTGGCTGTCGTGGTTGCCGAGGATCAGCAGCGGCCCCTGCTCCGGCACCGCCTCCAGGCCCTCGACCTGCATCCGCCCCCACCAGGCGACCGGTTTGTTGACCCTCATCGCCAGGCCGTAGGTGCGGGTTCGTTCGCGCATGGGCCCGGGAGTTCTACTGGATAGTCTCGGGCGCGGTGACGACGGAGACGCAGCGCAGCGGCGGAATCGAGGTCGAATCGCTGGTCCGCGAGTTCAAGAACGGGCCGCGGGCGGTCGACGGGATCGACCTCGAGGTCGCCCAGGGCGAGATCTACGGCTTCCTCGGCCCCAACGGCGCCGGCAAGTCGACGACGGTGCTGATGCTGACCACGCTCCTCCCTCCCACCGCCGGCACCGCCCGGGTCGGCGGCTTCGACGTCGTCGAGCAGGGGCCGCAGGTGCGGGCCTCGATCGGCGCCGCCCTGCAGGAGGCGGCGCTCGACCCGCTGCTGACCGGCCGCGAGCACATGCGCCTGCAGACCGCCCTCCACGGCCTCGGGAAAAACCAGCGCGAGAGCCGCGGCAACGAGCTGCTGGAGCGGGTCGGCCTCGATTACGCCGCCGATCGCAAGGTCGGCGGCTACTCGGGCGGGATGAAACGCCGGCTTGACCTCGCCCTCGCCCTCGCCCACCGCCCCCGCATCCTCTTCCTCGACGAGCCGACCACCGGCCTCGACATCCAGAGCCGCACCGCGCTCTGGGAAGAGGTCGCCCGGCTTGCCGCCGAGGACGGGGTCACCGTCTTCCTCACGACCCAGTACCTGGAGGAGGCCGACGCGCTCGCCAACCGGGTCGGGATCATCGACCACGGTCACCTCGTCGCCGAGGGCACGCCGGCCGAGCTGAAGGCGGAGATCGGTCGCCTGACCGTCGAAGCCGTCCCCCGCGAGGAGGGCGACCGCGAGCGGATGACCGCCGTGCTCGGCCGCTTCGGCCAGGGCGCCGGCTCCTCGCCGCGCGGCGTCGCCGTCCGCCTCGACGGCGGCGAATCGCAGCTGGCCGAGGTCGTGCGCGCGCTCGACTCCGAGGGGATCGCGATCGAGCGCCTGCAGCTGCACGCGCCCTCGCTCGACGACGTCTTCCTCGCCAAGACCGGCCGCTCGCTCGAGGGCGCCGGCGAGGAGGAGCCCGCGGAAGCCGAGCCGGAGACGGCCGCCCCGGCGTGAGCTCCTCCCTCGGCAACCAGGTCGGCCAGCTCGCCCGCCGCTCGGTCGTGCGCACCCTGCGCCAGCCGGCGCAGATCGTCCCGGCGATCGTCTTCCCGCTCTTCCTCCTCGCCGTCAACACCGGCGGCCTCAAAGACGCGACCAGCCTGCCCGGCTTCCCGACCGACTCCTACCTCACCTTCATCCTCGCCGTCCCCTTCATCCAGGGGGCGCTCTTCTCGGTGATGAACTCGGGGACCGACCTCGCCCGCGACATCGAGACCGGCTTCCTCAACCGCCTGGCGCTGACGCCTCTGCGCGGCGCCGCCCTGCTCAGCGGGCTGCTCGCCGGCGCCACCGTCCTCGGCGTCGTCCAGGCGGTCGTCTACCTCGCCGTCGGCCTGATCGCCGGGGCCGAAATGGCCGCCGGTGCCGGCGGCGCCCTCGTCCTCGTCCTCCTCTCGGTGACGATCACCGTCGCCTTCGGCACGATCGGCCTCTTCGCGGCGCTGCGCTTCGGCACCGGCGAGGCGGTCCAGGGCCTCTTCCCGGTCTTCTTCGTCTTCCTCTTCCTCTCGGCGATGACCCTGCCGCTCGACCTGCTGACCACCGACTGGTTCCACGCGATCGCCAGCGTCAACCCGGTCACCTACCTGCTGGAGGCGATCCGCTCGCTGCTGATCGAAGGCTGGAACCTCGGCGACCTCGCCCTTGGCTTCGGGATCGCGGCGGCGATCGGGGCGATCGGGATGACGGCGGCGAGCAGCGCCCTGAAGACGCGGCTGGTGCGGACGTGAGCGAGCAGCGGAGCGCCGGGCGCTCCATCGCCAGCAGGCTCGACGTCGCGCGCGGGGTGGCCTGGCGCAGCGTCCACAACTTCCTCACCAACCCCGCCTTCCTGGTCCCGGCGCTGATGTTCCCGCTCTTCTTCTTCGTTTCCTTCGCCGGCGGCCTGGCGGCGATCGGCGAAGTCCCCGGCTTCGACTTCCCCAGCGGCTACACCGCCTTCCAGTTCGTCTTCGTGCTGCTGCAGTCGGCGGCCTTCGGCGGCGTCTTCACCGGCTTCGCGATGGCGCGCGACTTCGAGAGCGGCTTCGGCCGACGCTACATGCTCGCCGCCAGCCACCGCAGCGGCATCGTCCTCGGCTACGCGCTGGCAGCCCTCTTCCGCGCCTTCGTCACCTGGACCGTGCTGACCACGGTGGCACTGGTGGCGGGGATGGAGATCGCCGGCAGCGGTGGCGAAATCCTCGCCCTCTACGCGCTCGCCGTCCTCGTCAACGTCGCCGCGACGATGTGGGCGGCCGGTGTCGCCCTCCGCGTCCGCTCGATCCAGGGCGGCCCCCTGATGCAGTTCCCTACCTTCCTCGTCCTCTTCCTCGCCCCCGTCTACGTCCCCCTCGACCTGCTCAGCGGCTGGATCCACGCAATCGCCTCGATCAACCCGATCACCGCCCTCCTCGAGGCCGGCCGCGGCTTCATCTCCGGCGACCCCGTCCTGGTCGCCGCCGCCTTTGCCATCGGCCTAGCCCTCTCCCTCCTCTTCACCGCCTGGGCGAGGGGAGGGCTCCGAAGCGCCGAAGCCGCCGGCTAACGCTTCGAAGAACCTAAGTGACCAAAGTCACTCCGTCGTCACAGCCAGACGGCCAACCTCCTCTTCTTGGCTCTCTGCGGCGAAAACCAGGCATCCTCGAAGTGACGAACTAAAGTGTCATTTGTGACGCAGAGGCCCCTGGAGCTGATCCTCGCCCGCAACCTGATGTCGGCCCTCTCGACCCCTGCCTTCCTCGTCGACGAGGGCGGCCTCCTCGTCTTCTACAACGAAGCCGCCGGGATGCTGCTCGGCAAGCGCTTCGAGGAGCTCGGCACCGTCGGCCCGCAGGAGTGGGGCTCGCTCTTCGGACCCTTCGACGAGAGCGGAGAGCCGATCCCCTACGACGACCTGCCGCTGGTCCGCGCGGTCCGCGCCGGCCGCCCCGCCCACGCCGAGATGACCGTCCGCTCGACCGACGGCACCGAGCACGAAGTCGAGGTCTCGGCCTTCCCGATCCAGACCCCGCACGGCTCCCAGGGCGCGATCGCCGTCTTCTGGCCCTCGCTGGCCAGCGCCAACGGAGCGGGGCCGGCGTGAAGATCAAGCTCTGGGGGACGCGGGGGTCGATCCCGGCCCCGGGGCCGGAAACGATCCGCTACGGCGGCAACACCTCGTGCGTCGGCGTCACCCTCTCCGACGGCTCGATGCTGGCGCTCGACGCCGGCACCGGCATCCGCTGCCTCGGCCTGGCCCAGCCTGACGAGCCGGCCCGGCTGCACATCCTCCTCACCCACCTCCACCTCGACCACATCCAGGGCCTCGTCTTCTTCGCCCCCGCCTTCCGGCCGCAGACCGAGATCGTGATCTGGGGCCCGGCCTCCCCGGAGGCCTCGCTGCGCGACCGCATCGCCCGCTACATCTCCGCTCCGCTCTCGCCGGTCGAGGTGCGGGAGCTGCCCTGCGACGTCTCCTTCCGCCACTGCCCCGAGAGCGAGTGGGAGATCGGCTCGGCCCGGATCCGCGCCGCCTCGGTCTCCCACCGCGGCCCGACCCTCGGCTACCGGATCGACGACGGCGACTCCTCCCTCGCCTACATCCCCGACCACGAGCCGGCCCTCGGGGCCGATCTGGACGCGCTCGAGGAGGACTGGATCTCGGGCTTCGCCCTCGCCCAGGACGCCTCGCTGCTGATCCACGACGGCCAGTACACCGACGCCGAGTACCCCTGCCACGTCGGCTGGGGCCACTCGGCGACCTCGCACGCGCTCAGCTTCGCCCGGAGGACGGGCGCCGAGCGCACCGTCCTCTTCCACCACGACCCGCTGCACTCCGACGACCAGCTCGACGAGCTGGGACGGGAAGCGCGCGACCGCTGGATCGGGTTCGGCGGCGATCCGGCGCGGATCGAGCTGGGCGCCGAGCGGGCCGAGTACGAGCTGCCCGCCCGCGCCCCCGGCGCTCTAGTCTGAGCCGGTGTCCCCGGCCGAGAGGATCGAGGCAGCCGCGGAGCGCTCGCCGCTGGTGCGCAACGCCCTCGAGCAGGCGCGGCGCGACCACGAGAGCCAGGTCCGCAACGGCAGCGGCGGCATGCCCTACGTCAAGCACCCGATCGCGGTGGCGGCGATGCTGGAGGAGCGCGGCTACCGCGACGAGGTCCTGGCGGCGGCGCTGCTGCACGACGTCGTCGAGGACTCCGACACCGGCCTCGACGAGCTGCGGGAGAAGTTCGGCGAAGAGGTCGCGGGGATGGTCGGCGCCCTCACCGACGACGAATCGATCGAGGAGTACCGCCAGCGCAAGGCCGAGCACCGCGAACGGGTGGCGGCGGCGGGCGCGGAGGCGCTGGCGATCTACTCTGCCGACAAGCTGACCAACACCCGCACCCTGCGCGATGCCTACGCCGAAGAAGGCGAGGCGGTGCGCGAGGAGTTCAAGGTCCCGCTCGAGCTGAAGACGGAGATCTGGGAAGCCGACCTGGCACTGCTGCGGGAGAAGGCGCCGGAGCTGCCATTCCTCGACGACCTGGAGGCCGAGCTCAGTCGCCTTCGGGCTTGCTTAGAGGCTCCTGCCCCGCCGAGAGCTTGAGCCGGCGCTGCAGCGGCAGCCCGAACCAGAAGAATCCGAAGACGAGGACGGTGGCGACCACCATCAGGACCGTCGCCAGCCCGCCGAAGAGGAAGTCGGTGATCAGCATGATCGCGCCGGTCATCGCCAGCGCGAGGAAGAAGAGGCCGACGATCGAGAACCGGTTCGCGTAGTAGACGAGCCGGCGCTTCTGCTGGTAGCGGAAGGTGATCCGGTGGTAGGCGGTCGGCGAGATCAGCATCACCGCCGAGATCGCGGTGCAGACAAGGGTCCCGAAGTAGGCGCCCTTCTGGAAGGGGGTGATCTTTTCGAAGTTCTGCTGGAACGGGACCGCGAGCAGGAAGGCGAAGAGGACCTGGACGCCCGGCAGGGCGACCCGCAGCTCCTGCAGCATCTCGCTGAGGTTGCGGTCGAGTCGTTCCTCCTCGGTCTCGTCCCGGCCCGATTCGCGGTCGCGCTGATCCTTCTCCCTGGAGTTCCCGTTCTCCATTGCAGGACCATATGCAAATCGAGACGGCGATCGTCCTTTTCAACCGGGACCTCCGGGTCCACGACCATCCGGCCCTGGCGGCGGCTGCGCGCGCGGAGCGGACGGTGCCGCTCTTCGTCTTCGACGAGCGGCTGCTGGGGTCGCGGTTCGCGGCGCCGAACCGGGTCGCCTTCATGCTGGAGGCGCTGCGGGACCTCGACGGGGCGCTACGCAAGGCCGGCGGCCGGCTCTTCGTCCGCAGCGGCGACCCGGTGCGGGAGGCGATCGCGGTGGCGAGGGAGTGCGAGGCGGGGACGCTCCACGTCAGCGCCGACTGGAGCGCCTACGCGCGGGCGCGGGAGGAGCGGCTGGCGCGGGCCTGCTCCGAGGAGCGGATCGAGTTCACGGCCCACCCCGGGGTCACGGTGGTGCCGCCCGGAGCGGCGACGCCAGCCGGCGGCGATCACTTCAAGGTCTTCTCCCCCTACCACCGCGCCTGGAGCCAGCTCCCCTGGCGGCAGACGGTGGACGCGCCGCGCAAGCTCTCCGTGCCGGGGAAGCTGAAGGTGGGGCAGCTCCCTTCGCTCGACTCGCTGGTCGGCGGCCGCCCCTCGCCGGGCCGCCTTCCCGGCGGCGAGGAGGAGGGCCGGAAGCGGATGCGCGCCTGGCTCCGCGACGGCCTCGGCGGCTACGAGGGGCGCCACGACGACCTCCCCGGCGACGGCACCTCCCGGCTCAGCGCGTATCTGCGCTGGGGCTGCGTCTCGCCGCTGGAGCTGGCGCGGGAGGCGGGCGAACGGCGCGGCGGCGCGGCCTTCGTGCGGCAGCTCTGCTGGCGGGACTTCCACCACCAGGTGCTGGCGGCGACCCCGTCCCTCCCCCGCCGCGACTACCGGCCGCGGCGCGACCGCTGGTCGAAGTCGACGCAGGCGTTCGAGGCCTGGCGGGAGGGCCACACCGGCTACCCGCTGGTCGACGCGGCGATGCGGCAGCTGGCCGAGGAGGGCTTCATGCACAACCGGGCACGGATGACCGTCGCCTCCTTCCTCTGCAAGGACCTCTACGGCGACTGGCGCCCCGGCGCCTGGCATTTCTGGGACCTGCTCACCGACGGCGAGATCGCCAACAACGCCGGCAACTGGCAGTGGGTGGCGGGGACCGGCAACGACACCCGCCCAAACCGCGTCCTCAACCCCGTACGCCAGGCCAAGCGCTTCGACCCCGAAGGCCACTACGTGCGCCGCTACCTGCCCGAGCTGGAGCCGGTCCGCGGCAAGGCGATCTTCGAACCGTGGCGGATGGAAGGCTTCGAGCGCCTCGACTACCCCGGGCCGATCGTCGACCACGACGAGGCTGCGGCGGCGTTCAAAGCGCATCGGGGCGGCTGAGTCGGCATAGGATCGACCGATGGGACGCTTGGCGGTGATCCTCGGCAGCAACGCCCTCGGCCCGGGCGGCGAGGAGATCGCGGCGGCGGCGGCCGACCAGGGGGCGGCGATCGTCCAGCGCCACAGCCGCGAGGGAGCCTTCGTCCTCCCCCACGCGATCGACCACGCGGCGACGCTGCGGCCGCTGGCGGAGCAGGGGTGCGACCGGGTGCTGGCGATCGGCTCGGTCGGCTCGCTGCGGCCCGACGAGCTCGGGGTCGGCGCCCTCGTCTGCCCCGACGACTTCATCGCCCTCAACCTCGGCGACTCGATCTTCGCCGACGCCCGCGCCCACTCCGCCCCCGGCTTCGCCCGGCGCTGGCGCGCGGAAGCGATCGCCGCCTGGAGCGAGGGCGGCCAGGCGCCGCGCGACGGCGGCGTCTACTGGCAGGCGCGGGGGCCGCGCTTCGAGACCCCGGCCGAGATCCGGCTGATGGCGGCGCACGCGCACGTGGTCGGGATGACGATCGCCTCCGAGTGCGTCGTCGCCGGCGAGCTCGGCCTCGACTACGCCGCCCTCTGTGTCGTCGACAACCTCGCCAACGGGCTTGGCGAGAAGGAGATCGGCGTCGAGGAGCTGGAAGCCGACCGCCTGGTCAACGCCGAGCGCCTGCGCGAGGGCCTGGCCGCGGTGTTGCCGCGCCTCGGGGCGGTGGGCCGGTGAAGCGGGGCGCCTTTGTCAACCAGGAGTTGACTAAAGCGCCATGAGCCTGACGGTTAGCAACGCGCTCTTCGACGGCGAGCGGGTCGGGGTTCGCTGCGAGGAGGGGAAGATCGCCGCGCTGGGTCCTGACGTCGTCGCCGAGCCGGGCGACGAGAGGCTCGACGCCGGCGGTGCCCACCTGCTGCCGCCGCTGGTCAACGGCCACACCCACGCGGCGATGACGCTCTTCCGCGGCTCCGGCGGCGACCTGCCGCTGATGCCCTGGCTGGAAGAGAGGATCTGGCCGGTCGAGGCGAAGCTCACCGAGGAGGACGTCTACTGGGGCGCCCGCCTCGCCTGCGCCGAGATGCTGCGCACCGGCACCACCCGCTTCTGGGACATGTACTGGCAGCCGGCGGCGACGGCGCGGGCGGTCGAGGACGCCGGTATCCGGGCAACGATCGGGGCACCGCTCTTCGACCTCCACGGCAGCCCGGCGCAGCTGCGCGAGATGGCGCACCGCGGCCTCGAGGCGCTCAGCGGCGCCGGACCGCGGATCGCCCCCGCCCTCGCCCCGCACGCGATCTACACCGTCAGCGAGGAGTCGCTGCGCTGGATCGGCGAGCTCAGCGCCGAACGCGACCTGCCGGTCCAGATCCACCTCTCCGAGACCGAGAAGGAGGTCCAGGACTGCCTCGCCGAGCACGGGGAGCGGCCCGCCTTCTACCTCGACCGGGTCGGCCTCCTCAGCGAGCGCGCCGTCCTCGCTCACGGCGTCTGGCTCGACCCCGACGAGCTGGCGCTGATCGCCGAGCACGGCGCCACCGTCGTCACCAACCCGGTCGCGAACATGAAGCTCGCGGTCGGCCGTGTCTTTCCCCACCCGGCGGCCCGCGCTGCCGGCGTCGCGGTCGGCCTCGGCACCGACGGCGCCGGCTCCAACGACTCGCTCGACCTGCTCGCCGACCTCAAGGCCTTCGCCCTCGCCCAGAAGCACGCCGCCGCCGACCCGACCGCGATCGAGGCCGCCGAGGCCTGGGCGGTCGCCACCGGCGCCCGCGCGCCGCGGCTCGGAGCGACGCCGCTCAAGCCGGGCGCTCCGGCAGACTTCGTCCTCATGCGTGCGAACTCGCCCGAACTGGGTATCGGCGAGCTGATGGCCGACCTCGTCTACGCCGCCACGGGCGCCGCCGTCAGCGAGGTCGTCGTCGCCGGCGAGGTGCTGCTGCGCGGCGGCAAGGTCCCCGAGCTGGAGGAGATCGTCGCCCGCGCCGCCGAGCGCGCCCGGGGGCTGGGCCTGTGAGCGAGCAGGCGGCATCCTCGGTCCGCTACGAGGAGGCGACGAAGCGCTACCCGGGCGCCCCCTCGCCGGCGGTCGACGGGCTCACCCTGGAGGTCCCGGCGGGCGAGATCTGCGTCCTCGTCGGCCCCTCCGGCTGCGGCAAGACGACGGCGATGCGGATGGTCAACCGCACGGTCGAGATCAGCGAGGGCGACGTCCTCGTCGGCGAGGACTCCGTCCGCGACCGCGAGCCGGCCCAGCTGCGGCGGGAGATCGGCTACGTGATCCAGCAGATCGGCCTCTTCCCCCACCGCACGATCAGCGAGAACATCGGCGCCGTGCCCCAGCTGCTGGGCTGGAAGAAGGAGCGGATACGCGAGCGCTCCGCCGAGCTGCTGGAGCTGATCGGGCTCGACCCCGAGCTCGGCGACCGCTATCCGGCACAGCTCTCCGGCGGCCAGCAGCAGCGGGTCGGCGTCGCCCGGGCGCTGGCCGCGGACCCGCTGGTGATGCTGATGGACGAGCCCTTCGGCGCGATCGACCCGATCAACCGCGAGCGCCTGCAGAACGAGTTCCTGCGCCTGCAGGCCGAGATCCGCAAGACCGTCCTCTTCGTCACCCACGACATCGACGAGGCGATCAAGATGGGCGACCGGATCGCGGTCATGCGCGAGGGCGGCCGGGTCGAGCAGTACGCGACCCCGGCGGAGCTGCTGATGGCGCCGGCCAACGAGTTTGTCGAGGACTTCGTCGGCGCCGACCGGGCGCTGAAGCGGCTGGCGCTGATGCGAGTCCGCGACATCCACCTCTGGGAGGCGCCGCTGGCGCACGTCGGCCAGGCGACGGCCGAGGTGCGGGCGAAGCTCGAGCGCCCCGACGTCGAAGTGCCGTTCCCGCTGCTGGTCGACGGCGAGCGGCGGCCGCTCGGCTGGCTCAGCGAGCGCGACCTCGCCGCCGGCGTCGTCCCCGGCCGGCCCGACTCGCCGCTCGGCCCGGTGCTCGAGCTCGACGACGTGATGCGCGACGCCCTCGCCGACCTGCTCCAGCACGAGACCCAGTACGCGCCGGTGATCGACCACGCCGGCCGCATCGCCGGCGTCCTCTCGGTCGAGATCATCTCCGAGTTCCTCGGCTCGCCGGAGGCGAAGAGCGACGAGCACCCGGCGGTGGAGCGCCCGCATGGGTAACCCGTTCGTCCTTGCCGCGGGCGAAGTCGGCGGCGACTTCTTCAAGGAACGCAGCTCCGGCACGCTGCCGTGTCAGGCCAACGAATCCCATCTCTTCTGCGTCGACTGGGCCAAGGAAAACATCGACCGCTACGGAACGCCGGCGCAGCAGCACCTGGAAATCGTCCTCCTCTCGGTCCTGATCGGCTTCGTCGTCGCCTTCGCGCTGGCGCTGCTCGCCCACCGAACCCGATGGCTGCAGCCGCCGCTGCTGGCCGCGACCGGCGTCCTCTACACGATCCCTAGCATCGCCTTCTTCTTCCTGCTGCTGCCGCTGACCGGCTTCGGCAGGGACACGGCGGTCATCGTCCTCTCCGCCTACACCCTGCAGATCATCTACCGGAACACGATGCTCGGCCTCGACAACGTCCCCGACTCGGTCAAGGACGCCGCTCGGGGCATGGGCCTGACCAACCGCCAGATCCTCTGGAAGGTCGAGCTGCCGCTGGCGACGCCGGAGATCATCGCCGGCCTGCGGGTGGCAACCGCCAGCACGATCGCGATCACCACCCTGGTCGTCCTGATCAGCGCTGGCGGGCTGGGGACGGAGATGTACGGCTCGAACTTCAACTTCCCGACCGCGATCCTGATCGCCGTCGCGATCATCGCCCTGATGGTGCTCGCCTTCGACCTCCTCTTGCTGACGGCCCAGCGGCTGCTGACGCCGTGGCGAAAGGCGAGGCCGCGGTGACCGTTCATCCCCTCCTCGCTTCCTTCAGCGGCGCCGTCGAATTCATCTTCACCCCGCAGCAATCGAACGTCACCGGCGGCAAGGAGGTCGGCGGTTTTGACAAGACGATCGAATTGCTGCTCGGCCACATCGAGGTGACGGTCCTCGCCCTCGCCATCGCGCTCTTGATCGGGTTGCCCCTCGGCCTCTACCTCGGCCACAAGGGGAAGGGCGAACTCCTCGCCGTCGGCATCGGCAATGCCGGACGGGCGATCCCCGAGCTGGCGGTGATCGCCCTGGTCGCGACCCTCGTCGGCATCGGGATGAGGAACGTGGCCCCGGCGCTGGCGCTCCTGGGGATCGCCCCGATCCTCAACAACGCCTACGTCGGTGTTCGCCAGGTTGATCCTGCCGCCGTCGACGCCGCTCGCGGAATGGGGATGAGCGAGCTCAGCATCATCCGCAAGGTGGAGCTGCCGCTGGCGATCCCGACGGTGATGGGCGGGATCCGCGGGGCCGCGATCGTGATCGTCGCCACCGCCACCATCGCACCGCTGGCCGGGGTCGAATCGCTCGGCGACTTCATCCTCAACCGCAACGTCTACGGCGAAAACGGGCTGCTGGCGGGCGCGATTCTCGTCGCCCTCCTTGCCCTCACCATCGAGGGTTCGCTGGCCCTTCTGCAGCGCCGCCTGACTTCCGACGGGCTGAAGGTAAAGACTGCGTAACACAGACTCACCCAATCCACCCCAATTAGGAGGCAACAAGTGAGGACCGACCAGACGAGAATGCGGGTGCTGCTTGCGGCACTGGCGGCGCTCGCGCTGACCCTGGGTGTCGCCGCCTGCGGCAGCAGCGGCGACAGCACCACTTCCGGATCGTCCGAAGGTGGCGAAGCCGGGGCGATCCAGTCCAACCCCGAAAACGGCAAAGTCAGCCTGACGATCGGCTCGAAGAACTTCCCCGAACAGGAAATCCTCGGGGAAATCTACGCGCAGGCGCTGACCGCGGCGGGCTACAAGGTGAAGAGCGCGCTCAACCTGGGCTCCGAAACGGTCGCCTTGAAAGCGGTCAAGAGCGGACAGATCTCGGGCTACCCCGAGTACGCGAGCACGGCCCTCACCTCGTTCTTCGGCCTCGAACCCGAAGAAGTGCCCTCCGACGCGAACGAAGCGTGGGAAAAAGCGAACGAAGAATTCGAAAAGGAAAGCCTGCAGGCCTTCGAACCGACTCCGTTCGCCAGCGCCAACGCCGTCGGCACGACCAAGGAGACCGCCGAAAAATACGGTCTGAAGACCGTCTCCGACCTCGAAGGCGTCTCCGAAGAACTGTCCCTCTACGGCTCCCCTGAGTGCCGTCAGCGGATCGACTGCCTGGCCGGTCTGGAAAAACTGTACGGGCTGAAGTTCAAGTCGTTCACGCCCGTCGACATCGGCCTCCGCTACACGGTGCTTGAAAAGGGTCAGGCGGATCTATCGATCCTCTTCACCACCGATCCGCAGCTCTCGGCCGAGAGCGACAAGTTCGTGATCCTCGAAGACGACAAGGAAGTCTTCCCGGCCGGCAACGTGATCTTCGTGACCGCCAAGAAGGTCGCCGAAGAAGCCGGGCCCGACTACGAAAAGACGATCCTCCAGGTCCAGGAAGGGCTCGACCTCAAGGTGGTCCAGGAGCTCGACGCCCGAGTCGAACTCGAAAAGGAAACGCCGAAGCAGGCCGCCAAGGCCTACCTCGAATCCGCGGGGTACGTCGGCTAACTCCACCTAGGCGGTACCGGCGAGCCGGATTCGTCTCCTGGACGTTTCCGGCCCGCCGGCTTTTTGGCGGCTAAGATCCTGATCGTTCATGAGGATCGAAGGTGGAAGAACCGGGACGACGAGCACCCCGACACTGCTTGTGGCGCTGGCAGCGCTGGCGCTGGCTTTCGGACTCTCGGCTTGCGGCGGTGGAGAAGACAGCACCGTCTCCGCATCGACCGAAGCGACTCCCGACCCGATCGCAGCGGTTCCCGACCCGGCCGAAACCATCCCGATCTCCTTCAACCCGGAAAACCAAAGGGTCACCCTGACGATCGGCTCGAAGAACTTCCCCGAAGAGGAAATCCTCGGGGAAATCTACGCGCAGGCCCTGGCCGCCGCCGGCTTCAAGGTCAAGACCGCGCTCAACCTCGGCTCGGAAACGATCGCGAGGAAGGCGGTGAAGACGGGGCAGATCTCCGCCTACCCCGAGTACGCGAGCACCGCCCTCACCTCGTTCTTCGGCTTCAAACCCGAGGAAGTGCCGTCAAACGCCGAAGCGGCGCAGTCAAAGGCGAACCTGGAGTTCCTCAAGGAAGGGCTGCAGACGTTCAACCCGACTCCCTTCGCGAGCGCGAACGCCGTCGGCATGACCCGGGAGACGGCCGAGAAGTACCACCTGAAAACCATCTCCGATCTGAAGGGCGTCTCCGAAAAGCTCACCCTCTACGGGTCGCCCGAGTGCCGCCAGCGGATCGACTGCCTGGCCGGGCTGGAAAAGCTCTACGGGCTGAAGTTCAAGTCGTTCACGCCCGTCGACATCGGCCTCCGCTACACGGTTCTGGAAAAGGGTCAGGCGGACCTTTCGATCCTCTTCACCACCGACCCGCAGCTCGCGGCCGAGAGCGACAAGTTCGTCATCCTCAAGGACGACAAGAAGGCCTTTCCCGCCGGCAACGTGATCTTCGTGCACAAAAGGGCGACCGCATGGGAAGCCGGGTCCGGTCTCGAACTGACGGTCCAGGAGGTGCAGGAAGGGCTGACCGCGAAGGTGATGCAGGAGCTCAACGCCCGGGTCGAACTCGAAAAGGAAACGCCCGAAGAGGCGGCCAGGGCCTATCTCGAAAGCGCCGGATACATCGCTAAGCAGTAGTCGGCGAGGAGCGGATTTTGTTGAAGCTGATGCGGGCGGCCCAGGCGGCCGTGATGCCTGAGATGCCGGCGAGGAGGAGGGCCACGCGGGGGTCGTAGGACTGGGCCAGCCAGCCGGTGAGGGGGGCGCCGATCGGGGTGGAGCCGAGGAAGACGACGGAGTAGAGGGCCATCACCCGGCCACGCATCTCCGGGGTCACCGCCAGCTGCAGGGTCGAGTTGATCGTCGCCGCGAAGGTGACGGCGGCGGCGCCGAGCAGGGCGAGCATGACTATCTCCAGGGCCAGGCTCGGCATCGCCGCCGCGAGCAGGGCCGAGAGGCCGAAGGCGAGGGCGCCGCCGGCGATCAGCCGCGGGCCGGTGCGCCCGCGGTGGCCATTGACGAGGGCGCCGGCGATCGAGCCGACCGCCATCGCCGAGACGAGGCTGGCGTAGGTCATCGCGCCGGACTCGAAGCTGAACTTGGCGAGCAGCGGCAGCACCACCTGGAAGTTGAAGCCGAGCGTCCCGACCAGCCCCATCAGCGCCAGCGGCACCATCAGCTCCGGCGTCTTGCGGACGTAGCGGAGGCCGTCGCGGATCGCCCCCGGCCGGCGCTCGGCGACCGCCGCTGCCTGGAGGCGGCTCGGGTCCATCCCCCGCAGCGCCAGGATCATCGCCACGAAGGTGAGCGCGTTGAGGCCGAAGCAGGGGACGACGCCGACGGTCGCGATCATCACCCCGGCCAGCGCCGGGCCGACGATCCGCGCCGCCTGGACGATGACGCTGTTGAGGCTGACCGCGTTGACGACCCGGTCGGGGCCGACCATCTCGTAGACGAAGCTCTGGCGGGTGGGGTTGTCGACCGCGTTCAGCGAGCCGAAGGCGAAGACCGCGAGGTAGACCATCCACGGCGTCACGACCCCGGTCGCGGTGACGGCGAAGAGGCCGGCCGCCGGGATCATCATCAGCGCCTGGGTCGTCATCAGCAGCCGCCGCTTCGGGATCCGGTCGGCGAGAAGGCCACCCCAGGCGCCGATCAGCAGCATCGGCAGGAACTGCAGAGCGGTGGTGAGCCCGACGGCGACGCCGCTGTTGGTGAGGGTGAGGATGACCCAGACCGCGGCCACGGTCTGCATCCAGGTCCCGGAGAGGGAGATCAGCTGGCCGGCGAAGTAGCGGCGGTAGTTCGGGACCTCCAGCGAGTTGAACGAGTGGCGGAGGGCGGCGCTCACCCTCGATCGCCCTCCCGCATCCGCTCGAGGATCTCGGCCGCGCGCTCGAGCGTCTCCACTTCCTCGGTTGAAAGGTCCTTCATCCGCCGCGCCAGGTAGGCGTTCTTGCGGCCGCGAAGTCGCCGCAGCCGCTCGCGGCCGGCGCCGTTGACGCTGACCAGGGCGCTGCGCCCGTCCTCGGGGTCGGGGGCGCGGTCGATCAGCCCCTCCCGCTCGAGGCAGCGCAGGGTGCGGGTGATCGTCGGGCGTTTCACCCGCTCGATCGCGGCGATCTCGCTCGGGGTGAGCGGCCCGTGCCGCTCGATCGTCGCCAGGGCCGCCGTCGAGGTCGGGGTGAGGCCGGTCGTCTCCGCCGCCGCCTCCTGGCGCAGCCGCCGGGCGGTGCGGACGATCGCCGTGCGGAGGTGCGCGGCGCGCTCGGCCAGAGGTGGTTGGGTGTGAAGCTCGGTCGGATTCGTCATCATGATTAGCGTTGATAATTAGTTTAGCAAACTAGTTGTGTGACCAAAGTGACTGCAGAGGAAACTTTCCTGCGCATAGGTTTCCCGGAGATGGCGGCACGAGCCGAGTACGACGTTGCGATCGTCGGCGCCAGCCTCTCCGGCTGCACCGCGGCGATCCTGCTCAGCCGCGCCGGCGCCAGGGTCGCCCTGATCGAGAAGAGCCCGGACCCGCAGGCCTACAAGCGCGTCTGCTCCCACTTCATCCAGGCCTCGGCGGTGCCGACGATCGAACGGATCGGCCTCTACGAGCCGATCCTCGGGGCGGGCGGCCTGCGCTCCCGCTTCCACTCCCGGACGCCGTGGGGCTGGATCGAACCGACGGAGAAGCGCGAGGCCTACTGCCTCAACCTGCGGCGCAGCCTGCTCGACCCGATGCTGCGGGAGGCGGCGGCCGCGCAGCCCGGTGTCGAGCTGATGCTGGGCCAGAGCGCCGAGCGGCTGATCCGCGACGGCGACGCCTTCGCCGGGGTTGCCGTTCGCGACCGCGAGGGGAGCGAGCAGGAGATCCGGGCGCGGCTCGTCGTCGGCGCCGACGGTCGCGACTCGCGCGTCGCCGAGCTGGCCGAGGTGAAGGAGAAGACCCTCCCCCACAACCGGCTCGCCTACGGCGGCTACTTCGAAGGGCCGAAGCCGAGGTTCTGGCCCGACGGAGCCGTCTGGCTGCTCGATCCCGACATGGCCGCCGCCTTCCCCACCGACGGCGGGCAGGTCTTCTACATCGCGATGACCCACAAGGACCGCGCCCCGGAGTTCAAGGCCGATCCGGAGCGGGCCCTCGTCGAACACGTCGCCGGCGTCCCCGAGCCGCCGCCGATCCGCGAGAGCAGGTGCGTCGCCCCGGTGATCGGCAAGATCGAGATGCCGAACCGCGTCCGCGGCCCGATCGCCCCCGGCCTGGCGCTGATCGGCGACGCCGCCCTCGCCACCGACCCGATCTTCGGCGTCGGCTGCGGCTTTGCCTTCCAGTCGGGCGAATGGCTGGCCGACAGCGTCTCCCCCGCCCTGCAGGGCGCCGAGTCCCTCGACAACTGCCTGCGCCGCTACCGCAAGCGCCACCGCCGCCAGCTCGGCATGCACGCCCGCCTCATTCACGACTACTCGACCGGCCGCAAGTTCGACCCGGTCGAACGGGCGATGATGCGGACCGCGGTCCGCGACCCGCAGGCGGCGGCGCTCTTCGAGGCGGTCGGTACGCGGCGGACAACGCCCCCGCGCCTGCTTGTCCCGATGGCTCGGCGGGTCGCGATCGATAACGTCCGGCGCCTGGTGAGCGCTGGATGACCGACGCAGCCGAGGCCCGCGACAAGCGCTGGATCGCGCTGATCCTGCTCTGCTCGGCCCAGTTCGTGGTCGTGCTCGACGCCTCGATCGTCAACGTCGCCCTGCCGACGATCGGCGAAGCGCTGGAGTTCAGCGAGAGCAGCCTGCCCTGGGTCGTCAACGCCTACGTCCTCACCTTCGGCGGCTTCCTCCTGCTCGGCGGCCGCCTTGCCGACCTGCTCGGGCGGCGGCGGATCTTCATGTTCGGGCTGGTCCTCTTCGCGCTCGCCTCCCTTGCCGGCGGGCTGGCGAGCAGCTCCGGTCAGCTGATCGCCGCCCGCGCGGTGCAAGGGCTCGGCGCCGCGATCCTCTCCCCCGCCGCCCTCTCGATCGTCGCCACCACCTTCCGCGACGGCGCCGAGCGCAACAAAGCTCTGGGAATCTGGGGCGCAGTCGCCGGCTCCGGCGGTGCCGCCGGCGTCCTCCTCGGCGGCGTCCTCACCGAATACCTCGGCTGGGAATGGGTGCTGTGGGTGAACGTCCCGATCGGGATCGCCGCCGCGGCGCTGTCGCCGCGGCTGATCGCCGAATCGCGCGCCGAACAGGAGGTGCGCCACTTCGACGTCGCCGGGGCGACGACGATCACCCTCGGCCTCTCGGCCCTGGTCTTCGCCCTGCTCGACGCCGAAGACGCCGGCTGGGGCTCGGTTCAGACGATCGGCGTCCTCGCCGCCGCCGCGGTCCTGCTTCTCGCCTTCGTCGCGATCGAGCGCCGCTCGCGCGCCCCGCTCGTCCCCTTCTCGATCTTCCGCCTGCGGACGATCACCGGCGCCAACGTCGTCGGCGTCCTCGTCGGCGCCTCGCTCTTCTCGATGTTCTTCTTCATCTCGCTCTACATGCAGCAGGTGCTCGGCTACAGCGCGATCAAGGCCGGCCTCTCCTACCTGCCGCTGGCGGTCTCGATCATCCTCTCGGCCGGGATCGCCTCAAGTTTGGTGACCAAGGTCGGCTTCAAGCCGATCCTCGCCGCCGGCATGGTTCTGATCGCGATCGGCCTCCTCTGGTTCTCCCAGATCAGCCCCGACGGCACCTTCCTCGCCGACATCCTCGGCCCCTCGCTCTTCGCCGCCGTCGGCCTCGGCTTCGCCTTCGTCCCGGTCACGATCGCCGCCGTCTCCGGCGTCGAGGACCGCGAGCAGGGCCTCGCCAGCGGCCTCATCAACACCTCCCAGCAGGTCGGCGGCGCCCTCGGCCTCGCCGTCCTCGCCGCGATCGCCAACTCCCAGATCGGCACCTCCACCGACCCCGCCACCCTCACCGACGGCTTCTCCTCCGCCTTCCTCGTCGGCGCCGCCTTCGCCATCCTCGGCCTCCTCGCCACCCTCCTCCTGATCCGCAACGCGGACAGCCGCGCGCACGTGGAGCTGGACGCAGTACCTGTGGAGGACGCGATCTAACTAAATAGTTGGGTTTTCTATTTCGTTAAGTGAGTATTTGTTTATTTGATGAAACTGTTTAGCATCCCCGCTTTCCGCGAAGCAGAACAGGGGAGGAAAGTTGTCGGGAGAGGGTGCGTTTTCAGAAGACACCGGGGAACTGCGGAGTTGGGAGCAGCTGCGACAGCGGGGGGCCGAGCAATCACAAAGAGGCGAACTGGAGAAGGCCCTTGAGTCGTTGCAGAGAGCCTTGGACACCTACCGGTCAGAAGACCAAAGCGCCCTCCTATCGGAGTTGGAGGCGGAACTGGGTGACGTGCAGTTGGAGTTGGGCCACAGCGACGAAGCGATCGCCCACTACCGCCAGTCCCTGAACCTCGCGCAGGAGAAGCACGACGAGGTCGCGATCGCTTCTGCCCACCGACGGATCGGCATGGCCTATCAGGAGAAGTGGGAGCTGCCCCGAGCAGAGGAAAGCTACCGCGAGGCCGACCGCATGCTCGAGGGCGTCGACAACGATTCGGAGCGGGCTCAGCTGCTGGTGCAATGGGGGTCGCTGTTCGAGGATCTCGGGAGTTTCAAGAAGGCGCGTCGGCAGTATGAGGAGGCCCTGCGGATCTACCGGAGTCTCAGTGACCACGGCGGAGAGGCGATGGCCCACCGCCGCCTGGCCTCGGTCCTGCATGAGCTGGACACCCTCTCGGATGCCGAACAGGAGCTTCATATCGCCCGCACCTTGCTCGATCAGCAAGAGAGCCGAGACGTTCCAGAGCTGATCGAGGTGCTGAACCTCCTCGGCCGGATCTACGAGGACCAGGGACGGACCAGGGACGCGATGGGCCTCTACGAGGAGGCCTATCACCTCGCTGACACGCTTGGCATCTCTCCCGCGAAGGTTGAATGCCTGCGCAGGATGGGCTCCGCGCTGGCCGTGCGGGGGGAACTCAAGGAGTCAGTCGAGCGGTACTCACAGGCGATAGCCATCTGCCGTCACCTCGACGACCGTCGAGAGCTGGCCGAGATCTACGGCGACCTCGGCGACGTCTACATCGAGCAGGGGGACTTCAGGGAGGCGGAGAGATCCTTCAAGTCGGCGGCGGAGCGGCTCGATCACGACAACCCGCGCGGCCTTGCCCTCGCGAAAAGACGCCTTGGCGAGCTCTACCAGGAGAAGGGAGAGCACAAGCGCGCGGAGGAGTACTACACGGAAGCCGAGAGCCTGCTCGAAGGCCTCGATGACGTCGGGGAGAAAGCGATCCTCTACACCGCTTGGGGCTCGCTGCAGCAGGAAGGAGGTCGTCTGCGCGACGCCCTCTCCAACTACAAACACGCCCTCGCCATCAACGAGGGCAACCGCCAGCTTCGCGGCGAGGCGATCTGCAGGAGGTACATCGGCTCGGCCCTTCACGACCAAGGTCGGCTCGAGGAGGCGGAGAGCGAACTCCGTCGCGCCCGCGCTTTGTTCGAGCAGCAGGGCAGCGAGGAGAAACCGGAGCTGATCGAGGTCAACAACCAGTTGGGCTCAGTGCTGCAGGACCAAGGCCGCATCAACGAAGCGATGGACCTCTTCCGCCAGGCACATGACCTTGCAGGCGCGCTGGGGATCGAGCCCGCGAAGGTCGAGAGCCTGCGCTGCATGGCCTCTGCCCTGGCGGCATCGGGAGCCCTCAGCGAGGCGGAAGAGCGCTACAACGAGGCGATACTCCTCTGTGAAAAGAAGGACGAGGTCGCCCTTTCGTCCTTGTACGGAGAGTTCGGCGATGTCCTCTTCGAGCAGGGGCGCCTGGACGAAGCGATCGACGCCTACAAGAGCGCTCTGGGGTACGACCAGAATCACCAGGATCAGCTGGGAATCGCGATTGCCAACCGTCGCCTTGGCGCGGCATACCAACGCCGCGGGGACCATGATCGGGCCAGGGATTACTACAAAGAAGCGGAGCGCCAGTTGCGGCCCTTGGAGGACGAGGACGAGCGAGCGCTGCTGCGGCTCTACCAGGGCTCCTCATATGAGGACCAGGGGCTCTACTCGAAGGCCCTATCCGAATACAGCAAGGCGCGGGGCTTCTACCAGCAGCAGCGCAATGCGTTGCGAACGGCCTTCGCGGCACGCTGCGAAGGCTCGTCGCAGCTGCAGCTGAACCTGCTGAGTGATGCAGAGGCAAATGCGAACTTCGCCTTGGAGCAATTGTCCGGGATCGAAGACAAGCCAGAGGAAATCGAATGCCTCAACCTGCTCGGGGCGGTCTGCCGGGCGCAGGGCCGTCGCGACGAAGCGTTCGACCTGCACTCGAAGGCTCTGGCGCTGGCAAATTCCCTCTCGCTGCAACCGGCGCAGGCGAGCTCCTTGCGGCATGTGTCGGCGGTCTTGGTGGAACGCCATGGAGACCATCAGAAGAAGGCCCTCGAGAAACTGCAGACTGCGCTGGCTATCTACAAAGGCCTGGCAGACGAGGTCAACTGCTCTGAGGTGCACGACGACATCGCCGACGTGAGTCTGCTCCTCGGGCATGTCGAAGAGGCTGTCAGTCACTACGAGGCCGGCCTGCGGATAGCCCGGAAACTCGACCGGCAATCGTTGACGGCGGACATCCTCCTCGGCCTTGCCCGCTGCAAACGCCGCTTGGGCCAGCTCGAGGGGGTGCGGATGCACTCAGAAGAGGCTCGTCAAATCATCGACCAGATCGACAGCAGCCCAGCGCGGCAGGCGCGCCTGCGCCTCGAGCTGGCCCAGATTCGCGAGGACGAAGGCGAATCGGAGGCCGCGATCGAGGGATATGAAAAAGCCCTCGGCGCTTTCGAGGAATGCAATGACACGTTGGGGTTGATGGAGTGCCACCAGCTGCTGCTCGCAGCTCACACCAGCAAGGGCGACTTCTCCGAGGCCGGCCACCACCTCTCGAAGACCCTCTACCTCGAAGGAAACGTGGAGGCCCTGTGGGCGGTGATGCTGGATCAGCTCCATCCCAAGATCAGCGACAGCGCCAAGGGGGCATTTGCGGAAAACCGCTATGGGAGCGGAGTGCTCGAGGCGATGAAAGTCTGCGAGCGAGAAGTGCATGCTTCCGTCGACGTCGACAAAGAATTGAAGAGGAACCAGGCGGTAATCCAGTGCTTGGACCCGGAGCGGCGAGGTGGCCTTGCTCCCTGGACGCAAAGGTCGCAACTCGAGTCATTCCGCACCCTCTGCATCGCAGCCTTCGAGTGCTGCCGAAACCCCCTGGCCCACAAGTCGGGGCTCCCGATGGATGCCAGCCAGGCGTTCGCCTGGCTCGGCGTCGCGCACCTGATGCTCACCCTGATGGACGCTCCCGAGGGAGCGGAGCCAGGCGCCGCAGCGGCAGAGGCGATATGAACCGCGAGGAGCGAGAGCAGTTCGTCCCCGAACTGCTGGAGGCGCGGTATCCCGGGCAGGCCCGGAAGATGGGCGAGGACTTCTCTGGCCTCCCGGTGTCGATGGGTGGCCCATGGCTTGAGGAGCTCGGCGGCCAGCAGTTTGCCGCTGACGATTGGCACCTGCTGACCCTCTAGGAAGAATCCATTTGACGGCAGGGGGGACCGTCGTCTGCGTCGAAGCACTCCCGATGGACGAGCGGAGCATTCGCTGGCGGGAACGGCTGAACACGCCGATGCTGATCGCGGCGGCGCTGACGGTGCCGACGGTCGCGATCACCGAGTCGAAGCCCGGCGGGACGCTGGAGGACGTCGCTGTCGCCCTCAACTGGATCACCTGGTTCGCCTTCCTGGTCGAGCTGGTGATCATGCTGAGCGTGGTGCCCGACAGGAAGGCCTGGCTGCGGCACCACCCTCTCGACGTCGTCATCGTCTTCCTGACGCCGCCGGTGCTGCCGCCGGGCTTGCAGGGGCTGCGCGTGCTGCGGCTGCTGCGGCTCCTCCGCCTGCTGCGGCTGGCCGAGCTCTCGCGTGAGGTCTTCTCGCTCGAGGGGGTGCGTTACGCGCTGCTGCTGGCGACCCTGACGATCGTCGCCGGCGGCACCGCCTTCACCGCCTTCGAGAAGGAACAGCACCTCAACTTCTGGGAGGGCGCCTACTGGGCGCTGACGACGATGACGACGCTCGGGTCGAACATCTACCCGACCACGACCGGCGGCCAGATCGTCTCCACCGTGATCCTCCTCGTCGGGATCGGCTTCGTCGCCCTCCTCACCGGTTCCTTCGCGCAGCGCTTCCTGGCGCCGGAAATCGAAGGGATCGAGGAGGAGCTGGAAGAGGAGAAGCTGAGCGCCGAGGCGCTGGCGCTGCGGGAACTGAAAAGCGTCCAGGAGCAGCTGCAGGCGCTCGAGGTCGCGATCGAGCGGATGGCCCGACGCTAATCCGCCTTCGCCTGCTCCTCGGCGATCTTCGACTCCAGCTCCTTCATCACTTCCGGGTCGCGCAGGGTGGTGACGTCGCCCAGGGCGCGCCCCTCGGCGATGTCGCGCAGGAGCCGGCGCATGATCTTGCCGGAGCGGGTCTTCGGCAGGTCGTCGGCCCAGACGATCCGCTTCGGCCGGGCGAACTTGCCGATCCGCTCGGCGACCGTTTCGCGGATCCCCTCGACCAGCTCGTCGCTTTCGGCCTTCTCGCCGCGCACGGTGACGAAGGCGCAGATCGCCTGGCCGGTGTCCTCGTCGGTTTCGCCGATCACGGCCGCCTCGGCGACGTCGGGGTGGGCGACGATCGCCGACTCGACCTCGGCGGTCGAGAGCCGATGGCCGGAGACGTTGACGACGTCGTCGATCCGCCCGATCACCCAGAAGTAGCCGTCCTCGTCCTTGCGCGCCGCGTCGCCGACCAGATAGCGCTCCTTCCCGAACCGCGAGAAGTAGGTCTCGACGAAGCGGTCGTCCTCTTTGTAGAGGCCACGCAGCATCGAGGGCCAGGGGCGCTCGAGGACCAGCAGGCCCTGGCCTTCCTCCACCGGTTCGCCCTCGGACTCGTCGACCACCTGCGCCTCTACCCCCGGGAACGGCGTCGTCGCCGAGCCCGGCTTGGTCGCGGTGATCCCCGGCAGCGGCGTGATCATCATCGCCCCGGTCTCCGTCTGCCACCAGGTGTCGACGATCGGGCAGCGGCCGCCGCCGATCACCTCGCGGTACCAGAGCCAGGCCTTGGGGTTGATCGGCTCGCCGACCGAGCCCAGCAGCCGCAGCGAGGAGAGGTCGTGCTCGGCAGGGATCTCGGCGCCCCACTTGATGAAGGTGCGGATCGCGGTCGGCGCCGCGTAGAGGATCGTCGCCCTGTAGCGCTCGACCAGCTCCCACCAGATCCCTTTGTGCGGGTAGTCGGGCGCCCCCTCCCACATCACCGACGTCGTCCCGTTGGCGAGCGGGCCGTAGACGATGTAGGAGTGGCCGGTGACCCAGCCGACGTCGGCCGCGCACCAGTAGACGTCGGACTCGGGCTTGAGGTCGAAGACGTAGCGGTGGGTGGCGGCGACCCCGGTCATGTAGCCGCCGGTGGTGTGGAGGATCCCCTTCGGCTTCGCGGTCGAGCCGGAGGTGTAGAGGATGTAGAGCGGGTGCTCGGCCTCCATCGGCTCGGCCGCGCACTCGGGATCGGCCCTCTCCATCACCTCGTCGTAGAAGACGTCGCGGCCCTCGGTCATCGGCACCTCGATCCCGGTGTGGCGGACGACGACGATCTTCTCCAGCGCCTGGTGGTCGGCCATGTGCTCGTCGACCTGCGGCTTGATCGGCGCCGTCCTGCCCTTGCGGCGGGCGCCGTCGACGGTGACCAGCGCCTTCGCTTCGGAGAAGTCCATCCGCTCGGCGACCGACTCGGCGCTGAAACCGCCGAAGACGACGTTGTGGGGGGCGCCGATGCGGGCACAGGCGAGCATCGCGACGACGACCTCGGGGATCATCGGCAGGTAGATCCCGACCACGTCGCCCTTCTCCACCCCGAGGTCCTTGAGCGCGTTGGCGAAGCGCTGGACGTCGCGGTGGAGGTCGGCGTAGGTGACCTCGCGCTCCTCCCCCTCCTCGCCGTGCCAGTGGTAGGCGACGCGGTCGCCGTTGCCGGCCTCGACGTGGCGGTCGAGGCAGTTGTAGCTGGCGTTCAGGCGCCCGTCGGCGAACCACCTGTAGAAGGGCGGGTTCGAGCCGTCGAGCCCCTCGCTCGGCTCTACGTCCCAGTCGAGCAGCTCCTTCGCCTGCGCCGTCCACCAAGCCTCGGGATCCGCCGCCGCTTCCTCGTAGACCTTCGGGTCGCTCCAGAGCGCGTTCGCCCGAAACTCCTCCGGCGGGTTGAACCGCTCAACCTCGAGGAGCTCCTCCAGCTTCCCCTCCAAATTCATAAAACAAAAGTACCTGAGGGTGCCTGACCAAGCAGATCAAGGACGCAGGGAGCGTGGCGTGCTCTGCACGCGAGCGACCGAGGACGCCGATATGCGCCGTGTCAGGCGCCCTCAGAGTCCTGCCGGATGCCTCGCGATGAACCCTTCGGGGGAATCGACCCAGGGGTCGTGCCAGCGGGGGCCGGGGCCGCCGACGGTGTCGAAGGCGATGCCGGCGACGACCATCCAGGCGTGGCCTGAGTTGGCGTAGACGGTGATCCAGCGGCCGGGACCCGGTTCGCCCCAGGTCTCGAGGCCGGTCGAGTCGAGCGGGCTTTCCAGCAGGCCGCCGCCGTGCAGGGCGTAGCTGACGGCGCCGGAGCAGTCGTAGCCTTCGGATTCGAAGGAGCCGTGGCCGCCGCCCCAGATGTAGGGGGTGGTGGCGATCGCGTTGCCGGCGGAGATCACGTCCTTGACCGCTTGCGGCGCCGCGGCCGGGGCGCTGGCTTCGCTTTCGTTGATCACCTGGGCTTCCTGGCCGGGGTTGAGCGGCGCCGGCATCTGCCCTTCGGTCGCGTCCCCGCCTTCGGAAGCGATCTGTTCGGAGATCGCCGAGAGGTTGTCGCTGAGCGCCGCTTCGCGCGACTGCAGCGCGTCGAGCGCTTCCTGGCGCGCCGCCTGTTCGGCTTTCAGTTCGTGGAAGCTGGCGGCGGCTTCGGCGCGGCGGGCGGCGACTTCGCGCTCCTTGGCGGCGACCGTGTCGCGCACTTCTTCGATTTCGGCCCGCTGCTCGTCGAGCCGTTCGACCGCCCCGCGCACCTGGTCGCGCAGCGTCTTCACCCGGTTGACTACAGCGTCGTCGTAGTCCTGGATCTGCCGCAGGTATTCGGTCTGGGCCGCCATCTCGTCCCAGCTCTGGGATTCGAGGATCGCGTTCAGCATGTCCGGCGAGCCCGCCTCGTAGATCGCGACCAGCCGCTCGCGCAACACCCCGAGCGCCCGCTGCAGCTTCGCCCGCACCCGCTCCAGGTGGGCTTCTTCGGCTTCCAGGGCCGCCGTCGCCCGGTCCAGCTGCGCCTGCTTTTCGGCCAGTTCGGCCTCGACCGCTTCCTGTTCGGAGCGCAGGTCGGAGACTTCGCCCAGCTTGGCGTCGATCGCCGCGTTCTGTTCGGCGATCGAGGCGGCCAGGTCTTCCTGCTGGTTGCGGACGCCTTCGAGCTTGTCCCGCGTCGCTTCCAGCTTCTGCCGCGGATCGGCAGGGGCGCTGCTCGCCCAGGACCCGGCAAGGACGCAGAGACCCGCGAGAAGCAGCGCGGCGAAGATCAGGGCACGGCGAGGAGCCGTGCTCGTAGAGGAGCTGAACAGCACGACGGCGCAGGCTAGCGAAGGTGCTTAAGCGCTCGGGAAGTGGTCCATAACCCGCAACTTCCCTTGCAATTTGCGGCTTTTGGAGGAGTCCGGGGGTCGCCGTCGACCCCCGGACCCTGACTGGTTAGGCGAGCAGCTTGGCCTTCGCCTGGTCGAACTCCTGCTGGCTGAGGTCGCCTTTGGCCTTCAGCTCGGAGAGCTTGTGCAGCTCGTCGGCGGAAGAGCCGGCGTGGGCCTGCTGCTGGACGTATTCGTCGAAATGCTTTTTCGCGTCGGCCTGGGCTTTGATCGTGCGGTCCCGCATACCGCCGCCGCGGGCGATCAGGTAGATCAGCGACGCCAGGAACGGGATCACGACCAGGAACAGGCACCAGGCCGCCTTGCCCCAGCCCGAGAGCTCGTGGTCACGGAAGAGGTCGGTGAGGATGGTGATCAGGATCCAGATCCAGATCACGAAGAAGAACACCTCGAGCGCGATGAGGAGAAGTTCCCCAAAGCTCACATCGGCGACTGGGAGTGGCACGTTCGTTCCTTTCGTATTTTGCGGCGGCTGTCACTCGCCGCCTTCCTACTGCTCCCACCCTACTCGGGGCTCCCCCCCGCCGCCTCCGTAGTTCTCAACCTGATCGCGAAGAGCACGATCGCGACCGAGGTGGCGAGGTTGAGGCTGGAAACCCCCTCCTGCATCGGGATCGAGACGCGCGCGTCGGCGCGCCCGAGCGCTTCGCCGCTGAGCCCGTGGCGCTCGGTGCCGAAGGCGAGGATCGGCCGGGCGGGCAGGTGCTCGGGCGCCAGCGGCTCCCCCTCCGGGTCGATCGCCAGCAGCGGCCGGTCGCTCGCGGGCAGTTGCTCGACCCTGGCAACCGGGAGCGCGAACTGCAGGCCGGCGGCGCCGCGGACGGCATCGGGGTGCCAGGGATCGTTCTCGCCGGTGGTGAAGACGCCGGCCGCGCCGGCAGCCGCCGCGACCCGGATGCAGGCGCCGATGTTGCCCATGTTCCGCGGGTCCTCCAGCAGCACCGCCGGCTCGGGGGTCGGGTCGGCCAGCGCCGCCCCGGGGTCGACCCGCGGCCGGCGCGCGATCGCGGCGACGCCGGTGTGCGGGACCAGCGGCACCAGGTCGGCCAGGGTCTCCCTGCCGACGGCTTCGACCTGATCGGCGAGCCGCCCTTCCAGGTCCGGCGCCAGCTCCGCCGCCATCGCCTCCAGCGACGGCGGGTCCGTTGCCACCGCCTCGACCAGCTCGGCCCCGAACCGCAGCGCGTGCTTGAGCGCGTGGAATCCCTCGATGACGGTCAGCTCGGGGTCGCGGCGGGCGGTGCGAAAGCGTACGGCGCGTTCGTGCTCTTCGCGGCCCATCCGCGCATCATTACTCGGCGAGCGGTGCCTCCGCCATCTGGTCGCGACCGCCCGCCTTCGCCAGGTAGAGCGCCTGGTCCGCGCGGCCGAGCAGTTCGTCGATCGACTCGGCGTAGTCCCAGCAGGCGAGGCCGGCCGAGCAGCTCTGCCCCATCGGTGTCTTCGCCCGCAGCCGCTCGACGATCTCGCCCGCCTCCCCCGGCGCCGTTTCGGGGAGCAGGACGAGGAACTCCTCGCCGCCGAAACGGGCGATCGTGTCCTCGCCCCGCAGGGCCGAGTCCCAGGCCTTGGCGCAGGCGCGCAGGACTTCGTCGCCGGCGAGGTGGCCGTAGGTGTCGTTGTAGGTCTTGAAGTGGTCGATGTCGAGGATCGCGACGCTGAGCAAGGAGCGCCGGCGCCGCGCCCGCGCCATCGCCTGCGGCAGCTGCTCCTCCAGCGCCCGCCGGTTCGGCAGGCCGGTGAGGGCGTCGCGGCGGGCCATCTCACGCACCTGCTCGAACAGCTCCTCGCGTTCGGTCTCGATCTGCTTGATCTCGGTGACGTCGGCGGCGCGGGCGTAGACCAGCGACTCGTCGGGCGAAAGCTGCGAACTCCAGCGTAGCCAGTGCCAGGTCCCGTCCTTGGCCCGGTAGCGGTTTTCGAAGCTGAGGGTCTCGGCGCCCTCGAAGAGCCCGGCGGCCTCGGCTTCGGTCCGCTCGCGGTCGTCGGGGTGGACGCGCTCGACGAAGGGGACGGCGCGCAGCTCCTCGAGGTCGTAGCCGAGCGCCTCGGTCCAGGCGTCGTTCAGCTCGACGAAGTAGCCGTCCAGGTTGGCGGTGCAGAGCATGTCGCGGGAGAGGTCGAAGAAGTGGCGGGCGCGCTCGTCGGCGCGGGCGCGGCGGGCGACGATGCCGGTGATCAGCAGCATCACCACGCTGAGCGAGATCAGGGTGAACAGCCAGCGGGTCAGCGGCGAGTAGCCGGCGGTGTTTTCGACTAGGAGGAGGACGGCGCCGTAGGTGGCGAGCAGCCAGGCGAGGTGGGCGGCGGCGACCCGGCGCGGGAAGTAGATCGAGCTGACCAGGGTCGACCAGACGAAGATGGTCCCGTACTGGCCGACGGCGATCCCGCTCTCGAAGATCAGCAGGGAGGTGACGGCGACGACCCCGGCCAGAAGCGCGTGCACGCCCCAGGTCGGGACCTTGCCTCCCAGCGCCCAGACGATCCCGCCGGCGAGCGCCATCGCCAGCGCGGTGAGGACAAGGGCGGTTTCGTCGCCGCCGCTCGGGTGCGGCAGGATGAGCGAGATCGCGACGAGGGCGGTGCCGGCGACCAGGAGCGCGGCGCAGGCGCGTGCCCGGGTCCGGGCAACCGGGCGGATGCTTACCCGATTTTGTGGACTCGCCATGCCAGGGGCATCGGCAAACGCGAGCGTTTACTTTAGGCCCGGACCACCTGGAACTGGCTCATCAGCCCATGGTCCTCGTGGTCCAGCATGTGGCAGTGGACGACGAATTTGCCGGTGTAGTCCGAGAAGTGGCCGGCGAGGAGGATTTTTTCGTTGGGGTAGACGAAGAAGGTCTCCTTGAGGCAGTCTTCGTAGCTGGGCGGCCGCTTGCCGTTGCGCTCGAGCAGGTACCAGTCGGTGTGGTGCAGGTGCATCACGTGGGCGACGTTGGTCTTGTTGACGATCTCCCAGGTCTCGGTCGTGTTCAGCCTCGGGAAGGCCTCGACGTGGGCCGGGTTGAAGGTGCGGCCGTTGATCCGCCAGGTGGTCTTGAAGAAGCCGCCGATCGTGATCTCCCAGCGCTTGTCCGGCTTGCGGTTCACTTCGCGAGTCCAGGCGGGCAGCGGCCGCAGATGGCGGGGGACGTGGGTGCGATCGCGGACGCGCTCGCCACCGACGCGGAACTGCATCACCGAGCCGTTGTAGGTGTGGGCGCCGAGGGGGTTGCGGCCGGCGTGCCTGGCGCTGCTGCGCAGCTCGACGGTCTCGTCGCGGGCGCCGGCGAAGTCGACGATCACCTCGACCCGCTCGGCCGGGCCGAGGAGGATCTGGCGGCGGCGCACCGACTTCGGCATCAGCCCGCTCTCGGTCGCGATCTGCAGCATCGGCGCCCCGTTGGAGAGCTGCAGGTTGTAGCTGCGGAAGGAAGAGACGTTGAGGATCCGCAGCCGGTAGCGGCAGGGGTGGACCCGGTGGTGGGGCAGGTAGGCGCCGTTGACGAGGACGGTCTCGCCGAGGATCCCGTCCGCCGGTGGCCGCTGCCCCTGGAACGGGTCGGTCAGCTGGTTGCGGCGGTCGAAGGTGCGGTCGCAGATCATCAGCGGCAGGTCCCGGTCGCCGTCGGGCAGCGCCAGCGACTCCTCGAAGGCGTCGTCGACGATGACCATTCCGGCCAGCCCTTTCCAGCTGTGGAAGGCGGTGCGGTCGAGGCGGTGGTCGTGGTACCACTGGAAGGAGGCGCGTTCGGGCTTGCCGTCCTCGATCAGATCGTAGACGTAGGTCCTGCGACCGCCCGGCTCGATCAGGAACTCGTTGCCGGACTCGCGGGCGGAGAGCCCCTGCGGAATGCGGCAGAAGGCGGAGAGCGGCTGGCGCTTGGTCAGCCCGCCCGGGTAGCCGTCGAACTGGGTGCGGTTGTGGCCGCCGTGGAGGTGGATCGAGAGCTCGCCCGCCTTCTCCCCCAGCTCGTGGTGGAAGGTGACGCGGGTGCGCTGGCCGGCGCGGCGGCGGATCGTCGGCCCCGGGAAGGTCCCTCCGAAGGTCCAGAGCCTGGTCTTCGGCCCGGGGAGGATCTGCTGCTCGGCCTCGCGGATCGGGATCCGGATGTGGTCGTCGCGTAGGACCCTGGGGATCGGCAGCCGCGAGCGAAACGGAGCGGCCGCCAGCGCCGCCGGCGGCTCGGCGCTCAGCGGCAGCGGGCCGCCGCTCCTCCCCCGCAGGGGAAGGAGGACGGCGAGCGCACCGCCGCCGAGGGCGCCGAGGAAGGTTCGGCGCCCGAAGCGGCGGTGCGGTGCTGAGGACTGCCCAGACGTGTCGCTAGCTGGTCGGGGTGGGCAGCGGTACCACCGGAGCGACGACGTTCACCTTGCCCTGCATCCAGGGGTGGACAGCGCACATGTAATAGAGCGTCGTGCCCGCTTCGGCGGTGACTTCCTGGGAGATGTGGCCGCCCTTCTTTTCACCGCTGAACCAGGAGTCGCCCTTCTTGCCGGTGGCGTTCCCGGCCGTGCTCCAGCCGGCGGGGCCGGCCTTGGCCGGGTTCTTCGTGATCTGTTCGGTTTTCGGGTTGAAGCCGTGCCAGATCGCGATCGCCAGGCAGATCTTTTTCGGGGCGAAGCAGCCCTTGCGCGCTTTCGGCGTCTTCGGCAGCGAGCCCTTGGTGACCAGCGAGAAGGTGTGCGGGCCGACCTGTTTCGGATTCGTCTTGTTGACGATTTCCAGCTGGTCGCCGACGGTGACCGATTCCGGCCCGACGAACTTCAGCTTGCCTTTGGTCAGCTCGATCGAGATCTGATCGGTGACGCCGGTCGGGGTCGCCGCGGCGGCGGTGCCGACGAGGGCGAGGGTGAGTGCGGCCGCCGAGACCGCGAGGACCAGTGCCCGAATCCGGGCGTGACGGGAAAGCTTGCTGTGCAAAGCGTGCCTCTTTCTCTGAATAAGGATCCGAAATGGTCAGGGCGAGGCCCCGAAACCAGCGCCGGAGGCTAGTACTCCGGTCGGGCGACTTCAACGGAAGAAGAAGCTCCTACCTGCTTTTGGTGGAAATCCACCCCCGGTAAGCTTGAGAGCGCCCAGTGCCTACTTTCCTCCATACCTGCTACCGGATCGGCGAGATCAATCGCTCGGTCGACTTCTACGAGAAGCTCGGCTTCGAGGAGGTACGGCGGATGCCGATCGGCGAGGAGGCGATCAACGTCTTCATGGCGATGCCCGGCGAAGACCCCCGCCTCGAGCTCACCTACAACCCCGGCGTCAGCGAGTACGACCACGGCACCGGCTACAACCACATCGCCCTCGGCGTCGAGGACCTCGACGGCACCCTCGCCCGCCTCGCCGACCTCGGCATCGAGCCCGAGAAGCCGCCCTACCGCCCCGGCGGCCGCACCGAGGGCCACCGCATCGCCTTCGTCAGGGACCCCGACGGCTACAGGGTCGAGCTGATCGGGGAGTGAAGCGAGGGGGACGAGGGACTGGTTGAGCCTCGTCCTTGCTCGGAACCGCGGCTCCTCAGTGGGGGCCGGGGCAGTGTGGCTGGTCGTTTTCGCTGGCGCAGGGTGCGCTGCCCGGGTGGAAGTGCCCGGAGTTGCCGGCGCTGTTGGGACCGCCGAACGCCGACGCGGGACCGACCACCAGCAGGGCGATGGCCGCGGTGAGCGCCGCCAGCTTGCGGATACGCATGCTCATGTTGACCTCCTTCTTCGATGGACTCGCCGCGTCTCCGGAACCGGGACGGGGCAAGCTCCCTTGGAGAAGGGCTACCCGAACATCTGTTGAGTACGCGTTTAGACCCGCTTCGACAGGAAAACGAGAAGGTTCGCGAAAGGGTCAGCCGGGGCTGACGCCGCCGCCTGAGGGGGCGGGTGCCGGCGTCGGGGTGGGTTCCGGGGTCGGGGCTGGTTCGGGCTGCGGTTCGGGGGTGTTTTCTTCTCCGCCGCCTTCGCCGCCCTTGCCCTTGCCTTCCGGTTCTCCCGATTCTTCTTCGGAGCCTTCGTAGGTTTCTTCTTCGTAGCCGTTGTAGCTGCCCGAAGAGGTGTGTTCGCTGTCGAGGCCTTCGAGGTCGGGGGCCGAGCCGGTCTCGAATTCGGGACAGTCTCCTTCGACCGCTTCGGTCATGTAGTTGGCCCAGATCGGGCCGGCGGTGGGGCCGCCGAAGCCGGTGTATTCGCGGTTGGTCGGGTGGCCGACCCAGACGGCGGTCGAGAAGAGCGGGGTGAAGCCGACGAACCAGGCGTCGGAGAGTTCCTCCGAGGTACCGGTCTTGCCGGCGGCGCTGGAGCAGCCCGTATTGGTGTACCCGGCGCCGGTGCCCTGGGTGATCACGCCCTCGAGGATCCGGGTCACTTCATATGCCTGGCCCTCGGTGAGGACGCGCTTGCCGGAGTCTTTCTCGAAGTCGTCGACCTTGCCGTTGGGGAACTCGACCTTGCTGACCGCGGTCGGATCGTGGTGGATGCCGCCGCTGGCCAGGGTCGCGTAGGCGTCGGCCATTTCCAGGGGCGTGACGCCGACGCCGAGACCGCCGATCCCCTCCGCCGGGACCGACTGCAGCGGCGATTCGATCCCCATTTCCTGCGCGGTCTGGGTGACGTTTTCGGGTCCGACGTCGAGGTCGAGCTGGGCGAAGACGACGTTGACCGAGTCCCAGGTCGCGCTTTCGAGGTCGTAGGTGCCACCGCCCTCGCCCTCGGAGTTGTTCACCGTCCAGGTGCCGCCGCCGGGGATTTCCAGCGTCTTCGGCGAGGTCCCGTCGTAGTAGGTGCTGCCGGGGTCGATTCCCTCCTTGACCGCCGTGGTGAGGACGAAGGTCTTGAACGAGGACCCCGGCTGGCGGCGCGCCTGCCAGGCGTAGTTGAACTGGCTTTCGTCGGCGAAGCCTTCGGTCGAGGCGAGGGCGACGATCGCGCCGTTGCTCGGGTTGACCGAGGCGAGGCCGGCGACCGGGCCGCCTTCGGGGTAGCAGACGGAGCAGTAGTTTTCGACCGCGTATTCGGCCTTCGCCTGCAGATCGGGGTCGATCGTCGTGTACGCCTTGAGCCCGCCTTTGCGGACGGTGTTGATCCCGTACTTGTCGATCAGTTCGTTCTGGACGAGGTCGAAGAGGAACGGGTCCTTGATCACCTGGTACTTGTCGCCCGGGTTGAGGCCGAGGCCGCGGGTCTTCGCCTCGCGATATTCGTCGCCGGTGATGTAGCCCTGTTCGTTCATCACCAGCAGGACCTCGTTGCGCCGCTTCAGCGCCGCCTTCGGGTCGAGGAAGGGGTTGTATTCGGACGGCGCCTGCGGCAGGCCGGCCAGCAGCGCCGCCTCGGTCAGGTCGAGGTCCTTCGCGGGCTTGGAGAAGTAGGTCTGCGAGGCCGCCTCGGCACCGACCGCGGTCTGCCCTTCGACCGTCCCGTAGGGGGCGCTGTTGAGGTACTGGGTGAGGATCCAGTTCTTGCTGTGGGCTTCCTCGAGCTCGACCGCCAGCGAGGCTTCGATCAGCTTTCGCTTCAGCGTGTTTTCCGGGTTGTGGATGTAGAGGTTGCGGACCAGCTGCTGGGTGATCGTCGAAGCGCCCTGGACGGCGGCCCCCGCCTGCAGGTCCTTCCAGGCGGCGCGGGCGATGCCTTCGTAGTCGAGGGCGCCATGCTGGAAGAAGTTCTTGTCCTCGATCGCGATCGTCGCGTCCCGCAGCACCTGCGGCTGCGCCTTTTCCGGCAGCGGCTGGCGCACGTTTTCGGAGCGGATGAACCCGATCAGGCTGCCGTCGGCGGCGTAGATCGCCGAGGAGCGGCCCTTCTGCACCGGCTTCAGGCTCGAGAGGGCCGGGGCCGAGTTGTAGACGTCGATCGCCCAGGCGGCCGCCATGCCGCCGGCGACCAGCACCAGCGCGACGAGGATTCCCAGCGGGATCGCGAGCTTGTGCCAGATGGGATGGTGCGGCTTGCGTCGCCGCCTGCGTACCCGCGTGGCCATTCGCCGCTGATTGTAGGGAGCCGGGCTGCCCGGCCCCCCTGCTGGCGAGCAGCGCGCAATCCCGCTTGCCATCCCGGTAGGGTCGCGCCCGGCAGGTTCTTGTACAAGGGAGATGGAGGCAAAGTGAAACTCGTAATCGGGATCGTTCGCCCCGAGCAGGCGAACCAGGTCCTCGAGGCGCTGCACCGGGCCGAGGTCCGGGGCTTCTCGATGAGCCGCGTGCAAGGACACGGCGGCGAGATGGACCGGGTCGAGACCTACCGCGGCACGACCGTGCAGATGGGTCTCTCGGAGAAGGTCAGGTTCGAGGTCGCCGTCTCCGACAGCTTCGTTGAACAGACCGTGCAGGCGCTTTGCGAGGGCGGCCGCACCGGCGAAGTCGGCGACGGCAAGATCTTCGTCCTGCCGCTCGACCACGCGGTGCGGATCCGCACCGGCGACAGCGACGAGGGCGCCGTGACGCCGGTGAGCAAATGAACGGCATCGACACGGGGGATACCGCCTGGATGCTGGTCGCGACGGCGCTGGTGCTGCTGATGACGCCGGCGCTGGGCCTCTTCTACGCGGGTCTGGTCCGCTCCAAGAACACCCTCAACACCTTCATGATGAGCATCGCCGCGATCGCGGTCGCGACGGTGACCTGGGCCGCGGTCGGCTACTCGCTCGCCTTCGACGGCGACGGGGCGATCCTCGGCGGCCTCGGCAACGCCTTCATGAGCGGGGTCGACTTCGCGCCGCGGGAAGGGACCGCGATCCCCGAGCTCGTCTTCTTCGCCTTCCAGGCGACCTTCTGCATCATCACCACGGCGCTGATCTCCGGCGCGGTGGTCGAGCGGATGCGGTTCGGGCCGTTCCTCGTCTTCGCGGCGCTGTGGTCGATCGTCGTCTACGCCGTCCTCGCCCACTGGGCCTTCGGCGGCGGCTGGCTGATCTCCGGCGGCACCCTCGACTTCGCCGGCGGCGTCCCGGTCGAGATGGCCTCCGGGTTCTCGGCCCTGGCGGCGGCGCTGGTCGTCGGCGCCCGCAAGGACTACGGCCGCCAGGCGCTCCTCCCCCACAACGCCGTCTACGTCCTCCTCGGCGCCGGCCTGCTGTGGTTCGGCTGGTTCGGGTTCAACGGCGGCAGCGGCTTCTCGACGGGGGAACCGAGCGTGCTCGCGTTCACCAACACGCTCCTCTGCCCGGCGGCGACGCTGGTCGTCTGGTTCGCCCTCGACCTCTTCCGCGGCCGCAAGGTGACCGCGATCGGCGCCGCCACCGCGATCATCGTCGGCTGCGTCCTGATCACCCCGGCGGGCGGCTTCGTCAGCCCCGGCTGGGCGATGCTGCTCGGGGCGCTGGGGGCGTTCCCCAGCTACGGGATCATCGTCTGGCGCACGCGGACCCGGGTCGACGAGACCCTCGACGTCCTCGCCGCCCACGGCACGGCCGGGTTCATCGGCATCCTCTTCATCGGCTTCTTCGCCCAGCAGAGCTGGAACGGGGTCTCCGACGGCCTCCTCTACGGCAACGCCGGGCAGCTGCTCGACCAGGTCTGGGCGGCGCTGGCTGCACCGGCCTACGCCTTCGTCATGACCTTCGTCCTCCTGAAGCTGGTCGGCGCGGTGATGCCGCTGCGGGCGACCGACAAAGAAGAGGCCGGCGGCATGGACGTCAACCAGCACGGCGAGGAGGCCTACGTCACCGGCGAGGGCGCGATCCTGCTGCTGCCCGAGGAGCGGTTGGGCGTCCCGGTCGCGGATCCGGGGTGAGCACGTCGACGTTCGCTGAGTTGCGGGCGCTATAACGCCCGAAATTCAGCGAATGTCGCTAGAGCTGGACGCGGAAGCGCTTCTTCGCCGGGGTCGGGTCTTTGTTGCCGGCCCTGTCGGTCGCCCAGGCCCTGAAGAGGTGGCGGCCCGGCTTCAGGCCTGTGTAGGTCTTCGGCGATCTGCAGGGGCGCGGCTTGCGCTTGTCGAGCTTGCAGGCGAAGCTCGAGCCGGGCTCGCTGGAGCGGAAGGAGAACTTCGCCTTGCCCTGCGCGAGCTTGCTGCCGGGGCCCTTGGCGATGATCGTCTGCGGCGGGGTCGAGTCCCTGCCTTCTCCCCCACTGGGCGGGGCGGGGGAGGGCGGTGGTGAGACGAGCCCGTCGACGGCGACTCCGCATACTTCCTGGCCGCCGGTCGCGACGAAGCCCTGGTTGACGCCGGTGCCGTCGGAGTTGGCGCGGGCGATCGTGTTGGTTTCGGCGTTGGCCCAGTAGATCTGCGAACCGCTGACGGCGATGCCGCAGGGCGTGCTGGCGTCGCCGATGAAGCTCGGGTCCGCTCCTGTGCCGGTGAGGACGTTGGCGCGCCCGATGCGGGTGCCGCCGCCGAAGATCCCCGGCTCGGTCCAGAAGACGTTGGCCGAGTTGACCGCGACGCCGCAGGGGTCGGACGTCCCCGGGATCGTCACGTAGGTGAGTTGCTTGTTCGTGCCGTCGAGGCCGGCGCGGCCGATGTAGGCAGGGGTCCCGGTGGCGACGTCACCCCAGTAAACGTGGCCGCTGTCCAACGCCACGCCGCACGGCTCGGCCGGGCCGGTGACCAGGTTCGGGTTGACGCTGTCGCCGTCGATGGTCGCCTTGCCGATCTGACCGCCCAAGGTCGACCAGAAGATCGAGCTGGCGTTGACCGCCACCCCGGTGGGCTGGACGACGCCGGTGATGAAGCTGTTGTCGGCGCCGCTGCCGTCGATGTTCGCCCGGCCAATCGAATTGCCGTTCTGGTTCGCCCAGTAGATGTGGGACGAGTCGACGGCGACCGCGAACGGCAGCGCCCCGGTGTGGATGAAGGCGTCATTGGCTTCGCTGCCGTCGTTGGCCGAGCGCCCGAGGGTCTGGCTCTGCGTGTCCGCCCAGTAGATGAAGGCGAATGCGTGGCCGGCCAGCACGAGCGAAGCGAGCAGAGCGAGGCCCAGGCCCGAGGCGGCCACCGAAAAACGTCTCCCTTCCATTCGGCGGAGCCTATCCCCGAGCGGTACCGGAAGCTACGCGCGCAATCGGTAGCCGCGGCTGAAGAGGCGGAGGTTGACGAGGAAGAGGGCCGCGGTCGCCGCGGTCAGAGCCAGCAGCGAGAGCGCGATGCTGACTTCGGTGAAGCCGACGAAGCCGTAGCGGACCAGGTTGATCATGTAGAAGATCGGGTCGAAGCGGGTCAGGGTCTCCCACGGCTGCGGCAGCAGGGCCGCCGAGTAGAAGACGCCGCCGAGGAAGATCAGCGGCTGCAGGATGAAGGTCTGGGCGAAGGCGACGTCGTCGAACTGTTCGGCGCGGACGCCGATCAGGACGCCGAGCTGGCTGAAGAAGAAGCCGACGAGGAAGAGTGACGGGACGAGGACGAGGACGTGCTCGACCGGGAGGCCGACGAGGACCACCGAGACGAGGAAGGTCAGGGTCGCCACGATCAGCCCGCGCATGAAGCCGCCGAGCGAGAAGGCGAGCAGCAGCTCGGCGGGCGAGGCGGGCGAGGAGAGCTGGTCCTGGATCGCGCCCTGGAACTTCTGCTGGAGGATCGAGGAGGAGTTGTTGGAGAAGGCGTTCGTCGACCAGGCCATCATGATCAGGCCGGGGATGACGAAGAGGACGTAGTCGATCCCGTGCAGGTGCTTGATCCGCGAGCCGAGGGCGGCGCCGAAGATCGTGATGTAGAGGAAGGTTTCCAGCAGCGGCGCGCCGATCGTCTGCTTCTTGATCTTCATGAAGCGGTTGACCTCGCGGCGCCAGAGCGTCGCCAGCCGAATCTGCGCGGTGCTCACGCCTCCACCTCCGGGGCGGTCTCGATGTGCGAGCGGGAGAGCTCGCCGCGGCCGACCAGTGCCAGGTAGGCGTCCTCGAGGTTGGCGACGCCGAAGCGCTCGGCCAGGGCCTCGCTGGTCCCCTCGGCGACGATCTGCCCCTCGGCGATGAAGGCGATCCGGTCGCAGAGCTGCTCCGCCTCCTCCAGGTAGTGCGTGGTGAGGAGGATCGTCGTCCCCTCCTGATTGATTTTCTGGACGTAGTGCCAGAGCTCGAGCCGCAGCTCGACGTCGACGCCGGCGGTCGGCTCGTCGAGGATCAGCAGCCGCGGCCGGTGCATCATCGCCCGGGCCAGGATCAGCCGCCGTTTCATCCCGCCCGAGAGGGTGCGGGTGCGCTCGTCCTTCTTCTCCACCAGGGAGAAGGTCTCGAGCAGCTCCTGGGAGCGCTGGCGCCGTTCCTTGCGCGGCATCCCGAAATAGCCGGCGTGGTAGTCGAGCGTCTCCTCGACGGTCAGGAACCAGTCGATGTTGGGCTCCTGCGGCGCCAGCCCGACCGCCTGCCGCGCCTCGGCGTAGTGGTCGATCGCGTCGTTGCCGAAGACCTCGATCGAGCCGCCGGTCGGCTGCGCCAGCCCGGTCGTGCAGTGGATCAGGGTCGACTTGCCGGCCCCGTTGGGCCCCAGCAGGCCGAAGAACTCGCCCTCCTCGATCTCCAGCGAAACGCTGCGCAGCGCCTCCACCCCGTTCGGGTAGCGCTTCTCAAGATCCTTGATGTCGAGGGCCTTCATCGCGGGGCACGACTCTAGCCATAGGCTGCACCCGTGCCCGCGCCGCTGCTTGCCGTCGATGCGCCCTCGATGCTGTTCCGCGCCTTCTACGCGCTGCCGAGCAAGATCACGGGGCCGGACGGGCGGCCGGTGAACGCGCTGCTGGGGACGGCGAATCTGATCCTGCGTGAGGTCGAACTGCACGAGCCGCGGGCGGTGGTGCTCTGCTTCGGTCCCGACGCGGCCGCCTACCGGACCGAGCTCTACCCCGCCTACCACGCCGAGCGCGAGGCAGCGATGCCAGAGGAGCTGCCGCACCAGTTCGCCGCCTCGCGCGAGTTCTTCGAGGCCTTCGGCTGGACGGTGGCGATCGGGGAGGACTTGGAGGCCGACGACCTGCTCGGGACCTACGCGAAGCTCGAGGCCGAGGCCGGCGGGCGGGCGCTGCTGCTGACCGGTGATCGCGACATGTACCAGTGCGCGACCGAGGACGTGACCGTCCTCTACGTCCGCACCGGCGGCAAAGGTGCGGGCGCCGAAGAGGTGGGGCCGGCGGAGGTGCGCGAGCGCTACGGGATCGATCCCGAGCTGGTCCCCGACTTCATCGCCCTCCGCGGCGACCCCTCCGACGGCCTGCCGGGCGCGAAGGGGGTCGGGCCGAAGACGGCGGCGGAGCTGCTGCGGACGCACGGCACGCTGGAGGCGGTCCTCGACAGCGCGATCCGCGAGCGGCGGCCGGCGCTGCGCGGGGCGCTGATCGAGGGCAGGGAGGACCTGCTGATCTTCAAGGACATCGCGACCTTGCGCGACGCCAAGGTGGAGCGGCCGAAGGACCGGCCGACCGATTGGCACGGCGCCGCCGAGGCGGCGCGAGCGCGGGGGATGAAAAAACTTGCGGAGCGGTTGGAGGCGAATGCCTGACGCGCGGGGCGACTTTGTCAACCGCTAGTTGACAAAAGCGCCCTGCCCAGCCCCCAGGCGGAGACGATCGCCCAGACGCCCTCGAGCAGGACGAATCCCCACTGGGCGGCGATGAGCGCGAGGACGGCGAGGATCGCTGAGCCGGCGAGGTTGAGCGCCAGGTAGAGGCGCGAGTCGGGGCGCATGCGGTCGAACTGCACCGCCGCGAAGGCGGTGAGGATCAGCAGGGCGCCGACGATCTGGATCACCTGGTCCACGCCGCGAGCCTATTGAGCGGGTACGGTCGCCCCGTGGACCCCGCCTCCCTCCCCCTCTTCGAGCAGCGCCAGCTGCGCAAGCGCTGGCGTTACGTCGGCGTCTTCGCCGAGGAGCTGATGCTGTGCGCGGCGCGGGCCGAGGTCGGCCCGCTGGCGCAGTCGTTCTGGGTCCTGCTCGACCGGAGCAGCGGGCGGCAGTGGTCCCACACGGCCCTGCGGCCCGGCAGCCGCGAGGTGACGATGGAGGGGCCGCGGCTGAAGATCGACGGGCCAGGCCTGCGAGCCTCGCTCCGCCTCGGGGAGATCGCGCCGATCGAGGTCACCTGCCCCAGCGGTCGCGCCAGCGCCTGGACCCGGAAGCGGGTCGGGATGGCGGTCGAGGGGGCGGTCGAGGTTCCCGGCCGGCGCTGGGAGGTCTCAGGCCGAGGAGTCGACGACGAATCCGCCGGCCATCACCAGCGCCACACGAGCTGGCACTGGTCGGCCGGGGTCGGCATAGCTAACGACGGGCGCGCCGTCGCCTGGAACCTCGTCACCGGGATCAACGACCCGCCGCAGGGCAGCGAGCGGGCGATCTGGATCGAGGGCGAGCCGACTGAGCCGCCGCCGGTCTCCTTCGACGCCCCCGACGAGATCGGGCTCGACGAGAGCGAAGCCCTCCGCTTCTCAGCCGAGTCAGAACACACCCACGACGACGACTACCTCTTGATCCGCTCCCGCTACCGCCACCGCTTCGGCAGGTTCTCCGGCTCGCTCGGCGGCATCGAGCTGGCCGAGGGCCTCGGCGTGATGGAGGAGCACGACGCGCTCTGGTAGCTACCTGCGGTGCTCGGGGTTCGGGAAGTCGAAGTGGCAGCCGGCGGTCCACTCCTCGGGTTGGTTGCCGTGGGCGGGGATGCCGCCGGCGTCCTTGAGGATGCGGGCCATGTGCATCAGGTTCCAGGCGGCGAAGGTGGTGTTGCGATTGGTGAAGTCGTTGTCGGGGCCGCCGGAGCCGTCGTCGAGGTAGGAGGGGCCGGGGCCGGCCTCGCCGATCCAGCCCGAATCGGCCTGGGGCGGGATCGTGTAGCCGAGGTGCTGCAGCGAATAGAGGACGTTCATCGCGCAGTGCTTGATCCCGTCCTCGTTGCCGGTGACGATGCAGCCGCCGACGCGGCCGTAGTAGGCCCACTGGCCGTTGTCGTTGAGCAGGTGCGAGTTGCCGTAGAGGCGCTCGATCGCGTGGGTTGCGACCGAGGACTTCTCCCCCAGCCAGATCGGCATCCCCAGCACGAGGATGTCGGCCGCCATCACCCGCTCGTAGATCGCCGGCCACTCGTCGCGCTCCCAGCCGTGTTCGGTCATGTCGGGCCAGACGCCGATCGCGATCTCGTGGTCAACCCAGCGGATGCAGTCGACCTCCACCCCCTGCGCCTCCATCACCGCGATCGACTTGTCCATCAGCCCCTGCGTGTTCGAGGTCTCGGGGCTGCGCTTCAGCGTGCAGTTGATGTAGAGAGCCTTGAGGTCGGAGTAGTCGGTCTGGGGCATGTGGTCGTGTCTTCCTTTCGGTGGACTGGTTGCTGCGGGTCACCAGGTGTCGACGAAGCGGTGGGCGCCGGGCGGGTGGCTGTTCCCGGCGGCGGTCAGGGTGGAGGCGATCAGGCCGCGAGTCTCCGCCGGATCGACGACGTCGTCAAGCTCGAACAGCGCCGCCGCGTTCAGCGCCTTCGCGTTCTCTTCGGCCTGGGCGGTGAGGTCGCGGACCCGCTGCTCGCGCTCGGCCTCGTCGGGGATCGCCTCCAGCTCCTTGCGCAGCGCCAGCCGCACCGCCCCCTCCAGGCCCATCGGGCCGAGGTGAGCGCTCGGCCAGGCGATCGTCAGCAGCGGCTCGTGCAGGCTGCCGCCGACCATCGCCTGGGCGCCGAGGCCGTAGCCCCGCCGCAGCACCACCGCGATCAGCGGCACCCGCAGCGCGGCGCCGGCGACGAGCAGGCGCGAGGCGTGGCGGACCAGCCCGGTCGCCTCGGCCTCGGGGCCGACCATGTAGCCGGGGGTGTCGACGAGGGAGACGACCGGCAGGTCGAAGGCGTCGCAGAGCTGCAGCAGCCGGGCCGCCTTGTCCGCCGCCTCGCTGGTAACCGCGCCGGCCATGTGACGGGTGTCGTTGGCGATCAGGCCCAGCGGCCGGCCCTCGATCCGCGCCAGCGCCGTCACCATCTCCGGCGCGAAGCGCCCACGGAGGAAGGTGACGCTGCCCTCGTCGCAGAGGGTCTCGACGATCGGCCGCGGGTCGTAGGCGCGGCGCCTGCGCTCGGGGACGAGCTGGCGCAGGCGCGCCTGGTCGGGTTCGGGGCCGGGCGCGATCGCGCCCTGGAAGTAGGCGAGGAGCTTCTTGGTGGCGGCGGTCGCCTCGGCCTCGTCGGCGACGGCGAGGTCGACGACGCCGTTGGCGGCCTGGGTCCCGATCGGTCCGACCTCGTCGGGGTGGACGTCGCCGAGGCCGCCGCCGGCGATCATCGCCGGTCCGCCCATCCCCAGGGAAGAGCCTTCGGTGGCGACGATCAGGTCGGCGCAGCCGGCGATCACCGCGTTGCCGGCGAAGCAGCGGCCGTGGACGATCGCGATCCGCGGCACCAGCCCGGAGAGCTTCGCCCAGAGCGCGAAGGCGCGGGTGTCGAGGGCGGAGACGACGGGATAGTCGGTGTCGCCGGGCCGCCCTCCCCCGCCCTCGGCGTAGAAGACGACCGGCAGCCGTATCCGCTCGATCAGCTCGAAGAGCCGGTCCTTCTTGCGGTGCCCGAGAGCGCCCTGGGTCCCGGCCAGCACCGTGTAGTCGTAGGAGAGGACCGCGCAGGCGGCGCGCTCGGGGTCGAAGAGGTCGCCGTTGACGCGGGCGGTGCCGCCGATCAGGCCGTCGGCGGGGGTGCGGGCGATCAGGTCCTCCAGCTCGCGCCGCCCCCGCTGGGCGGCGATCGCGTAGCGCCCGTACTCGACGAAGGAGCCCGGGTCGACCAGGTCGGCGAGGTTCTCCCGCGCCGTCCGCCCGCCGGCCGCGTGCCGCTTCTCGACCGCGTCGGGCCGCGCCGCGTCCTCGGTCAGCCCCCGCCGCGCCAGCAGCTCCGCCAGATCCTCTCGCTCCTCAGCCACGCCGGGATACTCCCAGGTCGACGGGCCGAAAACCCTCCATATGGGGGTACTTTCGTCCCGTCGGCGGGCGGTTTAGCCGCGGATCGCCTTGCCGACCAGGTGCTTGAGCCGGGTTCGGTCGCGCTGGGTCAGGTTGTCCGGGCGGCCCTTCGACTTCTTCAGCAGGTTCCAGAACTCGGTCTGTTCGCGCTGGCTGAGGTTGCCCTCGATCCGGTCGCGGCCCTTCTTCAGCAGCCAGAGGCTCGCGACCCAGACTTTCGCCCACGGCACCCGCTTCCAGAGGTGGGGTGCTGCCTTGCGGGCCAACCAGAAGGGCATTTCGCTCCGCCGCCTATTCGACGACTTCGACGGTGCCGTGCATCGTCGGGTGGATTTCGCAGAAGTAGGTGAAGGTGCCCGCTTCCTTGAAAGTCGCCGATCCGAGCTTGCCTTTCTCGATCGTCCCGGTGTCGAAGCTGCCGTCGTCGGCGGTGGCCGTGTGCGGTGCGGTGTCCTGGTTCTGCCAGATCACCTTGCCGCCGACCTGGACCACCACCGGGTCGGGCTGGTAGGTGAATTCGACGATTTCGACTTTTTCCGACTTCGCGGCCTCGCCGCTGGGCGCGGGTTCGCTTTCGGCTTCTTCGCCGGCTTCGGCTTCGGAGCTCGTTTCTTCGCTGGCGGGCGGAGCGGCCCGCGCCGAGGTGGAATCGGAGCCGCTGTCCCCGCACGCGACAAGGCCGAGGGAGAGGGCGACCAAGGCAGCAAGGAACAGCGGCTTCAATCCCATGTGGATCTTGCCTACCCGGTTAGGGCGAGTCGAATCAGTCGGGGTCCGGATCTAGGCTGCGGCTCGTGATCACCGGAACCCGCGGACGCTGGGTGGCGGTCGCGGTCTGGCTCCTGCTCGGGGCCGGCGGCCTGCTCGCCCACGCCCACATCGACGACGTCACCGCCGCCGGCCAGAGCAGCTTCCTTCCGGCCGACTCGGAATCGACGCGGGCGCTGGCAGCGCTCCAGAACGCCTCGGCGGGGCGCGAAGACGTGCCGGTCGTGATCGTCTTCGAACGCCCCAGGGGCCTGCACCGGGGAGACCTGGCGGCGATCGGCCGGATCGGCGACGGCCTCGGCCGGCTCGGCCTCGCCGGGGCGACGCCGATCCTCGACCCCTTCTCCGGCGAACACCGCAACGCGCTGGCGACGGTGGCGCGGCTCGCGAAGGGGATCGGCCCCGTCTCCCGCGACGGCGAAGCGGCGCTGCTGGTGCTGGCGATCGACGCCGAGGACCGCGGCGCCGTGGTCGACGGCGTCGAGCAGATCCGCCGCTACCTGCGCGCGCACGAACGCCCCGGCCTGCGCGCCTTCGTCACCGGCCCCGGCGGGATCGCCGCCGACCTCGAGGCGGTCGCCTCCGACGCCGCCCGCACCCTCCTGATCGCCACCCTCGGCCTGGTACTCCTCCTGCTCCTGCTCGTCTACCGGGCGCCGGTCCTGGCGCTGCTGCCGCTGCTCGCCGTCGGTGCCGCCTACCTGGTCGCGATCGGGATCGCCTACCTGCTGATCGAGGCCGGCTGGATCGTCGTCAATGCGGAGGGGACGATGCTCCTCCTGGTCCTGATCTTCGGCGCCGGCACCGACTATTCGCTGCTGCTGATCCACCGCTACCGGGAAGAGGGGTCGCTGGCGGGCGCGGTGCGGGAGAGTCGCGCCGCGATCCTCGCCTCCGGCGGCACCGTGATCGCAGCGATGCTCGTCCTCCTCGTCGCCGACCTGCAGTCGACCCACTGGCTCGGCCCCGTCCTCGCGATCGGGATCGCGACGATGCTCGCCGCCGCCTTCACCCTCCTCCCCGCCCTGCTGGCGATCCTCGGCGACCGCGCCTTCTGGCCCGCAGTCTCCGCGAGTCCGCAAAAGCTGACGCATAACGTCAGTTCTCGCGGACTCGGTGTGTGGGATCGCGCCGCGGAGCTGGTGCGCAGGCGGTCGGGGCGGATCGTGGTCGGGGTCTTGGCGCTGCTGGCGGTGCTGGCACTCGGCAACCTGACCAGCCACGAATCGCTCGGCTTCGGCCAGGGGGTGACGAAGCCGACCGACTCCAGCCGCGGCACCGAAGCGCTCGAACGGCACTTCCCGGCCGGGCTCGGCTCGCCGCTGACCGCCGTGGTCCGGACCGAGGAGGCGCCGGCGGCGGTCGCCGCGCTGAAGCGGCTGCACAGCGTCCAGCTCGCCCTGCCGACCCCCGTGCCCGCCGACGCCGGCAAGGCGGTCGTCCTCCTCGTCCTCCGCGCCAACCCCTACGGCGACGCGGCCGAAGCGGCGGTGGAAGCGATCCGCGAACGCCTCCACGTCGTCGCCCCCGGCGGCCTCCTCGGCGGCATCCCGGTCGAGAACCTCGACGTCGAGCAGACCAACGCCCGCGACACGAAGCTGATCGTGCCGCTGGTGCTGCTGACGATCGGCCTGATCCTGGTCGCGCTGCTGCGGGGCCTGGCGGCGCCGGCCTACCTGATCGCGACCGTGGTCGCCTCCTTCGCCGCCACCCTCGGCCTCGCCACCTTCGCCTTCACCGAGGTCTTCGGGATGGAAGGGCTCGCCTTCAACCTCGAGCTGATGTCATTCATCTTCCTCGTCGCCCTCGGAGTCGACTACAACATCTTCCTGATGACGCGGGTGCGGGAGGAGGCGGCCCCCCGCGGCACCCGCGAGGGGACGCTCGCTGCCCTGACCGCGACCGGCGGCGTCATCACCGGCGCCGGCCTGATCCTCGCCGGCACCTTCGCCACCCTCACCCTGCTGCCGCTGGAGGAGCTGGTCCAGATCGGCGCCACCGTCGCCGCCGGCGTCCTCCTCGACACCTTCCTCGTCCGCGCCCTGCTGATCCCGGCGATCACCTACCGGCTCGGCGAGCGCGCCTGGTGGCCGGGGAAGATCCCCGGCTCGAACCGCCCTCAGTAACCGGGGCTGCGCTTCATCTGCTTGCGCTCCTGCGGGTGGGCGCCGCCCTTCTCCTCCAGGGTCGCGCAGGCTTCGGCGACGTCGTCGGCGAGGCGGTCTACCTGGGAGCGTCCCAGGGTCTCCTTGACCAGCGCCCGCATCACCTTCACCTCCTGCGCGTCAGGCGGCATCGTGTAGGCGGGGAGCATCCATCCGCGCTCGGCCGAGAGCTGCCAGGAGACGTCGAACTCGTCGTAGCTCTTGCCCTCGCGCAGCTTGAAGGCAACCAGCGGCAGCTGCTCCTTGTCTGCCCCGATCAGCTCGAAGTTGCCGTTGTCCTCGAGCTTCTGCGCCAGCGCCTTCGCGTTCTGCTCCATCGCTCCCATCACGTGGGCGTACCCCTCGCGCCCGAGGCGGACGAAGTTGTAGTACTGGGCGAGGACCATCGAGGCGCCGGTGGAGAAGTTGAGGGTGAAGGTGGCGTCGGTCTTCCCCAGGTAGTTCTCGTAGAAGACGAGGTCCTCGGCGAGGTCGCTCTTCTCGCGGAAGACGAGCCAGCCGATCCCCGGGTAGACGAGCCCGAACTTGTGGCCGGAGACGTTGATCGAGCGCACCTGCTCGAGCCGGAAGTCCCACTCCGAGTGCGGGTAGAGAAAGGGCCAGACGAAGCCGCCGCTGGCGGCGTCGACGTGGAGCGGGACGTCGAGGCCCTGCTCGTCCCGGAGCCGGACCAGGAGGTCGTTGATCCCCTGGATGTCGTCGGCGTGGCCGGTGAAGGTGGTGCCGAGGACGGCGGCGACGCCGATCGTGTTCTCGTCGACGTGCGGCTCGACGTCCTCGGGCCCGATCACGTACTTGTCCTCGCGCAGGCGGACGATCCGCGGTTCGACGTCGAAGTAGCGGCAGAACTTTTCCCAGACCACGTGGACGTCGCCGCCGAAGACGAGGTTCGGCTTCTCGGTCCCCTTCCCGGCCGCTTCGCGCCGCTGCTTCCACTTCCACTTCAGCGAGAGCGCCCCGAGCATGATCGCCTCCGAGGAGCCCTGGGTACGGCAGCCGGTCGTCTCCCCGGGCGCGTTGTAGAGGTCGGCGAGCATGCGAATGCAGCGCTGCTCGATCTCGGCCGAGATCGGATACTCGGCGTGGTCGATGAAGTTGCGGTGCAGGTTCTCGCTGACGATCCGCTGCGCCTCCGGCTCCATCCAGGTGGTGACGAAGGTGGCGAGGTTGCGCCACGGGTCCCCCTCCAGCACCAGTTCCTCGTCGACCAGCCGCATCGCGTCGAGGGCGGACATGCCGCTCGCGGGGAAGTCCTTGGCGGGCGCGTCTTCGGTGAGGAAGCGTCCGCCGTACTTCATCGCGGCGTCCTCGGGGTTCGGCGACTGGTTCATCGGAGCGCTCCTCTCTCGGGTTCGTCGCGAGCCTAATCCTTTGCCCTTCCTCGCCGCGGCTGTATCTTGCCCGCAGTTCAGATTTCTTTTCTAACGAAGGGGGAGCGGTCGATGGACGAGCAGCTCGAGATAGGCCCGATCGATTACGTCTTGATCGAGTGGCGCGGGCGGCAGCCGAACGGCGAGGTGGCGCCGACGGTGGTCGACCTGGTCGAGCGGGGCCTGATCCGGATCCTCGACGTCGCCTTCATCGTCAAGGACGAGGACGGCTCGGTCGCCGGCGTCGAGCTGGCCGACCTCGGCGACGGCGCCGCGCAGCTCTCGGTCTTCGAGGGCGCCTCCTCGGGCCTGATCTCCGACGAGGACGTCGGCGAGGCCGCCGGTGCGCTGGAGCCCGGCACCTCGGCCGCCCTGCTCGTCTTCGAGAACACCTGGGCGGCGCCGTTCGTGGCGGCGGTCCGCCGCTCCGGCGGCGAGCTCGTCGCCAGCGGCCGCATCCCTGCCGAAGACGTCCTCGCCGCGCTCGAAGCGGCCGAGGCCAACGCCTAGAGAGAGGAAGACCAATGCCAGGACTACTTCGAGGCGTCGCCCGCACCGCGGTCATCGCCGGCACCGCCACCTCGGTCAGCAACCGGGTCTCCAAACGCCAGGGGGAACGCTGGGCCGCCCAGGAACAGCAGCAGTACGCCCAGCAGGCGCAGCAGGCCCCGCCGCCCCAGGCCGCCCCGGCCGGCGGCGGCGAGAACTCGATGATCGAGCAGCTGAAGGAACTTGGGGCGCTGAAAGAGCAGGGCATCCTCACCGAGGAGGAGTTCGCCGCCCAGAAGGCGAAGCTGCTCGGCTCTTAGCTGGAGACGAGGGGGTCCCCTGAACCCCGCCAAGCTCGATGATTCTCTCGGTACGCTGCCGGGATGGCAGGGGTGGAAGCTCAGGGTCTTCTGAACGACGCGCTCGGCGAGGACGCACGTTTCCGACCACAGCAGCTCGAGGCGATCCAGGCCCTGACCGAGGGTCGAGGTCGTGTCCTCGTAGTCCAGCGCACCGGCTGGGGAAAGAGCATCGTCTACTTCATCGCCACCCGGCTGCTGCGCGACGAGGGCCTGGGCCCGACGATCCTGATCAGCCCCCTGCTTTCGCTGATGCGGGACCAGATCGCGATGGCGGAGCGGCTCGGGGTCCGGGCGCTCTCGATGGACAGCACCAATGAAGACTCGTGGGACGAAATCGAAGCCGCCCTAGCCGCGGATGAGGTGGACATCCTCCTCGTCTCACCGGAGAGGCTGGCCAACACGCGGTTCCAGGGGCGGACTCTCCCGGCGATCCCAAAGGGGATCGGCCTGTTCGTGGTCGATGAGGCCCATTGCATCTCGGACTGGGGTCATGAATTCAGACCCGACTACCGGCGCATCCGTCGAATCACCGACCTTCTGCCCGCCGGAGTTCCCCTTCTCGCGACCACCGCAACCGCAAACGACCGTGTCGTCACCGACATCGAAGGCCAGCTTGGCCCCGACCTCGAGGTTTTCCGAGGCCCGCTGGCAAGGGACAGCCTGCGCCTGCAGGTGATCGGCCTGTCCGACCAGGCCGAGCGGCTTGCCTGGCTTGCCACGTACCTGCGATCGACGCCGGGGTCCGGAATCGTCTACGCGCTCACGGTCCGCGATGCGATCCAGGTCAGCATCTGGCTGGGCCAGAGTGGAATCGACGCCCCCGCCTACTACGGGGCTCTCGACCACGAGCAGCGACTGCAGCTCGAGCATGCACTTCAGGGCAACGAGGTCAAGGCCGTGGTCGCGACCGTCGCCCTCGGGATGGGGTTCGACAAGCCGGACCTGTCGTTCGTAGTCCATTTCCAGCGACCCAGTTCGATCGTCGCCTACTACCAGCAGATCGGCCGCGCCGGGCGGGCCGTGGAACGCGCCGACGTCGTGCTCCTCACCGGCCGCGAGGACGACGAGATCGCCGAGTACTTCATCGGCGGCGCCTTTCCCCCGGAGTGGGTGATGCGGGAGGTCGTAGACGCGGTGGCGGCGGCAGACGGCGTCAGCGTCAAAAAGCTCGAGACCGTAGTCAACGCAAGGAGCGGCGAGATCGAAAAGGCCCTGAAGATCCTCGAGGTCGAAGGGGCTGTCGCAAAGGGAGAGGGCGGCTGGATCCGAACTCCGAACCCCTGGGACCTGGACCACGAGCGCATCGATCAGGTGACCGCCACCCGGTACCGCGAGCTGGAACAGATGCGGGCCTACGCGGACACGGCCGAGTGCCTGATGCAGTTCCTGACCGAGAAGCTGGATGATCCCGAGTCCGAGCGGTGCCGCCGGTGCGCGAACTGCGACGCCCCCTTCCTACCGGTTACCGCCGATCCCGAGCTCGTTCGCGAGGCTGTCTTCTTCCTCAAGCGAGCCTACCGTCCGATTGAACCCCGAAAAAAATGGCCGGCGCACCTTGGCGAGCCCAGGGGCCTGATCGCGGAGGAGCTCCGCCTGGAGGAAGGGCGCGCGCTTGCCGTCTATGGCGACGCCGGATGGGGACAAGCTGCTAAAGCCGGCAAGGCGGAGGGGAACTTCCCAAACGAGCTGGTCGAGGCTGTCGCGGAGATGATCGAGAACGACCTTCAGCCCGACCCCGCGCCGACCTGGGTCGCCGCCGTTCCCTCGCTGCGCAGACCCGATCTGGTCCCGGGGTTTGCGCGACGGCTCGCAGAGCACCTTGGGCTTCCCTATCGGGAAGCGCTCGGGAAGACCCACGAAACTCCGCCGCAGAAGACGATGGAGAACAGCGTCAAGCAGGCTCGGAATGTGATCGGGGCGTTTGCCGTCGATGCAGCCGAGATAATGGACGGGCCAGTGATCCTCGTCGATGACATGGTCGATTCACGTTGGTCCATCACGATCTGCGGCATCGCCCTCCGGGAGGCCGGAAGCGGGCCGGTATACCCGATCGCGCTGGCCGAAACCACCGCAGGTGGAGACTGATGAAGACGCTGCCGATCTCCGCCGACGGGCAGGCCATCGCCCTCGCATGCTCATCTCTAGCGACTCAGGGAGACCGCAGCCTGAAGCCGCTGACGCCATCCGAATGGCGCAAGCTCGCCGGCGACCTGCACGCCGCGCAGCTGCGGCCACGTGATCTGGTCGGAATGCCCGCAGAGGAGATCAGAGATGCCCTCGGCTACACCGCCGAGGGAGCCGATCGCCTCGCCGGCCTGCTGGCGCGAGGGGGGCAGCTGGCAATCGAGCTGGAGCGACTGGGGAGCCGCGGGATATGGCTCTTGACCCGAGCGGACGACTGCTATCCGGCGCTGCTGAAGAAGAGACTGGGCCCCAAGGCTCCGCCGGTCCTGTTCGGCGCTGGACCGAAGGGCCTACTCGGGGAGAAGGCGCTTGCCGTCGTCGGCTCCCGCGATGTGTCGGAGGAGGGACTCGAGTTCTCCCAGGCGCTCGGCAGCCGCTGCGCCCAGGTGGGGTTCGCGGTTGTCTCGGGCGGGGCCCGAGGCGTCGACTCGACGGCCATGAATGGCGCAATCTCGCGCGGAGGCATCGCTGTCGGCGTCACCGTAGACCCACTGGAACGGCTAGTCGCTCGCAAGGAGATACGCACGGCGATCGCCGATGAGCTGTTGACCCTCGTTACGCCCTTCCACCCGGCCGCTCGATGGCATGCGGGCAATGCAATGAGCCGCAATCGCTTGATCTATGCCCTGGCGCAGGCCGCGGTGGTGGTTGCCAGCTCTTCCACGAAGGGTGGGACCCGCTCGGGAGCCCTCGAGAATCTGAAGGCAGGTTGGGTGCCCCTCTTCGTCCGGGATGACGACAGTGCCGGCAATCGACAACTGATAGCCGAAGGGGGCTGGCCCTTACCTGAATCGGATCCGAGCGCCCTGGACATCTCCCGGCTGACCGTCGACCCACGGCCGAATCTCCTTGCCGTGCCCGCAAACCAGCAGGGCTCAGACACGACCCAGCAGGACACCTTCTTTGACTCAGTCTGGCCGATCCTCTCTCCCTTCCTAAGCGAACCGCGCGGGGAGCGAGAAGTTGCCGAGAAGTTCGAGCTGGAGCTGACGCAGGCCCGCAGCTGGCTCAAAAGAGCCGCAGACGAAGGGCGTCTAGAGGTGAAAAAACGGCCCAAGCGCTACCTGCTGCCGGGCGCCTCGGTCGACCAGCTGCGGATCGACGGCTCATAGCCGCGAGTAACTGAGCGAGTAGAAGAGGTGGGCGACGCCGTCGCCCTCGACGACCCGCGTCTGCTCCATCTTCACGCTGGGCGGGATGCCGTCGAAGAGGCGGGTGCCGCCGCCGAGGATCGCCGGCACCTGGTTGACGAGGATCTCGTCGAGGAGGCCGGCGCGGATCGTCTCCTGGATCGTCTCGCCGCCGCCGCCGACTGAGACGTGGCCGCTGCCGGCGGCCTCGCGGGCCTGGGCGACGGCGCTCTCGATTCCGTCGGTGACGAAGTGGAAGGTCGTCTCGCCCAGGGTCAGCGGCTCGCGCTCGTAGTGGGTGAGGACGAAGACCGGGACGCCGAAGGGCGGCTCGTCGCCCCACCAGCCGTTCCAGAGCGGCTCGGTCCAGGGGCCGCGCACGGGGCCGAACATGTTGCGGCCCATGACGACGGCGTTGCTGTCCGCCGACGCCTCGCGGACGACGTCGTCGCTGACCCCGCCTTCGCCCCCCTCGCGGCCGTGCATCTCCTGGAAGAACCGGGTCTTGAAGGCCCACTCGTGCAGCGCCTCGCCGCCTTCGCCGAGCCCGTGCTCCTCGCTCTGGTTCGGCCCGGCGAGGTAGCCGTCGGCGGAAATCGAGATCTGGCATTTGACCTTGCCCACGCCCCCACCGTAGCGCCCACAGGCGTGTCTGAGCTTGACCCACATATATGTCGGGAAAGCTCAGACACCTCCGCGTAGGCACTTGACTCGGAAACCATCGGCGCTATCCTGTTCGAGTACCAACTACAGAAAGTGGACTTGGTTATGACTTATCGGCTGATACCGCTGGACGAGGCGATCGTCTTCCCCACCGTCACCGCGACCCTGCCGATCGACGTCGGCGACGACGAGCGCGTCTTCCTGATGCCGCGCCGCGACGGCGAGTTCGGGCGGGTCGGCGTCCTCGCCGAGGTGATCGAGACCGGGCTCTCCCGCCGCGGCCGCCCCGTCGCCACCGTCGTCGGGCTCCACCGTGGGCTGATCGCCGGCGGCGCCGAGGCGGGCGACGGCGAGACGCTGCGGGTCGAGGTGCAGGAGATCCGCGACGGCCACCCAAACGACGAGCACACCCGGGAGCTGCAGACCGAATACCGCGCCGTGGTCGAGGAGATCCTCGAGCACCGCGGCGACGACGGCCGCATCGCCGCCTTCCTGCGCTCGATCGACGAGCCGGGCGCGCTGGCCGACACCTCGGGCCTCTCTCCCGACATCCCCAACGAGGGCAAGCTGCGCCTGCTGGAGACGATCGACGTCACCGCCCGCCTCGAGCTCGCGGTCGAGCTGCAGCGCGAGCGGCTGACCGAGCTGCAGGTGCGCAGCAAGATCCGCGACGACGTCGAGTCCGGCGCCCAGAAGCAGCAGCGCGAGTACTTCCTGCGCAAACAGATGGAGTCGATCCGCAAGGAGCTGGGCGAGGACGAGGCCGACCTGATCGCGGAGTACGAGCGGAAAATCAGCGAGGCGGAGATGCCGGAGGCGGTCGCCGAGCAGGCCGAGAAGGAGCTGCGGCGGCTGGAGCGCCAGGGCGAGCAGTCGCCGGAGAGCAGCATGATCCGCAGCTACCTCGACTGGCTGATCGCGGTGCCGTGGGCGAAGCGCTCGGAGGAGCGGCTCGACCCGGCGCACACCCGCGAGGTGCTCGACGCCGACCACGCCGGCCTCGAGGACGTGAAGAAACGGATCACCGAGTTCATCGCCGTGCGCAAGCTGCGCACCGAGCGCGGGATCGAGGACGACGACAGCCGCGCCAACGGCGCGATCCTCACCCTGGTCGGCCCTCCCGGGACCGGCAAGACCTCGATCGGCGAGTCGATCGCCCGGGCGCTGGGGCGGGAGTTCGTCCGCATCAGCCTCGGCGGCATTCGCGACGAGGCGGAGATCCGCGGCCACCGCCGCACCTACATCGGCGCGATGCCGGGCCGGATCGTCCGCGCCCTGCGCGACGCCGGGACGATGAACCCGGTCGTCCTCCTCGACGAGGTCGACAAGGTCGGCGCCGACTGGCGCGGCGATCCATCGGCGGCCCTGCTCGAGGTCCTCGACCCGGCCCAGAACGACAGCTTCCGCGACCACTACCTCGACGTCGAGGTCGACCTCTCCGAGGTGGTCTTCATCGCCACCGCGAACCTGGTCGACACGATCCCGGCGCCGCTTCTGGACCGGATGGAGCTGATCTCCTTCGACGGCTACACGACCGAGGAGAAGCTGGCGATCGCCCGCGGCTACCTGCTGCCCCGGCAGCTGAAGCGCAACGGACTGAAGGCCGAGGAGGTCGAGGTCTCCGACGAGGTCCTGCGGGCGGTGATCTCCGAGTACACCCGCGAGGCGGGCGTGCGCCGGCTCGAGCGCGAGATCGGCAAGGTGATCCGCTCGGCGGCGACGAAGATCGCGAGCGGCGAGGCCGCTGGGAAGATCACGATCGACGCCGATACCCTGCGGGAGGCACTCGGGCGGCAGAAGTTCTTCCAGGAGTCGGTCGAGCGGACTGCGATCCCGGGCGTCTCCACCGGGTTAGCAGTCACCGGAAGCGGCGGCGACATCCTCTTCATCGAGGCGACCGCGATGGACGGCGACAAGGGCCTGGTGCTGACCGGCCAGCTTGGCGACGTGATGAAGGAGTCGGCGCGGATCGCCCTCTCCTATGTGCGGGCGCACCGGGAGGAGCTCCATATTGAGCCGGAGGCGTTTTCCCGCGAGTTCCACCTCCACGTCCCCGCCGGAGCTATCCCCAAGGACGGCCCCAGCGCCGGCACGGCGATGACGACCGCGCTGGTAAGCCTGCTGACCGGGCGCCCGGTCAAGCACACGGTCGGGATGACCGGCGAGGTCACCCTGCAGGGCCGGGTGCTGCCGATCGGCGGCCTCAAGCAGAAGGTGCTGGCGGCCCACGCCGCCGGGCTGACCGAGGTGATCCTGCCCGAGCGCAACCGCGGCGACCTCGACGAGGTCCCGGAGGAGGTGCGCGAGCAGATGACCTTCCACCCGGTGATGAGCATCGACGAGGTGCTCGCGCTGGCGCTGGAGCCCGAGCAAGAGAGGTCGACGGGCCGAAAGTACCCCCATATGGAGGGAAATCGTCCCGTCGGCGGTGGTGGAGTGACCGGGTAGGACCGTGTCGCCTCGGTGTCGCATCTGCTCGCCGGTCCCGCCTGAGATGCGGGCGGCCGCCGGGCTGCTCGAGCGCCGCTGGACGATGGCGACGATCTACGCCTGCTCCAGCGGCGCCGCTCGCTTCAACGAGTTCCGCCAGTCCCTCCCCGGCGTCTCCCCCACCACCCTCTCCGATCGCCTCGAACAGCTCGAGGCCGCCGGAATCGTCGAGCGCCGCCTGGTGCCCGGCCGGCCGCCCCACACCGAGTACACGCTGACGCCGCGGGGCGAACGGGTCGCCCAGGCCGTCGCCGGACTACTCCAGGGCTAGAGCTGGTTGCGGACGCCGGGCTCGCGCTCGACTCCGCTCAGCTCTTCCTCGAGGCGGGCTTCGGGCGGGATCCTGCCGTCGCCGCGACGGCCCAGCGGGAGCACGGTGCGGCCGCGGGCGTCCTCCAGCGCCATCGCCAGGGCCGCGTAGAGCGCCAGGACGCAGAGGGCGAGGCCGACGACGCCGGCGATGTCTTCCCAGGTGCCGCTGCCGCTGAGCTCATAGATCCCGGTGACGAGGAAGCGCAGCGCGGCGCCGCCGAGCACGGCCGCCGGCACCAACTTGGCCGCCGAGGCGGCGGAGGCCGGGATCAACATCGCCGTCGCGGCGAGAAGGAGGAAGAGCCCCAAGGCATCGCTGGTCGCGCCGGGCGGGCTGGTGAGCATGACCAGGCCGACCGTCAGCCAGGTGCCGCAGAGGATCCCCATCCCGGTGCCGGCGACGACGTCGCGGGCAAGGTAGCCGAAGACAGAGGTGAGGAGCTGGAGCGGGAAGACGAAGGCGATCAGGGCGAGTGCGACCGCCTGGCCTTCTCCGGCTTCCAGCCAGCCGAGCTGCAGGCCGGAGAGCAGCAGGGTCGCCCCGGCCAGGCCGACGAACCCCAGCGGCAGCGGGTTGGCGAGCGGGCGGAGGACGATCTGCGCCTGCGTCCCGTAGCGGCCTTCGCCGGCTTCCCTCACGCGACGACCAGCGCCTGCGGCGCCGCCTCCTTCATCCGCGACTTCAGCCAGGCCATCTGCGTCGCCGTCTCTTCCTCGCAGGCTTCGACCGCTTCCAGCAGCTCGGAGTCCCGCGCGCCCTGGGCCGCCTGGGCGACCAGGGTCCAGGAGATGTCGACCTCGGCCGCCATCAGGTAGAGGTCGTGCAGGTCCCGCAGCAGCCCGATCGGCCCTTCCCGCGTTCCCTTGAAGAGCTCGCTGTGGAGGCGGTCGGGCTCCTCGGCCTCCTCCTCGCCGTAGCGCTCGACAAACGGGTGCAGCTTCTCGGCGTGGGCGTCGCACTGCTTCGCCAGCGTCCCGGAGATATGGAAGATGTCGGCCTCTTCGGCGTGGCCCTCGCCGACTTCGCGGAAGGCCTGCGCCAGGTCCAGTTGGGAGCGGTGGAGGAAGCCGAGGTAGTGGGCGAGCTGCACCTCAGCCACCCACCCGCGAGGTCGCCTCGGCCGCCGCGCCGCCGACGGTCGCCGGGATCCCCTCGCCGACCGGCGCCGAGGCGGTGTTGGTCGGCGCCGGCGCCGGCTCGCCGCCGCCCGACTCCACCCGGTCCAGCCGCACCGCCCCGACCTTGAACAGCGGCTGCTTGGAGACCGGGTCCCAGGCGGTGATCGTCAGCTCGTTCGCTGCCCGCGGCCGGGCCGAGTCGGTATCCCAGCTGCCGTAGTGGAAGGGCAGGAAGACGACGCCGGGGCGGATCCCGCTCAGCCGCGCCTTCGCCACCGCCGCACCGCGCGGCGAGGAGACCTGCACCGTGTCCCCCTCCTCGATCCCGAGCGGAGCAGCGTCGCCGGGATGGATCTCGACCCAGACGTCGGGGGCTGCATCGGCGAGCTGCGGGGCGCGGCCGGTCTTGGTCCGGGTGTGGAAGTGGAAGACGGTCCGCCCGGTCGTCAGCAGCAGCGGGTGCTCCTCGCTCGGCACCTCCGGCGAGGGCCGGTAGGGGATCGCGTGGAGGAAGGCCCGGCCTTCCGCTTCCTTGGCGCGGTGTTCCTCCTCGGTCTGGGCGGCACCGGTGGTCAGGTCGTGGCCGAAGGTCTCGGAGAAGTCGGGGTAGGTGTTGAAGTCGGCGTCGGTGTAGAGGCGCTCGGTCCCGTCGGGGTGCTCCTCGTTGCAGGGCCACTGGATCGGCCCCCGCCGCAGCTTCTCGTAAGTCATCCCGGTGTAGTCGCAGGGACGGCCGCGGCTGCATTCCTTCCAGGCCTCGAAGGCGCCCTCGGGGTCGCTCCACTTGATCAGCGGCTCGCCGTCCTTGTCCCGGAAGTCCATGCGGCGGGCGTATTCGAGGAAGATCTCGAGGTCGGCCTTCGCTTCCCTGGGCGGGTCGACCGCCTTTTCGGAGAGATGGACGGTGCGGTCGACGTTGGTGAAGGTGCCGGTCTTCTCGCCCCAGGTCGCGGCCGGGAGGACGAGGTCGGCGAGCGCCGCGGTCTCGGTCATGAAGAGGTCCTGGACGACGACGAAGAGGTCCTTCTTGGCGAGGATCTCCCGCACCCGGCTCAGCTCCGGCAGCGAGACGGCCGGGTTGGTGGCGCTGATCCAGAGCAGCTCGATCGACCCCTGCTCGGCGTAGCGGAAGATCTGCATCGCGTGGGTCGGCGGCGCCCAGTGCGGGACCTGCAGCATCTCCACGTTCCACAGCTCCGCCAGCTCTTCGATGTGGCTTTCGTTGTCCCAGTTGCGGAAGCCGGGGAGGTCGCCGTTGGCGCCGGTCTCGCGCGTGTTCTGCGCGGTCGGCTGCCCGTTCATCTGGCAGAGGCCGGCGCCGGGGCGGCCGATCATCCCCCGCAGCAGGTGGATGTCGTTGACGCCGCAGCCGGCGGCGGTCGCCTGGTTGGACTGGTAGAAGCCCTGGAGGACGGTCGAGAAGAGGCGCTCGCAGGTCCCGAGCAGCTCCGCCGCCTCCCGCACCTGGCCGGCCTCGACCCCGCAGATCTCCGCCACCTTCTCGGGCGTGTAGGGGTCGACGGTTTCTTCGAGCTTCTCGAAACCGAGGGTGTGGGCTTCGACCCATTCCTCGTCGACCCAGCCGTTGTGGATCAGCTCGCGGATCAGCCCGTTGGTCAGCGCCAGGTTGGTGCCGTTGCGGACCGCGAGGTGGACGTCGGCCTCCATCGCGACCGGGGTCGGGCGCGGGTCGACGGCGAGCATCCGCGGCGGGTCGGGGCCGGCGCGGCGGTCGAGCATCCGCATCCAGAGGACGGTCTGGGTCTCGGCGACGTTGTGGCCCCAGAGGGCGAGGGCATCGCAGTGGTCGACGTCGGTGTAGGAGCCGGGCTGGCCGTCGGTCCCGAAGCTGGCTTTCAGCGTCGCCCCTGCGGTGGCCGTGCAGAGGCGGGTGTTGCCGTCCATGTGCGGGGTGCCGAGGCCGGCCTTGCCGAGCACGCCGAGCGTGTAGTAGTCCTCGAGGAAGATCTGGCCGGAGGTGTAGAAGCCGAAGCGGCCCCAGCCGCCGGGCCCGTCGAGCAGCTCTTTCGATTTGGCGACGAGAGCGTCCATCGCCGTCTCCCAGTCGATCTCGAACAGCTCCCCCTCGCGCCGCAGCAATGGCCGGGTCAGCCGGTCGGGACTGTTGTTCGCCTGCCAGCCGTAGAGGTCTTTGGGGTCGACGCGGCCGTGGTTGACGCGGTCCTCGGCGGCACCGCGGACGCCGACGATGCGGCCGTCCTTGACCGCGATCTCGAGGCCGTCGCCGTTGGAGTGGAGGATCGAGGCCGCCTGTACCCAGCTATCGACGTCGTCCGGTTGCAGCCCCTCGTCGAGGAAGGTGTCCACCCGCGCCGGCCACTCCTCGCCGGCGCCGTACGGAGTCCGCTCCCCCCACGGATCTGCGATGCGATCCACCACCCCTGCCAACTACCCAGGAGGGGCGCGGATAAGCAGGCGAAGTGGGTAGAGGAAGCGCATGGAGGGGCTCCTGCGGGACGCTCATGGGCGACGGATCTCGGACTTGCGGGTCTCGGTAACGGACCGCTGCAACTTCCGCTGCCAGTACTGCATGCCGGCTGACGGGCTGCCGTGGCTGGAGCGCGACGAGGTCCTCCGCTTCGAGGAGATCGCGCGGCTGGTCTCGCTGCTGGTCGAGCTGGGAATCGAGGACGTCCGCCTGACCGGCGGCGAGCCCCTGGTCCGCCGCGACTTCCCCGAGCTGGTCGCGATGCTGGCGGCGATCGAGGGTGTCCGCGACCTCTCGCTGACCACCAACGGCTACCTGCTCGAGCGCGACGCCGCGGCGCTGGCCGCCGCCGGGGTCGACCGGGTCAACGTCTCCGTCGACTCGCTGCAGCGCGACCGCTTCTTCGCTCTCACCCGGCGCGACGCCCTGCCCCAGGTCCTGCGCGGTGTCGAGGCGATCGCCGCCCACCCGCAGGTGAGGCCGATCAAGGTCAACGCGGTGGCGATGCGGGACTTCACCGAGGCCGAGATCTCCCGCTTCTGCGAGTTCGCCCGCTCGACCTCCTTCCAGGTCCGCTTCATCGAGTTCATGCCGCTCGACGGCGACCGCGCCTGGCGCCCCGAGGCGGTCTTGAGCGGCGCCGAGCTGCGGGCGGCGATCGAGACGCTGCACCCGCTCGAGGAGCTGCCGCGCGAGCCGGCCGCGACGGCGCGGGTCTTCCGCTTCGCCGACGGCAAGGGGGAGATCGGGTTCGTCAACCCGGTCTCGGAACCGTTCTGCGCCGACTGCAATCGCTTACGGCTTACCGCTGACGGCAAGCTCCGCACCTGCCTCTTCTCCCTCCATGAGACCGATCTGCGCGGGCCGCTGCGGTCGGGCGCGAGCGACGAGGAGCTGGCGACGCTGATCCGCGACGCGGTCTGGCGCAAGGAGCTGAAGCACCGGGTCGGCGAGCCGGGGTTCCGGCCGCCGCCGCGGACGATGAGCGCGATCGGCGGATGAAGGCGCGGGCGGCACTGCGGGAACTCTCCGGCGGCCTCGGCGACGCCGGGCTCTTCGTCCCGATCGCGGTGGCGATGATCCTCCTCAACGGGCTCAACGCGACCGCCGTCTTCTGCGCCAGCGGCCTCGTCTACATAGGGACCGCGCTCTACTTCAAGGTCCCGGTCCCGGTGCAGCCGCTGAAGGCGTTCGCGGCGGCGGCGATCGCCCTCCACCTCTCGGCCGAAGTGCTGGCGGCGGGAGCGCTGCTGATGGCGGCGACGATGGCGCTGCTGGCGAGCAGCGGCCTGGCGGAGTGGCTGGCGGCCCGCTTCCCCCTCGTCCTCGTCCGCGGAATCCAGGCCAGCGTCGCCCTGCTGCTCGGCAAAGCGGCATGGGAGCTGGCGCGGAAAGGCAACTGGCCGGGGCTGCCGCCGATCGATCCCGCGGTCGGGGTGGCGATGGCCGTGGCCGCCTGCGCGCTCCTCTTCGCCTGCCGGGCGCTCTCGCTGCCGGGCAGCCTGCTTGTCCTCGGGGGTGGCGCCGCGGTCGGGCTCGCGGTGGGCGGCGCGCCACACCTGGTCGCCGGACCGGAGGCGGTCTCGCTCTCGGTCCCGGAGGACCCGGGGGCCTTCGGCACCGCGCTGACCGCGCTCGTCCTCGCCCAGATCCCGCTCACCTTCGGCAACTCGGTGGTCGCGACCGCCGACGCCGAGCGCAGCTACTTCGGCCTCCAGGCCCGGCGGATGCGGCCCTCGCGGCTGGCCGGCTCGATCGCGATCGCCAACACGCTCGCCGCCCTCAGCGGCGGCCTGCCGGTCTGCCACGGCGCCGGCGGCGTCACCGCTCACTACAAGCTCGGCGCCCGCACCGCCGCGGCGACGCTCGCCACCGGCGCCATCTTCGTCGCCCTCGGGCTCGGCCTCGGTGCCGGGCTGCCGGCCCTGCTGCAGGTGCTGGCGCCGGGGGCGCTGGCGGGAATGCTCGCCTTCGTCGCGATCCAGCACGGTGCCCTGGCGGCGCGGCTGGAGCGGCTCGACGACCGCCTGATAGCCGCCGGAGTCGGAATGCTGACGCTGGCGAGCGGGAACCTGGCGATCGGCTTCGCCGCCGGCGCCGCGGTCGTCGTGGCGCGGGCGATCTGGAGGCGCCGGCAGGCGGGCCTGCCGCTGGCGCCGCAACCGAGACGGGAGGTGGTGCGATGAGGGCCGCAGAGTGGATCGAGCGCTACGCCGCCGAACTGGGGGTGGCGGCACCGGGCGAGGAGGACTTCGCCCGGATCCTGGAGCTGGCCTCGGTCGCCGCCCACGCCTCCGAGCGGATGGCGGCGCCGCTCGCCTGCTGGCTCGCCGGCGCCACCGGCCGGCCGCTCAGCGAGCTGACGGAGATCGCGGAAGCAGTCGGCGAGCCCGCTCGAGATCGCTAGGGGTGTTGACGTTGAAGAGGAGCTGCTCCGGGGGACCGAGCTGGCCGAGCTGCTCGGCGCCGAGCCGCCGCGGCTGCAGCCGCTCCAGGGTGTGGCGCAGCGGCTCACCCGCGGCCAGCGCCTGTTCCAGGGCGGGCAGCAGCGAGGCCTCGTACCGGCCCGGGAACGGGTGCAGCTCACCGTCGCTCTCCGGCAGCACCAGCGGCTCGCCGGCCGCCGCCAGATGGGAGAGCAGCGCGGGCGTGAGGAAGGGCATGTCGCAGGCGACCGCCACCAGCGGCCGCTGGCCGGCGTCGCGCAGGGCGGAAACGAGACCCGTGAACGGGTGGCGCGGCTCCTCCGGCTCCCAGACGGTCCGGCAGGGCAGCGGCGGCAGCTCCGAACCGCGCTTGGCGACGACGACCGGCTCGATCCCGGCTTCGGCCAGCGCCGTGATCGGATACGCGATCAGTGGCTTGCCCCCGAGCTCGACCGTCGCCTTGGCGCCGCCGAGGCGGCTGCCGCGGCCCCCGGCGAGGACCGCTCCGATCGCAGACGAGAGACCCGGCTCGAACATCCCGCTCAGTCTGGCAGCGAAGGGGCCGCGCTGATGGCACCGCCGAGCCTGCTCGAGCTGGAGGAGGCGAGGGGCCGCGTGCTCGCCCGGGTCGCCCCGCTGGACGGCGAGCCGGTGCCGCTGCGCGAGGCGCTCGGCCGCCGCCTCGCCGAGAACGTCGCCAGCGAGGAGCCGGTGCCGGCCTTCGACAACTCGGCGATGGACGGTTTCGTCCTCCGCGCCGAGGACACCGGCGCCGCGAGCCCCGGCGCGCCGGCGCGCCTGCGCCTGGTCGACGAGTCGCGGGCGGGGGCACCCGCCGCAAGGGCGCTGGCGGCCGGCGAGGCGATGCGGATCTCGACCGGGGCGGCGGTGCCGGCCGGCGCCGACGCCGTCCTCCGGGTCGAGGAGGCGCGGCTCGACGACGGGCACCTCCTGGTCGAGGCGGCGGTGGCGCCGCGGCACGACGTGCGGGGCGCCGGCGAGGACGTGGCGCCGGGGACGACGCTGCTGCGCGCCGGGACGGCGCTCGGCCCGGCGGAGCTGGGCGTGCTGGCGGCGATCGGCCGCCCGCAGGTCTCCTGCCACCGCCGGCCCCGGGTCGCGGTCCTGACCAGCGGGGACGAGCTGGTCGAGCCGGGCGAGCCGCTGCGACCGGGCATGGTGCGGAACTCCAACTCCTACACCGTGCCGGCGCTGGCCGAGCTGGCGGGAGCCGCGGTCACGGTCGCCGGCCCGGCTCCCGACCGGGCGGAGGCGACGCGGGAGGCGCTGGCGCCGCTGCTGGAGGCCGACGTGGTCGTCGTCTGCGGCGGCGTCTCGGTCGGCGAGCACGACCACGTCAAGGGCGCGCTCGCCGAGCTCGGGGTCGAAGAGGAGTTCTGGGGCGTGGCGCTGAAGCCAGGTCGGCCGACCTGGTTCGGGCGCCGCGGAGAGACGCTGGTCTTCGGCCTGCCGGGCAACCCGGTCTCGGCGATGGTCACCTTCCAGCTGCTTGTCCGCCCCGCCATCGTCGCCCTCGCCGGCGGCGACCCCGACCGGCAGCGGACCTGGGCGCGGCTGGCCGGCGATTACGAGAAGCGCCCCGGCCGCATCCACGCGCTCCGCTGCCGACTCGAGCTGCGCGAGGACGGCTGGTGGGCGCACCCCTTCCCGCGCCAGGGCTCCCACGTCCTCACCTCGATGTTGAAGGCAGACTGCCTCGCCCTCCTCCCCACCGAGGCCGGGCCAGCCGCCGCCGGGGACCGGGTCGAGATCGAGCTGCTGGAGGCGTGCCGATGACGGTCCGCGTCCGCCTCTTCGCGATGCTCCGCGAGCGAGCGGGCAGCGACTCGGTCGAGGTCGAGCTGCCGGCGGGGGCCACGGTCGCCGACGCGCTGGCCGAGCTGGGCCGCGGCGAGCTCGGCGACCTGCTCGAGCGGCTGCCGGTGCGGATGGCGGTCAACCGCGACTACGCCGAGCCGGCGACCCCGCTCTCCCCCGGCGACGAGCTGGCGCTGATCCCGCCGGTCAGCGGCGGCGCCCCCTTCCACGTCCGCGTCAGCTCCGAACCGCTCTCGCTCGACGCCCTCGCCGCCGCCGTCAACCGCCCCGCGGCCGGCGCCGTCGTCTTCTTCCAGGGGATGACCCGCGAGGTGGACGAGCTCGAGTACGAGGCCTACCGGGAGATGGCCGAGGAGCGGATCGAGGCGATCCTGCGCGAGTGCGCCGAGCGGCACGGTCTGGCGGCGGCCGCGGCCGAGCACCGCACCGGTACCGTCCCGCTCGGCGAGTCCTCGGTGATCGTCGCCGCCTCCGCCGCCCACCGCGGGGAAGCGTTCGCGGGAGCGCGGGAGGCGATCGACAGGATCAAGGCCGAGGCCCCGATCTGGAAGCGGGAAGGAGAGACGTGGAAGACCGCCTGACCCACCTGGACGAGAACGGCGAGGCGCGGATGGTCGACGTCGGCGCCAAGCCGGCGAGCGAGCGGCGCGCCCGCGCCCGCGCCCGCCTGCGGATGAGCCCGGAGACGGCGCGGGCGGTGGCGGCCGGCGAGGGGCCGAAGGGGGAGGTCCTGACCGTCGCCCGCCTGGCCGGGATCCAGGCCGCGAAGCAGACCGCGAACCTGATCCCCCTCGCCCACCCGCTGCCGCTGACCCACGTCGACGTCGAGGCGGGCGTCGACGAGGAGGCAGGCGTGGTGGAGCTGATCGCCGCCGCGCGGACCGTCGCCCAGACCGGGGTCGAGATGGAGGCGATGACCGCCGCCGCGGTCGCCGCCCTCACCGTCTACGACATGGTCAAGGGGATGGAGCGCGGGGTGCGGATCGAGGAGGTCGTGCTGCTGGAGAAGAGCGGCGGCCGCCACGACTGGCGGCTGGAGGAGTGACGATGGACGCTGGCGGGGCGCCGCGGGCGGCAGTCCTCACCGTCAGCAGCTCCCGCGCCGGCGGCTCGGGCGCGCGCGACGAGAGCGGCGAGCGGCTGGGCGGGTTCGCGCGCTCGCTCGGCGCCGAGGTCGTCGCCCGCGCGCTGGTTCCCGACGAGCGCGAGCCGATCGAAGCCCAGCTGCGCGCCTGGGCCGACGAGGAGCGATGCGACCTCGTCCTCACCACTGGCGGCACCGGCTTCTCGCCGACCGACGTGACCCCGGAGGCGACCCGCGCCGTCATCGACCGCGAGGCCCCCGGGATCGCCGAGGCGATGCGCGCCGCCTCCCGCGACCACACCCCCCACTGGATGCTCTCCCGCGCCGTCGCCGGCATCCGCGGTTCGACCCTGATCGTCAACTTCCCCGGCAACCCGAAGGCGATCGAGGAGGCCGGGGGCGCGATCGCAACCGCCCTCCCCCACGCCCTGGCGCTACTGCGCGGGAGTGACCGAGGGACGTTCGAGGGCCAGGAGGCGGAAGTAGACGACTGAGGCGACCAGGGCCTCGACCGGAGCGGTAATGGTCGAGGTAAGGGTTCTGGTGCCTATCTCCACCACCACGCTGTCGGCCAGCTGGTTGGCGATGAGGATGCCGGCGAAGCCGATCAAGAGGCTGATCAGGCCGACGATGAGGACTACGATCGTGAAGACCTGCCAGCCATGGTCACGCACCAGCTCGCGGGAGCGACCGAATGACTCCAGGACCTCTCGGTTCTCGACCACGATCACGGGAGCGATCACCGCCCAGATCGTCATCAGATAGAGGCCGGGAACAACCAGGAGCACGGTGCCGACACCGATCCCGATCCCCGCCAGGATTCCGGCGCCGACCAGCGGACCCAGAACCGGCAGGACCGAGCGCATCAGTGCACCGACCGAGTTGTCGCGACGGCCGTCCCGAACGTCCTGGACGAGGCGAACCACCATCCCCTGGTAAAGCGTGCCGACGAGGATGCTGAAGATCAGCGGAACGATGAAGAAGGCGAAGCTTTCCGGGGTTAGCGCCTGGACAGCCGCCACGAGCAGGAACAGCCCTAATGCCACCGGCAACAGCACGGCCGCCTGGTCACGGTAGATCGCAAACGTCTCCTTGAGGGTGTCGCCGACGCTGAGCTTCTTCTCCATTCGGTGCCTTTCTCCCCCAGTCCGGTCAGCCCTCCCTATTGCCGCAGATTGGTGAGAGTATTCGTCCATCATGGACGCCTCGGAGCAGTCGACCCATGAGGTCGACGAGGACCGTTTCCGCCGTCTGATCGACGTCGGCAGCAGCCTGCTCTCCGAGCTCGACCTGGAGGCGGTTCTGCGCTCGGTCGTCGACGCGGCCCGGGAGCTGACCGGGGCGCGCTACGCCGCGCTCGGCGTCCTCGACCCCGAGCGGCGGGAGCTCGAACGCTTCATCAACGTCGGCATCGACGAGGAGGCGCGGCGGGACATCGGCAACCTGCCGCGCGGCCGCGGCGTCCTCGGCGAGCTGATCCGCGAGCCGGCGCCGCTGCGCCTGCGCGACGTCAACGCCCACCCCCACGCCTACGGCTTCCCTCCCGGCCACCCGCCGATGAACTCCTTCCTCGGGGTACCAATCTCGGTCCGCGGCGAGACCTACGGCAACCTCTACATGACCGAGAAGCAGGGCGCCGAGGAGTTCGACCAGAGCGACGAGGACGCGGCGGTGACGCTGGCCAGCTGGGCCGGGATCGCGATCGAGAACGCCCGCCTCTACACCAGCCTCTCCGAGCGCGAGGCGGAGATCGAGCAGGCGCTGCGCCGGGCCGAGACCTCGGTCGACATCGCCCGCACGGTCGGCGGCGAGACCGACGTCGCCCGCGTCCTCGACCTGATCGTGAAGCGGGCGCGGGCGCTGGTCGACGCCCGGGCGCTGCTCGTCCTCCTGCGCCGCGAGGAGCACCTCTTCGTCGCCGCCAGCGCCGGCGAGATCACCGAGGGCCTTCGGGACCTGGAGGTCCCGCTCGACGACGCCGTCTTCGGCGGCGCGATGGACGACCGGGTCGCGCAGCGGCTCGAGCGCGACTCGCCGCCCTCGAAGGCGCGCCTGCGCGAGCGCCTCGGCGCCGAGGCGGCGCTGGTCGTGCCGCTGCTCTTCCGCGGCCGTGCCGTCGGCGTCCTCGTCGCCCTCGACCGCGAAGCGGGCGGGGTCGAGTTCGACCAGGAGGACCAGCGCCTGCTGCAGTCCTTCGCGACCAGCGCCGCGACCGCCGTGGCGACGGCGCAGACCGTCGAGTCCGACCGCCTGCGCCAGCAGGTGGAGGTGGCCGAGAGCGAGCGCCAGCGCTGGGCGAGGGAGCTGCACGACGACACCCTGCAGGGCCTGGCGGCGATCCGGATCTCCCTCGCGACCGCGCTGCAGAGCAAGGGCGAGCGCCGCGAGGCGCTGATCGAGAGCGCCGCCGAGGAGGCGATGTCGCAGCTGGAGGGGCAGATCAACGAGCTGAACCGGCTGATCAACGACCTGCGCCCGGCGGCGCTGGAGCGACTGGGGCTGGCGGGCGCCCTGCAGGCGCTGGCGGAAGAGACCGGCGCCCGCGGCGGGCTCGAGGTCGAGGTGAAGATCGAGATCGCGGATGCGCCGGGCGGCGACGAGGAGCGGCTGGTCTACCGGCTGGTGCAGGAGGCGCTGACCAACGTCGTCAAGCACGCGGGTGCCTCGCGGGTCGAGATCGGCGTGCGGCAGGAAGGCGGCAAGGTCGAGATCGCGATCCGCGACGACGGCGAGGGCTTCGAGCCGGAGGCGTCGACCCCCGGCCGCGGCCTGATCGGGATGCGCGAGCGGATCGAGCTGCTCGGCGGCAGGATCGCGGTCACCTCCGCCCCGGGCGGCGGGACCGAGATCTCCGCCACCGTTCCGCTCGGCGAGGCCGGGCGCGAAAGACGCTAGAAGCCGTCGCCGTCGCGCCGGGGGTCGATGACCCCGTTGGCGATCGCGAAGCGGACCAGCTCGGGACGGGACTCGAGGCCGAGCTTCTCCAGCAGCTTCGAGCGGTTCACCTCGACCGCGCGGACGCTGAGGTAGAGCTTCTCGCCGATCTCGCGGTTGGTGTGGCCGAGCGCCAGCAGGCGGAGCAGCTCGCGATCGCGGTCGCTTAGCTCCTCCAGCGGATCGGCGCCGAGCTGCGCCACCTGGCCGCCCAGCTCGGGGTCGATGTAGGAGCCGCCGGAGGCGGCGGCGCGGATCGCCGCGCCCAGCTGCCGCTCCGCGGCCTGCTTCAGCACGTAGCCGGCCGCGCCGGCCCGCAGCAGCTCCCGCGCCCGGCGCGGGTCGCTCTGCATCGTCAGGACGACGATCGCGGTGTCCGGCACCTCCTCGCGCAGGCGGGGGACGTCGGTCGCCGGCTCGGCCCCGGGCATCTGCAGGTCGAGGACGAGGACGTCGGGGCGGCGGTCCCGGGCCAGCTTCTGCGCTCCGGGCGCGTCGGCGGCCTCGCCGATCACCCGCAGGTCCTCCTCCCCTTCCAGCATCGCCCGCAATCCCGTCCGGATCACGTTGTGGTCGTCCGCGAGGACGACGCTTATCTGCCTCTCGCTGCTCTCCATCGGGTGCCCTGCGGGCAGTCTCCCACGCCCGCCTCCCCCGCGAGACTCCGCAACGCGAATTGTGGGTTTCGGCCGATGGGAAGCTGCCCTGCGAGGACGATCCTTGGGTCATGAGAATCCTGCTGATGGCAACGGAGGACGAAGCCGGCCTCGTCGCCGAGCTCGTCCAGGCAGGTCGTCACGAGATCATCGTCGGCTGCCACGGGACCGACAGCGGCAAGCTGGAGCTGGCCCTGCGCAACGCGCTCCCCGGCGAGGAAGTCGCGACGGTTGCGATGCCGGTCGTCGTCGACGCGGACGCGGACTCGACGCCGCAGGCGGTTCTCGGCCTGCGCAGCGTCCGCGCCCTGCTGGCGGCGAACGTCACCGTGGTCTGCGCGCTGGGGACGGATCCGGCCGTAACGCTGGTGGGGGCGGAGGGGATGGAGCCGGCCGGGGCGAAGGCCGACCCGATGCTGGCGCTGGACCTGCTGGCGCGACGGCTCGACGCCGACCGGCTGATGACGCCAGGGGAACTCGTCGAGGAGCTCGGCTACGCTCGCTCGCATGAGTCCAGCGGAGCGACCTGAGACGACCACCGTTCTCCTCGTCGACGACCACGCGGTCGTGCGGGGGGCGCTGAAGGCGTTGCTGGAAGGGCAGGAGGACCTGGAGGTCGCCGGGGAGGCGGGGAGCATCGCCGCCGGCCGCGAGGCGCTGGCCGAGCAGCAGCCGGACGTCCTCGTCCTCGACGTCAACCTCCCCGACGGGCTTGCCGTCGACGCGCTGCCGCAGCTGCGCGAGGCCTCGCCGCAGACCGAGGTGGTGCTGCTGACGATGGAGCGCGACCTCACCCTGGCCCGTCAGGCCCTCGACGCCGGCGCCAAGGGCTACCTCTTCAAGGACTCCGCCCACACCGAGCTGATCGAGGCCGTCCGCGCCGCCGCCCGCGGCGACCAGCACCTCTCTCCCGCCGTCGCCGCCGGCCTCAAGGACTCTCCCGCCAGCGAGGAGCGCCCCGTCCTCTCGCCCCGCGAGACCGACGTCCTCAAGCTGATGGCCCTCGGCCACACCAACAGCGAGATCGGCGAGCACCTCGACCTCAGCGTCCGCACCGTCGAGACGCACCGGGCGCATATCCAGCAGAAGCTGGGGTTGAGCAGCCGACCTGAGCTGACTCGGTACGCGCTGGCGAACGGGTTGATCGATACGTAGGGGTTGGGGAGGGTCCGGTGGGGGTCCCTGGGAGCACCTCCGGCGCGAGTTACGGGAATGGCTGGCGCCTCCAGGGCCAGTGGCGCGGCTCCATGCTGAGTACCCAGGGACCCCCACCGGCCCCTCCCCCAACCGCCACTAGGACCAGGTTCGGGGCCAGCTGCGTGGGAGTTGAGGTGGGGCGATGCGGATGCGGGCATCGGCGGCGGTGGCTCCGGTGGGGGTGGCGAGGACGGGGTTGAGGTCCAGCTCGACGATCTCTTGGTGGGTGTCGGCGAGGGCGGCGACGCGGAGGATCAGGTCTTCCAGGGCTGGGAGGTCGGCGGGGTCGGCGCCGCGGAAGCCGGTGAGGAGGGGGAAGGTGGCGAGGGAGCGGATCATCGCGGCGGCGTCGGCGCTGGTCAGGGGACAGACGCGGAGGGCGACGTCGCCGAGCAGCTCGACCGCGGTGCCGCCGGCGCCGCAGGCGACGACCGGGCCGAAGACGGGGTCGGTGGCGACGCCGACCAGGAGCTCGGTGCCGCCCTCGACCATCTCCTGGACGAGGAAGCGCTCCGGTGCCAGGCCCTGCCGCGCCAGCGAGGCCTCCATCGCCCGCGCCGCCCGCTCGACCTCCTCCGCCCCCTCGAGGCCGACCGCGACCGCGCCCAGCTCGGACTTGTGGAGGATGCCGGCGCCGTGGGCCTTCAGCGCCACCGGTCCTCCCAGATCGGCCGCGGCGGCGCCGGCGGCCTGCGCCGAGGGGACGATCCGGGCGGCCGGGGCCGGGATCCCGTAGCAGTGCAGGACCCGTTCGCACTCTTCCGCCCCCAGCCACTCCCGCCCCTCGGCCAGCGCTTCGGCGATCAGCGCCGCGACCGCGTCGCGCTCGACGCCGGGCGGCTCGGCCGGCGCGGCCGGCGGCTGCCGGCGCCACTCGGCGTGGGCGACCGCCCGCCCCAGCGCCCGCGCCGCCTCCTCCGGCTGGCGGTAGGTGGGGACGCCGGCCGCGGCGGCGAGCGGCGCCTGGGCGCCGGTGGTGATGAAGACCGCCTGGACCGGGATCGGCCGCGGCAGCTCGGCGACCGCGGCGGCGATCGCCTCGGCGACGTCCTCGGGCGTCGTCGCCAGCGGCCGGATGAAGATCGCGATCAGCGCGTCGATCTCCTCCCAGGCCGCCAGCGCCAGGATCGCCTGCCGGTATTCCTCGGCGCCGGCGGCGGCGATCAGGTCGACCGGGTTGGCCAGCCCGGCCTCGGCGGGGGCGATCGCGGCGAGCCGCTTGCGCACCTGCGGCGGCGTCTCCGGCACCTCCAGCCCCGCCGCCTCGCAGGCGTCCGCGCACATGATCCCAGGGCCGCCTGCGTTGGTGACGATCCCGACCCGCCGGCCCGCCGGCAGCGGCTGCGAGGAGAAGAGCGCGGCGACGTCGAGCATCTCCTCCAGCGTCTCCGTCCGCACCACGCCCGACTGGGCGAAGAGCGCGTCGACGGTGAGGTCGGAGGCGGCGAGGAGGGCGCCGGTGTGGGAGCTGGCGGCGCGGGCGCCGGCAGCCGAGCGGCCGCTCTTGACGGCGACGATCGGCAGCTTGCGCCCGGCGCGCCGGGCGACACGGGAGAAGCGGCGCGGGTCGCTGAAGGACTCGATGTAGAGGAGGGCGACCTCGGTGCGGCCGTCCTCCTCCCAGAACTCGAGGAAGTCGTTGCCGGTGACGTCGGCGCGGTTGCCGACGGAGGCGAAGGAGGAGACCCCGAGCCGCCGCTCCTCGGCGAACTCGGCCAGCGCCAGCCCGAGGGCGCCGCTCTGGCTGACGAAGCCGACGTTGCCGGCCGGGGGCGGGTGCGGGATGAAGGTGGCGTTGAGGCGGGCGGCCGGCGCCGTGTCGAGGACGCCGAGGCAGTTCGGGCCGACCAGCCGCATCCCCTGCTCGCGGCAGACCGCGAGCAGCTCGCGTTCGCGCGCCGTCCCGTCCTCGCCGGTCTCCGAGAAACCGGCCGAGAGGACGACCAGCGCCCGCGCCCCCTTCGCCGCCGCTTCGCGGGCGACGCCGGCGACGGCGGCGGCCGGCACCGCGATCACCGCCAGCTCGACCTCGCCGGGGATCGCCGAGAGGCTCGGGTATGCCGGCAGCCCGCGCAGCTCCTCGGCCCCGGGGTTGACCGGGTAGAGATCGCCCTCGAAGCCGGCCTCGACCAGGTTGCGGAGGACTTCGCCGCCGACGCTGCCCGGGCGCCGCGAAGCGCCGACCAGCGCCACCGAGCGCGCCTCCAAGACCGAGGCGACGGCGGCGCGGGCGGCGAGCCGGTCGCGATCGTCGAAGCTCTGCCGCGCCGCCGCCGAGATCGAGGTCGGCATCTCCACCCGCAGCACCCCGGGTTCGGCGGCGATCTCGGGCGCCAGGCCGCTCTCCCGGAACATCTCGATCATCCGCCGGTTCTGCGGCAGCACGTTGGCGACGAAGGTCGCGTAACCGTGCTCGCCCGCAACCTCGGCCAGGTGCGCGAGCAGGATCGTCCCCAGCCCGTGTCCCTGCAGCTCCTCGGCGACCGCGAAGGCGACCTCGGCCCGGCCCCCGGGGCCGCCGACGTAGAGGCCGTGGCCGACGATCCGCCCGCCGCCGCGGATCGCGACCAGCCCGTAGCGCTCCGCGTAGTCGACGTTGGCCAGCGTCGCCGCCACCCGCTCGAGGTCGACCGCCCCGGAGAAGAAGCGGAAGGCGCGCGACTCGAGGCTGAGCCCGGCGAAGAACTCCCGCAGCCCCGCCGCATCCCCCACCCGCAGCGGCCGCAGGTGGACGGTCGAGCCGTCGTGGAGGACGACGTCGGCCTCGCGGTGGGCGGGATAGCCGCTGCTCACCCCCCGGATCGTAGTTCGGCGTTCGTCCTTTCCCGGTCATCCCCGGGAAAGGACGAACGCCGCGCGGTTACAGTGGCGCCGATGCTCTTCTTCAGTCATCCGGCCTGCCTGGAGCACGATCCGGGCGTGGGGCTCTACGGGCACCCGGAGCGGCCGGGGCGGCTGCGGGCGATCGAAGCGGCGCTGGCGGCGCGGGACTGGCTGGGATGGGAGCGGCGCGAGGCCCCGGCCGCCTCCGAGGAGGAGCTGACGCTGGTCCACCCGCGCGAGCACGTCGAGGCGATCCGCGAGCTGAGCGCCTCCGGCGGCGGCGCGCTCGACGCCGACACCTTCGCCGGCCCGGCCTCCTATGAGGCGGCGCTGCGCTCGGCCGGGGCCGCCTGCGCGATGACCCGGGCGCTGCTGACGGGCGAGGCGAAGGCCGCCTTCGCCGCCGGCCGCCCTCCCGGCCACCACGCCGAGCCCTCGCGGGCGATGGGCTTCTGCCTCTTCGACAACGTCGCCGCCGCCGCCGCGATGGCGATCGCCGAGCTGGGGATCGAGCGGGTCTTCGTCCTCGACTGGGACGTCCACCACGGCAACGGCACCGCCGAGATCTTCCGCCGCCGCGCCGACGTCCTCTTCGCCAGCATCCACCAGGGCGGGATCTTCCCCGGCACCGGCGCCCTCGGCGACGCCGGCTCGGGCCCCGGCGAGGGCTTCACGATCAACCTGCCGGTCCCGGCCGGCAGCGACGAGGAGGTCTGGCTCTCGCTGCTCGAGCACGTCGTTCTCCCCGCCGCCGCCGAGTTCGAGCCGCAGCTGGTCCTGGTCTCGGCCGGATTCGACGCCCACCGCGACGACCCGCTGGCCGAGTGCCGGCTCGAGGCCGGCTCGTTCGCGCAGATGGCCTGCCAGGTCCGCGACGCGGCGGCCGCCTGGGGCGCCCCGGTCGGCGCCGTGCTGGAGGGCGGCTACGACCTCGAGGCGCTCGCCGACTCGGTGGTGGCGACGATGTCGGCGCTCGGCGGCGAGGGCGAGGCGGTCTCGGCGGCGCCGGAGCCGCTCCTCACCAGCCGCGCCGCCTCCCACGTCTCCCACTACTGGAGCCTCTGAGCTGCCCGAGCTGAAGACAGTCTCGATCGAGCCCGCGCCGCTTGACCGCTTCCGCCCCCTGATCGGGGGGCGCTTCGCGGAGGTCGAGCGGGCGGCAGCCGGTGCCCGCGAGGCCTTCGACGGGCGGCGGATCTGGCACGTCAACTCGACCGCCCAGGGCGGCGGCGTCGCCGAGATGCTGCGGGCGCTGCTCCCCTACGCGCGTGGAGCCGGGGTCGACACCCGCTGGGTGGTGCTGCCGGAGACCGACGGCTTCTTCGCCGTCACCAAGCGGATCCACAACCGCCTGCACGGGCACCCGGGCGACGGCGGCAAGCTCGACGAGGCTGCGCGCCAGTCCTATGAGCGGGCGCTCTCCTGGTGTGCGGGGGAGCTGCAGCGGCTGACCGAGCCCGGCGACGTCATCTACCTGCACGACCCCCAGACGGCCGGCCTCGTCCCGGCGATGCGCGAGGCCGGCCTCGCTGTCGTCTGGCGCTGCCACATCGGCGTCGACCAGCCGAACGACCTCGCCCGCGAAGCCTGGGACTTCCTCCGCGGCTACGTCGAGGCCGCCGACGCCTACGTCTTCTCCCGCCGCGCCTACCTCTGGGAGGGCCTCGACCAGGAGCGCGCCTGGTTCATGCCACCGGTGATCGACCCCTTCGCGCCGAAGAACGAAGAGATGGACGAGGGCCACGTGCGCGAGGTCCTGGCGCGGGTCGAGGAGAAGGCGACGATCCTGCAGGAGGCGCCGGTGCCGGGCGACACTCCCGTCGTCACCCAGGTTTCCCGCTGGGACCGGCTGAAGGATCCGCTCGGGCTGCTGGAGATCTTCGAGCGCCACCTCGAGGAGCCCGACGCGCACCTCTGCCTCGTCGGCCCCGAAACCGAGGGCGTCAGCGACGACCCCGAGGGCGCCGCCGTCTACGAGGAAGTCGCCGAGCGATGGCGGGGGATGAGCGACGCCTGCCGCGCCCGCACCCACCTGGTCAGCCTGCCGATGGGCGACCTGCGGGAGAACGCGACGATGGTCAACGCGCTGCAGCGCCGCTCGCAGCTGATCGTCCAGAAGAGCCTCGCCGAGGGGTTCGGTCTCACCGTCGCCGAGGCGATGTGGAAGGCGCGGCCGGTGGTCGCCAGCCGGGTCGGCGGAATCCAGGACCAGGTCGAGGACGGCGGCACCGGCGTCCTCGTCGACGACCCCCGGGACCTACCGGCGTTCGCTCGCGCGATCGAAGAGGTCCTGGCCGACCGCGACCGCTGCTCCCGGATGGGCGAGGCCGGCCGCGAGCGGGTTCGCGACAACTACCTCGCAGTCGACCGGTTGCGCGAATACGTCGGCCTCGTCGCCGCCCTGCTCGACTCAGCTCGGTGAGATCACGGCCCGGCCGTCGAGCTGGCCTTCGCGCATCTTCTCGTAGGCCTGCGGCGCTTCCTCGAGGCTGAAGTGCTCGACGTGGGCGCGGATCTTGCCTTCGCGGGCGAGGTCCAGGCACTCCATCAGCTCCACCGCCGTCCCCCAGTAGGGGATGCAGAGCTCCGCCTCGAAGGGCACCACGCCGAAGGCGAACTCGAATTTGCCGCCGGCGAGGCCGACGATCGTCAGGTCGCTCTCGAACTTGGCGACCGCGGCGGCCAGCGCCACCGAGTCGTCGGAGCCGACCATGTCGACGACCAGCTCGGCGCCGCGTCCCTTGGTGATCTCGCGGATCGCCTCGGCCGCCAGGTCGCCGGCCTTGACCGCCTCGTCGGCTCCCGACTCGCGCGCCAGCTGCAGGTGCTCGTCGGAGAGGTCGACGGCGACGATCCGGGCCGGGCTCAGCGCCCGCAGGATCTGCACGCCCATGTGGCCGAGGCCGCCGACGCCGATCACGACGGCGGTCGAGCCCGGCACCAGCAGGTGCAGCGAGCGCTTGATCGCGTGGTAGGGAGTCAGCGCCGCGTCCGAGAGCGGCGCCGCCTCGCGCGGGTCGAGGTCGCCGAGCGGCAGCAGCAGCCGCGGGTGCGGGACCAGCATGTACTCCGCCATGCCGCCGTCGCGCCCGAGGCCGCCGCCGAAGGCGCCGATCTCGGCCTGGTGCTCGCAGTAGTTCTCGGCCGAGAGCCGGCAGGCGCGGCAGCGGCCGCAGCCCCACGGCCCGTAGACCTGGACCGCTTCGCCGATCTCCAGCCCTTCGACCCCGGCGCCGACGGCCTCGACCCAGCCGGCGTTCTCGTGGCCGAGGGTGAAGGGGACGTCGAAGCCGAGCGTGCCCGGCGGCCACTCCATCAGGTGCAGGTCGGAGTGGCAGGCGCCGGCGCCGCCGATCTTCAGCAGGACCTGGCCCGGCCCCGGTTCGGGGACGTCGACCTCCCGCATCTCGGCGGGGTGCTGCCATTCGGTCAGCTGGTAGGCCTTCATCGGGGAGCTCCTTCGGTTCGTGCTTTTTCGAGCAGCAGCCGCTGCTCGGCGGCGGCGACGAGGCGGCGGGCGCGGTCGACCGCGTCGATGTTCACCGAGATCGCCTCGATCCCGCCGCGGACCAGCAGCTCGGCGTACTCGGGGTGGACGGAGGGCGCCTGGCCGCAGATCGAGGTCCGCAGGCCGAGCTCGTGGGCGCGGTCGAGCAGCTGGGCGATGTACTCGGTCACGGCGGCGTCGCGCTCGTCGAAGACCTCGGCGACCAGCTCCGAATCGCGGTCGGCGCCGAGCAGCAGCTGCGTCAGGTCGTTTGACCCGATCGAGATCCCGGCGACGCCGAGGTCGGCGTAGCGCGGAAGGTGGAAGAGGACCGAGGGCACCTCGGCCATCACCCAGAGCTCGAACCCCGGCCGCGAGAGCAGCCCGGCCCGCTCGAACATCGCACGACAGGCGGCGACTTCGCGCGGGGTGCGGACGAAGGGCAGCATCGCGTGCAGGTTCTCGTGGCCGCCGTCCCAGACCCGGGCCAGCGCCCGCAGCTCCAGCTCCAGCTCCAGCAGGTCGGGCTCGTGCATGTAGCGCAGCGCCCCGCGGTAGCCGATCATCGGGTTCGCCTCCTCGGGCTCGAAGCGCTCGCCGCCCCTCAGGCCGCGGAACTCGTTGCTGCGGAAGTCGATCGTCCGGTAGGTGATCGGCCGCGGCGCGAAGGCGGCGGCGAACTTGTCGAGCGAGGCGGCCATGCGGTCGACGAAGCGCTCGCCTTCGCCGGCCTCGAGCAACGCCCGCGGGTGCGTCCCCTCCAGCGCCTCGACCACCATCAGCTCCGCCCGCAGGAGGCCGACCCCGTCGACGTCGAGCCCGGCGACCCGCTCCAGCTGCGAGGGCTCGGAGAGGTTCACCAGGATCCGCGTCCCCGTCACCGGCCCCACAACACCGGCGTTCGTCCTTTGTAGCCCAGAGGGCGAAAAAGGACGAACGCCGGTGGTGGTTTCGGCGCTCGTTGCGGCTTCGGGGCGGGTCGTGTCACGGGCGGAGACGACGCCGGCGCCGGCGTCGACGGTCACCACCTCGCCGTCGCGGAGGACTTTGGTCGCTTCGCCGGTGCCGACGACGCAGGGGATGCCGAGCTCCCGGGAGACGATCGCGGCGTGGCAGGTCATGCCGCCGGAGTCGGTGACGATGGCGGCGGCGCGGCGCATCAGCGGCACCCAGTCCGGCGCGGTCATGTGGGTGACGAGGACCTCGCCGTCCTGCAGCTCCCCCGCCTGCTCGCGGGCGGAGACGACGCGGACGGCGCCGGCCGCTTCGCCGGGGGCGGCGCCGAGGCCGTGGACCAGCTCCTCGCCGCGCTCGCCGCTGCCATCGCCGGCGCCGAGCGCTTCGCCGCCGGCCGTGGTCACCGGACGCGACTGCAGCATCCAGACCTCGCCCGCCTCGTCGAAGGCCCACTCGGTGTCCTGCGGGGAGCCGTAGTGGCGCTCGATCCGCACCCCCAGCTCGGCCACCCGCCGCACCTCCTCGTCGCTCAGCACGGGCCGCCTGCCCTCGGACTCGTCGAGCTCGCGCGTCTCGGTCCCCCCATCCGGGACCGAGACGATCGCGAGCTCCTTGCGCCGCACTTCGCGGCGCTCTATTCCCAGGCCGTTCTTGACAACCACGTAGCGGTCCGGCGAGACCGAGCCGGAGACGACCGCCTCGCCGAGTCCGAAGGCGCCCTCGATCACCAGCCGCTCGCGGTCGCCGCTGGCCGGGTCGATCGTGAACATCACCCCCGAGCGGGTCGACTGGATCTGGCGCTGGACGACGACGGCGATGTCCATGTCGGCCTGGCCGAAGCCGCGCTTGGCGCGGTAGTAGATCGTGCGGGCGCCGAAGAGCGAGGCCCAGCAGGCGCGCACCGCGTCCAGCAGCGCCTCGGCGCCGCGGACGTTGAGGAGCGTCTCGTTCATCCCGGCGAAGGAGGCCGACTCGCTGTCCTCGGCGGTGGCCGAGGAGCGAACCGCCACCGGCGCCTCCCCCTCCCCGCCGACGAGCTCGGCGTAGGCGTCGCAGATCCGCCGCGCCAGCCACCCGGGCACCGGCTCGCGTTCGACCTCCGCCCGCACATCTGCAGAGGCCGCCTCCAGCGCCGCCGTGTCTTCGACGTCGAGGTCCGCCAGGCGGGCGGCGATGCGGCCGCGCAGGCCGCTGTCCTCGCAGAAGGCGGCGTAGGCCGGGGCGCCGACGACGAACCCGGGCGGCACCGGCAGCCCGGCGGCGGTCAGCTCCCCGAGGTTGGCGCCCTTGCCGCCGGCGACCTCCACGTCGCCGCGGCCGAGGCGGGCGAAGGGCAGGACGGAGTCGACGAGCGTGGTCACGGCCGCGGCACCACCAGGACGGGGCAGGGAGCCTTGTGGACGAGCTGGGTGGAGACGGAGCCGATCAGGACCCGCATCACCGGCCCGTAGCCGCGCGAGCCGGCGACCAGGAGGTCGGCGCCGACCTCCTCGCAGGCCTCGGCGATCGTCGGCCCCGGCGTCCCCGCCAGGGCGCGGCCGGTCGCCGCCAGCCGCTCGTCGACTCCCTTGACGGCGCGGGTGACGATCGGGGCGGCCTCGGGCGGGATCGCCGGCGTGTACCCGGTCGCGCCGGGGACGACGGTCGGCGGCGCCGCGACGGTGTAGACGACGATCGTCGCCCGGCAGGCGAGCGCCAGGGCTTCGGCCCGCGCCAGGGCGGCTTTCGCCTCCTCGGTGTCGTCGTAGGCGACGGCGATCGTCCGGAACGGCCCGTGCTCCTCCGCCGCGAACCCCCGCGGCGCCGTCATCACCTCGCAGGGGGCGCCGTGCAGGAGCCCGTCGGCGACGCTGCCGATCAGCGCCCGCCCTACCGGGCCGCGGTGGGGGGAGCCGACGACGATCGCGTCCACCTGCTCGCGCTCGGCCAGGTCGTTCATCACCCCAGCCGGGGAACCGCCGCCGAAAGCCCGCGTCTCGACCTCCACCTCGCCGAGGTGCTCGCGCGCCTCGTCGAACAGCGGCTCTGCCCGTTCGGCCTCCTCTTCTTCGAGGATCTCGTACGGGATCGGCAGCGGCCCGTAGGGCAGAACGGTGACGAGGAGGACGCCGGCGCCGGTGGCTTCGGCCAGCACCCGGGTCAGCTCGAGCGCGTCGCGCCCGCCGTCGCTGCCGTCGTAGCCGACGAGAATCTTCATGCCGCCAATCTAGAAGCGGCGGCCGGCCTCCCCATCCGGGGTATCCCACAGCCTTGGCCTCGGCGTCCCCCCTGGGCGGAAGCCCCCCAGCAGGACGCCTATCGCCGCCAGCATCGCCAGCTGCAGAGCCATCCCGAGCGGCGAGGTGAGGGCGTCGAGGACGACGTCGCCGAGGTTGCGCTCGGCGACCGAGGCGGCGCCGACGTAGAGCGAGTAGGAGACGAGCCGGCCGGCGAAGAAGGCGGCGGTCAGCGGCGCCAGCGGCGCCTTCATCAGGCCGGCGGCGGTGAAGAGCTGGCCGGAGGGGACCGGCGAGAGGGCGAAGAGGCCGAGGCCGGCAAGCGAGCGGCGGCGGTTGGCGACCAGCGCCGCTTCGGCGCGGTCGAGCCGCTCGAGCCGGGCGGCCGAGAAACGGGGCCGCAGCGTCCGGGCGCCGCTGGCGAGCAGGTAGCGGCCGGCGGCCGCGGCGAGGGCACCACCGAGCACCAGCGGCACCGCCGGCAGGTCGAGCTGGAGGCTGAAGAAGACCAGCACCGCCCAGGTCGGCGGGCCGAAGGCCGGCAGCAGGTTGACGGCGAAGACGACCCCCAGCGCGATCGCGAGCTCTCCCGGCATCGGCTCAGCCTAGGGCCACCCCGGCGCACCGGCCTGCGGGAAACCCGCAGGCGATCGCGTGGTCCTCCCCGGATGGGTGCGAGGTCGCCGCCCTCAACACTTCCGAGTATGAGGCACTCCGAGCTTCCCAAGGTCCTGATCGTCGGCGGCGGCGTCGGCGCGCTCGAGGCCGCGCTCGCGCTCCGCGACCTCGCCGGCGAGAAGGCCCGGGTGGAGATCTGCGCCGGCCGCGGCGAGTTCGTCTACCGGCCCTTCGCGGTCGGCGAGCCCTACGGGGCCTCCCGCGTCCTCCGCTACGACCTCGCCGACCTGGCCGAGCGCTGCGGCGCCGAGCTGCGGCTCGACAACATCACCGCCGTCGACCCCGCCCTGCGCTGCGCGACCACCCACGACGGCGAGGAGATCCCCTACGACTACATCGTCCTCGCCCCCGGCTCCCGCCTGCTCTGGTCGGTGCCCGGCGCCACCACCTTCTGGGGGGTCGCCGACGAAGGCGAGATGATCGAGGTCGTCGGCCGCCTGCGCGAAGGGCGGCTGCGGCGGCTGATCGTGACCATGCCCGGCGGTCACGGCTGGGCGCTGCCGGCCTTCGAGCTCGCCCTGCTCGCCGCCGGCGAACTCTCCCGCCACGGCATCGCCGGCACCCGCGTCACCATCGTCACCCCCGAAGACGGGCCGCTGCTGATCTTCGGCCGCCGCGCCTCCGAGCAGGTCGCCGAGCTGCTCGCCGAACACGAGATCGAGGTCCTCACCGGCACCCACCCGGTCAAGTACGAGAACGGGGCGCTGGACGTCGTGCCGGGCGAGCCCCTCGAAGCCGATGCCGTGGTCAGCCTGCCGCGGCTCGAGGGCCGCCACATCGACGGCCTCCCCTACGACGCCAGCGGCTTCGTCCCGGTCGACGACCACGCCCGGATCGCCGGCCTCTCCCACGCCTTCGCCGTCGGCGACGTCACCAACTTCCCGGTCAAGCAGGGAGGGATCGCGACCCAGCAGGCCGACGTCGCCGCCGAGGCGATCGCCGCCGAGCTCGGCTGCGAAGTCGAGGCCAACCCGCTCGACCCGATCCTGCGCGGGGTCCTCTGGACCGGTGCCAAGCCGCGCTACCTGTTCGGCTGGCTCGGCGGCGGCCACGGCGAAACCTCGGTCGCCAGCGAACGTCCCCCCTGGCCGATCGACAACCCGAGCAAGCTGATCGGCCGCTACCTGACGCCGTTCCTCGCCGAGCTCGGGGCCTCCAGCCGGACCGCACCTTCCTCAGCCGCAAGCTGAGGATCGCCGCCGGAGTGCGGCAAAGCACGGATGCCGCCGCGGCGGCGAGGGAAGAGGCTGGAAGCGAGTCCAGTCCTACCCCTGAGAGAGGTACAGATGAGCGAGCCCCTCGAGTGCCCCCGCTGCCACCTCCACGCGGACGTGCGTGGCGGAGGCTGGCAGAGCAGGTCCTGTCCGGCCTGCGGCAACCCCCTCGTGCTGGCGGCCGGACCGGCCGAGGAGCTGGTCCGCAAGTACCTCCACCGCGACCGTCCTGCCCCGCTGGGCGCCCCGCCGCCCGGTCGGCGGCGGGGCTGAGCCTCGGGGTGGCTAGACCTGCTGCTCTTCGGTCTGCTGTTTCCTGCGGAGCTTCGCGGCAGCGGTGACGCAGCGGGAGAAGGCGGTGCCTTTCTCGCCTTGGACGTGCTTGCGGCTCTCGTCTTTGCAGGCCTGGCGGGGAGTGAGATCCTCATTGGTGGCGGCCCGGGCCATCGCCGTCACGCAGCGGGAGAAAGCGGTTCCCTTCTCGCCTTCGACGTGCTTGCGGCTCTCGGTCCTGCAGTAGACGCCATAGGCCTTCGCCTTTTCCGGCAGCGGCGCCTTCGGTCCCGGGGTTTCCGGTTTTTCAGGGGACCGCGGGGGTTCCGGCGCGTACTGCGGGCCCTTGCCCTGACTGCCCGGTTCGGTGGGCTGGGTGGCCAGCGCCGCCGGCGCCAGAACCAGCACCAGCGCGCCCATCAGTGCGACAAACGTGGTGCGCAGCTTCATCGAGCCTCCTCGTTCGTTTCCGTTCACGCCCTTGAAACGAACGACCCCGACGGGCGTCAGGCGCTTCTAGAAACTCAGGATTTTCTTCCTGCAGGCCCGCCGTCGTCGCCGGCCCCATCCGAAGGCTCGGCGACGCCGGCTTCAGCCTTCGGCGCCGGCTGCTGGGACTCGACTGGGGACGGAGCTTCCGGCCCCGTCCCCCGGGAAGGGTTTTCGGGCGCTTCCTTCGGTGGAGGAGGCGGGGAGGCCGCCGGCGCTTCGGGCGCCTCCGGCTTTACCGCCGGGACACTGCCGCCGCCCTTCTCCGGTGGGCTGCCGTCGGCTTCGGCGCTCTTGTGTTCGGCCGCGGTTTCCTGGCCTCCGCCGGCCGCCTCCGGGTGCTGCTTTTCGTGCTCGGCACCGACGCCCGCTCCCCCCGCGTGCGGGTTCGGCTGGCGATGAGCCTGCGCGTGCCGGCTGCCCGGCTCGGCGACACCGCGGGATCCGCCGGCCGCCTTGTCGCCTGCTGCGCTCGCCTCCCCGCCGGCCGAGCCGGCGCCCTTTGGGTTGCCGGCGGCAGCGCCGGCGCCGGCGCCGCCGGGTGCTGGCGATCCCTTCGATCCTGGCGTCGCCGGCGCCGGCTTCTGGCTCTGCTCGCCCGGCAGGCCGAGGTGGATGACGCCGCTGCGGTCGGCCGCGGTCACGCCCACCGCGGCCACGACCGCCACCGTCGCAACCCCCTTGACCGCGGCGGAGGTGACGATCGTTTTCGCCGCGCCGCCCCCCAGCGTCGCCGCGAGGCCGCTGCCGGCCCCGCCGGCCGCCGCCTGCGAGCCGCCGAGAAGACCCTGCAGCATGCCGGCGGCCGCCACCGCCGGCAGGGGGGCCAGCGCCGCGAAGTCCTTCTCGCGGCTCTTGATCCCGTCGCGGAACTCGCGGCAGCGGGAGCAGGAGCGCAGGTGAGCGCGCACGTCGCGGCGGCGGGTTATCCGGCCGTCGCCTTCCGACAGCGCTCGGGAGACCTTCTCGCAGCTCATCTCACGCCCTTCCTCCATCTGCCGCAGGCTCTGCCGCGCCTCGTAGAGCGTCTGCCGGGCGACCGCCGAGGAGGTCTCGACCGCGGCCGCGATCTCGTCGAAGTCGAGCCCCGACATCTCCCGCATCACCAGGACCTCGCGCTGGCGCTCCGGCAGCTCCTGCAGGTCGGCCACCAGCCTCCGCAGCCGTTCCCGCGTCGCCGCGTCCTCGGCCAGCCCGTAGCCCGGCGCCACCTGCTCGACGTCCAGCTGGCTCGTCTCCCGCCGCCGCCGCAGCAGGTCGATCGACTCGTTGTGGGCGATCCGGTAGAGCCACGGCTTCAGGTCGATCCGGCGCTCCTCCCCCGGCAGCGCCCGCAGCACCTTGACCATCGTGTTCTGCAGCGCGTCCTGGGCGTCCTCGGGATTGCCGACGATCGCCAGGCAGAAGCGGTAGAGAGGCTGGTGATAGCGGCGGAAGATCGCCGCGAAGGCGCGCTCGTCCCCCCCGACCGCGCGCCGGGTCAACCGCTCGTCCGAGAGCAGGCTGCCGAATCCCAGCGTCGCTGCTTCGCTCATGTCTCGATCTTCCCACCGTGGGCCATCCGATCAAGGGTAGGGGGATGCCGACTCCCTCTAAACGGACGGCCGCTAACTCTTGTCAGCGCCTTTCTGGAAACACCCGGTGACATCTGACCTGACCTATCGGTCCTCCTCTCCCCGTTTGTCAGGGAAAACAGTCCAATGGCGGGGAGATCAAAGAAAAGGATCCCTTGGTTATCGAGCGGGCGGGTGGGTAGCGAGAGGCCGATGAGCGAGCTTCTTCTAGGCCCGATCCTCCGCCACGTCTCCGAGACCGAGGCGACGGTCTGGGTCGAGACCTCCGAGGCCTGCGAGGTCGAGATCCTCGGCCACCGGGAGCCCACCTTCCGGGTCGAGGGACACCACTACGCGCTGGTCTGCGTCGGCGGCCTCGAGCCGGCCTCGCGCAACGAGTACGAGGTCCGGCTCGACGGCGAGGTTCGCTGGCCCGAGCCGGGGTCGGACCTGCCGCCGAGCGCGATCCGCACGATCGACGCCGACAAGGACCTCGACGTCTACTTCGGCTCCTGCCGCGTCGCCGTCCCCCACGAGCCGCCCTTCGACCAGCCGAAAGACGTCAGCGATGAGGGGCACGAGTACGACGCCCTCTGGGTCCTGGCGCTGCAGATGACGACGGGCGACCGGGACACCTGGCCCGACCAGCTCTTCCTCCTCGGCGACCAGGTCTACGTCGACGAGGGCTCGCCGCGGACGCGGAAGAAGATCCGCGAACGCCGCGGCACCGACACGCCGCCCTTCGACGAGGTGACCGACTTCGAGGAGTACACCTGGCTCTACTGCGAGAGCTGGGAGGACCCGCTGATCCGCTGGCTCTTCTCCAACGTCTCGGTCTCGATGCTCTGGGACGACCACGACATGAGCGACGACTGGAACATCTCCCGCGGCTGGCTGCTGGAGATGCAGCAGAAGTCGTGGTGGCACCGGCGCGTGGTCGGCTGCATCTCCAGCTACTGGATCTACCAGCACATCGGCAACCTCTCCCCGCGCGAGCTGGCCGAGTCGGGGCTCTACCAGCGGATGCGCGGCAACCAGACCGGCGAGGAGGAGCTGTTCGCCTGGGCGCACCGGATCCAGGCGATGGGCGAGGGCACGCGCTGGACCTTCTGCCGCGACTTCGGCCGCACCCGGGCGATCTTCATCGACGCCCGCGCGGCGCGGGTGCTGGAGGAGGGCCGGCGGGCGATGGTCGACGACGAGGAGTGGGAATGGATCGTCGAGAAGACCGAAGGGGACTTCGACCACCTGATCGTCTGCACGACGATCCCCTGGCTCCTCTCCCCCGCCTTCGACCGGCTCGAGGCCTGGAACGAGCAGATGGTCGAGGGCAACGCCTGGGGCAAGCCCTTGGCATGGGCCAGCGAGAAGCTGCGGCGCGAAGTCGACTTCGACCACTGGGCCGCCTTCGGCGAGTCCTGGGCGAAGCTGCGCGACCTCCTGCACGAGGTCGCCTGCGGCAAGCGCGGCCCGGCGCCGGCCTCGATCGTCGTCCTCTCCGGCGATGTCCACCACGCCTACCTCTCCGAGGTCGGCTGGCCGAAGCCCTCGAACGGCGAGGCGGCCGGACGCGCTCCCGTCTACCAGGCGGTCTGCTCCCCCTACCGCAACCCGCTCGACGAAAACGAGCGCCGGGTCGTGCGCTGGGGCTTCGGCCGCCCGTTCACCGCGGTCGCGAGGCTGCTGGCGAAAGCCGCCGGGGCCCCGGACCCCGGAATCCGCTGGCGCACCGTCGAGGGCCCCTACTTCGACAACCAGGTCGCCAGCCTGCACATCGACCGCCGCCAGATCTCGATGCGCCTCGACAAGACCGTGCCCGGCGAGAACGGCGACAAGGCCCTCGAGAAGACCTTCTCCCGCCGCTTGGCCTGAGCGTTCAGACGCGCCGAATCCGGGTAAGAGCAACCCGGCTTCAGCTACAGGAGGCGCGGCTTTGGGAATCGAACAGGTGAGGTGGATGCTGGGGGCGATCGCGGCGGCCGTGCTGGCGGCGCTGGTCCTCGTGCCCGCGGCCCATGCCGACTTCGCCACGCTCTACGGCGGCGACCTCAGCTGCACGGCGCAGTCGGCAAGCGGCAACGTCCGCCTCTGCTCCGGACAGACCGCGACCTGGGACGGGAAGACGCAGATCGACGTCAACGTCGTCCTGCCGCCGGCGCCGAGCGGCAGCGACGGCCCGTACCCGCTGATCGGCGTCTTCCACGGCTGGGGCGGCAGCAAGATCGGCCTCGAGGACGCCCGCGTACAGGACTGGGCCGAAGCGGGCTACGCCGTCTTCAGCATCAGCGACCGCGGCTGGGGCGAAAGCTGCGGCGCCACCGACCCCGACCGCACTCCCCTCTCCGAAGCCTGCGCCGCCGGCTACAACCACCTGCTCGACACCCGCTACGAGGTCCGCGACGCCCAGTACCTGATCTCGGTCCTCGCCGACGAAGGGGTTGCGATCCCGGACAAGATCGGCGCCACCGGCGTCTCCTACGGCGGCGGCATGTCGATGGCGCTGGCGGCGCTGCGCAACCGGACGATGCTGCCCGACGGCTCCCTGGTCCCGTGGAAAAGCCCGGCGGGGACGCCGATGGAACTCGCCGCCGCGGTGCCGCAGTGGCCCTGGAGCGACCTCGCCTACTCGCTGATGCCGAACGGAGCCACCCTCGACTACCGCGCCGACAACCCCTACGGGGGTCCCGACGGCAAAGCGCCGATCGGGGTCGAGAAGTCCTCCTACGTGAGCGGCCTCTACGGAACCGGCCTCGCCAGCAGCAACTACGCCCTGCCCGGCACGGACTCCGGCGCCGATCTCACCACCTGGTACGGCCTGATCAACGCCGGCGAGCCCTACGACTCCAACCCGCTGGCGGCCTCGATCGTCGCCGAGATAGACGCCCACCACTCCTCCTACTACATCGACCACTCCCAGCCGCCGGCACCGCTGCTGATCCAGAGCGGCTGGAACGACGACCTCTTCCCGGTCGACGAGGCGCTCCGCTTCTACAACCGCACCCGCGCCCAGTACCCCGGCGACCCGATCTCGCTCTTCCTGATGGACGACGGCCACGCCCGCAGCCAGAACAAGGCCGCCGACGAGGCCCTTTTCATGCAGCGCGAGAACGCCTGGTTCGACCACTACCTGAAGGGCGCCGGCGCGGCTCCGAGCTCGAGCGCCGAAGCGCTGACCACCACCTGCCCGAAAGCAGCCGCCTCCGAAGGTCCGTTCCAGGCGGCCTCCTGGGACGAGCTCTCCCCCGGCGAGGTCCGCTTCGGCGGCGCGGCTGCGCAGACCGTCCTGGCCGGCGCAGGCGACCCGGCGATCGGCGCCGCCTTCGATCCGATCGCCGGCAAAGACCCCTGTGCTTCCGCCGCGGGCGCCGACCAGCTCGGCACCGCCAACTACCGCCTCGCGGTTCCCACCCCGGGGTTCACGCTGCTGGGCTCGCCGACGGTGATCGCCGACCTCGCCGTCGCCAACGCCGACTCGGAGCTGGCGGCGCGCCTGCTCGACGTCGGCCCCGACGGCAAGGAGCGCCTCGTCGCCCGCGGCCTCCTGCGTCCGCGCAGCGGCAGCGACGTCGTCTTCCAGCTCCACCCGCAGGGCTACCGCTTCGCCGGCGGCCACACCGTCAAGCTCGAGCTGCTGCCCTCCGACGCCCCCTACGCGCGCCCCTCCAACCTGCAGACCCCGATCACCGTCTCCAACCTGGAGCTCCGCCTACCCGTCCGCGAGCAGCCCGGCGCCGTCGCCGGCCTCGTCAAGACTCCGGCCCCGCCCGGCCGCGCCGCAGCCGCCCCGACCGCCGCACCGACCGCCGCGACCGGCGCCGCCGGCCTCGCCGGCCGCCTCCGCGCCACCCGCAAAGCAGTTCGCGCGCCGCTCCGCTGTGCGGGCGGGCCCTGCAACGGCAGCCTCCTCGTCGCCCGCGGCAGGAAGGTCCTCGCCCGCGGCCCCTACTCGTTGGCCGAGGGGGCGCGCATCTCCACCCGGCTCCACCTCACCCGCACCGGCCGCCGAGCCCTCGCCAAGCGCCGCCGCAGCGGCCACCGCTCCCTCCCGGTCCGCCTCCGCCTCGAGGACGCCGGCCGCCCGGCGCCGGTGGACCTAAGCCGCCGGCTCCGGCTCGGCCGCTAGGGACGCGGTAGGCAGCTTCGCTTCCTGGCGCCGCTCCCACCAGGCCCAGACGGCCATCACGGCACCGGCGTAGAGCCAGCCGAGGACGACGTCGAAGAACCAGTGCTCGCCGGTGGCCATCAGGGCCAGGCCCATCGCCAGCGGGTAGAGCAGCAGCAGCGGGCGCAGCCAGCGGCGGCGCACGCGGCTCCAGAGGAAGAGGACGACGAGGGTGGTGAAAGCGGTATGCAGGGAGGGGACGGCGGCGACGGCGTTGCCGCTCGCCTGGCCCTTGTCGAAGAGCGAGGCGGTGCCGATGCTGACCACCTCCCAGCCCCTGCCGACGCTGCGCTGGATCGGGTCGATCAGGCCCATTTCGCTCGCCATCCACGGCGGAGCGGCCGGGAAGAGGATGTAGGTCGCGAGGCCGCAGAGGGCCAGGGTCACCAGCCGCCGGGTGAAGCGCTTGAAGGCGAGGCGGTCACGCGCCCAGAACCAGCCGGCGAGGACGAAGGGGACGATGAAATAAGAGGTGTAGATGAAGGTGAAGGCGACGTCCCACCAGCTGACGGCGTAGGGGTTGTAGAGGTGTTCCTGCAGCCATACGGTCGGCACCTCGCCGCCGAAGGCGAATTTGTCGAAGTCGATCATCGTCTGGTAGTGGACCGCGATGCCCATCGAGTCCGCCGCCCCGCGCGTCAGGTCGTAGGCCCAGAGCACGGCGACGATCGGCAGCCAGTCGAGCGCGATCTGGAGAAGCTCCCGTGGCGGCCGCCCGATCGAGACGCAGGCGAGGGCGCCGCAGATCCAGAGGATCACCAGCTCCCGCTGGGTCGAGATCCCATGCGCGGCAGTCCAGAGGACGAAGACGATCAGGTACAGGCCGAGCGCATATGGGCGCAGCCGCGCCCAGGAGGCGAAGCGGAACTCGGCGGCGCGATCTACCGTCGCCTCGGCTGACTTGCCCGTCGGCATCCCGCCAATCTAATAGGAGTGTCGCTCTTGTCTCCCTATGTGAGACAAAAGCGACACTGAAGCGATCAGGTCAAGCGGCGCGGGCCCTGGTTCGCGCTTCGGCCTCGGGGTCGCTCGCCGCATAGGCACCGAGGCCGAGGATGCCGAGGATCAGGTGGAGGAAGTTGTCCTCGGTGTTGACCGGGACGAAGCCGAGGATCGACTCGTGGCTGCCGATGATGAAGCCCCAGATCGCGACGACGATGTAGATCGCGCCGAAGGCGAGGGCGTAGGTGCGCGAGGCGCGCGCCCCGGCCGAGAAGGCGAGCAGGCCGAGGGCGCCGCTGGCGATGTGGATGAGGTTGTGCCAGGCGTTGACGTCGAGGATGCCGAGGACAGCGTCGACGTTGCCCGGGCTGCCGAAGGAGGCGCTGTAGAAGAAGCCGATGATGCCGGCGACCAGCAGGACGGCGCCGATCAGGCCGGCGTAGAGGCTGGCGGGGGAGTAGGTGTTGTTGTCGCGCATGGTCGGGCATTACCCCGCAGCGCGCAGGTTCAATCCCACCCCTACTTGAGCTGAAAACTGGCCAGGTCCTGGCCATAGATCGGGCTGACCACGAGTTCGTCGAGGTCGACCGTGTCGGCGACGAAGGTGCCGAGGGTGAGCGTCCCGAACGGCGCCCAGGGCGCCTGCTTCATCACCCTGCGGTCGAGCGCCGCGTATTCGCGTTCCTGCCGCGGACCCAGCTGCTCGCGCCCGAGCTGGCGGATCTCGCGGTCGACCGGCGGGTCGGCGAAGTGCGCCCAGTTGGTGTTGCCGGCGGGGATGATGCTTTCGCCCGAGAGCTGGGGGCGGAAGTAGTCGTCGGGGTGCGGATAGTCGAGCAGCCAGTTGCCGAAACCCGTGTCCAGATCCGGCGTCTCGGCGCTCCCGATCAGGGTGAAGTAGTTCGTCGCCGAGACCGTTTTCAGGGTCACGTCGAAGCCGAGCTCGTCCAGCACCTGCTCGTAGTATTCGCCCGCTTCGTCGGTCGGCGGCAGGTCGAGGGTCCAGACAGTGACCTTGCGTTCGGCGGGGTCGGCCCGTTCGACCATCCGCTTCGCCCGCGCCGGTTCGTAGGGGTAGAGGCGGAACCGGCGATAGCCCGGCATCTGCGGCGGCAGCACCTGCTGGGTCCCGCGCAGGGTGCCGGCGTAGATGCGTTCGAGCGCCGCCGGATCGACCGCGTGGTTGACCGCCTGTCGCACCCGAACGTCGTCGAACGGCGGCTGCCGGGTGTTCATCCAGAAGTAGTAGACGCTGATCGTCGGGTCCTCGCGAAACTGGCTGCCCTCGTAGCGCCCGCGCACCGCCGCGTAGCGTTCCGGGGGCGGTGGGTTTTTCATCCAGTCGACTTCGCCGCGTTCGACCTCTTCGACCTGGGTCGAGGAGTTGCTGCGAACCTCGAACCTGATCTTGCCGACGTGACCGCCCGGCAGCTGCGGCAGCGCCGGGCCGTTCACCTTCGCCCAGACCGGGTTGCGTTCGTATTCCCAGCTGCGGCCGGGACGGACGGCGGTGATGACGTAGGGCCCGGTCGCCGGCGGCGGCTGCTGGGTCTGGTCCTCGGCGGGCGTGCCCGGCGGCAGCGGCGCCCCGAACGGCAGCGCCAGCACGTAGCTGAAGGTTCCGCTCGGTTCGAGCAGGTGGATGACGACCTTCCCCGTCGTGTCGTCGCTTTCGATGCCGCCGATCCCGCCCTTCTTCGTCTGCGCGAAGCGCTGGGCGCCGGCGATCCCCATATAGAAGGAGGAGCCGCCGGAGTTGAGGCGGATCAGCCGTTCGACCGCGAAGCGGAAGTCGGAGGCCCGCACCGGCGTCCCGTCGGAGTACTCCAGGCCCGGCCGCAGGTACAGCGTGTAGCGGCGGCCGCGCTGGTCGATCTTCGGCAGGGTCCGCGCCAGGCCGGGGATCAGCTCCGTGCCGGCGGCGCCGCTGGCCGGGCGATAGGTCAGCAGCGGGATGTAGGTGTCGTGCATCGCCGTCGCCCCTTCGAGCGTGAAAGAGAGCGCCGGATCGAGGTAATCGGGGAAGGAGTCGTAGGTCCCTTCCAGGGTGTCGCCGCCGCCGGAGCCGGACCCTCCCGACCCGCAACCCGCCAGCGCCAGGCAGGCCAGCAAGGCGATCCCCTTACGGCTGAGCGGTGGACGCAGCATCCTCATTCCTCGAGCGGGCCGTGTTCTGACTGATAGTGACGGAGCGTCTCGTCGGTCGAGTCCCCGGGCATGCGCAGGCGCGTTCGCAGGGTCTCGGCGAAGTCGTCGATCGTCTGCCGCAGGATCCCCGCCCGCACCCGCAGCGCCTGGGGCCTGCCGTCTTCGGCCGCCTCGTCGGCCAGGTCGGAGAGGAACGGCAGCAGCCCCGCCAGCGCCCGCTCCTCGTCCTCGGTGCGGAAGTAGTGGGTGATCGGGAAGTGGATGACGTCGCGCCGGCTGCGGATCAGCTGCTCGGCGAACTCGGCCAGCATCGCCTCCAGCAGCTCGGGGTCGGCGTCGGCGAGCTTCTCCCCCATCCGCTCCTCGGCTTCCTTCGCCAGGCGAACGCCGTGCGCGAGCGAGTCGCGGCGGGAGATCGAACCGTAGATCGAGATCAGCCAGGAGATGCTGGCGGTGAGCAGGCCGAGCCCGAAGATCGTCTCCACCGGCCCGAGGATCCGCAGCAGCGAGGAGGCCGGCGAGATGTCGCCGTAGCCGAGGCTGGTGAGGTTGACCAGCGAGATGTAGAAGGCGTCGAGGAAGCCGGAGTGCGCGGCCGGGTCGAGGGCGGGGTCGAAGTTGAAGCCGCCGGGCAGCTGCGGCAGGAAGATCAGCGCCCAGCCGAGCGCCAGCAGCGTCGCCCAGGTGGCGACGACGGAGACGTAGCCGATCGGGCCGGCGAGGAGGCCGATCGTGCTCGGCCCCCGCGGCAGGTGCCGTGCCCCCCAGGCGACGCCCCGCACCACCCGCCGGGCGATCATCCCGCGGCCGAGCGGGTGGAAGAGCACGTCGAAGATGTCGCGCAGGGCGAGCAGGACGAGGGAGACGCCGAGGGCGGTCCAGACGATGTCCACCAGGTGAAGCTAACCGACCCTGGCGCCGCTGCGGACCTGTTCCGCAAGCTCGGCCCCGATCCGACCCCAGGAGTAGCTCTCGAGCGCCTTGGCCCGGGCTCGCCGGCCGCGCTCCCGCCGGCCGGCCTCGTCTTCGACCGCGGCGAGGATCGCGCCGGCGAGGGCATCGACGCCGGGCTCGGCCAGCCAGCCGTCCTCGGGGTCCTCGACGATCGCCGCCGGACCGCCGCGGTCGACCGCGACCACCGGCAGGCCGCAGGCCATCGCCTCGATCAGGACCTGGCCGAACTGCTCCCGGACGGCGGCGTGGACGAGGAGGTCGCCGGCGCGGAGGAACGAGGGCAACTCCTCGTGCCCGTGCCAGCCGGCGAGGAAGACGTCGCGGGCGCCGGTTCGGGCGATCGTCTCGCAGGGGTGCTCCCCCTCCCACTCCCCGGGGTGGCCGCCGATCAGGACCAGCGCCGCCTGCCGGCGCAGCCGTTGCTTCGCCAGGGCGAAGGCCTCGATCAGCACCGGCAGCCGCTTCACCTCGGTGAAGCGACCGACCGCCAGCAGCACCACTCCCTCCAGCGCCGCCAGGTCCTCCTCTGCGTAGGAGACGCTGCCGGGGCCGCCGTCCGGCCGCCAGCCGCGCGGCTCGGCGGCGAGGTGCCGCCGCCAGTGCGCCCCCCGGTCGACCGGCGCCGGCGCGAACGCCGGGTCGACGCCGTTGGGGACGAGGGCGAAGCGGTCCTCCCCCAGCTCCAGCAGCGCCGCCGCGCGCTCGAGGCCGCCGCGGTCGCTGACGACGATCCGCTCGCAGGCGGCGGCCCAGCGCCGCAGCCGCTCGGCCCACTCCTCGGCGTGGGCCCAGCCGGCCGGCGCCCCCGCCTCGATCGCCTCCAGCATCAGCAGCTCGGTGCCGTGGACGTGGCCGATCACCGGCACCCCGGGCAGCACCCGCGCCGCCGCCTCGTTCAGAGGCGTCAGGTGGTGGAGGTAGAGGACGTCGACCCCCTCCCCGGCGGCCGTGGCCATCGCCTCCGCCCAAGCCTCGACCTGCAGCTCGTAGGCCTCCTCGTCAAAAGAGGCGAGGACCCGGTCCGGCGCCCCCGGCCGGTCCTCGTAGGATCCGTGGATCGGCGCGGTCCCGGCCGGGCCGCGGTGGCGCAACGGGTCCGCGGAGCGGACGGACGGCGTGAAGTCGATGGCCCGCAGGTCGATGCCCTTGTAGAAGCTCTCCGCCCGCGACTCCTCCCCCAGGTCCGAGCGCGATCCGCTCAGCAGCGTCACCTCGAAGCCGTTGACCCCGAGCTCCCGGGCGATCGCCCGGGCCGAGTGCGAGGAGCCGCCGCGGGGATAGAAGTAGATCCCCATCAGCAGTCTCTCGGTCGCGGCGGCCACTGCCACCGAGGCTAGCGGTGTTGCCGAGAGGCGCTTCAGCCGGCGCTGCGCGGCGCGAAATGCAGCGCGGTGGCGACCTCGCGGCCGCCGCTCAGCTCGAGGCCGTGCTCCTCGCGCGGGGTGTTGACGAGGGTGCGACCGACGACGAGCGAGGCGGAGCCGCCGCCGTCGAGGTTGATCGCGGTATCGGCGCCGAGGTCGGCCATCGCCCGGGCCAGCTCCGCCATCGAGAGGCCGGCCTCCTCGTCGGCGCGCCCGTCGCAGACGACGGCGACGAGGTCGCGGTCGGAGAGGCCGAGCGCGGCGCGGGGGTAGCGGCCGGCGGTGATGTCGGAGTCGAATTGGCGGGAGCCGGCCGAGAACCCCTCGGCGTCGGCTCCCTCCTCGACCAGCGGGCTGCCGCCGGCGACCAGCATCGGGCCGGCGTGGAGGAGGTCGCCGGTGGGGGCGTCGCCCAGCGCCCCGCGCGGCGCCAGCCGCACCGAGCCCCCGGCGACGTGGACGCAGGCCCGCTGCTCGTGCCAGGGCGCATCGAACGGCTCCGTCACCAGGGCGCGCCCTTCGACCCAGAGATCGCCCAGCGCCGGGCCGCCGGGGCGCATGTAGAAGCCGCCGACGATCGCGTGGTCGGCGTCGTTGCGCCGGCACCAGTCGAGCACCGTGGCGCAGGGCTGCAGCGCCACCACCCGAAGGTCGAACTCCGTGCGGCGGAAGCGGGCGGCGTGGACGGTGGTGACGGCACCGTCGGCGAGCCGCAGCCGCCGCCGCTCCAGCGTCGGCCGCACCGTCTCGATTGCCGCAGGTGGGGGTGCCGTGCGCATTCAGAGGTCCCTAAACCGGATCCACCGCAATGGAACAGGACCGTCAGGACGGAGATGTTGCGTTCCTGTCTCCTGGCGCCGGTGCCGGACTATGCCGTCGCCTCGACGATGCCGATCTTGCTCGCTCCCGCCTCGCGAACCTCCGCCGCTGCCGCATGGTCGTCGCCTCGGTGGAGCCGTGCCCGTGCGAATCCAGCACCGCGCAAGGCCGCCTCGGCCGTGCTCTCGTCGCCGCGATAGGCGTGCACCTTGCCGCGGACGAAAACGCCGAGGGTGATGTCCAGAGCCCGCTCAGACAGGCCCCGATCCGATCGCGCGAAGCGCAGGTCCGCCAGGTAGACGCCTTTGTCGAAAGGTCTGAGGAGCCCGGCGAGCCGAGCCCAGAGAGCGTCGACGGTGTCGTCGTCGAAGTAGGTCAGCAACCCCTCGGTCACGATCGCCAGGCCGCTGTCTGGCTCCAGGCTCCCGGCCAACGCCTCGAGGCTCCCTGGGCCACCCTCGCGGAGCACGTCCAGGTCGACCACCCGATGCCGGTCACCGAGCGAACCCATCCGGATCAGCGCCTCGCGCTTGCGCCGCGCCATTGCCGGCAGGTCGGCCTCTATATAGGTGAGCCGGTCCCCGTAGCGCTCGCTGAACCGCCATCCCCGTGGCGACATTCCGCAGGCGGGCTCGATCACCTGGCTGACGCCGTCCTCGATCAAGTCCTCGAGGATCGCGTCGATGATCCGGTGACGGGCGAGCAGGGCCCCCTCCAGGGTCGGGCCCCCCAGCGCACGGCTGACCGCGTTTGGAAGGGCAAGCGTTTGATGCAGCACCCGTCCCTGCCAGGTCGCGAGCTGGGGATGGGAGAGGCCGTTCCTGACCCAGGTCTCGCCCGTGTAGTGGGCGGTCGGCGACACTGCTCCGGATCCTTCGCTGGCGGGCACGGGAGCATTTTCGCGTGGATTGCCGAACAGAGGAGCCCAAGGGCGACAGCGGGCGGTAACAAACGCCATCGTGAGGGACATCTACCCACGGATGCCCCCCAGCGCCGACCGAGACCACTCCCCGCCGGGTGCCGACCAGCGCTTCGAGCGCTGCTTCCGGGACAACTACGCGGCGATCCTCGCCTTCGCGATCCGCCGCATGCCCGACCGGGGGGCGGCCGAGGACGCGGCAGCCGAAACCTTCACAGTTGCCTGGCGCCGCCGAGACCTCATCCCCGCCGAGCCGCTGCCGTGGCTCTACGGGATCGCGCTGCGCGTGATTGCGAACCAGCGACGTTCGACCCGGCGTCGCCGCCGACTCGACGATCGCCTCGAGGGCGAGACGATCACGAAGGCTTCTGCCCCCGAACCGATCGACGCGCTGCAGAACCGCGATGCCTTCGCCCGCGCCTTTGCGCGGCTGAACGAGAACGAGCGGGAGGTCCTGCGCCTGATCGCCTGGGACGGGCTCGAGACGCGGGAGGCCGCCAGCGTCCTCGGCTGCTCCCCGACGGCCTTCAGGGTCCGCCTGCACAGGGCGCGACGCCGCCTCGCGAAACATCTGGAGGCAGCCGGACACCTCCAATTCGAAGCAACGTCCAAGCCGACCAAGCCTGCCGAGGAGGCGATTTGAACCGCAAGCGCCAGCCGATCGATCCGCTCGCTGCGATGAGGGCAGCCAACCCCGTCTCGGCCGCCGACCTGGCGCTGGGCCCCGCGGAGGTGGATCTGGCGCTGGCCCGCGTCGTCGCTCGTGGCTGCGTACCGTCAGAGCCGATCCCGGTGGGCGACCGCGCCGCCCTGGACGGAGGACGTCGTCGAGTCACGACCCTCAGCCTCAGCGTTGCCGTCACCGCGGTGCTCGCCGCGCTGCTTGTCGTCAGCGGTTGGGTCGGCGGCCCGGGCAAAGGCCACGCTGACTTCGCCGCAGCGGCGATCCGGGTGGCGGAAACCAATCCTCGCCTGCTCGTAACCGCGCCGGGCTGGAAGGTCGTCCGCGCCGACGCCTTCGAGCCCCGCAGCGGCGAATTGACCTTGAGCGACGGCACCCACCGCTTCGAGATTCACTGGTATCCGGCCCGTCTCTACCGCCAGTACCTTCGCGATCGAGCCGACGTCAGCGCTCCCCAGCACGGCGCCCTCCTCGGCATGCGCGCGACCACCGTCAACTACGGACGCGAGGAATACGCAACGACGCTGTCCCCAAGCGGCGATGTCTTCGTCGAGGTCCGGGGACGCCTTGGCAGCAGATCCGCCTATGACGAGATCCTGCGATCGCTGCGCCCCGTCGACGTCGAAACCTGGCTCGGGGCGATGCCGCCGAGCACGGTGCGCCCGGCGGCGAGATCCGAGGCCGTAGACCGGATGCTGCGCGGCATTCCGACGCCGCCCGGCTTCGACCCCAGCCGGCTCACCGTGCTCGGC